>Ga0209647_1000161_pt1 | contig 60795 bp, 57 predicted proteins | sample GraSoi_2013_60cm_FD_185827 | JGI IMG/M metagenome (GOLD analysis project Ga0209647, IMG submission 185827) | Grasslands soil microbial communities from the Angelo Coastal Reserve, California, USA - Sample 9_17_2013_60cm (SPAdes) (version 2) | ecosystem: Environmental > Terrestrial > Soil >...
TAGGCGGAGAAGCGCGGCGCGCGGGTGAGGACCCCGATCGAAGAGATGTTGATCACGTGCCCGCCGCCCTGGGCCACCATCATCGGCATGAAGCCCATGATGAGGCGCAGGCTCCCGAAGTAGTTCAACTGCATGGTGCGCTCGAAGTCGTGGAAGCGGTCGTACGAGGACGCGATGCCGCGCCGGATCGAGCGCCCGGCGTTGTTCACCAGGTAGTCGATGCGGCCGAACTCCTTCTTCACGGCGGCGACCAGCTTGTCGCAGTCGTCGAGGCTGGAGAGGTCGCAGGAGACGAACTTCGCCTTGCCGCCTGCCGCCTTGATCTTCTCGAGCACGGGCCCCGCCTTCTCGGGATCGCGCGCCACGACGACCACCTGCGCGCCGGCCTCGGCGAGCTTGTACGCGGTCGCTTCCCCGATTCCCGACGTGCCGCCGGTCACCACGACTACCTTGTCCTTCACCTTGCCTTCGAGCGAGCGGTCGATGAAGAGATCCGGGTCGAGGTGGCGTTCCCAGTAGTCCCACAGGCGCCAGGCGTAATCCTCGAGGCGCGGCACGGCGATACCGCTGCCCTTCAGGGCCTTCTCGGTCTCGCGCGTGTCGAAGCGCGTGGGGTAGTTGATGAACGTGAACATGTCCTTCGGGATGCCGAGGTCCGAGAGGACCTGTTTCTGGATGCGCCGCACGGGCGCGAGCGACATCACCGAGTCGACGACGAAAGACGGAATGAAGCTGAACATCTTGGCGTTAAGCCGCATCGTCATCTGCGGCGCGTGCGCGGCCTTCGCCAAGAAGTTGAGGATCTCGCCGATGCGACGCGGCTCGGGGTCGGTCAGGTGGAAGCAACCGCCGTCGAGGCCCTTCTTGTGGGCGATGTGGTCCATGGCATCGACCACGAAATCGACCGGCACGATGTTGATCCGGCCCCCCTCGATGCCGACGGTGGGTATCCATGGCGGGAGCGCGTTCCTCATCTTCTGGATCAGCTTGAAGAAGTAGTACGGCCCGTCGATCTTGTCGATCTCGCCGGTCTGCGAATGGCCGACCACGATGCCGGGACGATAGATGCGAAACGGCGCCTTGCTCTCCCTGCGCACGATCGCCTCGGACTCGTGCTTGGTGCGGAAATAGGGGTGGTCGAGATCTTCGGCCTCCTCGAACATGTCCTCGCGGAAGACGCCGTCGTAGAGCCCTGCGGCGGCGATCGAGCTCACGTGGTGGAAGGTGCCCGCACCGATCGCGTCGGCGAGCTCGACCGCGTTGCGCGTGCCCTCGATGTTCGCCTTCTCCTGGCTCTCGGCGTCGGCCGCGAGGTCGTAGATCGCGGCGAGGTGGAAGAAATGCTTCACCTTCCCCTTCAGCTTCGCGATGTCGGCGGCGGGGAGGCCGAGCTTCGGCTTGGCGAGGTCGCCGACCACCGCGATGACGCGCTTCTCCCCGGCGCCCCAGCGCCCGCGCAGCGCGTCGAGCTTCTTCACCGAGCCCTTGCGCACCAGCACGTAGATCGGCCCTTCGCGTGGGACGAGCTTGTCGACCAGGAAACGGCCGATGAAACCGGTCGCGCCGGTGACGAAGTAGCTCATGGGATTTCCTCCTGGGGACGGCTCGTTGTTTCCGGGGAATCATAGGCGAAAATGGTGTCAGGTACGACTTTCACTTTAGGGTGAAAGCTCTAATCCTTCGGCCTATCGTGCGGGCTGTCAGAGACCGAAATTCCACAGGAGACGCCATGACCCGCACCAAGCGCAACACCCAGGCCCGCACTTTCCAGAACCTCAAGAACGCCGCCATCGCGAAGGCCGAGTCGGTGCGCGACACCGCTATCGAGAGCGCCGGCGCCGCCCGCGCGAAGACCGCCGCCGTGCTCACCCAGCTGGAGAAAGCGTTCCAGCAGCGCCTCTCGAAGGCCGTCGCGCGCATGGGCGTGCCCACCGCGAAGGAAGTCCGCGCGCTCGCCCGCCAGGTGGCCGAGCTCGAGGCGCGCGTCGCGAAGCTGCGCCGCGCGCGCGCGTAACAGGGAAGGACCACGCCGGGCGCCGAATTGGGCGATACTCTCGCCGAAGAGAGTTCTAGCCTGCGGCGCCCAGAGTGAAACCCCTCGACGGAAACGCCGTGCGCACCCAGCGCACGCGCGGCCGCATCCTCGCCGCGGCGCTGGCGCTTTTCAACGAGCGCGGCGAGGGTAAGGTCTCTACCGGCAACATCGCGCAATCCCTGGGCATGAGCCCGGGGAACCTGTACTACCACTTCCGCAACAAGGACGAGATCGTGGCCGAGCTGATGCGCGCCCTCGAGGCGCGCATCGCCCTGGATCCCGACGTGGCGCCCGATGCGCCCGGCGCCATCGAGGACCTCTGGCTCTACCTGCACCTCACGCTCGAGGCCATCTGGGAGTTCCGCTTCCTCTACCGCAACCTGGACGATCTCGCGGCGCGCGACCGGCGCCTGCGCGAGCGTTTCAACCGCATCGCCCAGCGCAAGTACCACGGCGTTGTGGCCATGTGCGAGGGGCTCGCGCGCGTGAAGGCGATGCGCGCCACGCCCGAGGAGATCCGCACGCTCGCTCGCAACGTGTTGGTGGTCGCCACCTACTGGCTCAACTTCCGGTCGCTGCGCGGCCGAGCCGCCGCCCAGGAAGCGGACCTGGGGCTGGGCGCGCACCAGGTGATGTCGCTCATCGCGCCCTACCTGGTGGGCGATGCGCGCCGCCATCTCGACCGTTTGAGCCGCAATTACATCGAATGACAGGGAGAAACCATGGCCAAGACGAAATGGGCGGCGTTCGCCCACCCCGCAAAGGCGTTCACGTATGCCGGCGAGGCGCTGCGGAAAAACTGGGAGCGGCTGCACCGCGGCGACCGCGAGCCCTATCCCAAGGAGCCCGACGTGCAGGAGGCCTGGCGCCTCTTCCACCAGGGAAGGTTCGCCGAAGCCATGGCGCTCGGCCTGAAGGCGGGCGGCGCGGGCGTGACGGCCGCCAACAAGGCGCAGGCGATCTACGCCAACGGCGTCGAACCGGGGGAGGCGGCGAAGATCGCGCTCTTCGAGGAGGTCATGCAGCGTGCCGAGCGCCAGGCGCGCGCGGAGCCGAAGAACGCCAATGCGCGCTATCTCTACGCCTATGCGGCGGGACGCTACAGCCAGCGCATCTCCGTCGCCAAGGCGCTCGCGCAGGGCTATGGCGGCAAGATCCGCGCGGCGCTCGAAGCGGCGCTCAAGATCGAGCCGAAGCACGCCGACGCCCACATCGCGATGGGCGCGTATCACGCCGAGATCATCGACAAGGTGGGCGCGCTGGTGGGCGGGCTCACCTACGGCGCGAAAAAGGAGGCGGGTGAGGAGCACTTCCGCAAGGCCCTCGAGCTCGCTCCCGACTGTCCGATCGCGTACATTGAAACGGCCAACGGCCTCGTCATGATGCACGGCAAGAAGGCGCTGGCGGAGGCGGCCAGCCTCTACGCCAAGGCGGCGAAGTTCACCCCGCGCGACGCCATGGAGAAGCTCGACGTCGAGGCGGCGCGGGCCGAGCTCGAGTGATCGCGGGCGAAAGCCATTGTTGCGGCTACGACACGTCAGAGCGAAAAAAGCGCTTTGCCAGAGTGAAAACGGTTGACAAGTGTTTTTGCCTTGCGCATCCTCTCGCTGTCGCGCCTACAGAGGCGAGATGAACAGAACTCAACGTACCCATCAGATTGGAGGATTCATCAATGGCATCTAAAAAAGGCAAGAAGGCATCGAAGAAACCGGCGGCCAAGAAGCCGGCCGCCAAAAAGCCGATGAAGAAGGCCGCAGCGAGGAAACCCGCGAAAGCGAAAAAACCCGCTGCCAAGCGCAAGCCGAATGCCGCTTTCATGAAGCCGATGAACGTGAGCTCCACGCTCGCTGCCGTTATCGGAAGCAACCCCATGCCGCGCACGGAAGTCACCAGCAAGCTGTGGGGCTACATCAAGAAGAACAACCTCCAGGACAAGGCCAATCGCCGCATGATCAATGCCGACGACAAGCTGCGGGAAGTCTTCGGCGGCAAGAAGCAGGTCTCGATGTTCGAGATGACCAAGCTCGTCTCGAAGCACCTCAAGTAGTCGCCGCGCCGGGATTTTCGGCGCGCACTGAAGGCAGGGCCGGTCGCTGACCGGCCTTTTTTTTGGGAGGAATCCGGTGAAACTCGTTTCCACGCCCGGCGCGCCCACCGCGCGCGGGCATTATTCCCAGGCCGTGGTGCACGGCGGCGTCGTCTACGTGGCCGGCCAGCTGCCGATCGTACCGGGCGCGCCCGAGATCCGGCTCGCGACCTTCGAGGAGCAGGCGCGGCGCGTGCTGGACAACGTGGTGGCGATCCTCGAGGCCGCGGGCAGCGGCGCCGACCTCGTCCTCAAGTCGACCGTGTACATCAGCGACCTGCAGCATTGGCCCGCCTTCAACGCGGTCTACGCGGAAATACTCGGCGACCACAGGCCCGCGCGCACCGTGGTGCCGGTGGCGGCGCTGCACTACGGCTACCTGGTGGAGATGGACGCGATCGCCGCGCTCAGAGGTTCCTGAAGCGCTTCGGGATCTTTTCGCTCTTCTGCTTTTTCGACGGGGTCTTCGCCCGCGCGGGGACGTCGCCCGCGGTCGGCCGTTCCGGCTCCGCTTCCGGCTCCGACCATGGGCTCATGAGCGTGAGCCAGAGGAGCTTCTCGAACTCGTCGTCGAAGCGCCCGACGATGCGATCGGGGTCGGGCACCAGGCCCGCGTCGGTGATGACGCCGAACTGGATGCGGCCGTCGTAGGAGAGGATCGACACTCCCATGCCGATGCCGCCCGATTGCGGCACCCAGAAGTCGAGCTCGGCGATGCGCTTGCCGGCGAAGTAGAGCGGGTGCTGGGGCCCGGGCACGTTGGTCATCACCGCGCTCGCGTTCGCGCCGAGCAGATGCGTCACCTGCTCCTGAAGCAACCGCGGCCCGTAGCCCACGGCGCTGAGGAGCGCCAGCGCGATCGCCGGCTGGTAGGAGCCCTTCAGAGCCTGCATGCGGCTCCTCACGTTGTAGACCCGTTCGAGCGGGTGCCCCATGCCGATCGGCAGGTCGAGAAAGACCAGGCCGAAATGGTTGCCGAGGTTGCGGCCCGAGCCCGTGGGACGCAGGTTGACCGGCACGATGGCGCGGATCTCGAGGCCCTCGACCGCGTCGCCCTTCTCGAGGAGGTATTCGCGCAGCGCCCCCGCGGCCATCGACAGCAGCACGTCGTTGATCGAGCAGCCGAGCGCCTTGCCCACGGCCTTCACCTCGGCGAGCGGTAGCGGGTTCGCCCAAGCGACTGTCTTGCGGGTGCCGAGCGGCCCCTTGAAGCGCGTGGGCGCGTCGCTGCCCATGGTCACGAGCTTCGCGACCTCGCCGGCGAGCTCGATTCCCTTGCCGGCGATGCCCTGCAGCGCCTCGCCCGCCACCGAAGGGTTGGCGGCGAGGCTGCGGCCCTGCTCGAGAAGCCCCTTGCCGATCTGCCTCGCGTTGTCGAGGGCGCCCGCCACGGGCTTGAGGAGCTGCGCCCAGAAATCGGCTTCCGAGCTCGGGCCCGCGTCGATCGTCTCGGGTGCCAGGGCGAGACTGCCGTCGGCGGTGGCGTGCGTCATGGAGAGCATCACCTGGATCAGCGCGATCCCGTCGGCGTAGCAGTGGTGGATACGAGTGATGAGAGCGCTGCCGCCGTTGAAATTCCCGACCACGTGGAATTGCCACAGCGGGCGCCCGGGGTCGAGAGGCGTCGAGGCGAGCTCGCTCACCAGCGCCTCGAGCTCCCCCTTGCCGCCGGCGCCGGGAAGGGTGGCGCGCACCACGTGATGGCCGATGTCGAAGTCATCGGCAGCCTGCCACCATGCACCCGCGGCATCCTGCACCGCGCACTGGCCGAAACGCCGGAAGGCGAGGAAGCGCGCGGTGATGCTCTTCTTCACCTTGCGCACGTCGAGCTTGCCCTCGAACATCATCACGCCCACGATCATCATCAGGTTCGTGGGCTGGTCCATGCGCAGCCAGGCGGTGTCGACGCCCGAGATGCGCTCGCGCTGTGCGGTCGCCATGGCGTGGTAATTTACACGAACGCGAAAACGGCTTTTCGCGAGGGAGCCAGAGGGTGGCAGATATCAAGAAACAGTTCGAGGCGGCGTCAGCGGCGGTCCTGAAGGCGAAGAAGGACCCGGGCAGCGACCTGAAGTTGAAGCTCTACGCGCACTACAAGCAGGCGACCGAGGGTGACGTGCAGGGCGACAAGCCCGGCTTCACCGACTTCGTGAACCGCGCGAAGTACGAGGCCTGGGCGAAGCTTAAGGGCACCTCCCCGGAGGACGCCATGAAGGCCTACATCAAGCTCGTGGAGCGCGTCACGCGGGAGTAACCCCGGCCGTGCCGGCTAGCGGCGCTTGGCTTTCGCCTTCTCCTTGGCCTTGCGTGCCCCTGCCTTTGCCTTGCGCTGCGTCCCGGCGGCGCGGCTCGCCTTTCCCCCGCCCGCGCCGGCGCGCATCATCGAGCGCACCTCGTCGGTGAGATCGGCGACCTGCCGGGACAAGTCCGCGACCTCGCCGCGCGTCATCACGCCGAGGCGCCCCAGCGACTTGGACACGCGGTCCTCGAAGACCTGCTCGAGCTTGTCGAAGCGACCGCCGGCGCCGCTCGCGCTCTCGCGCACGCCGGCTAGCGCCTGGTCGGCGGCGCCGCGCGCGCGCTGGGCGAAGCCCTTGCCTTGCTCGACGAGGACCTCGAACATCTTCGGGCCCTCGACCCTGGCGCGCTCGAAGGCGCCGAGCCCGGCGAGCCAGATCTTCTGCGCCGAATCGGTCACCGCCTTGGCGGCCTCGCTATCGCCCGTGAAGCTCGAATATCTCGATTTTTTCGTCGCCATGCATCCCTCCTGGGTCGTCCGTATTCAGTCAGGTTACACTTCCTCCATCCCACAGAGGAACCGCCCATGGCGACGATAATGCAGGGCAGAGCGGTGGAAAAACCCTGGCTCAAGTCCTATCCTCCGGGCGTGCCCGCGGAAGCGAACATCGACGAGTTCGCCAACATCCGCGAGATCCTCGAGGTGAGCTGCCGCAAGTTCGCGTCGCTCCCGGCGTACACCAACATGGGCGCGACCATCGACTACGCCGAGCTCGACGGCCTGTCGCGCGGCTTCGCGAGCTGGCTGCAGAACGTCGCCGGTTTGAAGAAGGACGACCGGGTGGCGATCATGATGCCCAACCTCCTGCAATACCCGGTGGCCGTCTTCGGGGTGTTGCGCGCGGGCTTCATCGTGGTGAACTGCAATCCCCTCTACACGCCGCGCGAGCTCGAGCACCAGCTGAACGACTCGGGCGCGCAGGCGATCGTCATCCTCGAGAATTTCGCCCATGTCCTGCAGGAGGTGATCGGCAAGACGAAGGTGCGCAAGGTGGTGACGACGCAGCTGGGCGACATGCTCGGCTTTCCCAAGTCGCTCCTCGCGAACTACGTGGTGAAGCACAAGAAGAAGCTCGTGCCCGCGTGGGAGCTGCCTGGATCCGTAGCGCTGACGAAGGCGATCGCGGAAGGCGCGCGCCACACCCTGGCGGAGCCGCCCCTCACGCACGACGATATCGCCTTCCTCCAGTACACGGGCGGCACCACCGGCGTTTCCAAGGGCGCCATGCTCACCCACGGCAACATCGTCGCCAACCTGCAGCAGACCTCGGCGTGGATCGGTACCGGGCTGAAAGAGGGCAAGGAGATCGTGATCACGGCGTTGCCGATGTACCACATCTTCGCGCTCACCGGCAGCTGCCTCGTCAACATGAAGCTCGGCGCGCACAACATCCTCATCACCAACCCGCGCGACATGCCGGGCTTCGTGAAGGAGCTGGGCAAGTGGCGCTTCACGTCGATCTCCGGGGTGAACACGCTCTTCAGCGCGCTCATGAATACGCCCGGCTTCGACAAGCTCGACTTCTCGGCGATGAAGCTTTCGCTGGGCGGGGGCATGGCGGTGCAGCGCGCCGTGGCCGAGCGCTGGAAGCAGGTGACCGGCCGGCCGCTCCTGGAGGCGTACGGGCTCACCGAGACATCGCCGGGCGCGTGCATCAACCCGCTCGTCGAGGGCTTCGAATACAACGGCACCGCGGGCCTGCCGATTCCCTCCACGGTCGTCACCATCCGCGACGACCCGGGCAATATCCTGCCGCTCGGCGACACGGGCGAGATCTGCATCGCCGGCCCGCAGGTAATGAAGGGCTACTGGAAGCGCCCCGACGAGACCGCCAAGGTGATGACCGACGACGGCGCCTTCCGCACCGGCGACATCGGGCTCCTCACGCCCGAGGGTTACGTGAAGATCGTCGACCGCAAGAAGGACATGATCCTGGTGTCGGGCTTCAACGTCTACCCGAACGAGGTCGAGGACGTGCTCGCGATGATGCCGGGCGTGCAGGAGGTGTGCGCGGTCGCCGCCCCCGATACCCACTCCGGCGAGGTGGTGCGCGTCGCGATCGTTCGGCGCGATCCGTCCCTCACCAGGGAACAGGTGATCGAGTTCGCGCGGAAGGAGCTCACCGGCTACAAGGTGCCGAAGATCGTGGAGTTCTGGAAGGAACTGCCCAAGACCAATGTCGGCAAGGTGCTGCGGCGCGAGGTGAAGAACGCGCCGCTGCAGACATAGCCGGCAAACGACAAAGGAGCGAGGAGAAATGGCCAAGCTGAACGTGAACGGCAAGGTGCGCGACGTGGACGTGGAAGCGGACACCCCGCTCCTCTGGGTGCTGCGCGAGCAGGTCGGGCTCACCGGCACCAAGTACGGGTGCGGGGTCGCGCAATGCGGCTCGTGCTCGGTGCACGTGAATGGCGAGGTGCGCCGCTCGTGCTCCATTCCGGTGGGCAGCCTCAAGGCGAGCGACCGCATCGTCACCATCGAGGGCCTCGCGCCCAAGGCCACCCATGCGGTGCAGCGCGCATGGGCCGAGGTGGACGTGCCGCAATGCGGCTATTGCCAGTCGGGCCAGATCATGGCCGCCGCCGCGCTTCTCGCCCGCAACGCCGATCCGAGCGATGCCGACATCGACGCCGCCATGACCAACATCTGCCGCTGCGGGACCTACCAGCGCATCCGCACGGCGGTGCATCGCGCCGCCGTGCTGAACAAGGACAAGGCGAAAGCCTGAGCGGGAGACCGTCATGAAAAAGACTTCCAGCACCCCGAATCTGTCGCGCCGCCAGTTCATCGTGGGCTCCGCCGCCGCAGGCGGCGGCCTCGCCCTGGGCTTGCACGTTCCGTTCGGCCTCGCGCAGGATGCCCGCACGGCCGCGCCCGCCGAGATCAACCTGTGGGTCGCGATCCGCCCCGACGACACTTGCCTCATCCGCATCGCCCGCGCCGAGATGGGGCAGGGCACCCTCACCGGGCTCGCCCAGCTTGTCGCCGAGGAGCTCGAATGCGACTGGAGCAAGGTCGCGACCGAGCCCATCACGCCCGGACGCAACCTCGCTTCGAAGCGCGCCTGGGGCGAGATGGGTACCGGCGGCAGCCGCGGAATCCGCACGTCGCAAGACTATGTGCGCCAGGGTGGTGCCGCCGCCCGCATGATGCTGCTGCAGGCGGCCGCGGACGAGTGGAAAGTTCCGGTGGGCGAGCTCTCGGTCGACAAGGGCGTCATCACCCACGCGGGTTCCGGGCGCAAGACGACTTACGGAAAGGTCGCTTCGGCAGCGGCCCGGCTCACGCCGCCCGACCTGAAGAGCATCAAGCTCAAGGACGCGCGGCAATGGAAGATCGCCGGCCAGCCGCTGCATCGCCTCGATACCGCCGACAAGCTCGACGGCAGCAAGGTCTATTCGATCGACGTGCAGCTGCCCGGAATGCTCAACGCGGCCATCAAGCAGTGCCCGGTGTTCGGCGGAAAGCTCGTGAGCTACGACGAGTCCAAGATCGCCGGGCGCCGCGGCGTGAAGGGCGTGGTCAAGGTCGATGCCTCTTCGGTCGCGGTGGTCGCCGACACGTGGTGGCGCGCCAAGACCGCGCTCGACGCGCTTCCCATCGTCTGGGACGAGGGCCCCGGCGCCACGGCGTCGAGCGCGCAGATCGCCGAGCACCTGAAGGGTGGGCTCACCGCCGCCAACGCGTTCGCATTGCGTAACGAGGGCGACGCGCTGAAGGCGATCGAGGGCGCGCCGAAGAAAGTGGAAGCCGTATACAGCACGCCCTTCCTCGCCCACGCGACGATGGAGCCGATGAACTGCACGGCGCGCGTCACCAAGGATCGCGCGGAGGCATGGGTGCCGACCCAGAACGCCGAGGCCTCGCTCGCGGCGCTCTCCGAGGAGGCCGGAATTCCGCTCGCGCAGTGCGAGGTGAATCGCACCGACCTGGGCTGCGGCTTCGGGCGCCGCGGCGGCAATCAGGACTACACGCGCCAGGCCGCCGCGATCGCGAAGCAATTCCCCGGCGTGGCGGTGAAGCTCATCTGGAGCCGCGAGGAAGACATCCAGCACGATTTCTATCGGCCCATCTCGCAGTGCAAGCTCGCCGCGGGGTTGGACGAGCAAGGCAACCTCACCGGGATGCACATCCGCATCTCCGGGCAGTCGATCAACGCGTTCGTGAATCCCGCGTCGATCGCCGACGGCAAGGACAAGCGCCAGCTGCAGGGCATGTGGGAAGAGCCGGGCGACGCGCAGTTGGGCTACACGTTCCCCAACTTCCTCCTCGAATATGCGATGCGCAACACCCACGTGCCGGTGGGGCCCTGGCGCGGCGTGAACACCAACCAGAACGGCGTCTACATGGAATGCTTCATGGACGAGGTGGCGAAGGCGGCGGGCAAGGACCCGCTCGAATTCCGCCGCAGTCTCATGGCGAAGCATCCCAAGCACCTCGCGGTATTGAACGCCGCGGCGGAGAAAGCCGGATGGGGCACGCCGCTTCCGGAAGGGCGCTTCCGCGGCATCGCGCAGTTCATGGGCTACTACAGCTATTCCGCGGCGGTGGCGGAAGTCTCGGTAAGCCCGAAGGGCGAGCTCAAGGTGCATCGAATGGTGCTCGCGTTGAACTGCGGCCACGCGGTGAACCCGCACATGATCGCCGCACAGGTGGAGGGCTCGGTCGCGCTCGGGCTCTCCGCCACGCTCTACGGCGAGAACACCGTCGACAAGGGGCGCATCGTGCAGTCGAACTTCCACGACTATCAGTCGGTGCGCCTCGCGGACATGCCGAAGATCGAGACCGTGCTGGTGCAGAGCCTCGACTTCTGGGGCGGCGTGGGCGAGCCCACCATCTGCGTGGTCGCACCCTCGGTGATGAACGCGGTCCATGCGGCCACCGGGAAGCCGGTACGCAGCCTGCCGCTGAAGAACGTGAAGCTCGTATAGCGGTGAAGGTCGGTCTGATCTCCGACACTCACGGCTTGCTGAGGCCCGAGGCGCTCGCCGCGCTTCGGGGCTGCGAGCACATCATCCACGCGGGCGACATCGGCGACGCGGCGATCCTCGCGTCCTTGTGCGAGATCGCGCAGGTGACCGCGGTGCGCGGCAATAACGACCGCGCGGCGTGGGCATCGGGAATCGCCGATACCGAGATGGTGCAGATGGAAGCGGCCTGGATCTACGTGATTCACGACCTTGCCGAGCTCGACATCGACCCGGGCGCGGCGGGCGTGCACGCGGTCGTTGTCGGACACTCGCACAAGCCCGACTCGCGATTTCGCGATGGAATCCTCTATGTGAATCCCGGAAGCGCCGGCCCGCGGCGCTTCACGCTGCCTATCTCGATCGGTTTCCTGCACGTCGCAGGATCCACCGTTACCGCCGAGCTCAAGCAACTATCCTGAGATGCGCAAGCTCCTCTCGATCGTCGCGGCTTTCGCGATCTTCGCAGCCATCTACCTCATGTTGAAGCCGGCTGCACCGTCCGCGGACGCGGGCGCGCCGAAGTCCGCCGCCGCGGACGCGCGGGAGCTACCGGCGTCCTCGGTGCTGCGAATCAACCCGCGCAGCATGATCGCGCCGGCGGCGCCGAGCCCGGCGAAGGCCGCTCCCGTCGCGACCCCCGACATCGCGCAGCTGCGCAGCCGCAAGGGCTGGGCCGACCTGCAGGCGAGGGTCGCCTCGGGCCCGCAAACGCCGGAGGCGTTGTACATCCAGGCCGAGATCTACTCGCGCTGCGCGAAGCGCCCGCCCGCGCCGAACGCGCCTCCCGCGCAGGCCGAGGCGCGCGACAAGTTCATCGCCGGCCTGAAGGGCGACAAAAACTCGGAGCAACGCATCGCGGCCTATGAGAAGACCAAGGTCGATCCCTGCGAGGGATTAGCCCTCGGAGAGTTTTCCGGAGAGCGCCTCGCGCAGATGCTCGATGTCGCGGCGAGCGCCGGCGACCCGCGAGCACAGGCGTGGCGGCTCGCGCAAAGCATCGAGCGCGAATTCTTCGACACGCAAGCGCGCCCCAGCGGCTATGCGGTGAGCGACCAGCAGATGGAGTCGATTCGTCGCCTCCTCGCCTTCGGAGATTCCGGCGTCCTGGTCGACCTGCAGGGCATTTTGTCTAGCACGCTGCGGGACGCGAACCTGCGCATGGGTCCCGACAACGAGCGCGTGGACAGCTCGGCCATGGCGTCGGCGCTCACGCTGGTCGCGTGCGACCTCGGCGCCTCGTGCGGCGCCGACTCGCAGCGGCTCCTGATGCAGTGCGCGATGCAGGGCTATTGCGCCGCGAGCAACCTGTACGACCACACCTATTTCTACGATTCCCCGCCGTACCAGGCGCAACTCATGGAGCAATATCGGCGCGCGCTCTTGCAGATGGTGAACGACCGCGACTTTTCCGGATTGCGACTCGTGCGGGAGCCGACGACGCCCGGAATGAGCTCCATTCGCAGCGGGCGTCGCGGCCCGTAAGGGCTAGGCGGCCTTCTCGTACACCGGGCCGTACTCGGCGAGCGCGTCGCGGATGCGCTCGACACCCCAGTCGAGCTGCTCGCGATCCACGATGAGCGGCGGCGCGAAGCGCGCCACGGTGCCGTGGGTATCCTTGCTGAGCACGCCGTGCTTGAGGAGCGTCTCGACGAACTGGCGCGCCGTGGCGCGCTGCGTATCGATCTCGAGGCCGATGAGGAGGCCCTTGCCGCGCACGTCGACGATCATCGGGCTCGAGATCGCCTTCAGGCGCCGCAGAAGGTACTCGCCCATCACCGCGGCGCGCTCCGAAAGCTTTTCTTCGATCAGCACGTTCAGCGACTCGAGGCCGATGGCGGCGCCGAGCGCGTTGCCGCCGAAGGTGCTGCCATGGTCGCCGGGCTTGAAGACTCCCATGACGTTTTCCCGCGCACAGAAGGCCGATACGGGCATGAGCCCGCCGCCCAGCGCCTTGCCGAGGATGATCCCGTCGGGCTTCACGCCCTCGTGATGGATCGCGAGGACCTTGCCGGTGCGTCCCAGGCCGGTCTGCACCTCGTCCACGATCATCAGCACGTTGTGCTTGCGGCAGATGCGCAGCACCTCGGTGAGATAGCCCTCGGGCGGCACGATGATGCCGGCTTCGCCCTGCACCGGCTCGACGAGGAAGGCCGCCGTCTCCGGCGTGATCGCGGCCTCGAGCGCCGCGCTGTCGCCGAACGGCACGTTCAGGAAGCCGCCGCTATAGGGACCAAAGCCCTCGCGGTACTGCGCTTCCGAGGAAAACCCGACGATGGTCGACGTGCGCCCGTGGAAATTTCCGGCGCAGGTGATGATCTTCGCCTGCCCGTCGGCAATCTTCTTCACGACGTAGCCCCACTTGCGCGCGCACTTGATCGCGGTCTCGACGCCCTCGGCGCCGGTGCTCATGGGAAGCGCGCGCTCCATCCCGGTTACGTCGCAGAGCTTGGCGAGGAAGGGCGGCAGGCGGTCGCTGTAGAACGCACGTGAGGTGACGGCCAGGCGCTGCGCCTGCTTCGTCATCGCCGCGATGAGGCGTGGGTGGCCGTAGCCGAAGCTCACGGCGGAATAGGCCGACAACATGTCGAGATAACGCCGGCCCTGCTCGTCCCATAGCCAAACGCCCTCGCCGCGCGAAAGCACGACGGGAAGCGGATCGTAGTTCGTCGCGCCGTACTGGCGCTCGAGAGCGATCATGTCGCTCATAAACAGGCCCTTTCTTGCTCGTGGCAATCAGGTTTCGGGGCGGCCCGCAAGCGGCCCTTCCACAAGCAACATTATACCTGTGAGGACAAGGCTTTAGCCCCGGAAGTTCATGCTGGACGCAGGCTCCGGGCGAGTCCGGTGGCGAGCCTTGCCGAGACCGCGTAGATGGACAGCTGCGGATTGGCGGCGACGCTGGTGGGAAAGATCGACGCGTCGTGCACCGAGAGGTTGGCGAGCTGGTGATGACGCCCGGACTCGTCCACCACCGACGATCCCGCTTCGCGGCCCATGGCGCAGCCGCCCATCACATGGGCGCTGACGACGCGCGTGGCGAGGGCCCGCATTGGCAAGCCCTCGATCTCGGTGCGCGCCGCGCGCCACGAATTCGCGCCGCGCGCATTCTCGTGCATCGGCATCACGGTCTGCGCGCCCGCGGCGAACTGGATTTCGGCCATGGTGAGGAAGGCACGCCGCGCGCCTTCCCAGAGATAGGGCGACATCGCGTAGTCGAGCACGGCGCTGCCGTCGGAGCGCAACACTACGCGCCCGCCGCCCGATTCCGGATGGAAGCCGTCGCGCAGGAGCGCGATGGCTACTTGAATGTTGGGGAATTTCGCCATCCAGCGCGCATGCTCCTCGCCGAACCCCGGCAGCGTGATGCCGACGAGGATCGGATGCGTGGGCGCCGATTCGAGCTTGTAGCCCGCCGGGCCGTCGAGCGGTTGCGCGTCGAGGAAGTGGTCCGAGTAGATCGATTGCGGCGCGCCGAAGAAGCCGTCGACCCTCTGCGGCATCACGCCCGCGGAGACGAGAGTCGGATGCAGGAAAGTGCGCTTGCCCAGGGTGGCCGCGGGGTCCGGGGCGGCGCTGCGCAGCAACACGCCGGGGCTTCCGATGGCGCCCGCGGCGAGGACGAAATGCCTGGCGCGCACGCGCACACGGTGCACCGACGGCGCGGCGCCGTTGCCGACGATGCCGTTCGCCTCGCACCCGATCACGCGATCGCGCGAGATCACGAGGCGCCTCACGCGCGCGCGGTGCACGAGCGTGGCACCCCGCTCGAGCGCCGCGGGAATCGTGGTCACCAGCATCGACTGCTTGGCGTTGGTGGGGCAGCCCATGCCGCAATAGCCGAGGTTCCAGCAGCCCTTCACGTTGCGCTGGATCGCGCCGGTCGCAATGCCCAACTTCTCGCAGCCGCGCCGCAAGAGGTCATTGTTCGCGTTGGGAGCTACCGGCCACGGCGCGATGGCGAGGCGCTCCTCCATGCGCCTGAACCAGGGCGCGAGCTCGGCCTCGTCCATGGACTCGAGCCCGTGGGAATCCCTCCAGTGCGCGAGCGTGCGGCCCGGCGTGCGGAAGCTCGACGTCCAGTTCACCGTGGTGCCGCCCCCCACGCAGCGCCCCTGCAGGATGGTCACCGACTTGTCGAGCGTCTGTTGGCCGGCGCTTTCCTGGTAGAGCTGCGGGTAGGCCTCGCGCTCGCGCATGCGGAAGTCCGTCGAGCTTGCCAGCGGGCCTTCCTCGATGATCGCGACCTTGAGCCCTGCCTGCGCGAGGATTTCCGCGGTGACGCCGCCGCCCGCTCCGCTGCCCACGATCGCGACGTCGGCCTCGATGTCGAGGTCACGATCGAGCGCTGCGGCGTCGACCACCTTCCAGCCCGCGGCGAGTCCTTCCCTGATGGGGTCCTTGATCATGCTGGTCATGGCTTTTCCGTAACGGCCGGAGGCCCGGGATAGCCAATGGCTTTCCAGGAAGCCGGGTTGTCGTACCAGGACGCCTGGACCAATTGCGTGAGCGCCTCGTAGCTCTGGCGCTGCAGGTCGAAGCGGCTATGGCGCCAACGCGTGAGGAAGGCCTTCAGCTCCTCGCGCGGGGTCTCGTCCACCGGCGCCCAGAGGCCCGCGAACGCGAGCCGCGAAGGCGCGAAGTGGAGGAAGCTGAAGAGCTGCCCGAGCTCTTCCTGCACCGCCGGCGCGAGCCCCGAGACGGCGCGGTCGAACGCGGCGAGCACGTCGACGACCGTGCGCGCGCGCTCCGTTTCGTCGGCCGAAAGCGATCCCGCGAGCACCACGGGAATCAGCGCGCGCATGATCTTCGCCGCATCCTCGTCGAGCACACGATAGTCGCCGGTGCGCGCGGCCGACGGCTGGTCGAGGTAGCGCGCGGCAGCGAAAAGCGCCGCGCCGGCGAGCCCGACCTTGATGAACTGGCGGCGGGTCGGCAAGGTCAGCGCGTCAGGAGCTTCACCAGCCGCTCGAAGCGCGCGCCGTAGGGCGGGCGCAGGAGCTTCAAGGCGTTGAAGCGCGACTGGTAGAACACGGCTTTCCTCTTCGAGAAGGTCTCGAAGCCCGCGCGGCCGTGGTATTCGCCCATGCCGCTCGCGCCGACGCCGCCGAAGGGGAGCTCGTCCTGGGCGATGTGCAGCAAGGTCTCGTTCACCGTGACGCCGCCGGAAATCGTCTGCGCGAGGACACGCGCGATCGCCGCACGGTCGTGATCGAACACATAGAGCGCCAGCGGGCGCGGCCGTGCGTTCACGTAGGCGATCGCCTCTTCGAGCGTGCGATAAGCGACGATCGGCAGGATCGGCCCGAAGATCTCCTCCTGCATGACGCGCATCGAGTCCTTCACGCCCGTCACCAGGTGCGGCGCGATCTTGGGCGAGCCGGTGAAGTCCTCGCCCGCGGGATTGATCGCCTCGACGCGCGCGCCTTGCGCCCGCGCATCGTCGAGATAGCCGCAGAGCCGCGCCCGGTGCCGCCCGTTCACGATCGCGGTGTAGTCGGCATTGTCGGCAAGACGCGGGTAGAGGCGCGCCACCGTCGCGCGCGCGGCCGCGGCGAACGCGTCGACGCTTTCCTCCGGAACCAGCGCGTAGTCCGGCGCGATGCACGTCTGGCCCGCGTTGAGGCACTTGCCGAAGACAATCTTGTCGGCCGCTTCGCCGGCGTCGATGCCACGCCCGACGAGGGCCGGGGATTTGCCGCCGAGCTCGAGCGTGACCGGCGTCAGGTTCTCGGCGGCGGCACGCATCACCTGGCGCCCGACCGCGGTCGATCCGGTGAACAGCAGGTGATCGAAGGGCAGCGCCACGAATTCCTGAGCGACCGCCGGCCCGCCATTCACGATCGAGAGGATCGCGGGATCGAGCTCCGCAGCCACGACGCGCGCGAAGAGCTCGCCGGTAGCGGGCGCCGCCTCCGACATTTTCACCATGACGCGATTTCCCGCCGCGAGCGCCGCCACCACCGGCCCCACCGCAAGGTAGATCGGGTAGTTCCAGGGAACCACGATGCCCACCACGCCGAGCGGCTGGAACACCAGGCGCGAGCGGCCGGGAAGGAACCAGAAGTTGGTCGCGCGATGCTGCGGGCGCATCCACTGGCTCACGTGCCTGCGCGCATGCCGGATCGCACCGTAGGAAGGAAACAGCTCGAGGAGCTGCGTTTCTTCGCACGCGCGGCCCTGGAAGTCGCGATCGACCGCGGCGCAGAATGCGTCGGCGTTGTCGCGCAGCACCCGATCCAACTTGGCGAGAGCTGCGCGGCGTGCGTCGAGATCGAGATTTCCGGACGCGGCGAGCGCCGCTCGCTGGCGCTCGAAAGACGCGCGAAGGGGCGTCGCGGGGGCAGGGTTATCGTTAAGGTTCAACTTGAAGAAACGCCCTTAATATAATGATATATATAATGTAAAATATATTCAATCGAGATGAATCAAACGAGCGTTTGAATTCAAGGCAAGAATAGCATCCACCATGGCCGCGCAGCAGAAACAATCCCCCGGCAAGGACTCCGCGAAAGACCTCGCGCGCCATCTGCGCCGCCTGAAGGAGCTGCGTGGCGCCGGCTCGAAGCGTCCGGCGCACCTCACGGAGCTGAAGCGCTTCCAGTCGCAGAGGCTCGCGCGAACCTACGCGGACCTCGCGGCCGAGCCGCGCTATCGCGCCGCGACCGCCTTCTTCCTCGGCGACATCTACGGCCCCAAGGACTTCAGCGCGCGCGACCAGGAGATGCTGCGCATCGTGCCGGTGATGTCGCGCATCCTGCCGGCGAGCGCGGTCGACACCGCCGCCCTCGCCATCGAGCTCGAGGCGCTCTCCGAGGACCTCGACCACCGCCTCGCCGCGGCGCTCCCCGAGGGCCCGATCGACGACGCGGCCTACGCGAAGGCGTATCGCGAGAGCTCGACGCCCGGGGAGCGCCGCCACCAGATCGACCTCATCGAAGCCGTGGGAAGGCGCCTCGATGCCCTGGTGAGGAAACCGCTGGTGTCGCGCATGCTGGCGCTCATGCGCAGGCCCGCGCACATGGCGGGCTTGGGAGGGCTCCAGGATTTCCTCGAGGAGGGCTTCGCGTCCTTCCGCGACATGAAGGGCGCCGACGAATTCCTCGCGACGTTGCGCCGCCGCGAGGAAGAGATCCTCAGCCGCCTTTTTTCCGCGGCGCAGAACCCGTTTTCGATTTAGCCGCGGGCTTTTCCTTGGCGGGCTCGGGAGAGGGCGCCTTGGCGGCAAACAGCGTATCGAGCTCGTGCACTACGGCCTTCTCGATCGAGCCCTTCATCGCTTTCAGGAGGAAGCCGAGCGCGACCGACAGGTGCAGGTCCTGGTCCGTGATCCTGAGAGACCCCGAAACCCCGGGACGCTCGAAGTTGAGCACGTTGCCGGTCCAGGCGCCCTTCAGGTCGAACTTGCGACCGAGCTGCGTTTCCATGCGCTCCGCGGCGGCGCGCGCCGCGGCGAGGCCCAGGTTGTGCACGCGCGTGATGTCGATGTCGGCCATGGTGTTGCGTCTCCGATGAAGCACCCAGTCTACTTTGCGCCCATCACCAGGTCCGGCAGCCATGTCGCGATCTGCGGCGCGAGGCAGATCACGAATATCGCGAAGAACATGAGGCCCACGAACGGCATCACGCCCCAGATCACGTCTTTCAGCGGGATATCGGGGGCGATGTTGCGGATCACGAAGATGTTGAGGCCCACCGGCGGGTGGATGAGCCCCATCTCCATCACGATCGTCATGAGGATGCCGAACCAGATGAGGTCGAAACCCGCAGCCTTGAGCGGCGGCAGGATGATCGGCGCGGTCATGAGGATGATGCTCACCGGCGGCAGGAAGAAGCCGAGGACCAGGACGAGGGCGAGGATCGCCGCGAGCAGCAGCCACTTCGACAGGTGCATGTCGACGATCCATTGCGCGCCGCTCTGCGAGAGGTGCAGGTAGCTCATCACGTACGAGTAGAGGAGCGACATGCCGATGATCAGCATCAGCATCGTCGATTCGCGCAGCGTGGCGGCCATGATGGGCGCCAGGTCGCGCGGGCGCCACATGGCGTAGATGCTCGCGATGAGGAGGAGGGCGAGCACGGCGCCGAGGCCGGCGGTCTCCGAAGGCGTGGCGAGGCCGCCGTAGAGTGCGACCATGACGCCGATCAGCAGGATCACGAACGGCAATACTCGCGGCAGCATCTCGACTTTCTGGCGCAGCGTGAGCGTGTTCTCGTTCAGGTACGCGGACTTGAGGCCGCCCGCGCGAAAGGTGGCGTCCGCGGCGCGGTATTCCTTGCGGAACCGCCACACCGCATAGCCCGCGAACAATGCGACCAGCACAAGCCCGGGGCCGATGCCGGCGAGGAAAAGGCGTCCGAGCGAGACCTCCGCCGCGACCGAGTAGAGGATCATCGTGATCGAGGGCGGCAGCAGGATGCCGAGCGTTCCGCCGGCGGCGATGATCCCGGCCGCGAAGCCCGGCGAGTAGCCGCGCATGCGCATCTCGGGAATGCCGGCCTGCCCGATGGCCGAGCAGGTGGCAGGGCTCGAGCCCGCCATGGCGGCAAAGAGCGCGCACGCGAACACGTTCGCGATGCCCAGCCCGCCGGGCACGCGGCTCATCCACGCATGCAGCGCCGCGTAGAGATCGCGGCCGGCGCGCGAGCGCCCGATGGCGGCTCCTTTCAATATGAAGAGCGGGATCGACAGGAGCGTGATGCTCGCCATCTCCTCGTAGACGTTCTGGGTGATGGTGTCGAGGGAAGCCGCGGGCATGAAGAAGTACATGAACACCACGGCGACGCTCCCCAGGGCGAAGGAGATCGGCATTCCCGTGAACATCATGGCGAGGGTGATGCCGCCGAAGAGCAGGCCGAGCGTGAGGATGCTCATGGCTTTGCGCGTCGCGTCAGGGCCGCGCCGACCTGCAATGCGATCTGCAGTGCCAGCAGAGAGATGCCGAACGCCATCAGCGCATAGGGAATCCACAGTGGCGGCCCCCACGCCGAAGTCGTGGTCTGCTTGTCCACGTACGCCTCGTGCCACAGCGTCCACGACTTCCACGCGAAGAACGCGCAGAACGTGAAGGAGGCGATGTCCACGACGATCGCACGCACGCGGTTCGCGCGCGGCGAGAGGAATGTCGCGAGGAGCTCGATGCCGATGTGCCCGCGGTACGATTGGACGTAGGCGCTCGCCGTGAAGACCGCGCCGACGATGCAGAAGACCGCCGCCTCGTCCTGCCAGTCGGTCGTCGCCTTGAAGAAGTAGCGCGAGACTACGCTGTAGGTGAGGATCAGCGCCGCCGCGAGGAGCGCGAGCGAGCCCAGGCGCACGATCCAGAGGTTCACGAAGGCGAGCGCGCGCGCGAAGGGCGCGAGCGGCCCGGGAACGATCTCGGGGCCGGCTTGCGGCTCGAGGCCCGCCTCCGCGAGGCGGCTCAAAGGAGCTTTTCGGCCGCCTTGAGGATCTTGGCGCAGCTCTCGCTCTTCTCGGCGTAGTCCTTCCACGCGGTGCGCCGCGCGATGTCCTGCCATTTCTTGAGCGTTGGCACGTCGAGGTCGTAGACCTTGGCTCCGGCCTTCTGGTAGACGCCCGCGACCGCCTGGTCGTCGGCCTTCGCGCCGTCGGTGCCGAACTTCTCCATCTCCGCGCCCACCGCCATGATCACGTCGCGCTGGTCCTTGGGCAGACCGTCGAAGATCTGCTTGGACATCATGAGCGGCTCGCACATGAACCAGTAGGCCTTGCCGCGCCCCGTGGTGAGGTGCTTGGCGAGCTCCTCGAGGCGAAACGAGATGAGGCTCGTGGACGAGGTGAGCGCCGCATCCATGGCGCCGGTCTGCATCGCCGCGTAGATCTCGTTGGAGGGAAGCGTCAGCACGGAGGCGCCGGCGTCCTTCAGCACCATGTCCATCTCGCGGCTGCCGCCGCGAACCTTCATGCCCTTGGCGTCCTCGGGCGCCACGAGGGGACGCGAGCGGCTCGCCGCCCCGCCCGCCTGGAAGATCCAGCTCACCATCACGATCCCCTTGTCTTCGAGGATCTTCGTCAGCAGCCGCCCCACCTCTGCATCCTTCCACTGCGCCGCCTGCTCGTAGGACGGGATGATGCCCGGCATGAGGCCGATGTTCGTTTCCTGCACCTCGCCGCCCGCGTACGGCAGCGGATAGAAGCTCAGGTCGAGCGCGCCCTTGCGCATCGCGGAGAATTGTGCGTTCGTCTTCATGAGCGAGGACCCCGCGTAGACCTGGGCCTTCAATGCGCCCCTGGTCCGCTTCTCGATCTCCGCCGCGAACTTGCGGCAGAGCACGTCGCGGAAGTCTCCGTCGCTACCCGAGCTCCCCGGGAACTGGTGCGAGATCTTGAGCATCGTGCCCTGGGCGCGCGCGACGTTTCCCCACAGCGTGAACGCAACGTTTGCGGAGGCGGCAAGCATGAAGCGGCGGCGGGAAAAGGTCATGTCGAAATTCTCCTCTCGTTATGGACTGGCCATCGCCGTCTACGCGGTGACGGTTGAAACCGGATCGTGTCAGGCGGCCTGGCGGACCCCCGTCGCTTTGCGGGCCTCGGCCGCGAGATGCTCCATGGCGGCGAGCACGCCGCCTTTCCTCATCGGAACGGCGGCCAGCTCGAGCCCCATCTCCACGCCCGCGAGCGTGCCCATCAGCGTAAGGTCGTTGAAGTCGCCGAGATGGCCGATGCGGAAGATCTTGCCGGAAAGCTTGGACAAGCCCTGGCCGAGCGACATGTCGAAGCGTTCGAGCACCCCCTTGCGGAAGGCGTCGGCGTCGTGCCCGGCGGGCATCATCACCGCGGTGAGCGAAGAGCTGTACTCCGCGGGATCCTGGCAGAGGATCTCGAGGCCCCACGCCCGCACCGCGCGGCGCGTGGCTTCGGCGTGGCGGTCGTGGCGCGCGAACACATTGGCGAGGCCTTCTTCCTCGAGCATGGCGATGGCCTCCCGCAATCCATAGAGGAGGTTGGTCGCGGGCGTGTACGGGAAGAATCCGGTCGCGTTGGCGCCGATCATCTCGCTCCAGTCCCAGAACGAGCGCGCGAGGCCCGCGGACTTGCTGGCCGCGAGCGCCTTCTCGGAGATCGCGTTGAAGGAAAGCCCCGGCGGAAGCATGAGGCCCTTCTGCGAGCCGCCCACCGTCACGTCCACGCCCCACTCGTCGTGGCGATAGTCGATCGAGCCGAGCGACGAAATGGTGTCGACGAGGAGGAGGGCGGGGTGCTTCGCGTTGTCGATAGCCTTCCTCACCAGCGGGATGCGGGTGGTGGCGCCCGTGGAAGTCTCGTTGTGAACGACGGCGACCGCCTTGATCGTGTGGCCCTTGTCCGCGACGAGGCGCGCCTCGATGGCGGCGTGGTCGGCGCCATGGCGCCAGTCGCCGGGAATGAACTCCACGTCGAGATTCAGCTTCTTCGCCATCTTGTGCCAGAGCAACGCGAAGTGGCCGGTCTCGACCATCAGCACCTTGTCGCCGGCGCTGAGCGTATTCACCAGCGCCGCTTCCCATGCGCCGGTGCCCGAGGCGGGATAGATGATCACCGGATGGCGCGTCTGGAAAATGCGCTTGATGCCTTCGAGCACCTCCTTGCCGAGCTTCTGGAACGTGGGGCCGCGATGGTCGATGGTGGGATGGTCGATCGCGCGCAGCACGCGGTCCGGCACGTTGGTGGGACCGGGGATCTGCAGGAAATGGCGTCCGGCGGGCATATTGACTCCTCGCGAGTAATAACAGGCCCGTATGCGTCGTTGCGGCCGGGCCCGGTTTTGCATCCATAATGCCGCAGCCGCGACCCGTTTGGCACGCTCCCCGGTAAAAGCCCCCATGACCCCTGCGACCCCGCAACCCGTGCGCTTCGCACGGCGCGAGGAAAGTCCCCGCCATGCGCTGTTCACGCGCCTCGCGCGCGAAGTCGACGGCGAGGTGCTGTTCGACGCGGCGAGCCGTGGGCGCTACTCGACGGATGCGTCGATCTACCAGGTGTTTCCGATCGGCGTGGTGATCCCGCGCAGCGTCGAGGCATCGATCGTCGCGATGCAGATCGCCGCCGAGGACGGCGTGGCGATCCTGCCGCGCGGCGCGGGCACCTCGCAATGCGGGCAGACCGTGGGCGCGGCGCTGGTGATCGACGACAGCAAGTTCGTGAACCGAGTGCTCGAAGTCGACGCGGCCGCGCGCCGTGCCGTGGTCGAGCCGGGCAAGGTGCTCGATTCGTTGAACGCTCAGTTGCGCCCCCTCGGCCTCTGGTATCCGATCGACGTCTCGACCTCCGCGCAAGCGACCCTCGGTGGCATGGCGGGCAACAACTCGTGCGGCTCGCGCTCGCTCGCCTACGGCAACATGGTCGATCGCGTCGCGGCCATCGACGCCTGGCTGCCGACCGGGGTGAGAGGCCGGTTCGACGATTCGCCGACGGATCCGCGCATCATCGAGATCGCGGATCGGGCCGCGGCGCTCTTCGCGCGGGAAAAAGACGAGATCGCCGCTCGCTTCCCCAAGGTATCGAGGAACGTCGCCGGCTATAACCTGGGCCATCTTGCGCCTCGTGCCTCGCGCCTCGTGCCCAACCTGGCCCACCTCCTGGTGGGCTCCGAGGGCACCCTCGCGTGGTTCGAGAAGATCCATCTCGACCTGGCCGAGCTGCCGAAGCACAAGGCGCTCGGCGTCGCGCATTTCCCGCGTTTTTACGATGCCATGGACGCGGCGCAGCACATCGTGAAGCTGGGGCCGGCGGCGGTGGAGCTCGTCGACCGCACCATGCTCGACCTCGCGCTCTCCAATCCCGCCTTCGCGCCCACCATCCGCAAGTTCGTGAAGGGAGAGCCCGATGCGATCCTGCTGGTGGAATTCGCGGGCGGCGAGCGCGAAGCGCAGGCGCAGGGCGTGAAGCGCCTCGCGGAGCTCATGGGCGATCTCGGTTTCGGCGATGCGGTGGTCGACGTGCTCGATGCAGGCCAGCAGAAGTCGCTGTGGGACGTGCGCAAGGCCGGTCTCAACATCATGATGTCCATGAAGGGCGACGGAAAGCCGGTGTCCTTCATCGAGGACTGCGCGGTGCCGCTCGAGCACCTCGCCGAGTACACGACGCATCTCACCGAAGTCTTCCGCAAGCACGGCACCGAAGGCACCTGGTACGCCCACGCCTCGGTCGGATGCCTGCACGTGCGCCCCGTGCTCAACATGAAAGGCGATGGCGCCATTCGCATGCGCGCGATCGCGGAGGAAGCGGCGGAGCTGGTGCGCCGCTACAAGGGCGCCTATTCGGGCGAGCATGGCGACGGGCTGGTGCGCTCCGAGTGGATCGCGCCTTTCTTCGGACCGCGCCTCACCGCGTCGCTGGCCGAGATCAAGTCGTGGTTCGATCCGAAGGGTCTCATGAACCCCGGCAAGATCGTGAACCCCTCGAAGCAGGACGACCGCTCGCTCCTGCGCTTCGGGCCCGCGTACCGGCAGCCCGCGCCCAAGACCACCCTCGACTGGAGCGCATGGGGGGGCCTGGCCGGCGCGGTCGAGATGTGCAACAACAATGGCCACTGCCGCAAGTTCGACGCGGGGACCATGTGCCCGAGCTACCGCGCCACGGGCGACGAGCGCGACCTCACGCGCGGCCGCGCCAACACGCTGAGGCTCGCGCTCTCGAACCAGTTGGGCTCCGACGATGCAGCCGAGGAAGCGGTGTCGGAGGCGCTCGACCTCTGCGTCTCGTGCAAGGGATGCAGGCGCGAGTGCCCGACCGGCGTCGACATGGCGCGCATGAAGGTCGAGTTTCTCTCGCACTACAAGCGCCGCCATGGATACACCACGCGCGACAAGCTGATCGCGCACCTTCCGCGCTACGCGAAGTGGGCGGCGCGGCTGCAACCGCTGGCGAGCCTTGCGACGCGCTTGCCCGGGGCGGGCGCCGCGATCGAAGCGCTCGGCTTCGATCGGCGCAGGCCGCTGCCGGTGTTCAAGCGCGCGTGGACGTCGACGCAAGGCGCGAGGCGCGAGGCGCGGGACGCAAGAAGCCGCATCGTGTTGTTCGCGGATACTTTCAACAATTGGCTCGAGCCCGAAAATCTCGGGGCGGCGTTGAAGGTCCTCGAAGCGACCGGCCACGAGGTTGTCGTGCCGGTCGGCGATCGAGGCCGGCCGCTGTGCTGCGGGCGCACCTATCTCGCCGCCGGCATGATGGGCGAGGCGCGCGTCGAGGCCCGGCGCACGATGCAGGCGCTGAAGCCGCACCTCGAGGCGGGAACCGCGGTGGTGGGGCTCGAGCCCTCGTGCCTCTTCACCTTTCGCGACGAGTACGCCGCGATGTTTCCCGGCGATGCGCTCGCGGCGCTCCTCGCCAAGGCGCAGCTCGCCGACGAGTACCTCGCCGCGGAGATTCGCTCCGGGCGCATTGCCGCACCGTGGAAGGCGGGCGCCGCGAGCGCCATTCGCGTGCACGGACATTGCCACCAGAAGGCCTTCGACACCTTCGAGGCGACGCTCGATCTCCTGCGCACGATACCGGGCGCCGACGTCACCCCGATCGAGTCGAGCTGCTGCGGCATGGCGGGCGCCTTCGGCCACGAGAAGGGCCATTACGATGTCTCGATGAAGATGGGCGAGCTCGCATTGCTCCCGGCCGTGCGCGCCGCCCCGGCGACCGCACACATCGCGGCGGCGGGCACCAGCTGCCGCCAGCAGATCGCCGACGGCACCGGGCGCGTGGCGCGACACCCGATCGCGCTGCTCGCCGAGTTTCTGTGAGGGCACTCGCGGCATCGCCGATCCTGGAGGCGCTGCGCGCCGCTCTCGCGCTCGAACCGATCGCGCCGCCGAGCGGCAACCTCACGATTGCACGCGGTACTTTCGAAGGGCGCGCGCTGCATGCGGGGCTCGTCGAGAACCGGATGGCGAGCGGCTCCCTGGGCGCGCTCGAATCGCAGCGCCTCGCCGCGCTATTCAAGATCGTGGCGGGCGAGCGCTCCGGCCTCGTCCTTTTCCTCGATTCCGCGGGCGCGAAGGTTTCGGAAGGCCTGGAGGCGCTGGGTGCGTTCCGTGCGCTTTACCGCGCCGGGCTCGAGGCGGCGCTCTCGGGCGCTTCGATCGCGGCGGTCCTCGGCAGGAACTGCTATGGCGGCAGCAGCATGCTCGCGCACCTCGCGCCGCAGCGGCTCTTCAGCGAGTCGACTCAGATGGCGATGTCGGGCCCGTCGATCATCGCCACGGCCGCCGGCGTGAACGTGCTGGACGAAGCCTTCCGCGCCATGGCCGACGCCTCGCTCTCGCCGGCGGCGCGCGCGAAGGCGAGCGCTGCGAACCGCGTGTGGAAGGACGGCGCCGATCTCGCGCCGTGGCTGCGCGAGGCACTGGCGCCGCGCGGCAATGCGGCCGTGGCACTGCGCATGCGCCACGAAGCGCTCGCGGCTCGCCTGGAGAGGCGCGCCGCCGAGGCGCCGCTCGAAGCGCTGCGGCGCCGGGACCTGGAGAAGATCTACGCGGACGGTTACGAAGCTCGCGAGAGCCAGGGGTTCGTGACCGGCACCGGCAAGCGCGACGGCGGGCAGGAAGACTTCGCCGGCATCGTCGGCAAGCAACCCCTCGGCGCCGAGCGTGCGTGGCGTTTCGCCGAGACCGTATGGCGCGCCACCGATGCGCCGCCCGCGCGCTTCGAGGTCTTCCTCGACTGCGCCGCGCACGCCGCACGCTTCGACGACGAGAGGATCGTGCTCACCGAATACATCGTCGACATGGGGTATGCGCTGGCGGTGCTGGCGTCGAAGGGAGCGCGCGTCGGCCTCACGATCCTCGGCAAGGCAGGCGGCGGCGTCTACGTGGCGCTCGCGGCACCCGCGCAACGGGTGGCGAGCGTCCACGGCGCGCAGATCCAGGTGCTTCCCGGCGCCGCCGTGGCCGCGATCCTGGGAGAAAGTCCCGACGAGACCGCGGCCTTCGGGGAGTACAGTGCGTCCGGTGTCGCCGACGAGGAACTGAAGCTCGGATTCGTTCCGGGAACTCCATGAGCCAGAATCTGTACGCGCTCTTCGAAGCGCGCTTTCCCGCCGATCGCGGCAAGCCTCTCCTGTTTCTCGACTCCGGCGCGACGCTTTCCTACGGCGAGGCTGAGGCGGGAGCCGCGCGCTACGCCTCGCTTCTCGCGGCATCGGGCCTGGAGCCCGGCGACCGGGTCGCGGTGCAGGTGGAGAAGTCGCCCGAAGCGCTCCTCCTCTATCTCGCGTGCCTGCGCGCGGGGCTGGTCTACCTCCCGCTCAATAGCGCCTACCAGGAAGGCGAGATCGGCTACTTCCTCGAGGACGCCAAGCCGGGCGCGGTGGTGGCGCAGCCGCGCTCGATGGCGTGGCTGAAGCCGCTCGCGGCGAGGCTCGGCGTTCGCCACGTGTTCTCGCTCGACGAGCACGGTGCCGGCACGCTGGTCGATGCCGCGCTCGATGCTTCGAACCGGTTCACGACGGTGGCGCGCGACGGCGGCGACCTCGCGGCGATCCTCTACACGTCGGGGACCACCGGCCGATCGAAGGGCGCGATGCTCACGCACGGGAACCTCGCCTCGAACGCCCTGGTGCTTCACGAGGCCTGGGGCTTCCAGCCCGAAGACATTCTCATCCACATGCTGCCGCTCTTCCACGTGCACGGGCTCTTCGTCGCCTGCCACTGCGTGCTCGCCAACGGCAGCTCGATGCGCTTTCATGCAAAGTTCAATGCGCGCCGCGCGCTCGCGGAGTTCGCCACCTCCACCGTCTTCATGGGCGTGCCGACGTTCTATACGCGCCTTCTCGCCGAGGCGAGGCTTAACCGCAAGGCCTGCGCCCGCATGCGGCTTTTCATATCGGGCTCGGCGCCGCTCCTCGCCGAGACCCATGTGGAGTTCGAGGAGCGCACCGGCCAGCGCATCCTCGAGCGCTACGGCATGACCGAAACCGGCATGCTCACCTCGAATCCGCTCGAAGGCGAGCGGCGCGCCGGATCGGTGGGCCCGGCGCTGCCCGGAACCGTGGTGCGCATCCGCGATGACGACGATGCGCCGTGCGCGGCGGGCGTCATCGGCCACGTGCAGGTAAGGGGCGCGAACGTGTTCCAGGGGTATTGGCGCATGCCCGGCAGGAATCGCGAAGAATTCACTTCCGACGGATTCTTCCGCACCGGGGACATAGGGAGCGTCTCGACGGACGGCTACCTCAGCATCGTCGGGCGCTCCAAGGACCTCATCATCACCGGTGGCTACAACGTCTACCCGAAGGAGATCGAGCTCGCGCTGGACGAGCTGGAGGGCGTGCGCGAGTCGGCTGTGGTGGGCGTGCCGCACCCGGACTTCGGCGAGACGGTGACCGCGATCGTCATTCCGAGGGCGGCGAACGCGGCACCGACGGAGGCCGAGATCATCGCCGCGCTGAAGGCGAAGCTCGCCGGCTTCAAGATCCCGAAGCGCGTCCATTTCGTCGCCGACCTGCCGAGGAACGCCATGGGCAAGGTGCAGAAGAACGTCCTGAGGGAGCGTTTCGGCGCATAGTTGAAAAGCTTCCTTTCAGCCCTCATCTCGACACCATGATCGTCTATCAGCTCACCTGCGGCCAGGGACACTTCTTCGAGGGCTGGTTCGCCTCGGTCGAAGCCTTCGACAAGCAGGTCGGGTCGGGCCAGCTTCAATGCCCCACGTGCGCGACTCCGGAAGTGCGCAAGCTTCCCTCGGCGCCACATGTGCACACATCGGGCACGCAGCCCGCCGCGGCGCCGGTGGTCCCCGAAGCGTTACGCCGCGAAACCATCGTCGCGCTGCGCAAGCTCATCCTCGCGAGCACCGAGGATGTCGGCCGCAAGTTCGCCGAAATCGCGCGCCGCATCCACTACCAGGAAGAAGACGCGCGCAATATCCGCGGCGTGGTCACTCCGGACGAGGCCGAGGAGCTGCGCGAAGAGGGCGTCGAGACCTTCTCGATCACGCCCGAAATCCTCCCGAGCGAAGAGATTCACTGACCGGCAAACCTTTTTTTGGCTATCGCCTCATTCGAAGTGGGGATGAAGCTCGACCCGGCACTCGAACTGGCGGCGTCTTCTTTACTATCGACCATCGAGCTCTTGGGATGAAGCTCGAGAGGCGCGCATGACTGCCGGTCGATAGAAAGAAGGTGCCGCCAGTTCGAGTGTTATGGGTTGCAACGAGCTCCCTCACCCTTCCAGGAACGATCGCGCCGGCTCGAGCTTCATCCCGAGCTCGATGGATGGCGCCAACCCGGATGGCTTAGAAGGCCGAGAGGCCGGTCTGGGCGCGGCCCAGAATGAGGGCGTGGATGTCGTGGGTGCCCTCGTAGGTGTTGACCGCCTCGAGATTCATGGCGTGGCGGATCACGTGGTACTCGTCGGAGACACCGTTGCCGCCGTGCATGTCGCGCGCCACGCGCGCGATGTCGAGCGCCTTGCCGCACGCGTTGCGCTTGGCGAGCGAAACCATCTCCGGTGTCGCGCGCCCTTCATCCATCAGCCGCCCGATGCGCAACGACGCCTGCAGCGCGAGCGTGATCTCGGTCTGCATGTCGGCGAGCTTCTTCTGCACCAGCTGGTTGGCGGCGAGCGGCTTGCCGAACTGCTTGCGATCCATCGTGTACTGGCGCGCCGCGTGCCAGCAGGCTTCCGCCGCGCCCATCGCGCCCCATGAGATGCCGTAGCGCGCCTTGGTGAGGCAGCCGAACGGGCCTTTCAGCCCCTTCACGTTGGGGAGCAAGTTGCCCTCCGGCACGAGCACCTCGTCCATCACGATCTCGCCGGTCACCGAGGCGCGCAAGCTGAACTTCCCCTCGATCTTCGGGGCCTTCAGGCCCTTCATTCCCTTCTCCAGCAGGTAGCCGCGGATCTCGCCCTCGTCGTCCTTCGCCCACACCACGAAGACGTCGGCGATCGGGGCGTTGGTGATCCACATCTTGGCGCCGCTCACCTTCACGCCGGCGCCGGCCCTGCGCGCGCGCGTCTCCATGCCGTTGGGGTCGGAGCCGTGATTGGGCTCGGTCAGCCCGAAGCAGCCCACCAGCTCGCCCGACGCCAGGCCCGGCAGCCAGCGTTTCCTCTGCTCCTCGGAACCGTACGCGTGGATCGGATGCATCACCAATGACGACTGCACGCTCATGGTCGAGCGATACGCGGAATCGACGCGCTCGATCTCGCGCGCGATCAGCCCGTAGGACACGTGGTTCACGCCCGCGCAGCCGTAGCCCTCGATGGTGGGGCCCATGAAGCCGAGGGCGCCCATCTCGTTGATGATCCTGCGATCGAATTTCTCGTGGCGGTTGGCCTCGACGATGCGCGGCAGGAGCTCGCCCTGGGCGTAGGCGCGCGCGCTGTCGCGCACCATGCGCTCCTCCTCGGTCAGCTGGTCTTCGAGGAGCAGCGGGTCATCCCACTTGAACGTGGGCTTCATGTCGTTGGGTTTCATGGCGGGTCTCCGGCTGCTCCCATTCTAGCGGTCCGCATGCCGGGAGGCACCGCGTGAGACACCGAATTCGCGCGACAGCCAATCGGCGACGAGCCTCTTCTCGTAGCGCAACGGCCCGTCGCCGCCGCCCAGCGAGCCGCTGAAGAGAAAGGCGCTCACCAGCTTGCGCTCGCCCTCCGCGATGACCTTGCCCGTGTCGTCGGCCAGTCTGAACGCGAGGCTCACGCGCGATGGATAGATCTCGCGAACCACGCGAATGTCCATGGCATCCGCACGCTGCCAGGGCTCGAACTCTCCGGCCATATCCACGTCGGTGATGGTGACCGTCAGCTTCGAGCCCGCGGGCAGGTGGCGAGGCGCCTCGTATTCGATCCAGCGGCGCAGCTCGTCGGCGAGGGCCTGCGTCTGCCGCGCGTTGCGCCATCGGTCGACGCGAAAGTCGGTGAAGCGCTTCGGATTGTCGAAGCGAACCTCGACCGAGGGCGGGGATTGGGCGCTCGCCGCGGTGCCGGCCAGGCCGGCGAGCGCGAAGAGGATCGACGGCAGTCGTTTCATGGTTCCGCCTCCGTGCTTCGGGTGCGCAACCATGATGCCACGCGCGCGGGACGCTCGTTGCGGGTTAGCGTTACAATCGCGTCCGCAATTCAGGCGCCTGGCGTTCGGGGGCGCCTTTCCTTTTTTGTGGAGAAGAAGCATGAGCCGCCTCAGCGTCGAGCACCTGTGGAAACTCGAACGTCCCGCGCAGCCGGCGCTCTCGCCCGACGGCGCCCAGGCATGCGTCTCGGTGACTTCCTTCGACATGGAGGAGAACAAGGGCCGCTCGAGCCTGTGGCTTTATTCGGCGTTCGGCGGCGAGCCGCGCCGGCTCACCAGCGCGGGCGAGAAGGACGGCGAGCCGAGGTGGTCGCCCGACGGCCAATGGATCGCGTTCGTGGCCAAGCGCCCGATCGCGCGCGCCGAAGCTCCCGCCGAGAAGGCCGACGAGGAATCGCAGGTCTACCTCATCGCGCCGGACGGCGGCGAGGCGCGCCAGCTCACCGACATCGCCACGGGCGCCTTCGCCGTCAAGTGGTTTCCCGATTCGAAGCGCATCGCCTTCCTCTCGTGGGTGTGGCCCGAGGAGAAGGGCCTGAAGAACCTGGCGAAGCGCTACAAAGCGTGGAAGGACGACAAGGTGAAGGCCCACGTGGTCGAGCATTCCGCCTATCGCTGGTGGGACCACTGGCTCTCCGACGGCCGCGTGCCGCATCTTTTCACGGTGGACGTGGAGACGGGCGCCACGCACGATCTGTTCGCCGGCACCCGTTACGAGATCGCGCGCGCCGACCCGACCGCGCATCACTTCGACATCGCGCCCGACGGCCGCGAGATCGTCTTCTCCTTCGATCCCGCGGAGGACAAGCGCTTCGACCACGAATACCAATTGGTCGCGCTCGACCTGCGCACCAAGCGGTTCCGCACCCTCACTTCGCGCTCCCCGTTGAACCACGAGACGCCGCGCTACTCGCCCGACGGGCGCTGGATCGCGCTCATTACGCAGAACCTGAAGAAGAGCCCGGTGGACACGCAGCGCCTCGCGCTGATCGACCGCGCGAACGGCGGGCTCCAGGTGGCGAGCGCGCGCTGGGACCGCAGCCTGCATCCGCCGCTCGTCTGGTCGGGCGACTCGAGCGCCGTGCATTTCATCGCCGAAGACAACGCGCGCCAGCATCTTTTCCGCCTAGAGATCGGCAAGCGCACGCCGGAAGTGGCGGCGCGGGGCGGCGTGGTGAGCGATTTCGACGTGGCCGGCGACGCGATGGTATTCGTGCGCAACGACATGAGCACGCCGCCGGCGGTCTTCTGGAGCGCGCCGGGCATGCCCGAGCGGCGCATCGACCGCCTCAACGCCAAGGTGCTCGACGGCGTGAAGACCGGCGCGATCCGCGAGTTCACGATCCAGGGCTGGAATCGGGAGCCCGTGCACATTTGGGTGGTGTATCCCCCGGACTTCGATCCGAAGAAGAAGTGGCCGCTGCTTCACAACATCCACGGCGGCCCGCACTCGACGTGGGGCGACAATTTCCACTTCCGCTGGAACAACCACGTGTTCGCGGCGCAAGGCTACGTGGTGGTATGCGTGAATTATCACGGCAGCTCGTCGTTCGGCCAGAAGTTCCTCGAGTCCATCGACGGCGAGTGGGGCAAGCGCGAGCTGGCCGACGTCGAGGCGGGTACCGACTTCATGCTGCGCCAAGGCTATATCGACCGCGAGCGCCTGGTGGCCGCGGGCGGAAGCTACGGCGGTTACATGGTCGCGTGGATGAACGGCCATACCGATCGCTACAAGGCCTACGTGTGCCACGCCGGGTGCTTCGACTGGGTGTCGATGTTCGCCGACGACGCGTACTACTGGCATCCGAAGGAGCTGGGCGCGTATTACTGGGACAAGCCGGCGAAGGTCGACGGGCAGAATCCGCGCGCGCGCGCCAAGCGCATGAAGACGCCGACCCTGGTGATCCACGGGCTTCTCGACTACCGCGTGCCGGATTCGCAGGGCCTCGCCTACTACAACACGCTCAAGTCGAAGGGCGTGCCGTCGCGCCTCGTGTTCTTCCCCGATGAGAACCACTGGATCCTCAAGCCGCAGAATTCACGCCTCTGGTACAACGAGTTCTTCGCATGGCTGAAGCGCCACGTTGCGACCGGCGGGAAATCCCGGAAGCGCTAACCTTAGCGGTGTCAGAGAAGCCAGTAGGCGAGCCCGAGGATGAGGCAGACGAGGGCGGTGATCGCGGTGCGCATGTCCACGAACCACGGCGGAATAAGCCCCTGGTGAGCGAGCCAGAGGTCAGCGCTCCACACCAGGACGAAGAGCGCGATCGAGGCGCCGATCTGTTGCTGCGGGGACTGGAGCCACAGCACGCCCCACGCCGCCAGCGACGGGATCGTGCTCAGGCATAGCGAGACCGCGCGCGTCTTCTCGGTGCCCACCTGGTCGTGGAGCGCGAGGCCGCCTTCGATGCCGCCCAGGTACGAGAGGATGATCGCGGCGAACGTCACGATCGCCCCGATCGCCGGGATGCGCACGTGCGACTCGCCGGAAACGAGCACGGCGGTCAGAGCGGCGAAGATCACGCCGCCCGCGATCGCGAAGATCCACGCGATGCGCTTGACCATCAGTCCGCCTTCGCCCCGGAGGCCTTGATCACGCGCGCGTACTTGTCGGCCTCCGCGCGGATGTAGGCGGCGAACTCCTCGGGCCGGCTCGCCGCGGGCTCGGCGCCCAGGACCAGCATCCTCTCGCGGATGTCGGGCATCGCGAGCGCCTTCGTGAATTCCATGTGCAGGCGCTCGACCACGTCGCGCGGCGTTCCCGCCGGGACGAAGACGCCGAACCACGTGCTGATGTCGAAGCCCGGCAGTCCCGATTCGGCGATGGTCGGAAGGTCCGGCGCGAGCACCGAGCGCTTCGCGGTGGTGACCGCGAGCGCCTTCACCTTGCCGGCGCGCACTTGCGCGAGCGAGGAAGCAAGATTGTCGAACATGAGCTGTATCTGCCCGCCGATGAGGTCGGTCATCGCCGGCGCCGCGCCCTTGTAGGGGACGTGGACCATGTCTACGTCCGCCATGGTCTTGAAGAGCTCGCCGGCGAGATGCCCCGCGCTCCCGGTGCTGCCGGAGCCGAAGTTGAGCTTGCCGGGATTTGCCTTCGCATAGGCGATGAACTCACGCACGCTCGACGCGGGCACCGCGGGATTCACGACGAGCACGTTCGGCGTCGAGGCCACTTGCGTCACCGGCGTGAAGTCCTTCATGGCGTCGTAGGGCATGCTCGCGTAGAGCGTGGGGTTGATCGCGTGCGTCGCGACCGCGCCCATCAGGATCGTGTAGCCGTCGGCGGGCGCCTTCGCGACCGCATCGGCGCCGATGTTTCCTCCCGCGCCGGGCTTGTTGTCCACGATCACCGGCTGCTTGGCGCTTTCCGAGACCTTCTGCCCCAGCAGGCGGGCCACGGTGTCGAGAGGACCACCGGCGGGGTACGGGACGACGAAGCGGATCGGCTTGTTTGGATACGGCTGCGCTTGCACGCCGATCGAGAAGACCACACCAACAGCCATGAACCCCAGAGACCACAATGACCGCAGAGGAGACACGGAGGAACGTTTCATGGGTGACGATGGATGGGATGACGCACTTCGATTCATTTGATTTTCTCTGTGATCTTCTATGGGGTCACTGCGGTCTCTGTGCTTCAACCGCTGTACTCATTTCAACGCTCGAGCGACAGCGGCCAACAGCTTCTCGACGTCGGACTCCTCATGGTAAACCCCGAATCCGAAGCGCAGCCGCCGGTCGCGGCGGTCGATGATGACATTCTGCGCCGCGATGCGCCGGTGCGCGTCCTGCGCGCCATCCACGTCGAACGCCAGGAAGTTGCCGCGCGGCGCGCCGGCGGGCGGTACCAAATGATGCGGCGCGAGACCGGCGACGCCCAGGCGCAGCAGCCCGTCGAGGAAATGCTTCTGCAGGCGCATCGAGTGCACGTGCACGTCCCCGATGGTGGCGCCGGTGGAGGCGAGCCAGTCCATCGCCGCGTTGAAACGGTAAAGGCCCGAGGGATCGAACGTGGCGCCCCAGAAGCGGAATGCGTCCTTTGCATAGGGCACGGCGGCGCCCGGTGCGGAGCTGAGCGTGTCGAACGACGCGAACCACCCGGTGTCCGCCGGGCGCAGCGTGTTTCCGGGGGGTATCGCGAGGAAGCACGCGCCCTCGCCCGACATCGCGTATTTGTAGCCGCCCGCGAGGTAGAAAGCACGGGCTTGGACGCGCGACAAGTCCACCGGCAGCGCGCAGAACGCGTGGTAGCCGTCGATGCAGACCACGGCCTCGGCCGGAGCGGCCGCGCAGATCGCCTCGAGGTCGCGCACCACGAAGCCCGAGTCGAAGAACACGTGCGAGAGCCAGATCAGGTCCCACTTCGCGCCGCGCGCCGCCGCGGCGAAGCGTGCATCGAAGGTCTCCCACGGCTCAACCGGGATTTCCTCCACCACGAGGCGCCCGCTTTCCTGCAGGCGGCGCGTCTGGCGCCGGAAGCTGTGGAACTCGTGGGCGCTCGTCAGCACGCGAAGCGGTTTGTCGGCGTCGAAGCACGAGTAGATGCGCGCGACGAATTCGTGCGTATTGGGCGCGAACGCGACCTGGCGCGGATCCGAAAGCGACAGCAGCCGTGCGACGTGTGCCTGCGCTTTCGGGACCACCTCGTCGAAGACCTTGTCCCACTTGCGGTCGGCGAGTGCCGCGGCATCGGCCCAGGCCCGGGCGTGCGCGGGCTCCGTTGCGTCGGGCCAGGGATGGTGGCTGTGCGCGGCGAAGTGCAGCCGCCGCGGGTCGGCCGCGCGAAATCGCGAGAAGTGCGCCGCCAGCATCCCGTCGGCTAGTCCTTGATCGATTCGACCGGGATTCGCAACGTCACTTCGTCTCCGACGGCGGGGATCCCATACTTGATTCCGAAGTCGCTGCGTTTCACGGTAGTCGTGAAATCGCCGCCGCATTGCGGCTTCTTGTTCATCGGATGCGGCGCGCACTGGAAGAGGTTGGCGGTGAGCGTCACCGGACGGGTGACCCCGTTCATGGTGAGATCGCCGGTCGCGCTCTTCACCTTGTCGCCGTCGAACGTGAAGTTGTTCGACTTGAACGTGATCTGCGGGTTCTTCGCGACGTTGAAGAAATCCTCGCTCTTCAGGTGCTCGTCCAGCTTCGGCACGCCGCTGTCGATGGAGGCAGCGTCGATGGTGACGTCGGCGCTGCCCTTCTTCGCCGCGGTGTCGAGCGTGATCTTGCCGCTCGTCTTGTTGAAGCGCCCGCGCTGCATCGAGTAGCCGAGGTGCATCACCTCGTAGGTCGGCCGAGTGTGCTGCGGGTCGATGGTATAGGTCTGCATCTGCGCGGAGGAGGTGAGGGCGGTGGCGAGCGCGGCGAAGGCCGACGCGAAGGCGATGCGTTTCATGGCGACTCCTGTTACTTGGTGGGAAGGGTGAAGCGGAAGCGCACGAGGACCTCGTCGGCCACCGTGTCGGTGTCCGCCCAGGGACCCTCGCCGATCCTGTACTGCAGCCGTTTCATCGTGAACTGGCCGTCGACGGTGCGCATGCCGCCCGCCTCGGTCATGGCGAAGGGCGCGACGACATCCTGGCTCACGCCCTTGATGGTGAGCGGACCGCGCGCCTCGAATTTGCCGCCGCCCAGCGCTTTCACCGAGGAGGCGACGAATTTCGCCTTGGGAAAGCCCTCGACGTTGAGCCAGACCTTGCGCCTGGCTTCCGTCTCGCCCTCGGCGTTGCCGAGGTCGATGGACGCGAGGTCCACCTCGAACTCGGCCTGGGTCGCCTCGGGCCTGGCGGGGTCGAACGTCACGGACCCGTCGAATTTCTTGAACTGCCCTTCGACGGGCACGTTCATCTGCTTCGTCACGAAGCGGATCTGGCTCTTCGCCGGGACGATCTTCTGCTGCGCCTGCGCGATCGTCATGCCGGCCGCGACGGCGAAAAGCATGGCAACCCGAAGGGCACGAAGGTTCACGTCTTTCACGAGGGTCTCCGAGCGAGAAATGGCAGCATGCGGACGAGGACGTCGTCGCGATCCAGGAAGTGGTGCTTGAGGGCGGCGGCGATGTGCACGACGATGACGGCGGCCATCGCGTAGTTGATCCAGTGGTGCATGAGCCTCAGGACGTCGGCCACCTCCTTGTCCTTGGAGATGAGGTCGGGAATCGGCAGGACGCCAAGATACACCGTCTGGAACCCCGCGGCGGAGCTGAACAGCCACCCGGTGATCGGCGCGGCGAAGAAGAGGATGTAGAGCAGCCCGTGGGAGAGGTGCGCGACTTGCTTCTCCCACGGCTTCATCGTATCCGGAAGCGGCGGAGCCTCATGGGTCGCGCGCCAGAAAAGGCGCGCCGCCGAGAGCAGCAGCACGGTGATCCCCACCCACTTGTGGTACGAGAAAAGCTTGAGCTTCTGCGGCGAGAGCGGAAGATCCACCGTGTACAGGCCGAACGCGAGGTTGAAGATGATGAGAAGCGCGAGGATCCAGTGCAACCCCACCGCGGCCGGCGTGTAGCGATCGGGCGGGAGCGCGTTCATGGTCTTGGATACACCACCACGAGCCAGTAGACGAGCGCCGCGGCCGCCGCGGCGATCACCACGGCGAGGAGGCTCGAGGCGCGCGCCGGCTCGACCTGCGCGAGCCCGGGCGGGGCCGTCTTCCACCCGCGCACCATGGGCCCGAGGAGATCGACCTTGAGGCCCCATTGGTAAGCCGCCACCGCGGTCACGTGCAGCGCCACGGCGGCCACGATCGCCCATTCGTTGTACTTGTGGATCATGGTCATGCGCTCGACGAAGGCATTGGAAACGCCGGCGGCCAGCGGGCCCTGCGTCGCGATCTCGTCATCGGCGAAGAGCCCGGTCGAGGCCTGCAGGATGAGGATCGCCAGCATGAACATCACCATCCATCCGCCCAGGGGGTTGTGGCCCGTGGTGAACGGGTGGCCGCCGCCGAGGATCCCGCGGGCATAGCCGATCGCGGCGCGCGGGCCGCGCAGGAAAGCCGCGAAGCGGGCGCTGTGGCTGCCCGCGAATCCCCATGCCACTCGAAAGACGAGAAGGGCGAGAATCGCGTAGCCGCTCTTCAGGTGCCACTGCATCCAGCCGCCGCCCACCTTGCCTGTCGTGAACGAGAAGATCACAAGTAGCGCGAGGGCCCAATGGAAAATCCGGGTCGGGAGGTCCCAGACCCGGATTCGGCCGGACGTGAAGCTCACTTGGCGCGGAAGTCGTCGTGGCACGCCTTGCAAGCCGCACCCAGGTCGCCGACCTCTTTCTTGAAAGCGGCCATGTCCCCGGAGCGCACTACCGCGGGCATCTTCGCCGCCTCGCCCACCATCTTGTCCATCTTCGCGTCGAAGTCGGCGCGATGCGTCCAGATCTCGGGCTTCGCCTTGGTATCCTTGTCGGTGCCCTCGCCGAAATAGTTCTTCGGCACCGTCGACAGCAGCGCCACGAACTCGGCGTTGCGCGCCGCCTCGTCCTTGTCGAAGGGTTTCTTGTCTTCGGCCATGGCGGCGAGGCTCGAGTAGTTCAGGTTCATCAGCGTGTAGGCCGCCTTGCGATACTTGATCTGGTTCTCGGGCTTTACCTGCTGCTGCGCCCGCACGGTGAAGGCGGTGGCCGCCAGGATGATGGCGACGATCGCGACTCTCTTCATTTGCGCGTTTCCTTTCGTTTTGTTGAACGGCGACTTTACGGGAAAATCGAACCAACGGCTTGCATCGGGGGACTCATGACGGCGACGCGCATCGAGAAAGACACCTTCGGCCCCATCGAAGTGCCCGTGGAGCACCTTTGGGGCGCGCAAACACAGCGCTCCCGGGAGAATTTCCGCATTTCCGTGGAGCGCATGCCCGCGGAGATCATCCAGGCCCTGGCCTGGGTGAAGCGCGCGTGCGCCACGGTGAACCTCGCCCTGGGAGAGCTAACAGCCGAAAAGGCCCGGGCCATCTCAGCGGCCGCCGACGAAGTTCTCGCCGGCAAGTGGGCGGGCGAATTTCCCCTGGTGGTCTGGCAGACGGGATCGGGGACCCAGACCAACATGAACATGAACGAGGTGCTCGCCAACCGCGCGAGCGAAATCCTCGGCGGCGCTCGTGGGGAAGGGCGCTCGATCCATCCCAACGACGACGTGAATCGCGGCCAGAGCTCCAACGACGTGTTTCCCACGGCGATGCACGTCGCCGCGGTGGTGGCGATCGAGCGCGGGCTCCTGCCCGCGCTCGCCACCTTGCGCGCCACGCTCTCGGCGAAGAAGGCGGCTTTCGATGGCATCGTGAAGATCGGCCGCACCCACCTGCAGGACGCCACGCCGCTCACGCTCGGGCAGGAATTCTCCGGCTACGTGGCACAGCTCGATCATGCCGAGCGCCACCTCCGGGACGCGCTCCCGCACCTGAAGGAACTGGCGCTCGGCGGCACCGCCGTGGGTACCGGCCTCAATACCCACCCGCGTTTCGGTGAGCTCGCGGCGGACGAGATCGCGCGCCTCACGGGCTCCGCCTTCGTGACCGCGCCCAACAAGTTCGAGGCGCTCGCGACCCACGATGCGATGGTGCATGCGCATGGCACGCTGAAGGGGCTCGCCGCGTCGCTCATGAAGATCGCCAACGACGTGCGCCTTCTCGCGAGCGGCCCGCGTTGCGGCATCGGCGAGATCTCGATTCCCGAGAACGAGCCCGGCAGCTCGATCATGCCCGGCAAGGTGAATCCCACGCAATGCGAGGCTCTCACCATGGCGGCTTGCCAGGTGATGGGCAACGACGTCGCCGTGAACTTCGGCGGCGCGCAGGGGCATCTCGAGCTGAACGTGTTCAAGCCGCTCATCGCCAACGCGTTCCTGCAGAGCGTTCGCCTGCTGCGCGACGCCATGGCGAGCTTCGAGGAGCACTGCGCGCGCGGCATCGAACCCAACCACGAGCGCATCACCGCGCTGCTGCAACGCTCGCTCATGCTGGTGACCGCGCTCGCGCCGCGCGTCGGCTACGACAAGGCGGCGGCGATCGCGAAGAAGGCGCACAAGGAAGGCACCACGCTGCGCGAAGCAGCGCTCGCCCTCGGCCACGTCACCGCGCAGCAATACGACGAGTGGGTGAAGCCCGAGGAAATGGTGGGCCCGAAATGAAAAGTGGTGTCAGGTACGACTTTTCATCTGGCGGAAAAGTCGTGCCTGGCACCGCCTTTCGGTAGCGTCGAGGGTTCGGCTTCTCGTCGGGAGGCGGATCGCTGATGGGCGGCACCTGCTTCGGCGGCTTGGGATCGTCGATCGGGCGGGGATTGACGGGCGGCGTGGGCGGCGGCTCTCCGGGCTGGGGGGGCTGCGGCGGCTCGGGCGTGGGAATGTGGGCTTCGCGTTCGATCATGGGGCGATTCCAAGTTTGCGTTTCATCGCGGCGGTGAGCGTTTGCGAAGTGCGGCGGAACGTCTTCCACGGGTCGGAATGCAATCCCTCGAGGCGCCGCGCGACGTTGCCCGCGTGGAACGACGTGGGCTTGAGCCGGCCGCCGACCTCGTCCCAATGCAGCGGCGTGGAGACCGGAGCGCCCTTGCGCGCGCGCACCGAGTACGCCGCCACCGTGGTCGCGCCGGGACCATTGCGCAGGTAGTCGATGAATATCTTGCGGGAGCGTTCGCTCTTCGCCATTTTCGCCGTGAACAGCCGCGGGCCGGCGGCGACCAGCGCCTCGGCGACGCTGGACGAGAATTCCTTGACCTCGTCCCAGTCGTGCTTCACCGCGAGCGGCACCATCACATGCAGCCCCTTGCCGCCGGAAGTCTTCACGAAGGACTCGAGGCCCAGGTCCCGCAACATGTCGCGCGTGATGCGCGCCGCGGCCGTCACTTCGCGCCAGGGCACCGCGACATCGGGATCGAGGTCGAACACCATGCGATCGGGCTTGGCGAGGTCGCGCGTGGTCGATCCCCACACGTGCAATTCGATCACCCCCTTCTGGACCAGCCCGACCACGGCCGCGGCGCTGTTTGCGATCGCGTAGATGCCCTCGCCCTCGCTCTCCGCGATGGGCACACGCTCGATTTCCGTGGACCACGCCTTGTCGATGTGCTTCTGGTAGAAGCAGCCTTCGCCGGGACCCTTCGGGCAGCGCACCAGCGAGAGCGGGCGGGCCTTCAGGTCGGGCAGCATCCATCCCGCCACGGATTCGTAGTAGCGGGCGAGGGCTTCCTTGGTGAGCTCGAGCTCGTCGAAGAGGATCCGATTGGGGCTGGAAAGCCGTACGCCTGCGATGGTTATGGGGTCGCCATTCTCTGCGCTCATGGCGCCGGGTCCGCGAGCTTCATGAGAAGCCACAAGTCCTTCTTGCGCGTCGAGGCGTTGCCCATGCGCACCAGGGCCCAGCGTCCCTTCAGCCGCTTGCCCTTCAGCTCGAACTTCAGGCGCCCGCGGCGATAGGCGGGCAGCGGCGCCTCGACGGGAATCCACGCTCCCTCGTCCCAGATGTCCATGTGGCCCGCGCCGTATTGCCTTTCCGCAACGTCGCCCTCGAAATGCGCGTACTCGAGGGGATGGTCCTCGGTGCGCACGGCAAGGCGCTTCTGCGCGGGATCGGTGGCCGGCTCCCTGGTGACGGCCCAGCTCTTCAGCACGCCGTCCATCTCGAGGCGAAAGTCGTAGTGCAGCGTGCTCGCCGCATGCTTGTGCACCACGAAGCGCAGCTTCCTCGCGGAGCCGCACGCGGGCCGCTCGGCGCGCGGCTGCGGCGTGCGCTCGAAGTCGCGCTTGGCGTGATAGCGCTCCAGGCCCATGTCGAGGCGCGCGGAAAAGCCTCAGTGGCGCGCCGTCGATGAGCCGTTGCCCGGGAAGGAACTTTGCGGGACCGGGGCCGGCGACGGGGTGGCGACCTGCGGAATGTTGCCGCCTTCATCTTCCCAGCGGCGCAGGTCGTGCTTTACCTCCGCCTTCGTGGCTTGCGCATACCTGCCGCGCTGAAAGCAATAGCCCACGAACGCGGCCAGGCCCGCGATGGTAAGAAGCATCCTGTTGGTCATGGAGACTCTCCTCGTTGGAATGTCGTAGCGCCGTCAAGCGACGCGGCGATGGTGGCTGGCCGCCCCGGCTCGCGCGGGCGGCTTGCGGCGCGCCTTCGCCGCGGTCTTCCTGCGCGGGGCCGCATCCTCGTCGTTGGCAGCGGTTGCCGCGCCCTTCCTGCGTGAGGCGAGGCTCTTCTCGAGAAGCGACGCGAAGTCGATCACCTGCGCCTCGCGCGGCGCGCGCGCCTTCGGCGCCTTCTTCAGCTTGCCTGCGGCCTTCTCCTCGATCAGCTTGAGGAGGTCGTCGCGATAGGTATCGTGGTATTCCTCGGGCTTCCACTTCATCGCCATGTCGTCGATGAGGCGCTCGGCCATCTTGATCTCGTTGGGCTGGACCTTGGCGCCCTTCAGGTCCCTGGGCACGTCTAGGTCCTTGGCGGGACGCAGCTCGTTCGCATAGCGCAGCGTGTTCAGCACGAGCACGTTGTCGCGCGGATAGAGGACCGCGATGTGCTGGCGCGTACGGATCACCACCGTGGCGATGGCCACTTTGCCGCTGCGATCGAGAACCTCGCGCAGGAGCGCGTAACCCTTGTCGCCATGCTTGCCGGGCGCGAGATAGTAGGGCGCCTCGAGGTAGTAGGGCGCAATCTCCTTCGCGTCGATGAAGCCCACGATGTCGACGCTCTGCGTGGCCTCGACGTTGGCGCGCTTGAAGTCCTCCTTCTCGAGGGTCACGTAGTGGCCGTCCTCCCACTCGTAGCCCTTGACGATGTCCTCGTAGGCGACCTCGTCGCCGGTGGTCTTGTTGTAGCGCTTGTAGCCCACCGGCTGCAGGTCGCGCTTGTCGAGCATCGTGAAGGAGAGCTCCTCGCTCTGCTCGGCGGGATAGAGCGAGACGGGGATATGCACGAGGCCGAAGCGGATGGCGCCTTTCCAGAGCTCGCGGGACATGGGTTTCCTCTCAGCCGCTGGGCGGCGTGGCATGGACGAGCCGCGGCATGCGCACCGGCGGCCGGGTGATTTCCTGTCGCATCGTGGGCTCGCGGCGCCGGCGCCGCGCTTCGAGCTTCACCCTGCGGCCGGTGTGTGCGGAGCGATAGAGCGCGCGGACCACGCGCACGTCGGCGAGGCCTTCCTCGCCCGCGGGCTCGGGATCGCGCCCCCCCAGGATGCAATCGGAGAAGTACAGGAGCTCGGGCGCGAACTGGTCGCGCTTCACATACTTGATGGTGTGCTTCCTGCCGTCGCGCGAGAGGTGGTGCTCCAGGCCGCTCGCCAGCTCATAGCCCGGCTCGACGCGTAGCGACCCCCGCGTTCCCACCACACGGTATTCCGAGATCTTGTCGGTGCCGAAGCTCACCATGAAGCTCGCCAGCCGATCGCCGGGAAAGCGCAGGGTGCAGCTCGCCGATTCCTCGACGTCGCCGCCCTTCACGTGGCCCTTTGCCGTAATGCAGTCGACCTCGACGGGCTCGGCGCGGAACAGATGGCGCGCGGCGTTGATGCAATAAATGCCGATGTCGTAGAGAGTCCCGCCGCCCATCTTGGACTCCAGGCGGATATTCGGGGGCTCGACGTTCATCGTGAAACAGGAGTTGAAAAGGCGCGGCTCGCCGATCAGGCCGCGCGCGCCGGCTTCGCGCAGCGCTTCCAAGCTCGCGCGTTCGAAGTGCAGGCGATAGGCGGTCATCAGTCTCACCTTGCGGCGCCGGCACGCCGCGATCATCGCCCTGCATTCGACTTCGGTCACGGCAAGCGGCTTTTCGCACAACACGTGGACGCCGCAAGCCGCAGCGCGCACCGTGAACTCACGATGCATGGAGTTGGGGAGCGCAATATAGACGGCATCGACGTCGCCGCTCTTCAGGCAGGTCTCGTATTCCTCGTAGGAATAGGTCGCGACGCCGTATTTTCCGCCCAGCTCGCGCCGCTTTGCGGGGTCGCCGGAGACAAGCGCCACAAGCCGCGAGTTGCGACGCGCGTGGCGAAAAGCCGGTAGCACCGCGGCCTGGGCGATGTAGCCCTGGCCGACGACCGCATAGCGCACGACCGCGCTGGATTTGTTTCGCGTGGGCATCTTGTTTTCGACCGCGTCAGAAGCCAGAAATTACAGCGCGCCGCTACGAGCGTCTGTAAGACCCGTCCTATCCTGGTATCGGTGTTCCGCACAGTTCCGCGCAAAGGGCGCATCGGCGATAATGACGTTCCGATCCCCGAGCGCAATACGCCAGTCCGATGATTCGCTTCGATCTTTCGATCAACCTCGACTACGGGGTCGACGCGCCGACGGACTTCGTGTTCGTCATGCAGCCGACCAATACCCCTTACCAGCGCGTCACGTGGGAGAGGCTGTCCACGGAGCCCGAGCTGCCGGTGGTGGAGGAAATCGACGGTTCGCCGGGAAATCGCCATCTGCGCGTGCACGCGGAGCCGGGGACGTTCAAGCTGCGTTATGAGGCGATCGTCGATCTGGTGCATCACTTCGCGCTGCCCGCGGACATCAAGGAAGTCCCGATCGCGGAGCTCCCCGCCTCGGTGCTTCAGTACATCTACCCGAGCCGCTATTGCCAGTCCGACCGCATGCTCGATGTGGCGCGCCAGGAGTTCGGCACGCGCGAGCCGGGGTACGAGCGCATCGAGGCCATCCGCCAGTGGGTGCAGAACCGCACCCGCTTCGTGCCGGGCTCGAGCCATGCCGGCACCTCGGCGCTCGACACTTTGCAGTGCGGCAGCGGCGTGTGCCGCGATTTCGCGCACCTCATGATCGGCATGTGCCGCGCGCTGAACGTGCCGGCGCGCCTCGTCACCGGTGTCGATTACGGGGCCGACCCATCGCTCGGCCCGACCGATTTCCACTGCTACGTGGAGGCCTATCTCGGTGACCGCTGGTATATCTTCGATCCGTCGGGAATCTCCCCGCGCATGGGGCTCTTGCGCATCGGCACCGGGCGCGATGCGAGCGATGTGGCGTTCGCGACCATCTTCGGCACCGTGCAGTGGACCATGCCGCGCATCAGCATTCGCGCCGAAGGCGACGAGGTGAACGGAATCGTCCCGCCGATGCGCCACGACTACGCGGTGTCGACCGATTCCGCGCTCGCCGAGCCCGACGAGGCGGTCACCCAGCTGCACGGCAGCCAGAACGTGATGCAGGCTTCGACCGGCCAGGCTTGAGCCGCTAGGCGGGCCGCCGGCCGTAGAGCAATCGTTCCTGGTCGGAGGCGAGGATGAAGCGGCGCCGGGAGCTATCGAGCGTGAGCGCGTTCCACGGAATGGCGAAGAAGGTCTCATCGGCCTCGGGTCCGCCGCGCGACATCACGGCATAAGCGACGGTCCCGCGCCGTACATCGATCATGATGTCCTCGATGGTCCCGAGCGCCTCGCCGCGCCCGTTCACGACGGCATTGCCTTCCAGCGCGTCGGCGGCGCGCAGGGTCGCATCCTTCCGGCCAATCACTGCCATGGGAAGCCTCCGGGTCGACGAACTTTCCTGCCTCCCTTTGGCGTGCAACATCCGTGCCGAAAAATGGCGGACTCACACCCGCATTCCGCGCACCACGCTGGCGATCACGATGACGAGCTCGGCGGGGGCCACCGGCTTGGTGAGGTGCATCTGGAAGCCCTCGGCGAGCGCGCGGATGCGGTCTTCGCGTTCGGTGAAGGCCGAGAGCGCAATCGCGGGACGATGGCGCGCGCCGGGCTCGGTCCCTTCCCATTCGCGAATGCGCTTGAGCGTCGCATAGCCGTCTTCGACCGGCATGGCGATGTCACAGACGATGACCTCGTTGGCCGCGAGCGGCGCCATTGCCTTCAAATGATCGAGCGCCTCGCGGCCCGAGGCCGCCACCAGGACCTTCGCGCCGGCTTGCTGCAGCAGCGCCGCGAGGGATTCGCGCGCCTCGCGCTGGTCGTCCACCAGCAGCACGCCGATTCCTCCCAGCGAGGGGAGGGTGGCGGTGAGGCTCGACTCGTGCATCGAGTGCCCCACCGCGAGCGGCACGGAGTCCGGGTGGCGCAACGGCAGCAACACTTCGAAGGTGGCGCCGCGCCCCGGGCCCTCGCTCGCGCAGGTGACGTAACCCCCGTGCAGCTCGGCCAGCCGCTGCACGAGTGCCAGCCCGAGGCCCAGGCCTTCCTGGCGCCGGCTGCTCTTGCCCTGGTCGGCCTGGCGGAAGGGGTCGAACAGGTAAGGCAGGAATTGCGCGGCGATCCCCATGCCGTTGTCGCGTACCGAGACGCGCGCCATGGGGCCGTCGGTGGCGGCGCCGATCCAGATCGTGCCGCCCGCGCCGGTGAACTTGATGGCGTTGGTGAGGAGGTTCACGAAGATCTGGCGAATGCGGTCCGGATCGCCATGGATGGCGTGCTTGTCGCTGCCATAATCGGTAACGAGCTCGAGGCGCTTCTCGGCGGCTACGGCACGCAGGCTTTCCACGGACTCGGCGAGCACCGGCGTGAGCGCCATCGGCTCCTTCACGAGGCCCAGGTTGCCGCTCATCGCACGGGTGACGTCGAGCAGGTCCTCGATCAGCCGCACCTGGTGGTCCACGCCGATCATGATCCCGGCGACGGCGCGCTTCACGGTGGCGTCGCTGCCGCGCAGGTGGTTTTCGAGCACGTGGGTCCAGCTCTTGATGCCGTTCAGGGGCGAGCGCAGCTCGTGGGAGACGATGGCGAGAAACTGGTCGCGGGCTAGCGTCGCCGACTCGGCGTTGGCGCGCGCCACGCGCTCCTGCTCGAGCTCCTCGGTGCGCTTCTCGTCCTCGCGCGCGCGCGCGGTGACGTCGTACGTGATGAGCAGCACCGCCTCGACGCGCCCGTCGGTGCCGGCTTCCGGAATCGCGCGCCCGGCGAAGTGGCGGCGCGCACCCGAAGGTTCGCGAAACCGATAGCGCTGCTCCGCGCCGCTCGCGAGCGCGCGGCCAGCGGACTCGGTGAACGCCTCGCGCATGTAGGCCGGCAAGTCGAGCTCGTCGGCGCGTTTTCCGATGAGGGCGGGCGGGGTGCGGCCGAAGACCGCCTCCACCGAGCGATTCACGTAGACGCAACGCAGGCCGCGGTCCAGGCGCGCGATGACGTCGGGGATATTGTCGGCGAGGGTCTGGAAGTCCTCCTCGCGCTTGCGCGCTTCTCGCTCGGCGCGCAGGCGGTCGGTGATGTCGAGGCACGATCCCACGAAGCCCGCGAGGCGCCCATCGTCGAAGAGGGGCACGCCCTTGTCGAGGACCCAGCGATACTCCCCGTCGGCGCGCCGCAGGCGGTACTCGATCTCGAAGGCGGCATGCTCCGCGAAAGAGCGCGCATGACGCGCCTCGACGCCGGCGCGATCTTCCGGGTGAAGGCCCACGGTCCAACCGAGGCCCAGCTCCGCGGCCAGCGCCCGGCCGGTGAATTCCAGCCACGGGCGGTTGAAATAGACGCTGTGCCGCTGCGGATCGGCGAGCCAGATCATCACCGGCGCGAAATCCGCCATGAGGCGGAAGTGGTCGGCCGTGCCGGTGCGGCGAGCCGTGCGCGAAGTCGGAATGACCTGCGCAGGACGCGCGTTCATGTCACCCGCGAGTGCTCACCCATGGCGGGGGCGGCCCGATTGGGCTCTTCCCGGATCGCGCGGCTCTGCTCCTCGCGGATCCCGTACTCGCGCAGGCGGTTGTAGAGCGTCTTGGTGCAGATGCCGAGCATCTCCGCGGTGCGCTTGCGCTCTCCGCCGCAATGCTCGAGCGTGGAGAGGATCAGCTCGCGCGCGGCCACCGACAGCGGCGTGCCGAGGGGCACGGTGATGGCGGGGCCGTTGGAAGGCGGCGTGGGGGTAAGGGATGGGCTCATGCTGTTTCGCATCGGTGTTTGCTCCGATTCTGGCGGCGGGCCTTCGAGGCCTTCGTCGCCCGCCATGATGAAGACGCGGTGGATGTAGTTCTTCAGCTCGCGCACGTTGCCTGGCCACGCACGCTCCTTCATGCGCGCGATCGCGCCGGGGGCGAACTTCTTGCGCGTGCCGCACGCCTCGTTCATCTCCTCGAGAAAGTAGTTCGCGATGAGCTCGATGTCCTCGCCGCGCTCGCGCAGCGGCGCCATCTCGAGCGGGAACACGTTCAAGCGGTGGTAGAGGTCCTCGCGCAGCTTTCCGGCGCGCACCGCCTCGCGCGGGTCGCGGTTGGTGGCCGCGATGATGCGCACGTCGGTCTCCACCGCGCGGCTGGTCCCGACGCGCATCAGGGTGCCGGTCTCGAGCACGCGCAAAAGGCGCACCTGCAGCTCGAGGGGCATCTCGGAGATCTCGTCGAGAAAGAGCGTGCCGCCGTGGGCCTGCTCGAAGTAGCCCTTGTGCTGGCGGTCGGCGCCCGTGTAGCTGCCGCGCTCGTGGCCGAACATCTCGTTCTCGATCAGGTTGGGCGATATCGCGCCGCAGTTGATGGCGAGGAACGGATGCTTGCGCCGGCGCGAGAGCTCGTGGATGGTGCGCGCGACGATCTCCTTGCCGGTGCCGCTCTCCCCCGTCAGCAGCACCGTCGCCTCGGTGGGAGCCACGCGCGCGATCCTGTCGTAGACGTCCTGCATCGCCGCCGAGCGGCCCACCAGGCGACCGAACCGGCCGAGCCGGCGCAGATCGTCGCGCAAGGCACCGATCTCGGCGCGCAGCTCGCCGCTCTTCGGAACGCGGGAGAGCACCGCCTTCAGCCGTTGCAGGTTCACCGGCTTGGTGAGGTAGTCGGACGCGCCGAGGCGCAACGCCTCCACGGCGCTTTCCACGCTCGCGTGCCCGGTGATGAGGATGGTCTCGATCGAGGAGCGGTCCTCCAGGTCCTCGAACAGATCGATGCCGCTGCCGTCGGGCAGGCGCAGGTCCATGAGAACGACGTCGGGGCGCTGGCGCACCAGCTGGATGCGCGCTTCGGCGACGCTCCCCGCGACCGCGGTGGTGAACCCTTCCTGCCCGGCGAGCGCGGCGAGCGCTTCGCGCGTATTGGCGTCGTCGTCGACGATCAGCACATGCGACATAGGTACATTGCTCCCGGAGGATGCGAAGTTTTTTCCATCTTGAACCGCGCGCCGGCTGAGCGCTGTCGGCCGATTCCTACGCTTTGTAGGAACTCCGGAAGGTGGGGTCGACGACGAAGCACTGGTGCTCCACGTCGTGGGTAAGCGCGCTCCACGGAACCGTGAAGAGCTGCGAGCCGATGCCGAATACGCCGCCGCGCTCGAGGATGGCGCAGGCGATCTTTCCCGTGGGCAGGTCGATCATCACGTGCGCGAGCTTGCCGACTTCATTGTGCTCGGTGTCGACGACGCGGTCGCCCGCGAGCGCCGCGCACGAGAAGACTGGATCGTCCACCTTACGGGTTCAGCACGGTGAGGTGGCTCTCGATGCGCATCACGCCGTCCTGGCGCTGCGCATGGGCCGAGGCGACCGCGAGCTGCTCGTGGGAACGCACCGTGCCTGTGAGATTCACCACGCCATGGTCGGTATTCACCGAGACATCGGAGCCGGCGAGGGCGGGGTCGCTGAGGAGGCTCGCCTTGATCCTTGCGGTCATCGTGGTGTCCGACATGGCTTCCGGCGCCGGCAGTGGCCTTGCGATCGCGGTATTGGCGGGCGCGGGAGCTTCCGCTTCTGCGGCATGGGATACGGCGGGCTCGCGCGGCGGCGCGCTGCGCATCGAAGCGGCGATGGGTTCGATCGCCGGGCGTTCGCAGGCCTGCAGCGCGACCAGCGCGCCGGCGCACAGCAATGCAGTCGAAAGGGCACGCTTCATGGCATCGTCTCTTGATGTTCGGGGCGGTGGCATAGGGTGCGCAGCAAACCGTGTGCCAGCGCGCCGGCCTCGAAATCCCGCGTGGAAAACGGCATTCGCGCGAAAGATTGTCCGCGTTGCGAGCAATCGTTTCCGCGGGGAACCCCCGATCGCGCGCGCTCTCACATGGACAGGCCGTGGTCATGCGTCTCGAGAACGGCCTGCCGTTTATCACCCATAAGCAAGGAGCACTACCCATGGCAAAACCCAAAAGCGCGTCGAAAGGCCAACCCCTCGCGATCGAGCTGCTGACGGCCGACCATCGCAGGGTCGAGGACCTGTTCGAGCGATACGAGGCCGAGAAGGAAAGCGACGACGACACCAAGCGCGGCATCGCCACCAGGATCTGCGGCGAGCTCACGGTGCACGCGCAGGTCGAGGAGGAGATCTTCTATCCGTGGCTGCGTGAGAACCTCGACGAAGACGACATGGAGATGGTCGAGGAGGCCCAGGTCGAGCACAACGGCGCGAAGGGCCTGATCGCGCAGATCGAGGCCGCCACCGAGATCGACGCGGCCTACGACGCGAAGGTGAAGGTGCTGGGCGAATACATCAAGCACCACGTGAAGGAAGAGGAGAACGAGATATTTCCCTCGATCTCGAGCGAGAAGGACGCGCTGGACGAGCTCGGCCAGGAGCTTTCGTCGCGCAAGGAGGAGCTCATCGATGAGCTCGGCCTCGCCCAGGACGACGAAGAGGACGAAGAAGACGTGCGCAGCGCCGCTGGTGGCAGATCGCCATCGCGCGAATCGACGCAACGCGGCCGCTGACCCGCGGTCGGAAGGAAGCGGCGGCCGCCCCTCGGGGCGGCCGCCGTTTTCATTTCAGCCGTACCGGCTCGGGTGCGAGCGCGGATCCACCGGCTCGCGCGGGGCGGGCGAGGGGTGCTCGGTGCGCAGACGGTCGGGCTTCTGACGGCTCACCAGCGGCGCCGGCTCCCGGGGAGGGGTCGGCGCCGGAGGATGATCGTGATCCTTGTCGTGCGACATCGAATCACTTTGTGGTGGTCGACGTCGTGCTGGTGGTCGTCGAGGTGCCCGACGGCGGGGTCGTGGAGCTCGTGGAGGGCGTCGAGCTGTCGTTCGGCGCCGACGCGGTCGTCGCGGGCGGTGTAGTCGATGCCGGCGAGGACGTGTCGCTGGAAGTCGACGCGGTCGAGGGCGTCGTGACCGTGGTGGTGCTGGTCGAGCTCGGCGTGTTGCTCGCGCCGGAGTTGTTGTATGCGGTATCGCGCGGGTGGCACGCGGGGAGGGTGGCGGCCAAGGCGAGGATCGCAAGGCCGGGGATGAGGCGCTCTTTCATGTCTGCTCCATTTGGGTTACGGGGGGTGTATCCGGCTGTGACCGGCTTTCCGCGCCGTAATTCCGAATGGGAGGTTTCGCGCCATCCTCCGGATGGGCTGGGTACAATCGTGCCCTTCATGGCGCCGATCCTCGCGATTTCCAACCTCACCAAGACGTATGCCTCCGGCCTCCAGGCGCTGAAGAAGGTCGACCTCGAAATCGTGAAGGGCGAGATTTTCGCGCTGCTGGGCCCGAACGGCGCCGGCAAGACCACCCTCATCAGTGTCGTCTGCGGCATCGTGACCCCCACGACCGGATCGGTAACCGCAGGCGGGCACGACATCGTGCGTGACTATCGCGCGGCACGCTCCCTCATCGGGCTCGTGCCCCAGGAGTTGCACACCGACATGTTCGAGACCCCCTGGCGCAGCGCGCGCTTCAGCCGCGGGCTCTTCGGCCTCGCGCCGGATCCCGCGCACCTCGAGCGCGTGCTGCGCGACCTTTCCCTGTGGGACAAGCGTAACGATCGCATCATGACGCTCTCCGGCGGGATGAAGCGGCGCGTGATGATCGCGAAAGCGCTCGCGCACGAGCCGCGGATCCTCTTCCTCGACGAGCCCACCGCCGGCGTCGATGTGGAGCTGCGCCGCGACATGTGGGCGCTGGTGCGCCGGCTGCGTGAGGGTGGCGTCACCGTCATCCTCACCACGCACTACATCGAGGAAGCCGAGGAGATGGCCGACCGCATCGGCGTCATCAACAAGGGCGAGCTGGTGGTGGTCGAGGAGAAGGCGAAGCTCATGAAGAAGCTGGGCAAGAAGCAGCTCACGCTCCACCTGCGGGAGCCCCTGGCCGCGATACCCGCGGAGCTCTCGCAGTGGCCGCTGCTGCTGAAGGCCGGCGGCACCGAGCTCGAGTACACCTTCGACGCCGACGTGGAGGCCACCGACATCCCGGCGCTCCTGAAGCGCATCGCCGACCTCGGCATCGGCTTCAAGGACCTGAATACGCGCCAGAGCTCGCTCGAGGACATCTTCGTGAGCCTGGTGACCGAGCGCGCGGGAGGAGGGCGATGAAGTTCAACCGCCACGGCGTGTGGGCGATCTACTGCTTCGAGATGGCGCGCGCTTTCCGCACGCCGATGCAAAGCTTCCTCACGCCCGTCATCACGACGTCGCTCTACTTCGTGGTGTTCGGCGCGGCGATCGGCTCCGGGATGCGCGAGGTGAACGGCGTTGCCTACGGCGCCTTCATCGTGCCGGGCCTCATCATGTTGTCGATCTTCAGCGAGAGCATCTCGAATGCGTCGTTCGGGATCTACTTCCCCAAATTCACCGGGACCATCTACGAGCTCCTCTCGGCGCCGGTGTCGGCCTTCGAGATCGTGACGGCCTACGTGGGCGCCGCGGCGACGAAGTCGATCCTGCTGGGGCTCCTCATCCTCTTCACCGCGACCTTCTTCGTGTCGGTCACCATCGTCCACCCGTTCTGGATGATCGCCTTCCTCGTCCTCACCGCGGCGACCTTCTGCCTCTTCGGCTTCGTGATCGGCGTCGTCGCGCAGGGCTTCGAGCAGCTGCAGTTCGTGCCGATGCTCGTCATCACGCCGCTCACGTTCCTGGGCGGCGCGTTCTACTCGATCGACATGCTGCCGAGCGCCTGGCGCACCGTGAGCCTCTTCAACCCGGTGGTCTACCTCATCAGCGGATTTCGCTGGGCCTTCTACGGATCCGCGGATGTCGCGGTCGGGGTGAGCCTCGCGGCGACGCTGGGGTTCTTCGCGGCGTGCCTTGCCGCCGTGGCGTGGATCTTCCGGACCGGCTACCGGCTCAAGGCCTGACATGGCATCCGACTCGCCCAGCGCCGCGCGCATCATCGTCACCGGCGGCACGTTCGACAAGCACTATGACGCCATCAAGGGCGAGCTCACCTTCAAGGAAACCCACCTGCCGGCGATCCTCGAGCAGGCGCGCGTCACGCTCCCGGTCGCCATCGAGATCAATCAGCTGATCGACAGCCTGCACATGACCGACGCGCATCGCGAAAGCGTTCTCGCCGCGTGCCGCGCCGCGCCGGAGCCGTGCATCGTGGTGGTCCACGGCACGGACACGATGGCGCAGACCGCGGAAGTTGTAGGGAAGGCCGCCCTCGGAAAGACCATCGTTTTCACCGGCGCGATGATCCCCTACGCGATCCAGGGGTCGGATGCGCTCTTCAACCTGGGATTCGCGCTCGCGATGGCGCAGGCGCTTGCGCCGAATGCCTACGTCGCAATGAACGCTCGCGTGTTCGCGTGGGACAACGTGCGAAAAGACAAGGAGGCCGGAGTGTTCCAGTCTTCCGGCGGCTAGCCGGATAGTTGACATAATACAAATTATGCGTCATGTAAGGGCGCAGCGAGAACGGCATTGGAGCGGACAACAAATTGCCGCTCAATGCCACCAAGCATGAAGCACCCCATAGCTGGATAGCCGCGCCTCAAGCCAGTGTGAGATAGCCATCGCGCCGGGTCGAGCTTCATCCCGAGCTCGATGGATTGCGCCGATCCCCGAGGCGGCCGCCCCCTTAGTAGCTCTTCAGGATCGAATCGATGTCCGCCGGATCGGCGGGCTTCACGAGGTGGCGATCGAAGCCGGCCTCGCGTGCGCGCTGGCGATCGTCTTCCTGGCCCCAGCCGGTCACCGCGACCAGGACGCACTTCGCCGTGCCGGGCTGCTCGCGCAGGCGCCGCGCCACTTCGTAGCCGTGCACGCGCGGCATGCCGATATCGAGGAACGCGAAGTCGGGGTTGAAGCGCGCCGCGGTGGCGAGGGCTTCGGCGCCGTCGTAGACCACGCGCACGTCGTGGCCGCGCCCGGTGAGCGTCGCGCCCAGGCTATTGGCGAAGTCGGCATTGTCGTCGGCGATGAGGATGCGCCGGCTGCCTTCGCGCCCGCCCGGGTGACGGGCCTTGTCCACTTCGGACCGGACCGCCCCGGCGAGCGGCAAGCGCACCTCGAAGCCGCTGCCCCGCCCTCGCCCGTCGCTCGTCGCGGTGAGCGTGCCGTCGTGCAGCGCCACCAGCCGCCTGGCGAGCGTGAGTCCCACGCCCAGGCCGGCGTGGGTGCGCTCGAGCGTGCGGTCGACCTGCACGAACATATCGAAGATCGACTGGAGCGACGCCGGATCGAGGCCGATGCCGTTGTCGCTCACGCTCACCACGGCCTCCTGTGCGTCCTTCGCGAGGGTGAGCGCTATGCGGCCGCCGGGCTCGGTGTACTTGGCGGCGTTGTTGAGGAGGTTGGAGAACACCTGCGCGAGGCGCGTGCGGTCGCCTTCCACCGCAATCGGCTCCGGCGGCATCTCGACCACGAGCTCGTGCCTCCTCGCCTCGACCAGGGGACGTGCCGTCTCGATGGCGTCGTGCAGCGTCGCCTGCAGGTCGATCACGCCCTTGCGCACCGCGAGCTTGCCGGTGGTGATGCGCGAGACGTCGAGGAGATCGTCCACCAGGCGCACCATCTGGTTCAGCTGGCGCTCCATCATCGAGCGCGCCTTTTCGGCGAGCGCGGGGTTGGAAGGCGCGACGCGCAGGATCTCGAGCGCGTTCCTCAGCGGCGCGAGCGGATTGCGCAGCTCGTGCGCAAGGGTGGCGAGGAACTCGTCCTTGCGCCGGTCCGCCTCGCGCAGGGCCTCGGCGCGCCTTCCCGCCTCCGCCAGCATCGCGTTGAACGAATCCACGAGCTGGCCGATCTCGTCGTCGGTGATCTTGCGCGCGCGCAGCGAATAGTCCTGCTGCGATATCACCTGGCGGGCGGTGTGGGCGACTTCCAGGATCGGCACGGTGATCGCGGACTGCAGCCACCCGGAGACGAGCGCGGCGAGCGCGAGGCTCGCGAGCATGACCACGCCCAGGATGGTGAGGTAGTCGCGCACCCGCTCCCACGGCTGGTAATAGGCGCGCAGGTAGACGGTGCCGATGGTCTCGCCGCCTTCCACCACGCGCCGGAAAATGCGCAGCTGGTCGCCCTCGATGGTGTATCCATCGGCTTGCGGCCTGGGCGGAAACGCCACCGCCTCCAGGCCCGGCTTGGTATAGGTCGCGAAGAGCTCGCCGCCGCGCGTGTAGAGCGCGGCGCCGAGCACGCGCGGGCGCACCTTCATGAGGGTGAGGTCGGTGGTCGCGGTGCGCCGGTCGTCGAAGGCGAGCGCCGGTGCGCTCGCGCGGGCGAGGATCTCCGCCTGCGTGTTCAAGTCGTCGGTCCACTGCTTTTCGTAGACGCGCAGGTCATAGATCACCAGGCCCAGCGCGGTGAGCGCGAGCGCGGCCACCGTCGCCGCGAGGACGAGGAGGATCACCTTGCGGCGCAGCGAATGGCGAAGGGATTCGAGCATCACGACGCCTTGGGCAGCACGCGGCGCGCGACGGTGAGCATGCGCGAGCTGATGCGGTGGCCGCTCTTTTCGGCGGAATCGAGCGAGACCTCGAAGCCCACGCGATCCTCGACCGCCACGAAGTTGATCGCGGCCCCGAGCTCGAGGCCCTTGTCGCTCTCGGTGACCGCGAGCACGCCGTGCTCCCGCGCGGCGCGCAGGATCGCGGCGAGGCGCGCGGACTCCTGGCGCCCGACGAAGACAAGGTGCGCGCCGCGCGCCGATTCCCCCTCGCGCAGCTTTCTCACCGTCACCGGGTGCCCGTAGACGATGCGCCCGGGAACGATTCTCGCCAGGTCGGCGGCGATCTCTTCGGCGCCCGCCACCGCGATCACCAGGGGCGCGTCCTCCGCGGCGAAGTCGGCGGGAGTCCACTCCACATAGCCCGCGAACTTGAAGAGGAACGCCGCCTTCACGCTCGTTTCCGTCGCCTCGGAGTGCTGCGCCTGCGCGTTGAGCGGCGCAAGGGCGAGGAGCGCGACGGCGACCATCGCCTGGCCGAGCGCGATCATCCCGGCCTCCACGCGAGCTTCACGAAGAAGGCGCGCTCCTGGGCGGCGCGCGCTCCTGCGCTTCCCCACTCCGCATGGTCCCTGTCGAGTAGATTCTGCGCGGCGACGGAGAGCTCGAGCGCGCGCGACACGCGCCAGCCGATGCGCGCATCGAGCGTCGTGTAGGCGGGAACGCCGGACAGAGGAAGCGCGCTCACGTGGCGCAGCGCGAGATCGAGAGCGTGGCGCGGCGTGAGGTCCCAGCTCGAGCGCAGCAGCGCCGTGCGCTTCGGGTCGTCGCCGAGCGCCGCGCGCCCGCCGAGATCGCGCGCGCCGGCGATCACCTTGATGGTCGAGCTCATCGCCACGAAGCCCCCCGACAGGCGCCATGCGGGCGCGGCGCGATAGCTGCCCCACGCCTCGAGGCCGTGCGAGCGGCCTTCGAGCGTGTTGGCGAACACCGGCTGGAAATTTCCGTTGAGGTCCACGCCGCGCAGGTTCGGATACTCGTGGTAGAACGCCGTCGCCGAATAGGAAAGGTCCGCATTGGCCTGCGCGCGGTAGCCCACTTCGGCCGCCTTCAGCACCTCGGAGTCGAAGGTCTCGTTCGCGATCAGCAGGAACGGCGGGCGACCGGGAAAGTTGACGTCGCGATCGATTCTCGAAGGGGCGCGCACCGCCCGCGAGAGCGCCGCCCAGAGCAGGTGATCGCGCGACGGATGCCACGCGAGGCGCACGTTGGGCAGCCACTCGGTGCCGGTGTAGACGTTGGTCTCGAGCTTGAGCCCCACGGTGAGCTCGACGTCTTCGCGCAGCGTGAATTCATCCTGCGCGAAGACGTTGCCCCAGCGCAGCGTGCGATCGGCGGGGAGGAAGGCGATGCCCTCGAGATTCTCGACGCGATCGCGCGAATAGCGGTAGCCCGCGCCCCAGACCACGTGGTGGGCGGACCACGGCTTGAAGGAGTGCTGCGCCTCGAGGTCGAGCGTGTCGAGCGCGTTCCTGAACGTGCCCGGCTGGTCGCGGTCGGTGCGGTCGTAATACGCCTGCACCTGGAGGTTCGAGCCGTCGGCGAAGGCGCGCTGCCAGCGCGTGAGCACGTTGCCCCCGGAAATGCGGCGCGCCGCGGACGCCTGGTCGATGTCGCCCCAGTAGCCGTCGCCTTGCAGCGTGATGCCGTCCGAGGCGTGCTGCCAATCGGCGCGAAAGCCCGCGGCGGCACGCCGCGAAGCGTCGCGGATCGCTTCGCCCGTGGTGAGGCTCATGTTGTCGCGGTCGAAGTAGCGCGCGTAGGCGCGGTAGTGGCCTGCGTCGCCCAGCGTCCCGCCGTAGCGAATTCCCGCCCCCGCCTCGCGATTGCCGACGCCCGCAACGGCGAGGATCCCCTGGGTCTTCGCGGCGGGAAACGTGATGATGTTGATGACGCCGTTCACGCCGTTCGCGCCCCAGAGCGTGGCCGCAGGCCCGCTGATCACCTCGATGCGCTCGATGTCCTGGAGCATCGTGTCCTGCGCTTCCCAGAAGACGCCGGAGAAAAGCGGCGAATAGACCGCGCGCCCGTCGATCAGCACCAGCATCTTGTTGGCGAGCACGTTGTTGAAGCCGCGCGCGCTGATCGCGTATTGGTTGTTGTCGGCGCGCGCCACATGCAGGTTGGGCGCGAGGCGCAGCACCTCCGGGATGCTGTTGGCGCCCGAGCGGCGGATGTCCTCGGCGGTGATCACGAAGATCGAAGCGGGCGCCTCGACCAGGCGCTCCTCGCGCCGCGAGGCGGAGGTGACCGTGATGCGCGTGAGCTGCTCGAGCTCCAGGTCGGCGAGATCGGGCGCCTGCGCGAGCTGGATCGCGCCATGCGCGAGGAAAGGCAGCGCCACGCACGCCGCGAAGGCGCTTCGCATCGGGATTCCCGCCTGTAAGCCGGCGCTCATGGCAGCGATCATACCAAGCGGTTTAGCCGCCTATGGCCGCGATACCGTATGCGATGCGGCTAGTGGAAATCGTGGCTCGAGGTGGACAGGCGCCCGAGCAGGGGGCTCAAATCCGCGAGGCGGCGCGCGAGGATATGCACCACTCGCCCTTCGCGTTGCAGCTCTCCGCTCACCTCGAGGAGCCGCGAGCCGATGAGCTCCTTCCTCTGCCGGTCGGCGAGGTCGTTCCACACGATCACGTTCACGTAGCCGGTCTCGTCCTCGAGCGTGACGAAGATCACGCCGCTCGCCGTGGCAGGGCGCTGGCGGCAGGTGACGATGCCCGCCGCGCGGATGAATTGCCCGTTGCGCGATTGCGCCACCTCGGCGGCGGTGTGGATGCGCCTTTTCTTCAGGCGCTCGCGCAGGAGCGCCAGCGGATGGCGGCGCAGCGTGAGGCCCAGGGTCGCGTAGTCGCCGACGATGTCGTCGCCTTCGGTAGGCGCCTTCAGGAGCGGCGCCTGCACCGGCACGGCGGCAAGCCCGAGACGCGTGACGTCTTCGATGGCGAGCGTTTCCCATAACGCCGCGCGCCGATGGCCCACGAGGCTCGACAAGGCATCGGCGGCCGCCAGCGCGCTCAGATCGCCGCGGTCCAGGCCGGCGCGGCGGGATAGGTCTTCTGTTGATTCAAATAACCTTTGTTTTCTGGCTTCTACGAGGCGTTCCGCAGAGTTTACCTTAAGTCCTTTGATGAGACCAAAGCCCAAGCGTAATGCGGGTTGGATTGGGCTCCGGCCTACGTCGGGGTGACATTCGAGCTTGCTATCGACATCGCTCAGCTGCACATCCGCCGGGCGCACCTCGACGCCCTGGCGTTGCGCATCCTGCACGATCGCCGAGCTCGAGTAGAAGCCAAGCGGCTGGCTATTCAGGAGCGCGCACGCGAAGGCCGCGGGCTCGTGGCACTTGAGCCAGCTCGACACGTACACCAGCAACGCGAAGCTCGCGGCGTGCGATTCCGGAAAGCCGTACTCGCCGAAGCCCTGGATCTGCTGGTAGATCTGCTCGGCGTATTCGCGCGCGTATCCGCGCGTGAGCATTCCGGAGACGAGCTTCTCGCGGAAGGGCTCGATTCCCCCTCGCCTCCTCCACGAGGCCATGGCGCGGCGCAGCTTGTCGGCCTCACCGGGCGTGAAGCCCGCGGCGACCACCGCGAGCTGCATCACCTGCTCCTGGAAGATCGACACGCCGAGCGTGCGCTCGAGGACTTTCCTCACTTCCTCGCTCGCGTAGCTGACGGCCTCCTGGCCCTGGCGCCTGCGCAGGTACGGATGCACCATGCCGCCCATGATCGGACCGGGGCGCACGATCGCCACTTCGATCACGAGATCGTAGAAGCATGCGGGCTTCAGGCGCGGCAGCATCGACATCTGCGCGCGCGATTCGATCTGGAAGACACCGATGGTGTCGGCGCGCTGGATCATCTCGTAGACCTGAGGATCTTCCGCGGGGATGCTTTGCATGCAAAGCGGTTCGGGGTCTGACCCCGGTTTTCCGTTGACCAAGTCTATGGCCCTGCGGATACACGACAGCATCCCGAGGCCGAGCACGTCGACCTTGAGCAGCCCCATGGCGTCGAGGTCGTCCTTGTCCCACTGGATCACGGTGCGCTCGGGCATCGAGGCGTTCTCGACGGGAACCAGGCGCGAGAGCCTGCGGTTGTCGATCACGAAGCCGCCCGGATGCTGCGAGAGATGGCGCGGGAAGCCGATCAATTCCTGCGTGAGGTCTATCACTTGCCGGATCACGCGATTGTCGAGGTCGAAGCCGCCCTCGACGAGGCGCTTGTGCATCGCCTCGCGGTTGTCCCACCACGACATCGATTTCGAGAGGAGGTCCACCTGGTCGAGCGACAGGCCCAGGGCCTTGCCCACGTCGCGCAACGCGCTCCTCGGCTGGTAGGTGATGACGACCGCGGTGATGGCGGCGCGCTCGCGGCCGTACTTGCCGTAGATGTACTGGATCACCTCCTCGCGGCGCTGGTGCTCGAAGTCCACGTCGATGTCGGGCGGCTCGTTCCTCTCCTTGGAGATGAAGCGCTCGAAGAGCACCGACATGCGCCCCGGATCGACCTCCGTGACGCCGAGGCAATAGCACACCGCCGAGTTGGCCGCCGAGCCGCGCCCCTGGCAGAGGATCGATTGGCTGCGCGCGAACTCCACGATGTCGTTCACGGTGAGGAAGAAGGGCTCGTAGGCGAGCTCCGCGATCAACTTAAGCTCACGCTCGACGGTTTGCACGACTGCTGCGGGCGCGCCCTGCGGATAGCGGCGCGCGAGGCCCTTCATCGTGAGCGCGTGCAAATGCGTGGTGGGCGTTTCCTCCTTGGGCACGAGCTCCTCGGGATATTCGTAGCGGATCTCGTCCAGCGAGAAGGTGCAGCGCGCGGCGAGGTCGAGCGTGGTGGCCAGCAGGCGCGGCGGGTTGATCGCGGAAAGCCGCCCGATGGAGCGCAGGTAGCGCTC
>Ga0209647_1000163_pt1 | contig 60599 bp, 45 predicted proteins | sample GraSoi_2013_60cm_FD_185827 | JGI IMG/M metagenome (GOLD analysis project Ga0209647, IMG submission 185827) | Grasslands soil microbial communities from the Angelo Coastal Reserve, California, USA - Sample 9_17_2013_60cm (SPAdes) (version 2) | ecosystem: Environmental > Terrestrial > Soil >...
TCTCGACACATTGCTGGAACACAAGACGCTCGCGATCGGCCCTGGCATCTCCCGCAATGCCGAGACCGCCGAATTTGTGCGCGTCGTCGTCAAGCGAGGCGGCGCGTCGTCGGTCGTCAACATGAATCTAGTTGTGGATGCCGACGCGCTGAACGCCTTCGAAGGGTCTGCCGGCCAACTGAACGGTCGCGAACGGACCCTCGTCATTACTCCACATCCGGGGGAAATGGCGCGTTTGACCGGACTGAGCGTTGCAGAAATTCAGGCCAACCGCCTGGAAGTGGCGCGAACTTTCGCCCGCGAGCATGAGTTAATCGTCGTACTGAAGGGACATCGCACCATAGTCGCGGCGCCTGATCGCACCGTCTGGGTGAATGCCACAGGCAATCCCGGCATGGCGACCGGTGGCACGGGAGACGTCCTTACGGGAATGGTGGCTGGTCTGCTCGCGCAACATCCGCAGAACGCGCTCGAAGCAACTGCTCTGGCTGTCTATCTTCATGGACTGGCCGGGGATCTGGCCAATGAAGCCGTCGGCGAGAATTCGCTGGTGGCGACGGACCTGTTGCATTTCCTGCCCCAGGCGTTTGCGCAGATGCGGCATCAGAAACTCACTGACCCACGCATCCACCCTTAGCCGGATTTGTGCCTTCGAGGTAAACAGTCAAGAAGAAGAACAGAAGCGAATCCGATTCTGCATTAACTGGTCTTATCCATTACCGGAATCAGGAGGGATTGCACCAGGGCGTCGGCCAGCCAGTCCTGGTATTTCTGAGGAGACCACCCACGCTCGCGCACCAGCATGCGGTAGACATCCCTCCCAGTAAGCATCCAGAAGACATCGCGAGCGGTCCGGTGATTTAGCCCCGGTCGAATTCTTCCAGCTTCGCGCAGAGAAAGAATCATCTGTTCCTGTCTCTCATAGCGCAGGTCCTCTCGCTGCTGTTCCAATTTTGCCAACTCGGGTGCCACCACACCGGCACCTCGCAGCAGATCGAACGTTGCACTTTGCGCGTCATGGATCTGCCTGGCAATGCGAGCCGTGAGCCGCAAACGAATTTCAGGGTCGCTCGCGCTCAATGCCTGCCGGACGGCGTCCTCGTAATCGGGCCCAAATGCGGACTGATCGAGAAGTTCGATGAGGATTCCCGTCTTCGACTTGAAGAGGGCATACACGCTTTGAGCAGATACCTCCGCCCGCCGCGCGATCGCGTCGATGGTCATTCCGGCGTAGCCTTCCCGCTGCAAGAGCTTCCGGGTGGCTTCGACGATGCGGCTCCTGGTGTCGCGTGCCTGGCGCTGGCGAACCAGTGATTTATAAGGACGCTTTTTTATTTTCGGCAACGCGAAATTATAGCATCCTTTAGTCAGTAGAGTACTCTATATCCAATATGCGAGACTCTATTGCCACCGAACTTAAAAGCGCCGCGAGTTCTGAAATGCGAGGCATGAAACTGATTGTACTGGGTGCCACGGGGGGCACGGGACTTGAGATCGTCCGGAAAGCCATTGAACGCGGTCATTCCGTGACCGCATTTGTTCGATCTCCGGAGCGGCTCAAGCCGTTTCAAGATCGCATCACCCTCACGCAAGGAGATCTGCTCAAGAGTGTCGAGCTTGAACGGGTCATTCGGGGTCATGATGCGGTTGTGTCGGGATTCGGTCCGCGGATGCCGGTGTCGAAAGCTGACGCGAACCTTCTTCAACAATTCGCCGTCGCTCTGACCAGGGCAATGCTGCGCGCTGAAGTCAAGCGCGTCGTAGTCGAATCGGTAGCCTTTCTGTTTAAAGACTCAATCATCCCGCCTGCCTATCTTCTCGGCAGGATCTTATTTCCCGGCGTCGTGGCCGATTCGGCCGCCATGGAAGACGTGTTTAAAAATAGCGAACTCGACTGGACTATCGTGCGTCCTCCGGAACTTACCGACAAACCTTACACAGGCAACTATCGCGTGCGAGAGGGCCATCTGCCTCGTTTCGGTTTCAAAATCGCTCGGGCGGATGTAGCGGATTTCATGATCAAAGCGGTCGAGAATCCCTCCTCGATCCGCAAAATCGCAGGGATCTCGAACTAGTTGGAAACGAGGTAAACATGACGCTCGATTCGCTCATTCTGTTCGTCCACGTCACAGCGGTGCTAAGCATGTTCGCTGCCCTGGGTTTTGAAGCTCTGTCACTATTCCATCTGAGACGTGCTTCCACCTTGAGCGAGGCCCGCCGCTGGATTGATCCGGTTCCGGGCTTGCCTTTCGTTGCGATAGGATCGCTCCTTTTCATCTTCTTTTCCGGGGTTTACCTGGCTGTTCGAATGTCAATCCTGGACTTGGCGTGGCCGAAGGTAACGATTACCGCTATTCTGCTTATCGGACCGCTCGGCGCACTGACTGGCAAGCGCATGCGTGCAATCCGCCGGGCTTGCGCCGATGCGAAAGCGATCAACTCCGACTTGCTCAGCCGACTGCGGGATCCGTTTCTGAACGTCTCGCTTGGCGTCCGAATCTCTGTCTTTCTTGGCATTGTTCTGCTCATGTCAGCCAAGCCCAAATTGTGGGAGTCGATCAGCATCGTGGGAGTCTCAGTACTTCTTGGTCTCTTATCGTCCGTCCTGGTGTGGCGTCGCAGTAGTTCCTTGTCAGCCTCCAGCGCGGACCTTGGCGACTAGATGGAGGCATCACCAGTCGATAGCCGAAAACATCAAGCAATAGCATCCACAAACAACAGGAGCACAAAATGGAAACAATCTTGATCGATGAATTCATTGTTCCCGAAGAATCTAAAGCGGCATTTCTGGTGGGGACGCGCAAAGTGCAAAGTTTCATTAGAACCTTACCCGGCTTCGTCGAGGGCTTTCTTTATGAAAAGAAGGATGGAGAGAGCCGGCACAATTTCTTGACGACGGCCGTGTGGGAAAATGAAGAAGCCTTTGAAAACGCAAAAAGAGCCGTGGCTGTCGAATTTCAAAAACAAGGCTTCAATCCCCAAGAAACGAGACAAAAGTTGAAGATCGATGCTGTCCGGTCGACTTATCAAAGGTTTCCCTATTAGGCCGGGTGCAGGCAATTGTCGGCCGCTGGGCGCACCTTGGGAGCTAAAATGCTTGAGGACTAAATGAAAGATGTCAGTTGCGCGAAGTCATTCAGCAGCCCGCTGAATCATTGCGGAATGTAACTGTCGAGCAGCGGTAGGAACTGCGATCCAAGAGTCATCAAGCGAGCCTGGGCGGCATCGCGAGACTCGCCCTCAAGCATGGGGGTCATAAGGCGAACCAGCCCGCCGTCGCTGCGATTCATACGAATCGAATCGGACACCAGGTAATACTTGGCCCAGTACTCGCTGGCCACCTCGCGGCCATGAGCCTGAAACCAGTACAACACCAGTTCCCGGTCTTGGCCTTTTGAAACTACGTACCGATTGGCAGGGAAGGAAGATCCGTCAGGACGCGTAATCTGAACTAGCTCCCTCGAGGTCGGAACCCATCCCGCGCCGGGCAGACAGTGGTTCGGCGAATGGATGGTATCGCCAGTTTTTTGTGTCGGAAAATAGGCAATGTAAAGATTGATCCATGGTTGCGACTGGGGTTGCGACTGGCTCGCATTTTCGTAGTCGCGTATCAGAAATTCGCCCGGCCCGAGGATGTCGAGAGTCTCCTGGTCAAGAACGCTGTCGGTTCCGGTCCACCCATCAATCTGCTGGGGCAGGGAACTCAGCGATGCGCGCGGAGGAAAAAATTCGATGCGGGAATGTGCCTGAAGCACGAGGGCCGTGGCCAACATGAGCACCGCCACAATCCCGAAGCGAAGTGACTTCGTATTCATGCGGATTTCGCCTCTGCCCCGTTCTTCGAAATCCAGATGACCGAAATCAGCCGGTGTACCGCGAACAGCATGATCAATGCCACCACGAAGATCAGCCATCCAGAAAAGATATGGAAAAATCCCTCTGCTTTATCCGGATCCCAGTACTGCACCAGCAACCCCGTGCCAAAGATACGAAAGCTGTTGGCGGCTACGGCGATCGGCACTGCTGAGATTGCCAGTACCACGCGCACCCAGACGCGAGTCTCCATCAGGTAGCCGTAAATGATGGCGAGTGTGACCAGGGTCAGAAGGGAGCGGATTCCGCTGCAGGCCTCGGCAACATCCAGTGGCATGGAGGCAAGCACGATTACATTCCCCTGCCGCAAGACGGGAACACCAACCAGTTCGAGTAGGGCGGTCGCCAACCTTGAAGCCAGCAGTTGCAGGGGAAAGGTGACCTGTTGCAGGATCAGGTTGGGAATCGGGATCATTAGAATCAGAAAAGCCCAGGGAAACAGAATCGCGCGAAAGAACGTCCACCCCTGGAACAGAATGATCAGGCCCGCCAGGAGTACGAGGAGCGACGTCCGCGAGAAAAACAATTCCGCGCCCAACACTCCCAGAACCAGCATAAGGAGGCTCAGGACCACCAGGGGGAGACCAGCCCATGATGGCACTGGCGCGATTGTTTTCAGTAGCTTGCGGTCCTGCCAGAGAACAAACAACGCAAAGAGAGGGACGAAAATTCCGTGCTCAAAGTTCGGATCGCGGGCAGGTCCGACCCACTGCAGAAAAAGACGGGCGAGAATCGCGGTGTAAAGCCAGGCGACGAGCAGCAGCAGCGCTGCTCCCTGCCAACGGGGTAAGCCTGGCGACAAGCGACCCTCCCTCGTCGAGAGGATCGGAGCTACCTCTACTGAGTTACTCATATAGCGCGCTTGTATCTGAGAATATGCGAAAGTGGGTCTCGGACGCAAAGCAAAACCGGTACTTCGGCCGGCAGTGCTGGCTACAAACATCGAAGTACGATCAAAAGTCACTTTCGGAGTCGCCTGGACCCGGAAACTCGGCCAGCCAGCGTGAGAATGGAAAACTATTTCCCATTCCCGCCAACCATAGACGGCCATCTGTCCTCTTAGAAATGGCAGAAGATGCTGTTTCGCCGACTATACGCGGGAGTTGGGGCTTTATCCCCAAGATCGTTGGAGAGTAATGCCCAATTAGATTACGCAAGATGTGGGCAATTAATTTCCCATTTGTCCGCAATGTGGTAACGTATGAGTCAGCTGGTGATACGGGTTTGTATTCGCAACTCATTGAAACATAAACATATACTGTTCTGTGGACTCGCATCCATGGTTCACCGAATTGGCAGCGCGTGTGCACTAGATTGAATGTGAGCCTTCGTCCAGGACTTCTCCCCGCTGTCTTGGGCCAGGAAATAGCGAAGTGAAGTATGGATCTCGACAGAACCGAAATCCTGGCAGCTACCGGAGTACCGCAGAACGGCGGCGCTCGCGTCTGGCTTGAAAGCGTCAGCGCTGGCATGCGCACGGTCGAAGCCGTGATTCGCGAACTGTCGCAAAATGATGTTCCCGTGCTGGTGGTGGCCGAGCGCGGCTCCGGCAAAGCGGCAGCCGCGGCGCGTATTCATGTTCTTTCCAGTCGCGCCTCGGAACCGTTTCAGGTCTACCAGGGCCGTGAAGCCAGCGCGGAAATTCTGGCTACTGACGACAGCCAGGGCGGAACCGTCTATCTTCAGGAAGTGGGAGACCTAAGTGCTGCGGCGCAGAAGGAACTGGTTCGCCAGATTGGTCTGAACGGCGCCGAACACCGCCGTGTTCCGCGGTTCATCTGCGGAACCTCGCGCGAGTTGGAGCCCGAAGTCAAAGCCGGCAAGTTCAGCGAAGACCTCTATTATGGAATCAGTGGAGTGTGTTTGCGGCTGCCTCCTTTGCGCCAGCGGAGAGAAGATATTCCCGTTCTGCGCGACTGGTTTCTCTCGGCGGCGGCTCGTGATTTTTGCCGAAACGTACCGGTACTTAGCGCGGAAACCAACAATTTTTTTCTGGAATATAACTGGCCGGGAAACATTCGCGAGCTGAAAGACGCCGCTCGGGCCATTGTCGCGCTTGGCGATGAAACCCTTGCCATGGGGGGTCTGCGCTCTCTTTTGCGGCGCGTCGATCGCGGCGGTGGCGAGAAAATCTCTCTGAAAGAAGCGGCACGCGCCGCCTCCCGTGAAGCCGAACGGGAAATCATTCTTCAGGTTTTGACTCGCACCCGCTGGAACCGGCGCCGGGCCGCGCAGGAGTTGCAAATCAGCTACAAAGCGCTGCTCTACAAGCTGAAGCAGATCGGATACCAGGAGTATGGGGCTTGATGGCTGTGCTCAGGGCCTGAGAGGAGTAAGGCAGTTTAGAGGAGAAGATATGAGATCAATATGGAAAGCGGCGGTTGCGGCATTCGTCCTGATGAGCAGCATCGTGGCAGCGCAGAATGCGCCCGTGCAGCCCGCCGCCAGACCCGGTTCCGATAGGACCGCCGCCGACAAGGCGACGGATGCAGCTTTCGCCAGCCAAGCCGGGCCCGAGTATGTCATCGGCCCCGAGGACGTACTGCATATCGCCGTGTGGAAAGAGAATGATCTTACTGCCACTTTGCCGGTGCGCCCTGACGGCAAAATCTCTCTTCCTTTGCTCGACGATGTGCAAGCCGCGGGCCTGACGCCCAAACAGTTAGCCGACTCCGTAACGGAGAAGCTGAGAAAGTATATCGCCGACCCGCGCGTCACCGTGGTGGTGACTGCGATCAACAGCAAGCGGATTTACCTGGTCGGCGAGGTGTTGCACGCCGGGGCGACGCCGATGTTGCCCAACATGACCGTTCTGCAAGCATTGTCCAGTGCCGGATTAAACCAGTTTGCCAACACTAAGCGCATTTACGTCCTGCGCACCGAGAACGGCAAGCAAAAGAAGCTGCCAGTGAACTATCGCAAGCTAGTTAGAGGGGAAGAGATCGAGCAAAACTACAGATTGCAGCCGGGGGATACCATTGTTGTCCCGTAAGGGATATTCGCGACCCGCAAGGGATCTACGGTGAAAAGCATGGCAAGAATGCGAAAAATCCGGTTGGCGGTGCTGGTGTTCGGCATGAGCATCGGCGTCGCGGCCCAGAATAACTCTCAGTCTCAGCCCGAGACCGCCGCTCCGGCGCCGGCTTTCGGCCAGAGTGCGCCAGTGCTGAACCCGGAGAACCCCCCGGTGTCTGGCTTGGACGAGCCCGGGCTTGATCTGCATACCGCAACCCGCAGTTTCGTCTCGCCGGCTTTGCAGGTGAGCGAATCCGCGGACACAAACGGGGGCAACCGGATCGGCAGCACCGGTTTACAATCCGTTACCCACGTTCTCGGAGCTCTCGATCTCCAGCAATTCTGGCCCAAGAGTGATCTCTTTCTCGAGTACCTCGGGGGCGGAGCGTTCTACAGCAGCCCCTATGATGCGAAGCAATTGCATGCTGTCGGCCTGGAAGCAGTGACGCGCTGGCGAACTGGCCAGGTGACGCTGCGGGATTCCTTCAGTTATCTGCCCGACGGTGCCTTCCAAATGGGCTATGGGGGCGACCCAGGTTTGGGTCTCGCCACCGGCGGCATCGGTACCGGAGGCGCGGGTGCTGGTTTGCCCGGCAGCCATCAATTCGGCAGCGGTCAGTTCGGTTCGGTGGGAAACATTCCCCGCCTCGCGAACACAGCGATGCTCGATGCGGTGCAGGCTCTCAGTCCGGTCTCCGCGGTTACTGTGGCGGGTGGATTCAGCAACGCTCACTTCTACGACCCGAGCAAAAGTCTGATCAATAGCGACCAGGTCACAGTTCAGGCTGGCTACAGCCATGTGCTTTCCCGTCACGATCAGATCGGCTTAATCTACGGCTTTCAGCTGTTTCAATTTCCGCAAGATACCGGCGGCCAGATTTATAACCATATCGTCAATGTGCGCTGGAGCCACACCATCACCGGCAGGCTGAGCCTCATTGCCGGAGCCGGTCCGCAGTACACCGACCTGCAACAGGGTGGCTACCTTACAAATTGGTCCCTGAGCGCGCGGGTTCAGTTGCGCTACAAGTTTAGCCATTCGTCGGTAGTTGGGTCCTACGAAAAATACACTTCGTCAGGGTCGGGCTTCTTCGCCGGCGCCGATACCCAGGCTGCGCGGCTTGGTTTTACACGATCACTGGGACGCACGTGGGACGTCTATGGCGATCTTAGCTACTCCCATAACACGAAACTTCAGCCTGCGAATCTTGGGGCCGCGAATGCGTCCAGCTACGACGAAGGTTCTGCCGGGGCAGTTTTCCGCAAACACCTGGGGCGTTCTTACGACTTTTTTGCCGCTTATCGCTTCAGCGAGGTGGCCTTCAATGTTCCGGTTTTCCTAAGCGGCACCGGCGGCAGGATTTCTCAGCGTCACATCGGCACCATTGGAGTGGAATGGCACCCCAAGCCGACTCGTATCGAATAGGTTTTTATGGCCGCCTCTAGTGGCCGGATTGGTGAACAGTATGAGTGAAAATCGCGAACTGACGATGGACGATTATCTGGCGATGCTACGACGGCGCCTGAGAGTCATTTTGATTCCGGCCCTGATGGCACCTCTGGCGGGCTTCGGCGTCTCTTACGCGTTCTCGCCAAAATTTACATCACAGGCCACGGTTTTGGTGGAAGGCCAGAAGGTGCCGGACACGTTGGTCCAGTCGGTCATCACCGCCGATTTTACGCAGCGCATCCAGACCCTCAGCCAGCAGGTCCTGAGCCCGAGCCGCCTGCGTCCCGTGATTCAGAGCCTTGCGCTGGTTAAGTCCGACGATGAGAACAAGCTCATCGAGGACATTCAGCACAATATGACCGTCGAGCCGGTGATCACCTCGATGAGTACGGCGGGAATTGCTGGCGCCAAGAAAAAGAAGGCTTCTGCTGCCGACGAGCCGCTGCCCGGATTCAATGTCAATTACACCGACAACGAACCGGTTCGCGCACAAAAAATCTGCAATGCCATGGCATTGCTGATTGTGGATGAAAACCTCCGCTCGCGCGCGGAAGCCGCCAAGGGCACTACCGATTTTCTGAGCCGGCAGGTCGAAGACGCCAAGCGCGCCATTGACGAACAGGATTCAAAGCTTGCCACCTTCAAAAAGCAATACATGGGTCAGTTGCCGAGCGATGTCGATAACAACATGCGCATGCTGATGTCGCTGAACACCCAGCTCGATGCCACCACCCAGACTCTGGCGCGCGCCCAGCAGGATAAGGCCTACACCGAGAGCATGCTCGCGCAACAGACGGCGGCCTGGAAGAGCTCTCAGTCCAGCACCAATCCGCAGACGCTTGAGCAACAGTTGAGCCAGTTGCAGGCGACATTGCTGCAACTGCGGGCGCGCTATACCGACGATCATCCCGACGTGATTAAGACGAAGTCCGACATCTCCGAAGTCCAGAAGAGGCTGAAAGAGATCAATGCCGCAGCGGCTGCCGCCCCCACCGCCAGCAGCGATAAGGCCAACGCCGCCGAACCGCCGGAAATTCGCCAGCTACGTCTGCAAATTCACCAATACCAGAGCGTGATCGAGCAGGCCACCGTCGATCAGAAGAGGCTGCAAAACCAGATAGGCGTCTACCAGAGCCGCACCGCCATGAGCCCGGGAGTCGAGGAGCAATACAAGCTGCTTACCCGCGATAACGATAATGCCCAGGCGTTCTACAAAGACCTGCTGACTAAGAAAAGTTCCGCCGAATTGGGCACGAGCATGGAGAACCAGCAGCAGGGCGAACAGATGCACATTCTGGTCGGCGCTGGCCTGCCTGAATCTCCCAGCTTTCCCAACCGCCCGCTTTTTGCTGCAGGTGGCCTGGGTACGGGTCTGGCGATTGGCTTCCTCATTGCTATCTTGCTGGAGTTCAGCGACAAGTCCATCCGCACCGAGAAAGATGCCGCCTCAATCATGGATCTGCCGCTGCTGATTTCCGTGCCATGGCTGGGTGAGGACGAGGCCGAGGTCTCGGGCAATGGTAACGGGCGCCGTTTCTGGGGGCGGGGTGATCCCGCCTTGCCGAAAGAGCACGAGAACATAGAGGTCTAGCGCAAGCTTATGTATAAGGAATTTTTTGGCCTTCGCGCCAACCCGTTCAATGTCAATCCGGACCCGCGTTACCTGTTCCTGACGCGGCATACCGAAGAGGCATTGGCCTGCCTCACCTATGGCATACAAAGCCGCAAGGGTTTCGTGTTGCTCACTGGCGAGGTCGGCACCGGCAAAACGACTCTCATCAACAAATTGATGGAATGGCTCCGCCTGCAGCAGGTCGCGACTGCCTTTATTTTCAACTCGCGCATGGACGTGCCCCAACTCCTCGATTTCATGATGGCCGATTTCGGCATTCCTTGCGATACCAAGTCGAAGAGCCAACTCTTGCAGCGCCTTTATAACTGGCTGCTTGATCGCTATCGCGCCGGCGAGACTGCAGTGCTGGTCATCGACGAGGCCCAAAACCTCTCCGACGAAGTGCTCGAAGAAATCCGCATGCTCACCAATCTGGAGACCTTCACCGAAAAACTCCTGCAAATCGTTCTGGTCGGGCAGCCGGAACTCGAACAGCGCCTGAAGCAGCCTCAGTTGCGCCAGTTGCGCCAGCGCCTGACGCTGCGCGCCAAAACCCATCCTTTCAATCTTGAGGAAACCAAGTCTTATATCAACCAGCGCCTCCGCATCGCGGGATCAAATGGTGAGGCGATTTTTGATTCCGACGCCACCGTCGCGATTTTCCGGTACTCGCTGGGCATTCCGCGCATCATCAACCTGCTCTGCGAGCACTGCCTGGTAAGCGCGTTCGTCGATCAGAAAAAAATGGTCTCGGCCGAAGTCATCGATTCGGTCGCCCGCGATTTCGATCTGACCGACGGAAACGCCGCCGCAGCCATGACCGCGCCGGTTCCTCCGTCATCGGAAAAGTTTGATCTGGTCGAAGCCTTGCGCACCTTGGCAACCCTGGCTGACCGGTTGCGCCAATCAGAACAGCTGGATCTCCCCAAGGAAAGGAAATTATGAGCCGCATCCATGACGCTTTAAAACGCGCCGAGCAGGAACGAGCCACCTCCATGGGGACGCACGCCGAACCCACCTTCGACGAACAACGCCAGGCGCGGGACAACATGCCGTCGCTGCAACCATCTGGGGCGACTCCGATTCCAACCATAACTTCCGGTTTGAGTTACGAATCGCTGCTTGCCCGGTGCGCCCAGAGCGAATGGAGTCCGGATCCCCGCACCATGCTCTTCTTTCAGGAAGACGACAGTCGGATTGGAGCGGAAGAGTTCCGCACCCTGCGCTCCCGCCTCTATCAGATCCGCGAGAAGATGCAGCTCAAACGACTGATGGTAACTAGCGCGCTTCCGAAAGAAGGGAAATCGTTTGTGGCTGCCAATCTGGCCCAGGTCATGGTGCGGCAGCACGGGCGCCGCACCCTGGTTATCGACGCGGACCTGCGCAACCCTGGCCTGCACCGCCACCTCGGAGCGGCCCAGTCGCCGGGATTGGCCGAATACCTGTTGGGCGAATGCGACGAGGTTGCTGCCCTGCAACGCGGGCCGATGGAAAATCTGTTCTTCCTGCCCGCGGGCCGGACTGTGCCGAGTGTCCCAGAATTGCTCTCCAACGGTCGTCTGAAGCTCCTCCTGCAGCGCGTCGAGTCCTTGTTTGACTGGATTATTATCGACACATCCCCCGTCATCCCCGTGTCGGACGCCACGCTGGTAGCAAGTTCCTGTGATGGCATCCTTATGGTCGTGCGTTCCAATGCGACGCCCTCTGATTTGGCTCGGCGTGCCCGCGAGGAATTTCCGGACAAGCTTCTGCTCGGAGTTGTGCTTAACGGAGCCCCATCCGGAAAGCTTGCACAGTCGAGGTACTACTATGGCGAGGCCGTGAACAGCCAAGCCTGATGTTCGTGGTGAAGATGAACCGAGGCCAAGTTGATCCGGCTCTTCAATGTCTATATACCAGTCCGTACTCTGGTCCTGCTGATCGGAGAGGCCCTGATCGTCTGGACCTCGTTCCTGCTCGGGGCGGTGTACGAACTTCGCGAAGACAGCTACCTGGTGCTGAACTACGAGGGTGGCTACTTTAAAATCCTCGGAGTCACGGTGCTGGTATTGCTGTGTTCGCATTGGCTCGACCTGTATGACACCGCGCGCCTCAACACCAAAGGGGAGCTTTATTTTCGCCTGCTCATGGTTCCCGGCGTGCTGGCCTTCGTTCTGGCCGGTGTCGCCTACGTACGGCCTGATTACTTGCTGGGGAGCGGTTCGTCTGCGGTCGGCCTGCTCATTCTCACGGTTGCCCTGTTCGGATGGCGGCTCGGCTTCACCTGGCTGGTCCAGTTGCCAATTCTGGTCGAGCGCGTCTATGTCCTGGGTACCGGTGAGCGCGCGCAGCGCGTGGTGCTGGGCCTGCGCCAGAATCCTGAAATCGGCGTCGAGATTGCCAGTTGGACGGGCAAAATGGAAGGTGCGGTAACCCGCGACTCCGTGGCTGCGCACCTCATGGAAGTCGTCCACAAACAAAAAGTCCATCGCGTCATCGTCGCCATGCCTGATCGCCGCGGTACCATTCCCATGCCGGAACTGCTCGAATTGCGCATGCAGGGGGTCAAGATCGAGGAGGCCACGTCGTGGCTGGAAAAAATCTCCGGCAAGATTGAGGTCGAGAATCTGTATCCCAGCTGGCTCGTGTTTGGCGAGGGCTTTCGCAGGAGCACAGCCTTCATCGCGGTGCGCCGCATAGTCTCCATCGTTATCTCGCTGACTGGTCTCATCCTCGCTTTGCCTTTGTTTCCGTTGATCATGCTCGCCATCCGCCTCGATTCCAAAGGGCCCGTGTTCTATACCCAGACGCGAGTGGGCAAGGCGGGACGCATCTTTAAAGTGGTGAAGTTTCGCACCATGCGCCAGGACGCCGAAGCCGCCAGCGGTCCGAAGTGGGCAGGCGATAATGATCCCCGCATTACCCGTGTGGGCAAGTTTCTCCGCTCCTCCCGGCTCGATGAGATTCCCCAGTTGTGGTGCGTGCTGAAAGGCGATATGGCATTCGTCGGCCCGCGTCCCGAGCGTCCGGAATTCATCGAGTGGCTTTCCAAGGAAATTCCTTATTACGGCGTGCGCCACATGGTGCGGCCCGGCCTGACCGGATGGGCACAGGTCAAGTACAAATACGGCAGCACCGTCGAAGATGCGCGCGAAAAACTTCAGTACGACCTGTTCTACATCAAGAACGCTTCGATTGGTCTGGATCTGCTGATCATGTTCTTGACAGTGAAGACGGTTCTGTTGCGGCGGGGTGCGCAATAATGAAGATGAAATACGTCTTCTGGCTCGCGGCTTTGCTGGTCGGATACTCCTACCTGGGCTATCCGGCATGGCTGTGGCTGCGCAGCCGGTGGTCGCCGCGTCCGGTGCGCCGAAGTTCCGGACAAGGTCCGGGCCGAAGGTCCGCTGTACCCGCCGTCTCGGCGGTAATGGTCGTGCGCAATGAGGAAGCTGGGATCGCTCGCAAGCTCGAGAACCTGCTGACGCTTGACTATCCCAAGGAGAAGCTGGACGTCGTCGTCGTCTCCGACGGTTCAAGCGACCGCACGCCTGCCATTCTTGCCGACTACGCCCGGGATTCCGAGGTGGGAACAGGCAGACTCATCCGGGTGCGAGCGCTGATGAAACCGGCATCTCAGGGCAAAGCCGCTGGTCTCAACGACGCAATAGCGCTGGCAACCGGCGACGTGCTGCTGTTTACCGACGCCCGCCAGCAGATCGAATCCAGTGCTTTGCGTTTGCTGATCGAGAATTTCGCCGACCCCGATGTCGGCGCCGCGAGCGGCGAATTGATGCTGGGTGATCCCGCGAGCGGAGAGACCGGGAAGGGAATGGGGCTGTACTGGCGCATGGAAAAGAAGATTCGCGAACTGGAGTCCGCCTCCGGTTCTGTCGTCGGCGCCACCGGCGCCATCTACTGCGCCCGCAGGAGATTGCTCGACGCGTCGCCATTGCCCGCGGGCACCATCCTCGATGACGTCCTGTTGCCGATGCAGATCGTGCGCAAGGGATCTCGGGTTATCTTCGACGCCCGCGCCCGCGCATGGGACTCGCCCAACCTGGGCGAAGGCCGTGAATTCTCTCGCAAGGTACGCACCCTGAGCGGCAACTATCAACTGCTCCAACTTGCTCCATGGCTATTGACCTCACAAAACGCGATTCGCTTCGAATTCATAACCCACAAAATTTCGCGATTGGCCGTGCCCTTTGCCTTGCTGGCGCTTCTGATCGCCTCCATGTTCCTGCGTCAGCCGTTCTATCGCGCGGCGCTCGGGGCGCAGCTTGCATTTTACGGGCTCAGCCTAGCCGCGCTTGCCGGCGTCAAGGTCGGCCCGCTCGCACGCATTGCCGATCCTGCCCGCACTTTCGTTGTCCTCAATTCCGCCGCCATGGTCGCTTTTATGAACTTTGTCGCTGGCAGAAAGGCGGTCTGGGTTCGCTGAACAAATACTGCGCATGAGAATACTCTGGGTCAAAGCCGATAAGCTCCTCCCTGTGCAGAACGGCGGCAATATTCGCACGTACCACGTCTTGCGATATCTGTCGGCGCGACATGAGCTTACGTTTTATTCTTACTATGGAGGGACGCCCGACCCAGACTACGAGCACAATCTGCGGCAGCAGTTGCCGGGCGCGGAGGCTGTTTGCACCGGGAAGCGGGAACTTGCGGGAGCCGCGCGAGGTCTCGACTATCTTGCTCATCTCAGCGTCTGGCCGCCGTATGCGGTCAGCCGCTTCGCTCATGACAGAGTCCAGAAGCAGCTCCAGACCTGGTTTCGCGAGCGGCGTTTCGATGTCGCCGTCTGCGATTTCCTGGATGCTGCAGTCAACTTTCCGGGAAGCCTTAGTATTCCGAGTGTCCTCTTTCAGCATAACGTGGAGAGCGAAATCTGGCGACGCCATGCCGCGACCGCAGGCAATCCGGCCAAAAAGATGATTTACCGCATGGAATTCCGAAAGATGCTCCGCTACGAGCGCGCCGCAGTCTGTAAGTTTCACCATGTGATTGCGGTCTCCGAAAATGATCGCTCCCTTATGACCCAGTGGGTGGATGGCGACCGCGTTACTGTCGTTCCCACGGGCGTCGATCTTGCGCAGTATCGTCCCGATCCGGCGAGTTCCGATCCGAATTTCGAAACGACTCCGCTCGATGAATCCGCGCCCCTCGTCACCTTCGTTGGCGCCATGGATTGGGAGCCGAATGTTGACGGCGTCGAATACTTTTGCACTGAAATCTGGCCCTTGATCAAGGCGGAAGTGCCGAAGGCGCGGTTTCGGATCGTCGGCCGCAATCCGCATCCCCGCGTTCAGAAGTGGGCCTCGAATGCGATGGATGGCTCGATCGAAGTTACCGGCCGTGTGGCTTCGGTCGTCGAGCATCTGCGCCAGTCCGCCGTCGTCATCGTGCCGCTGCGCATCGGTGGTGGTACGCGTCTAAAGATTTACGAGGCCATGGCGACCGCCAAAGCCGTTGTCTCCACCACGGTTGGCGCCGAAGGACTGGATGTTCATCACAGCCGAGACATCATTCTGGCCGACGATCCCCGTTCCTTCGCCCAGGCAGTGATCATGCTTGTGCGCGATCTGGAGCTGCGTCGACGTTACGAAAAATCCGCTGTTGAAACCGCGGCCCGCTATGACTGGCCGGCGATCGGTGAGCGCTTTAGCGAAGTCCTGCAGTCGGTAGCGGAAAAGAGATCTCTTGCGGTACGCGCTATTCCGGTGCGCTTAGCGAGAGAGAAAGCATAGAAAAAGAGGAATTTGTGGCCATCGGCGATAACGGCTATACAATAGCGGCGGAAGGCTCTGGAAGACGCATCTCCTTCCGAGCCTCAGATCCGACGAGGATGGCGTTCTTCTGGCTCAGCGCTTTCTTCGTGGTCTATTGTGCCCGCCCCGAGGATTGGATTCCTGGTCTCAAGCTTTTGCCGCTCGCCAAAATCACCGCCATCCTGGCCATGTGGGGCCTGTTCACGAGCCTGGGCCGAACCAAGCGCACATTCAAGGATCTACCCAAGGAGGCGACTCTTCTCCTGACCATGATCGGCCTTCTCTACGTCGGAGCATTTCTGTCTCCGGTCTGGAGGGGCGGCGCCGTTACCCGCACCATTGATTTTTCCAAAATCTACGTCGCGTGGGTGCTGGTCTTCCTGCTGGTTACGACATTCGACCGCTTGCGGCAGGTCATTTTTATCCAGGTAATTTCCGTGGTCGTCGTTTGTGCCGCCGCCCTCCTCAAAGGCCACAGCACACCTCGCCTCAATGGCGTGCTGGGTGGTATCTATTCGAATCCGAACGATCTTGCATTCGCCATCGTGCTATCGATGCCGTTTGTGCTGGCGTTCATGGTCACTGCCAGGAAGACTGTCATCAAAGCGGTATGGCTTTGCGGGATGGTGGTGATGGTGGTCGCCATTTTTATGACCGCATCCCGCGCCGGTTTCATCGATCTCGTCATCTCCGGCAGCGTCACTCTCTATTACTTCGGCATCAAGGGCAAGCGATATTACCTGATCGGAGCCGCTGCCCTCATCGGAGTTGTGGTGATGGCCTCTGCCGGCGGCAAACTCTATGATCGCTTTGCCGCTTTGTCGGGCGACAGTGCTACCGATCAGTCGGCATACGGTTCCTACGAGGATCGCAAATACCTCATGGTGCGATCCCTCGATGCCATCGAACGCTATCCCATCTTCGGCGTTGGCCTTCGCAACTTCCCCACCTACTCACTTATCTGGCACGACGTGCACATGACCTACCTTCAGGTCTGCGCCGAAGGCGGCATTGCCGTGCTGGTTATCTATCTCATGTTTTTCTACCGTGGCTTTAAGAATCTGAAAGTGATCAGACAAACGAAGAATCTCGATCCCGACATCGTTTTGTTCGTCGGAGCATTGCAGAGTTCGCTGGTCGGCTTCGTAGTGGGTGCCTGCTTTGCCCCAGAGGCATATCAGTTCTTCCCCTATTTTGCGGTGGCATTTACGGCAACGTTGTTGCAGACAATTAAAGAAAATGAACAAGGACCCGGCTCGGCGCCCCTGCCATCGAAAAAGCCGCGTCACTTCCTGGAGGTTTATGCCGATCACGGAACAACCGGTGCAGTCTCCCCTGTCCGCTGACTTGCAAGCGATCTTGCGTTGCCTCAGTTGCGGCTCGAAACTTGAAAACGATCAGGCCGCAGGTTTTGTCTGCCCGGCCTGCAAGCGCGTGTATCCCAACCTGCAGGGTATAGCACGCTTTGTAGACGCCCAACACTACGCCGCCAGTTTCGGTTTTCAGTGGCACCGTTATCAGAAGACGCAGCTCGATCATGACGAGCTCCGCGAGTCCGAACACCATTTCCTCATGAAGACCGCTCTTCGTCCCGAAGATCTCAAAGGTAAACTCGTCCTCGACGTCGGGTGCGGCATGGGACGCTTTGCCGAAGTCGCTACTCGCTTCGGTGCACGCGTTGTGGGTGTTGACTTGAGCGCCGCCGCTGAAGTTGCCGCGAAGAATCTAGCCAGCAGGGACTTTGTCGCTTTCCAGGCCGACGTCTTCGCCCTGCCTTTCGCCCCCGAGAGCTTTGACGTCATCTATAGCATTGGTGTGCTCCACCACACTCCAGATTGCGAAGCCGCCGTCAAAGCGCTGGATAAATATCTGAAACCCGGCGGTCTGCTCGTGGTCTGGCTGTATAGCGGATACAACAAGTGGTATCGCTTCAGTGATTTCTGGCGCCGCTATACTCACAAGATGAAGCCGGAAACCCTGCACCGCATTCTGAAAGTTGCGGTCCCGTTCTTTTATAACCTGCAACAGGGCTTGAGGCGCCTACCTCTTATAGGCCCCCCACTCGCGGGTTTTGTTCATCACGTGTTTCCGGTGAACCGCCAGAACGATCCAGAACTTCGGATGCTCGATACCTTCGACTGGTATTCTCCAAAATATCAGTCCAAGCACACCTACGAGCAGGTGTTCAAATGGTATGAAGCGATGGGTATGGAAGACATGCGTGTAGGCGAGATGTCCATCGCCGTGCGTGGCCGTAAGCCAGCGAGAAGGTGACGAGTCGGAGGCGACGGGCGTGCTCGCCGGTCGCCCGGTCCACCCGGAACCAAAGCAAGCGAAGCTCAGATTTTCAACATGCGTCTCACAAACCAAATCGTCTACGCAAGAAAGGTCCTGGCGTCAGCAACCCGGCGCGCGCTAAATTCACCTGTCCTGGGCCCGGTGCACCTGATCCTTGCCCTGGCCGATCATTTCGAACCTGCTATCGATCCCGAAGACGGCCAGAAGCGCGCCCCTCGCGCTGAGCAGGAGCGCCGGCTGGAATCCTGGATTCGCGAGTATCCCAAAGTCGTCGACCTCTGGCGCGACCACGACGGCCGCCCGTTGAACCACACTTACTTCTATCCTGCCGAGCAATATGACGAGGGCTTACTCGATATGCTCGCCGATCACTGCCACAACGGCTGGGGAGAAGTCGAGGTCCATCTGCACCACGGTGTTACGCATCCCGACACCGCCGAAAACACTCGTCACTTGCTTACTGAATTCCGCGACCGGCTGGCCTTTCGCCATCGTTGCCTGGCGCTGGAGGAAGGTTCCACGCGTCCCGGGTATGCTTTTGTGCACGGAAATTTCGCGCTGGCCAACTCCGCCGCTGGGCGCTTCTGCGGCGTCGATTCAGAAATGCAGATTCTGGCCGAGACCGGCTGCTACGCCGACTTGACCATGCCGAGCGCCTTCTGGGATCCGGCACAGATCGAAAAAATTAATTCCGTTTACGAATGCGCTCTTCCGCTCGATCAGGCGGCGCCGCACCGCAAGGGGTATGACTTGGTTGCAGGGCGCGCGCCCAGGACGTTTCCGCTGATGGTGCAGGGCCCGCTCGTAACCGACCTCCATCGCACCTTACTTTCTGCCCGTCCGGCTCTCGACAACGGCGCCATCACCGGGTCCAAACCCGCAACCATGCGCCGGCTCGCCCTCTGGAAGCAGGCCCAGGTCCGCGTGCTCGGACGACCAGACTGGCTGTTCATCAAACTGCATTGCCATAGCATGGACCCGACCCAAAAGGATTCCGTGATAGGCGATGGCTTTCGCAGCTTTCTTGCTGCGCTAGCCGGTGGTGCGGCCGACCGGAAGGAAACGGTGCATTTTGTTGTAGCGCGCGAGATGACCAACATCTTGCTTGCTGCGTGCGACGGTCGCGAGGGTAATCCCAGCGACTACCGCGACTATCGCTTCAAACGCTTTGCGGATGTGCCATTGCCGGCGGAGAAATCCAGTTCAATTCCGGTGGCCTCGAAAGGATAACGTCGAGGGTCAACCTCGAAAGGATCGAGCTCGAAAGGATTAGCCAAGACCATGTGTGGAATCGCTGGAGTGGTGGGCGCAACTCGCGAGAGCAACATTACCGAAGCCCTCGTGCACCATATGTGCGAGCAGATCGTGTACCGCGGCCCCGACGACGAGGGAATCCATGTCGCCGAAGGCGCCGGTCTGGGCATGCGCCGACTCAGCATCATCGACCTCTCCGGAGGCCATCAGCCAGTCTTTAATGAAGACCGCAGCTCCTGGATCGTTTTTAACGGCGAGATTTACAACTTTCCCGACCTTCGGCCTGAACTCGAAAGCCGCGGCCATCGCTTCCGCACTCACTCCGACACCGAAGTCATTATTCATCTCTACGAAGATATGGGCGCCGATTGCGTCAAGAAGCTTCGTGGCATGTTCGCTCTCGCTATTTACGATAAGACCCAACGCAAATTGACTCTCGCGCGCGACCGACTGGGCAAGAAGCCGCTTCACTATGCGCTGCACAAGGGAAATCTCTACTTCGCTTCTGAAATCAAATCAATCCTAGCCGTTGCCCCGGAACTCGCCGAAGTCAACTCGCAGGGCCTGCTCGAATATCTTTACTACGGATACGTGCCCGATCCCATTACAGCATTCACCGGAATTCACAAGCTTTCTCCCGGGCACCTGCTCGAGTTTCAGGACGGCGAGATTCGCATCCGTCAGTACTGGGACCTTCCGGAATACGATACGCACCCACCCGCGAGCGAAGAAGAATGTCTGGAAGAATTAGAGCGGCGGCTGTTTGAGGCGACCAAAATCCGCTTGATCTCCGATGTTCCTCTGGGCGCCTTTCTCAGCGGCGGAACCGACTCCTCCACGATCGTTGCCTTGATGGCGCGGGCCAGTTCCGGCCCGGTCAAGACTTTCTCCATTGGTTTCAAGAAAGATGACTTCAACGAAGCGGCTTACGCTCGCGTGGTCGCCGAGAAGTTCGGCACCGATCATCACGAGATGATCCTGGAGCCCGAGGTCGTCCAGACCGTCGAGCATCTGACAAGTTCGCTGGAAGAGCCTTTCGGCGACTCCTCCATGTTGCCCACTTACTACGTGTCGCAGATGGCTCGCCAGCATGTCACGGTGGCACTCTCCGGTGATGGCGGCGATGAAATCTTTGGCGGGTATGATCGTTACCGCATTCACGCCGGCCGCCAGATCTTCGAACATATTCCGGGATGGGCCCGAAAGTTTTTCCGCGACCAGATCTTCCCGCGTTTGCCCAACAGGATGCGGGGCCGCAGCTTCAGCTACAACGTTTCGCTGCCGTGGCAGGAACGCTACATCGACCATCTCTCTTTTCTGCCCACTTTCGAGCGCGATACTCCGCTCCTCTCGCCTGATTTTCGCGAGATTCTGCACCAAAGCGATGATCCCGCCAATGTTCTGCGCCGCTACTTCGTCCAATCGCCCGCTAAAGATCCCGTTGACCAGCTCCTCTACGTCGACACCAAAACCTATATGGTCGGCGACATCCTCACCAAGGTTGACCGCATGAGCATGTTGAATTCGCTCGAGGTTCGCGTCCCGATCCTCGACCATGTTTTCGTCGAATGGGTCACCGGCCTCCCGCCCAAGTGGAAAATGCGCGGCAAGGACCAAAAGTACCTCCTCAGAAAACTGGCGGAGCGCGTGGGCGTGCCTCGCGAAGTGCTCTACCGGCAGAAGCAGGGCTTCACCCTTCCACTCGACCACTGGCTGCGCAACGAGCTCAAAGACATGTTGATGATCCTGCTCGAACCTCGAACCCTAGATCGCGGGTACTTTGTAGCAGACGGTGTTCGGAGGTTAATGGACGACCACCTCTACCGCGGCCGCACCCATACTGGGCGCTTATGGCGGTTGCTGATGTTCGAGCTCTGGCATCGTAACTTCCTCGAAAAATACATCAAACCGGCCGGATTGTTCTCGTTGCCCGTGGTCGCCGACTCTCGCCGCCAGACACCCAATTCCGCCGCCGCGCTGGCCTCCGCTCCGGTTGGAGGATGATCGGGTGCGCCCCACAGAACCGGCGAGCCTGACCTCAAGACCTCCGGCTGATCTTTCCGGTCGTCCTGATCTTGCTGATTCGGCGATCAGCCTGTTTCTCATGATCAATACTTTTGAAACGGGAGGATCCGAGCGCCAGTTCACCGTCCTTGCGCGGAATCTTGCGTCGCCGCAATTCGAAACTCATCTCGGCTGCGTCAGCCGGCGCGGCCCGCTGGCTGCCAACTTCGCCGATGCTCAACCGTTTCCACTGGGCGGCAGTCTCTATGGATGGCGGTCGCTGCGGACTCGCCTCAACCTCAGCCGGCATCTTCGCGATCATAAGGTGCGAGTCGCACACTCCTTCGATTTCTATACCAATCTCACGCTCATTCCCGCCGCAAGAATTGCCCGCGTGCCGGTAGTCATCGGTAGCCATCGCCAGCTCGGAGATCTGATGACACCTGGGCAATTCCGGGCTCAGATGGCGGCTTTTCGTTGGTGCGATGCTGTCGTCTGCAATTCGCAAGCCGCGGCTGGTCGCCTGATCGGTGCTGGCCTCTCGACGAATAAGATCGCAGTCATCGGAAACGCCCTTCCGGCCGCGGCGTTCACCGCCGCGCCTGCGTCTCTGCCTAAACGTCCGGGTGTCGTCCGAGTCGGCATGGTCGCGCGCATGAATCATCGTTACAAGAATCACTCCGGATTCCTGCGCGTCGCTGCCCGGATCCACAACCATATGCCGGAAGTCGAGTTTCTTCTCGTCGGCGACGGTCCGCTGCGGCAAGAATTGGAGCGGGAAGCGGCGAGTCTTGGCCTCGGCGCCGCTGCGATCTTTCTTGGCGATCGCCAGGATATGCCCGCTGTCCTCGCTTCGCTCGACGTCGCCGTTCTCACTTCTGATTCGGAAAGTCTGTCAAACGTCGTGCTGGAAGCTATGGCTGCAGGATTGCCCGTGGTCGCCTATGGCGTCGGCGGCAATTCGGAACTGCTTAGCGATCAACGGGGGGCTCTGATTCCGGGCGGCAATGAAACCAGTTTTGCCGATGCCGTAGAGAACCTTGTAGTTGACCCCGATCTGCGCCAGCAATTGGGCCGCAACGCGCGGCACTTCGCACAGGATAATTTCAGCCTCGATCGCGTGCGCCAGCGCTACGTGGAACTCTATGTCAGACTTCTCCAGAAAAAACTCCGAAGGAATTCTGCCACATGAGCGAACCTGTCCAGAAGAGTCCGGCCTCGCGCCTGCGAGTCTGCATCGTCGCGCCCAGCCTGCGGTATGTTGGCGGACAGTCCGTTCAGGCCGACTTGCTCGTGCGGCATTGGCAGAATGATCCGGACATCGATATCAGCTTCCTGGCCGTCGATCCGCCGGTTCCGCGCGTCCTCGCGTGGGCGGAGAGGATTCCCGGCCTGCGCACAATTCTGCGCGAGCCAATCTACTTCTGGCACCTCTGGCGCGGCCTCGAAAATGTGGACGTTGCGCACATCTTTTCCGCGTCGTATTGGTCCTTCCTGCTCGCCCCCGCACCCGCGGCCCTATTCGCAAAGATGAAGATGAAGAGGCGCGGCAGCAAGACCCTCATCAACTATCATAGCGGCGAAGCGCGCGACCATCTCCGGCGTTTTCGCTCAGCCACGTTTGTTCTTTCCCGAGCCGACAAACTTGTCGTTCCTTCCGGTTTCCTGGTCGATGTCTTCCGCGAATTCGGATTGTCGGCCTCTGCCGTGCCTAATATCGTTGACCTCTCGCAGTTCCGCTATCGCGAGCGTGTTCCGTTGCGCCCGCATTTGATTTGCACTCGCGGCTTCTCCACTTACTACAGCGTCGATGTCGTCGTTCGCGCATTCGCTCTAGTAAAGAAAGAATATCCGGAAGCGCAACTCGATTTGGTCGGGAATGGGCCGCTCGAAGGCGATGTCCGTAAGTTGGCTGCGGACTTGAATCTCAGCGGCGTCAACTTCACTGGCGTCGTATCGCATCGGGAAATCGGGCAATATTACGATCAAGCTGACATTTTCATCAATGCTTCGTGGCTCGACAACATGCCTCTGTCGGTCATCGAAGCCTTCGCCGCAGGCACTCCCGTCGTCAGCACCTCGCCGGAGTGCATGCCCTACCTGGTCCAGCAGGAGCGTACCGGATTGCTCTCACCCGTGGGGGACGAAAAAGCTCTCGCCGCAAATGTGATCCGGTTGTTGCGCGATCCGGCGCTCGCCTCTCGCCTTGCGCAGAACGCTCACCATGAATCGCGAAACTACACATGGGAAGCAGTCCGCGAACAATGGCTCAGCACCTATCGCGAATTAGTCTAGAGCAGATGCAGCCCCCGCGGCCCGATCACCCCGTTTTCTTCTCCAGCGGCCAAACCGTCGTCACCACCAACGCGACAAAGATACCCAGCGAAACTTCCAGAAAGCGGTGCCATCCAACGATCCAGGGGGCACTGGTATGCGGAATCAGAAAAATAATAGTCAACGTAATCCCAGAAAATCGGTAAGCGCCCTCCACCCGCAATAACCACGCCAGCAATCCGCACAAAAGAATTCCCAGTGCATAAACCCATGCACTCGGACTGAAGAACGTAGCCAACGCTGCGCCCAGCACGGCTCCCAGCGCGGTCCCCACAAATCGTTGCCATCCCAGCGTCCGATGAGGGATCGTAGATTGCACGATGACGATCGTCGAGATTGGCGCCCAATAATATTCTGGCATCTTCAACAGACGAGCCAAAAGCATCGCAACCACCGCTGCGAAAGTGGTGCGTGCAGAATCCAGTAGACAGTCTCGATTGAGCCCAGAGAAAATCCTCCGCCTTGCCATCGACCCTCCCACGGTTTCGACGGGCGAGGACGCCCGTCTCTCCACTTTAGACCCGCAGACGAGCCTTGCGCGGGTGCTGACTACATATTGCTTCGGTTGCTATAACAAAAAAACCCCGCTCTTGCGAGCGGGGCCTCTGATTTAACTGACAGCCGATGGCTGACAGCTAATTTAGTACATTCCGTCCATACCACCGCCGCCGTGGCCACCGGGGGATGGAGCGCCCTTTTTCTCCTCGGGGATCTCCGCCACCAGCGCTTCGGTCGTCAACATCAGCGCCGCGATCGAGCCGGCATTGGTCAGCGCCGTACGCACCACTTTTGTCGGATCGAGCACGCCCGCCTTGACCAGGTCTTCATACTCGCCGGTCAGTGCATTGTAGCCGTAGTTATTGTCTTTCGAGTCGTGGACTTTCCCGATCACAATTGCACCTTCTTCGCCGGCATTCTCGGCGATCTGGCGCAACGGCTCGGTGATGGCGCGCTTCACGATGTTTACACCGATCTGCTCGTCACCTTCCAGTTTCAGGCGCTCGAGAGCTCCAACGCAACGCGCCAGAGCCACGCCGCCGCCGGGGACAATACCTTCCTCGACTGCTGCACGGGTCGCGTGCATTGCGTCTTCGACGCGGGCCTTCTTCTCTTTCATTTCGGTTTCGGTCGCGGCGCCTACTTTGATCACCGCTACGCCACCGACCAGCTTCGCCAACCGCTCCTGCAATTTCTCGCGGTCGTAGTCGCTGGTGGTCTTGTCGATCTGGCTGCGAATTTCTTTCACGCGGCCTTGCACATCACCCGGCTTGCCTTTGCCTTCGACGATGGTCGTGTTGTCCTTGTCGATGGTGATTTTCTTGGCCTGTCCGAGATCAGCCAGCTGGACGTTCTCCAGCTTGATGCCCAGATCTTCCGTGATGGCCTTGCCGCCGGTCAAAGTTGCGATGTCCTGCAGCATGGCCTTGCGACGATCGCCGAAGCCCGGAGCCTTTACGGCCGAGACTTGCAGCGTGCCACGAAGCTTGTTCACGACCAGAGTCGCGAGCGCTTCGCCTTCCACATCCTCTGCGATGATCAGGAGCGGCTTGCCGCCCTTGGCGATCTGCTCCAGCAACGGCAGCAGGTCCTTCATCGAGCTGATTTTCTTTTCGTGGATCAGGATGTATGCGTTCTCCTGGATCGATTCCATCCGCTCCGGATCGGTGACGAAGTAAGGAGAGAGATAGCCGCGATCGAACTGCATGCCTTCGACCACGTCGAGCTGTGTTTCGAGGGTCTTCGACTCTTCGACGGTGATGACGCCGTCCTTGCCGACTTTCTTCATAGCCTCGGCAATGATTTTGCCGATAGTCTCGTCGTTGTTCGCCGAGATTGTGCCGACCTGGGCAATCATCTCGCCGGTGACCGGCTTGCTGAACTTGTCCAGCTCGCCTTTTTCGCGGTTGCCTTCCTTGTCGAACTTACCGGTGATGAGCTGCACGGCCTTCTCGATGCCGCGCTTCATGGCCATCGGATTGGCTCCGGCAGCAACGGTCTTCACGCCCTCGCGGAAAATCGCCTGGGCGAGAACGGTAGCGGTGGTGGTGCCATCGCCGGCGACGTCCGAGGTCTTCGAAGCAACTTCGCGGACCATCTGGGCGCCCATGTTCTCGATGCCGTTTGGCAGTTCAATTTCTTTTGCTACGGTTACGCCGTCCTTGGTGATGGTCGGCGATCCGAATTTCTTTTCGATGACAACGTTGCGGCCCTTGGGGCCAAGTGTGACCTTCACAGCGTCCGCCAGCAGGTTGACGCCGCGGAGAATGGCCTGCCGCGACTCTTCTCCATGAACAATTTGCTTTGCCATACTTTTCAGCTCCTAAATGAAATTTTGGTGCAGGCGGTGCCTGCGAATTGAAACTCAAGGTCTCAGGTGTCAGGTCACAGGTGTCAGGGTTTGGCTGTCAACTGATGGCTGATAGCTGAGAGCTGACAACTACCGGCGCGATCCGGCGTGTTCCTTCTTCGCCGAAGTGGTGGCGCCGCTCAACACGCCGAGTACTTCTTCTTCGCGCATGATGATGAAGTCCTCACCATCGATTTTGATCTCAGTGCCGGAATACTTGCCGAACAGAATGCGGTCGCCTTCTTTCACATCGAGCGGCCGAACTTTGCCTTCTTCGCTGATTTTGCCTTTGCCGGCGGAGATGACTTCTCCCTCCATCGGTTTATCTTTTGCGGAGTCGGGAATGATGATCCCGCCGCGGGTCGTGTCGGCCTCTTCCACGCGACGGACCAGGATGCGGTCGTGCAGCGGAGTAAATTTGGTTGCCATAGTTGCGTACTCCTTTCAAGAGTTGGTTAAGCAGGTTGAATTGAACTGAGATTGCCTGAAAGTCCGGGATTATTAGCACTTGAGTGCCACGAGTGCTAATTATAGGAATCTGAGTACGTGGTTGTCAATGGTTCGGGTGGCGTTGCAGGTAAGTTACGTAGAATCAATATGTTCCGTATTTCGATCCCTTCCCCTGGTTCAAACCCATGGGGAAGAGAAGCTAATCTGCGGCCTTCGAGTCGCTGACGGCAGAAGCGTACTTCTTGGCGAGAAAGGCCATCCTGACTCGGATTTCCTCTTGATCTTCTTTAATGACCGCTTGCAAAACAGAAATAAGATCTTCTTCCCGCTGGGGGTCCTTCTCGCTGGCTATATCGCGACAAATCTGGCGCAACAGATCGACGTTATACACGAATGCGGTTGTCCCTCAACCCAAGACATTTTCCTATAACGGCGAAGGAGAGGGGAATACAGCAATTCGTGTATGGTATTGCACCAGAAGGTGTAGCCCGATGAGGCCCGGACGTGATCCGAAAACCCGAGACGTCTCGAACCTGCGCGGGATTCTTATTTGGGATTTTGACAACTTCCGCACTGCCAGTTTGCCCAATTGGCGGCAGCGTAGCCAGCCCTCCGGCTAGGCTGATCCGCGGCGGGCGAAACGAATGCTGCAAGCATTGAGTTTCAGACCCAAAATGGAACGGTGGCTGGCGTGCACTTATTCCGTCATCAGCTTCCGCATAGGCGGTCTGGCCAGCTGCGAGATTCGACCATTTGCCGCTTGTCAATCATGCTTGCTGACATGGTTCGCCACTCAGGCGCGCGTGTCTGTGGGAGACGGAGGAGCGCCAATGAACATGTCCGGCTTGAACTGCGTTGAAAGCTGTCTCACCTGCAATCTGCGCTCGCGCAGTTTCTTTTGCGACCTCTCCCCGGAGTCGATCGAAGCGTTCAACCAGATAAAACATGCCGCGGTTTTTCCTGAACACGCGGTGGTTCTTGCCGAGGGACAAAGCCCGTGCGGAATTTTTATTCTCTGCCAGGGGCGCGCCAAGCTTTCGACCACCTCGCGCGATGGCAAGACTTTGATTGTCCGCATCGCGGAGCCCGGTGAAATTCTGGGTTTGCACGCGGTTGTCACCGGCGGACGGTACGAGTTGACGGTCGAAACCATGCAGCCCTGCCAGCTCAATTTTGTCGGGCGGGAAGACATGCTGCGCTTTCTCAAAGATCACGCTGACGCCGCTCTCCATGCCACTCAGCATCTTGCTCGGGACTGCTCTGATGCGTATGGGGTAGCGCGCACGATCGGCTTGTCACATTCGGTGTCAGAGAGGTTTGCCAGATTTTTGCTTGAAACCGCCGCCGATGGAGAAGTCAGCAACGGGACGGTGCGCGTCCGGTTGGCGATGACCCATGAAGAAATCTCTCAGCTTGTCGGTACCAGCCGGGAAACCATCACGCGCCTTCTCTCCGAGTTCCGCCGAAATGACACGGCGGAATTGAAGGGTTCGATGTTGATCATCCATAACCCCCCGGCTCTGAGGAGCATGGTGCGCGCCTAATTGATTGGTTGTTGACTCCGAAGGGATCTGCCGAGCTGCGCTCGGATTGGACGGGCGAGACGCCCGTCTCCACACGGTGATCCCACTCTTCCAAGAAGAAGGAAGAGTGGGATCGCCGGTACTGTCATTACGGTAATGCCATCGCACTGCGGAGAGATCCGGCTACTGCTTATCGTAGACGGCAGTGTTTTTGACCTTCTTGCCCTTCGAATCGGTTGCGCTCGTCGTAACGGTCCGGGTTTTGCCATCGGCCGAGACGACAATTTGACCGGTAATGGTAACCTTGCCGTCTTTCTTAACAGTTAACTCCAACGTGTTGTCATCGACTTTCTTGAGCGAGCGCGCGTCGGAATTCGGATCGCCCGTGACAGGGTAGTCTTTCCCGTCGTACTTGCCTGTCCATTCGTTGTGCGTGGGCTTACCGGCGCCGTCGGTGCCATCCACCGTAACTTTCACGCTGTCCCCCGCCACCTCGTACACCACGGTCAAGTTCTTCGAGGATTCAGGGGCAAACTTCGACTTGGCTTCGTTGAGCTTCCAAGTGCCTACCTGTACGTCACTGGCGAAGCATACAGCCCCCGCAATAAAGCACAGCACCGCCGTCAATGTAATCGCTCTTGCTCTCATGTTTCCTCCTGATTGAGATTTAGTGATTGGATTGCTTTAGCGGGAGAATTCTAGTGCTGCATGGCGCATTCGGCAACTCGCAATTTTCGTCAAGAGGCGATTTGCAGGCGATCGCGATCAAGGGGTTGTCCATTCCAGCGAAAAGACTTCTTTTGTGCGAGATGCGCGTCTTCTTCTCTTCTTCTCCCTCTCGGCGCGCTAGACTGATTGAGGAATGAGGAATACTGATTTGAGGGATACGGCATAAGGTCGCCAGAAGGAGTTGGCATACATGTTGGCAGTGGACTCGAGGTGTCGGTCGGTGGGACGGATTGTCATTGTCATTGTGATTGCATTGTTTATGCTTTCTTGCACTGCTTCGCTGTACGCGCTGGACAAATCCAGAACCGATTGCATTCCCAGCTTTCCCTTTAAAGAGTCATGGTGGGGCGCTGACGCAGCGTACTCGATCCCGCTGCCGGACGGTCGTTCTGTCTGGATCTTCGGGGACACCCTCTATGGCGAGCGGAGGACCGTCGAGGGCAGCGACCCTCGCATGGTGCGCAACAGTATCGGAGTCTCGACGTGCGACGAGCGCGGCGGTTGGACGGTCGATTACGTGATACGGCGGGATGACAAGGAACAGCCCCAGGACTTCTTTCAGGCGCAGCAAAAGGACACCTGGTACTGGGCTCTTGACGGATTTGTCCACAAGAATGATTTGTGGGTAACCCTGCTCTGCGTTCGCAACGCACCAAAGACGACATCCGCGGCCTTGGGCTTTGAAACCTGTGGGGCTGACCTGGCGAAGGTTTCGGGACTCGAGAATGATCCCCAGCACTGGAGCGTAAAGTACTTCCCATTGGTTGCCGAAAGTGTTCGCGCCTATCCTTCGGCTACCGCCGTGGTAGAAGGCGAGTTCGCGTATATTTTTGCGCTGCTTGAATCTGATTCACGTCCGATGTTGCTGACTCGCATACCGCTGGATCGCCTGGACGCACCGCAGGGGCGCCTTCAGTACCTCTCCAAGAGCGGCATCTGGAAGCCTGGCCTGACGCCGGCTGACGCGATGCACGTCATGAAGCACGGGAATACTGAAATGACGGTACGGTATCACCCAGCACTGAAAAAATGGGTTTCGATTCTGAACTATCCGAAACTCTTTTCCGACAAGATCGTGGTCCGCACCGCACCCCGACTCGCGGGACCGTGGAGCGAAGGCAAGGTGATTTATCGTATTCCGGAGATGCAGAAAGGCGAGGCTGGATATGACAAAGATACTTTTTGTTATGCCGGGAAGGAACACCCTGAATTTCGCCGATCTGGTTCGCTTGTTATCACATACGCCTGTAACACGATGAACGTGCAGAAGCTCACCAGCAAGCTGGATATCTATTTTCCGAAAGCTGTGCGCGTTCGCTTTCCCTGAGTAACGTTCAATCCCATTCCCACCAGCGTTCGGAGCGTTCTTTGTGCGGATGGGGAATGGTGAGGCGCAATGTCATGGTCTCGTGCGGTGAAAGGGTGACACGCAAGGGGGCCGCAGGCAGGTTGCTGAGAACCTCGTTCTCAGTGAGGTTCGTCTCTTCGACGGCTGTAATCTTAAGCGGCGTTTTCAATTCGGTGACGGCTTTGGTGCCGGCGATTTCCTGCAGGCGCACGGTATAGTGCTCGGGGTTGGCGTCGGCGCTTGGTTTGAAGGCCAGCAGCGCTACATTTTCCGAGGTCAGCGAAAAGTACGAACCTTGCCGTTGCGCTGGAGCCATGCCTCCCGCCAATTCAGTCGCTATCAACGGCACATCGAACGAGGCGCCTTCCCGATAGGATTCAATGGGATTCAGGGCGGCGTCTGATCTGAGAGCGAAGTGGTACCAGGACTGCGCCGGAAGATCGGGCTCGACTGTGGGAAAGTTGACCATTCCCAAATCGCGAGTATCGCCCTGATCTTGTTTTCGGATTACCGAGATGCGGACTGCGTTCAAGAACGTGTTCGGCCCTTTGACGCTGGGCAATCCGGGCAGGTGGTTATAGAAGGGCTCGCGTTCCGAGAGGGTCACGCTGATTGTCCGTCCATCGGATTGACCTGCAAGCACGAGCGAATGCTGGGGCACGGCGGCGTCTGTCCGCGCCCCGGGAAGGTAGTCGTCCGGTATGCGGTGATAGCCGGTGCCATCTTCGACCGACACCTCGGCGGATCCCTGGAAACGAAACGGCAGATTGAAAGAGTAGTATTCGCCGGGCAGGTTGCTGGCTACAAAAGGCATGCGGTCACGATCGAGAAGGTCGGCAAACTCAATGCGCTTGACCGTGTGGTAGAGAGTGATTTGTGTCTCCGGCCACAGAGTTTCCGGGCGCTGAATGGTGATGCGATCGAAGACGGGGCCGGTTTCGACGTGGATGGCAACTTGTCCCAAGCCGACGGGCAGGTTCGACCAGGCTGTCCAGCGCAGTAACTGGTTCGCGGCTTTGTCGCCTCCGGAGTCTATGAGTTCCCGGTCCAGTTGCTTGTCATAGATGCTGGTGACGGCGCCGTCGGCAGGGCGGACGCGAATGCGATAAAACGAATTTTCGATACTGGTTGATGCGGTGGGCAGTTGCTTCGCAGACGGACTGGCATCTGCGGGCTCGAACGTGTAACTCTTGTGGCCGAGAGCGGGAATGGCGGTGGCGACAAACTCAATTTCGTCCGCCGACAAACGCTGAGTCGCGACCGACTCGCCCGTGACTGCATCGCGCAGCACGACATCCTGCTTTGATTTGAGTCGCGCCACATCTGTGCGCGGCCAACTCACCGGATTAAATACGACCAGCGTTCTCTTTCCGGCAGGCACTTGAGAGAAGAGCGTCTGCAACCCGGTATCGATCAAGTTGCTTATGTCTTTCTGGCTGCTGTTCGTGTAGCCCACGTATTCGCGATTCTGCTGGTCGATCTCGGCCCGGGACATGAGTTTGGGCCATCCGACCTGTGCTGACCCGGAGTGCTCGTCGTACTTGAATAACTTGATGCGCGTGTCCTCCAGGTTGCCGGCGGGCAAACTGGTAAAGTTGCGGAACGTGAGCAGGCTCCAGAGCAACTCGGCGACCGGTGCGTGATCCTGCAGCCAGCGAGCCTGCGCGCTGATCACGGGTGAATTCAACTTCACTTCCGACCAGAGGCCGCTCCAGTCGCCCGCGTATGACGGGAATTTTTCGTTTCCGTATTGCGCCTCCATGTGGCGGAAGAACTCGGCGGGAGTGCAGACGACGATGCGCGGCTGTTTGCCGGCGGCGTTCCATTCGCGAACAGCGGGCAGGAGTTGCGTCGCCTCCTGATTGCTGGAAACAAAATCGTGCAGGTACAGCAACAGAACCGCATCGTAGGGGTAGCCGGCCTTGGCATACTTGTCCAGTAACTTGTCGACGCCGCGCTGCATGATTTCAAGGTTCGGGAGCCCTTCCCATTCTTTGGGATAAAAATGTTCCTTGGTGTAGGGCTCGCGTGCGACCGGATCGATGTAGTAGTCGGCAAAGGCCTCGGTGTATCCGCCAAAGCGGCTTTGGGTCTGCCAGGTCAGAACACGGCTCCCATCGGGCGATTGCCAGTAGAAAGGAATGTGTCCGGGACTTAGCGAAGTTCCTCCCCCGAGAAACAGGTTGGAGCCGTTCACAAAATAGTGCACGCCACTGCGGGCCAAAATCTGTGGCAGACGAAGAGTAAAACCGGGGACGTCATCCATCATGGCGAAATCGGTCTTGATGCCCAGCCTCTTCTCCAGATCTTTTATGTCGTAGGTGATGCGGTTGAGTTGTTCGGCGCCCATGAATTCGGTGTGCATGCTGCCGAACACGGCGGAGACCTGAATCTGTCCTTTGTTGACGAGGTCGACGAAGTCTTTGATCTGCTGTGGGTCGGTGGTGCGGGCCAGCCATTCGCGAATCTGCCAGACACTTTCGATGGTCCAACGGAACTCGGGGTCGCCCTTGGCGTTCGCAATCACCTCGTCAATATGCGGCTTTAGTTTTGGCAAGACTTCTTCCGGAGGCGCGATGAAACCGAGGTCCCAGTGGCTGCTGGGCATTACGTAGATGGTGTGGATTTGGCGGTGCACCGGTGCTTCGGAAATTCCGGCATCTTTTGTTTGCGCGAGTCCGACGGCGGTGAGTGTCAGCAGCAAAAACGTAGAGGCGATAAACCGGATCAAGGCGGTCCCTCCTTAAGAATGATTCATCCCAAGAAAGACAGGGCTTCCATCGAAGGAAGCCCTGACTGTAATCGAGCTTGCACCGATTCTAGAAGATGAACTTGAGTGCCAGTTGCGCTTGGCGTGACGTGCCCACGCCGACCAGGTCTCCAACTGTGCTGGTGCTCTTGCCGAAGTTTGGATCGTTCAAAAGCCCCGATGGGCTGTTGAAGTTGGGATGGTTGAACAGGTTGAACAACTCAGCCCGCATTTGCAGTCCGATCCGCTCAGTGATCTGTGTCGTTTTGGAGAGGCCGAGATCCACTTGAGTGAAGCCTGGGCCACGTCCGGCATTTCGCCGTAGGTTACCGAGCTCGAATGCTGGCGGGTTGGCGAAAGCCGCAATGTTGAGCTGATTGCCGGGCACGCTGTAGTTGCTCGGCTTAATGCTTTGCCCGGCCACGAGGTCGGGGCGAACTTGGTCAGCCCCGAAGAAGGGCGCCGACAAAGCTATGTTCACCGGCAAGCCGCTGCGCGCCTGCAACAGCGTGCTGACTTGCCAGCCCCTGGTGAAGCCGTAGGTTGCGTGCGGGACATCCCAGACCGCGCCCAGAGTGAAGTTGTGACGAACATCGATATCGCCATCAGCGAAGTCGCCTTTGGGGTTGTGTGAATTCTGAAAGGCTCCGGCCAGGATGTTGACCGCATCATCGCGCTCGTGCGCCCATGTGTAGTTGGCATCTACGTTCAGGCCCTGCCCAATATGACGACGGAGGCTCGCCTGGAGCGCGTGGTAGTTTGAATCGAGGTAGTCACCCAGATGGCGGACCTGGCCGAAATTCTGGCTGATCTGGTTCGGTACCCCGAAAAGAACAAAAGGAGACAGGTTTAGTTCTTCTCCGGCGTAGGCTGCGCCAGCCGGAAGTTTTACACCGCGGTTGCCGACGTAAGAAAGCTCAAAGATGGTGTTGCGGACGATTTCTTGCTGCACGCCAAAGCTCCAGTGCATGGAGTACGTGTCGCGGAGATTCGGATCGAGCGAGTTCACATTCGCCGCCCCGCTACAAACCGGCAGAGGCGACGGAAGAGGATAAGCGATGGTAAAGCTGGTCCCGCAAATCGCGCCCAGATCTTCGAAAATGTTGACGTTGTATCCCTGAACGCCATGGTTTCCGGCGAGGGATAGGGCTGCGCCGGTAAGCTGCGGACTGTAAAAAACTCCAAAACCGCCGCGCAGAACGGTCTTGCTGGTTCCAAAAGGGTCCCAGGCGAAACCGAAGCGGGGCGCGAAATTGTTGCGATCCGGCTTGTAGAGTCCGGCCCCGACCGGGGTGTAGGGCGCAACGGTGTTGGTAGGGTCCGCGATCAGAGTCGGAATGGAGAAGTTCCCGATTTGGTCGCCGTGGAGCACGGTGTTGTACTCGTAGCGCAGCCCGATATTGAGGGTAAGACGGGGTAGGACGCGAAAATCGTCCTGAATGAAAAATCCGTAATTGACGTTTTGCAAGGTCACCTCGGAGTGTCCGCCGAGCGTAGACAGGGTGAACCCGCAGTTTTCGAGAAGGCCACAACCCCCGCCTAGCCCCTCCCCCGCGTAACCTAGGAACGCTTGCGCATCGGACGCATCGTGGGTAACCGCCAAGCGAATGTCTGTGCCGGCGCGGATCGCGTGTTTACCCTTGCTCCAACTGAGGTTATCCAGGAATTGCAGGGAGTGCTGGGGCCGGTGACTAGAGAACAAAGCCGGCCCGGGAGTGGCTCCGAAGACGTTGGTCTGATCGCAGAATACACACTGAAAAACCGGGAAGGCGCCGCCGCCGCCGAGCGAATCAGCCTGGGGGCGGTTAAACGCAATCCCGAACTCATTCAACAGATTTGAACGGAATGTGTGGTTCCATGTGGCCTTGAACAAGTGGTTGCGACTTGTCGACGGGGATACCTGACCGAGTGCGATGCCGTACTGGGTGCTGGTGAATGAGTCGGCGATGTTGTAGCGGAACGAAAAGGTATCTTTGCTGGAAGCGTTGTAGTCCACCTTGATGGATCCGGTGTCTTCGCGGATGGTATTGCGCAGCCGTCCCTCGAAGTAACCCAGATCAGGGCGAGGGATCGGCGGCCCTCCCGGCGTGGGATTCGGCAAAAGTACTGGCGTGGATACGTTGGGATCCGGTATTGCGGCAAGGACCGGAGCTATCGAAGCAACACCCGTATCCTTCGTCGCCTGCGTCATGACCGGGACCGGACCCGTGGGGTTGTTCACAATCTGGCGAACGCCCTCATAGTTCACAAAGAAGAAGAGCTTGTCCTTTGCGATCGGCCCGCTCAGGTTGCCTCCGAACTGGTTGAGCCGCAGCGGCGTGCCGACAGTTGCGAAATAGTTTTTCGCGTCCATCGCATCATTTCGGAAGAACTCGAACAAGTTTCCATGGTACGTATTGCCGCCCGACTTTGTTATTACATTGACGATGTCGCCGCTGGAACGGCCGTATTCGGCCGAATATGTTCCGGACAGAACCTTGAACTCTTCGATGCTGTCCACACTGGCGCGGCTGATCCGTGAGGCTTGTCGCCCAAGCTGGGTGCTGACAGCATTCACGTCAATACGGGTCGCGTCCGCTCCATCAAGTAGCACATTGACGCCGGCAAAGGTCGTCTCGAATCCCCCCAAGCTGTTCTGACCAAAGCCGCCGGTAGTCACGGAGCCGGGGACGAGCGCGATGAGCGACGTGAAGTCACGGCCATTCAGAGGAAGATTGGTGACTTCCTTCGAGTTGATGGAGGCGCCACTCTCGCTGGTTTGCGTGTTTACGGTCGTCGTTTCGGCGGTAACTGTCACTTGCTCCGATGTGGATCCCACGTTTAGAGTGACGTCGACGCTACGGGTGTCAGTTGCATTGAGGACGATACCCGACACGACACCGGTCTTAAATCCGGAATGGCTGACTTCGACCCGGTAAGTACCCTCGGGGACGCCGAGCACTTCGTACTCGCCGGCGCTTCCTGCCTTGACCTCATTTACGCGACCGGTCTTGATGCTGGTGGCTTTCACGTTCGCTCCCGGCACCACGGCTCCGGACTTGTCTCGGACGACGCCGACGATGCTGCCTGTATCCAATTGGGCCATTGCCGGAAGCGCCAGTGCGCAGAGCAGAAGTGCTACCACTCCGATGTGCCGCTTATTCCAATTCAACATGATGCTCCCCCTCGACGTGGATTAGCTGCAAGCTTCAAGGCTTGGTGATGCGAGCCGGTCTTTTCTTCTCGACGGGAGATGTAAGCTCCGGCTTGGTTAGTTTGGTGCGCAGGTTGTCCCGAATCTCCAGATCCTGACGCAATAAAGTCTCGGCATACTTCAAATCTTCAAGAACTGCTTTGTGCGCGCCCTTGGCATCGCGCCGGGAAACCAGGCGGAAGATGCGCTGGTGACGGCGAAAATTGCTTTCAAAGTTTTCGATCAGATACAGCGTGCGGCGGCGGCCTTCGGCGAGCGCGCCGTACATCATGCGGAGCATGGCTTCCACGGCTACATTCTTCGACGCCTGCGCTAGCTCCTCGTGCAGAGACATCTCGAAAGCCATGTACTGTTCGGGGCGATCGAAGCTTGCCTTCATGCCGCGGATCGCGGCGTCCATGCGGGCGATGTCTTCCTTTGTCGCCCGGCGCGCGGCCAGCGCGGCCACGTTGGGCTCCAGAATCTTGCGCAGTTCGTAGAGCTCCAGGTACTTGACCTCCTGGAGGAGGAGCATCCACTGGAAATGTTTGCCTACGGCGCGCCCGAGTGAAGATTGGATATAGGTTCCGTAACCCGGACGGGCCTTGATCAGGCCGAGGAACATCAGGCCCTTCAAAGCTTCGCGAAGCGAGCTGCGGCTGACACCTAACATCGCGGCCAGTTTTGGTTCGGAGGGAAGGCGGCTGCCGACGCGAAGTTCTCCGCTGCGAATCAGTCCTTCAATACGGCGCGAGATCGTCTCCATGACGGTTTCGCGCTTTACGGATTCGCCGGGCAGAGGATGGGCGGTCGCCACTTGAGGTCCAATTTTGTACCGCAGAAGTTTGTCCGACAAACTCGGCTCTTGTCAAGAACAAAAACGCCGGCCGGAAAAAACCGCCTCACGCGATCTCCAGGACAATAGCATTAAAGTTAGCCTGATTGTGTCCTATACACGGCATGATTGATCTCCGCGAGGCCAGCTAGCTTTTTTCAATTGACACGATTAGGGTCGAGTAATATGTTCGCTTGTCGGACAAATAAAGGGTCGATAAACGCAAGTCGGACAAATCGATGCCGGGCAAATCAATGCCGGACAAATCAATGCGCCCTTTGATCCCCCTGACGCGGTTCCGGACATTCGCGGAAGGGCTCGACCATCCTGAGGGTCTGGCGTTCGATGCCGACGGGACACTTTGGGCGGGCGGCGAACTGGGCCAGATCTACCGCATCGGGCCGAGGGGACGAGTAAGGGAGATCAGTCGCATGGGCGGGTTCTGCCTGGGCCTGACTTTTTCTCGCGCGCAGGAACTTTATGTCTGCAATTTCAAATTGCCCGCGCTCGTCCGGATGAACCGAAAAGGACGCATCCTCGATTCCTGGGATCGGTGCGGCAGCCGCAAATTCAAGACACCAAATTTCTCGGTCTTCGATTCGGAAGGCAATCTTTATTTTTCAGACTCGGGAGACTGGGAGGAGGTCAACGGCTGCGTGTATCGCCTCCGAAAAAATGGGCGTGTCGAGATGTTTGCCGGGGCTTTCGCGTTTGCCAACGGTTTGTCGCTCAGTGCAGATGAGCGCTTTCTGTACGTGGTGCAGAGCACTCGAGACAATGTGCTGGAAATCGAGATTCGGGCGGATGGCAGGGCAGGGAAGACCAGAGTTTATGCTTCGGGACTGGCACGCGTACCGGATGGCATAGCGCTCGATGCTGCGGGAAATTTGTATGTTGCTTGTTATGCTTCCGACAATGTGTACAAGGTTTCTGCGCGGGGGAAGGTACAGTTACTGGCTTACGATCCCGCGGGCACTATGATCGCGCGACCGACGAATGTGGCGTTTGGCGGACCGAACTTTGAGCAGATGTTTTTTGCCAACCTTGGCCGGTGGCATGTGTGCGAGGCTCCGGCAGGGGTCAAGGGGCAACTACTGGCCAACCAACGATAGGCCATAAATGTTGGCGTTGAGTTCCTATGAAAATTACCGATGTTCGCTGGACTCCGGCATTCATTCCGATAGAAAGCCCATTGCGCTATGCCTTCGGCGCTCACCCCGGTTTTTCACGCATCATCATCGAGGTCCAAACGGATGAAGGACTGGTTGGCCTCGGTGAATGTTATGGCGGTTCCAGCCGTGAGGGTCAACTGGCGGAGATGCGTCCTTTGCTCATCGGCGAAGACCCGATGCAATTGGAACGAATTCGCTGGAAGCTGGCGGCGCCGAGTTCGCTAAAACTGTTTGGCCACGTTCTTGGCTTTGCCGGGCTCGAATTTGCATGCCTTGATCTGCAAGGGCAGATACTGGGCAAACCTGTTTGCGAAATTATCGGCGGAAAATTTCGCGACGAAATTGCTTTTTCCGCCTACCTCTTTTACCGCTACGCCAACGACGATGGGAAGGGCGAAATCTCCAACCAGGATCAGATGGTCGCTTTTGCGAAAGAGGTCGTCAAGAAATATGGTTTCGAGACACTGAAGTACAAGAATGGCGTGATGCCGCCCGATGAAGAAATCGAAACCTTCATTGCGCTGCGCGCTGCCTTTCCCAAGCTGCGAATCCGGCTCGATCCCAACGCCGCCTGGTCGGTCACGACGGCGGTGCGGGTGGCGCGACGATTGCACGAATACGACGTCGAGTACCTGGAGGATCCGGTGTGGGGCATGAGAGCGATGGCGCGCGTCAACGCAAAAGCTCCATGGATTACGCTGGCGTCGAATATGTCGGTGTTTGCTTTCGAGGATCTCGTGCCCAACGCGGTCATGAATATTCTCGACGTGGTGCTGCTTGATCCCCACTGGTACGGGGGGATTACGCGCGCGCGGTTGGCCGGACAGCTTTGCGAAGCCATGGGGGTGGATGTCGGCATGCACAGTGGAGCGGAATTCGGCATTTCACAGGCGGCCATGTTGCATTTGGCCGCATCGCTGCCAAATCTTATTGCAGCGCCGGATTCGCACTACCACCACCTCGCTGATGACGTGATTGAAGGAGGGAAGCTCAAGTTCGCGGGCGGGAAGATGCAGGTGCCGAAAGGACCGGGCCTCGGCGTCAAACTCGATCGCGACAAACTTTTCAAGTATCACGAGCTTTCTAAAAAGCGTGCGATGGGGTCGTGGATCGAAGATCCACATCGTCCCGGGAGTATCACTTACCAACCGAAATGGTGAAATGCTCGATGAGACTCCTGCTTGTGCGTAAAGCGTGCCTGTTCTTGGTGCTCGGAATGGCCTGCGTCTCCTGTTTTGCGCAAGAGCGCGTCATCTGGCGGATTGGCACTTTCGATCACGCTTCCGGAGAGTTTCGAGCAAAGTCCGAGGACTACAATAACCCCAAAATTGATCCGGTCTATCGTGTCGGCAAGAGCAAGGACGGCGAGGATTGGCAGAGATTTCAACCCGGTCCGGCAAACGGGATGGCGGGGGGACGAGAGCATCCGTTCACGATTCTGTTCGACCTGCATGATCCGATGGCTGGCGTCTTTCGTCTGAAGATTGCGATCTTGTATGAGACCCCGCGGTTATCGCATCTGAAAGTGGATCTCAACGGCCATTCCGGAATTTTCTATTTCCATCCGCAACTTGATTATGGCGCCGGCGACTGGGAAGGCACCTTTGTTCCGCAGACATCCGTCGATAGCAAGACCATCGACCTTCCCGCGGAGTGGTTTCGCGGTAGCGACAACCGGCTGGTGCTCACCGCGCTCGATGAGCCATCGACGGTCGAAACCTCGTTGGGATCAATCGCGCTTGGACATAGCGGGCTGGTCTACGACGCACTGGAACTGACGCAGGATGTCGCGACTACCTACTCTCGTGACCGCATCACGGCACAGGTGCGCCCGAGCATTTTTTATCGGAACTCGCCCACTGGACTTTCCGAAGTCGTCGAGGTGGATGCCTCATTTGCTGCGATGCCGGCGGATTGGTGGGCGACACTCAAGATCGGCGATACAGAATACAGTCGGCAGGTCAAGACAGCTGAGGCGTTTGGTGAAAGTCAGCTCGAGTTTGATATCCCGGAATGGCAGGGAACGAAGGCGGCCGCGCTGGTGGTTAGAACTTCGACGGGCGCCCGGACATTTCCGGCGGAGCTGACTCCGGCGAAGAAGTGGACCATCTTCATTATTCCGCACGAGCATCTCGACATCGGTTTCACTGACTACGCGGCGAAGGTGGCGGAACTGCACTCGCAGGCGCTGGATGGCGTGATCGATTTGATGCGAGAAGTACCCGACTTCCGTTGGACGCTCGATGGCTACTGGGTTCTGGACCAATATCTGAGCGGGCGCTCGGCGGAGCGGGGCAACGAACTGCTGCGATTGATCAAGGATGGCAAGATTACGGTCCCGCCGCAGTTTGCCAACCAGCACACCGGGGTTGCATCGCTTGAGGGGCTGGCTCGTTCTCTCTACGGCTCTCACTTTTTTGCCAAGCAACACGACCTTCCGCTCGGAGCGGCCCATATCACGGATGTGCCTTCCTATTCGTGGTCGTATGCTTCAATACTGCACGACGCGGGCGTGAAGTACTTCGCAGCCGGCAGCAATTCGTGGCGCGCACCGGGAGTGCTGCAAGCTCGCTGGAATGAGAAGTCTCCTTTTTACTGGGAGGGCCCCGACGGTGGGCGCGTGCTGATGTGGTACTCGCGTGCGTACCTGCAACTGGCAACGCTGTTTGGAACGCCCCCTCGGTTGGCGGCGGTGCGCGACTCTCTGCCTGTTTTTCTGCAGGCGTATTCGGGACCGAACTATAAGGCGAACGCGGCAATCATATTCGGCACGCAACTTGAGAATACGGTTCTCAGCAGGGAACAAGCCTACGTTCGGGGGGATTGGCAGAAGCAGTATGCGTGGCCGCGGCTGGAGTTCTCAAATTTTGCCGAGGCACTGGAGCAAATCGAAAAGCAATTCGGATCGGATATCCCCGTTTACCGCGGCGATCTCGGGCCTTACTGGGAAGACGGTTTTGGTTCCGATAGCAAGCACACGGCGCTTCACCGGCGGAACCAGCAGCGAATCCTGTCGGCGGAGAAACTGGCGACCATTCCCGCGCTTCTGAGTCCTGGGCTTCGGCCGGATCACCGCTTACTGGCGCAAGCCTGGAACAACATGCTGGTATTCGACGAACATACCTGGACTTACGTAGGAGCAACCACGCAGCCGGAGCACGAGCAAACCGAGAATCAGCTTGCCCTCAAGGGTGCTCGCACTGTCGAAGCCGAACGCGAGATTACGGAATCCTTGCAACGCAGCTGGGCGCAAGTCGAATCCTTTCTTGGACTGAAAGACCCGTCGCTCGCAGTCTTTAACGCGCTCAACTGGCGCCGTAGCGGACTCGTGAGCTTCGACTTGCAAGACGGTCTCGGTTTATTCGACACGACAACCGGCAAGCGCGTGTCGTATGAAACTGTAAGCATCGGTAAGAGCACGCCGCTTCCGGGATTCGGGGGAGGATACCGGCGGGTTCGCTTCGCGGCAGAGAATGTTCCGGGCCTTGGCTACAAATTGTTTGCATTGCGAGCCGTCCCGGCTGGCCAGTCTGCGGATTCGTCCGAAAAAACGGTCGACGGAACTACTTTTGAAAGCCCTTACTACCGGATTACCGTCGATCCTTTGTCAGGCGCGGTTAGCAAAATTTGGGATAAAGAGCTGAACCGGGAACTGGTGGACGCGGCGAGCTCATTCCGTTTCGGCGCGTACCTTTACGTTACGGGCGCCGACGACATGCCGAACAACAGTTTATATCGCTACGGCGCCACGCTAAAGCCGGCGACATTGTCGACTGCCATCGCCAGCCACGGACGCTTGTTAGGAGCGAAACAGGTGCCATTCGGGACCATCATTACGATGGAGGCTTCCGCTCCCAACACACCAATGATTCGGCTGGATATCACACTCTACAACGCGAAAAAGAAAATTGATTTTACGTACCATCTTTCCAAGGAAACGACGATAAAGAAGGAAGCTGTTTACATCGCATTCCCCTTCGCCGCGAATGAACCAGAATTTGGCTATGACACCCAGAACGGCTGGGTAAACCCTGCCAAAGATGAACTGCCGGGTGGAAGCCATGAATGGTACACCGTGCAGCATTGGGCCGCGGTGCGCGATGCCGGATTCATGGCCACCGTTATTCCACACGACACGCCACTGGTAAGTTTTGGCGATATCGTGCGAGGAAATTGGCCAACCGAATTTCGCCCCCGGTCCGCCACTATTTTCTCCTGGGTGATGACTAACTATTGGGGCACGAATTTCGCACCGCAACAAGGCGGAGAATTTACCTTTCACTATAGTCTGGTAAGCGGACGCGCGCTCGATCCCGCGGATCTTACTCGTCTGGGAAATGCGGCGATGACTCCGCTAGAAGCAGATCAAGTTGGTCCAGCGACAGTACCCGGCAAGCTGCCAAGCGATGAAGCAAGCCTGCTGGAAGTCAACAACCCGTCGGTTGCCGTCGCCACATGGAAACTGGCGGAAGACGGGCAAGGCAGCATCCTGCGCTTGCAGGAAACAGCGGGGAAGCCTCAGTCCGTGAGGATTCGGAGCGCATACCTGAAAATGGACCAGGTCTGGCGATGTTCGCTGCTGGAGGACAATCTGCAGGAAGTGAAGGTTGTCGATCTTGACTCTAAAACCCATGGTTTCCAAATAGAAGTCAAACCGTTCGAGATCGTGAGCCTGCGATTGCGAACCAGCCCGGATTTCCCTGAGGGATCATCCAACGCAAAATGAGGCGCTTTATATGAGCATCAACTTCAGGGACAAAGTCGTTGCCGTAACCGGCGGAGCTATGGGAATCGGTGAGGCGACTGTGCGCAAATTTGCGGAACTCGGCGCCGCGGTTGCAATCCTGGATATCAACCCAGACGCAGGACGGAAAGCGGCACAAGCGATTGGCAAGGCAACGAGGGTTGAATTTTACGCTTGCAATGTCGGGTCGTCGTCAGAAGTGGAGCAAACCGTCGCTTCCGTCATCCGTGACTTCGGTGGAATCGATGTGCTGGTGAGCAATGCCGGTATCCAGCGCTACGGAGACGTCGTCGGAACCACGGAGGAGTTATGGGACGAGGTCATGGCCGTGAACCTCAAGGGCTGCTTTCACAGCGCGAAGCATGTGGTCCCGGGCATGAAAAAACGCGGCGGGGGCACAATCGTGGTCGTCGGCTCGGTGCAGTCCTTCACTGCCGTCGGCAATTCAGCAGCTTACGTTACCGCCAAACATGCCCTGCTCGGACTGGTGCGGGCCATGGCTCTCGATTACGCGCAGCAGAATATTCGCGTGAACTGTGTTTGCCCGGGAGCCATCGATACTCCCATGCTGCGCTGGGCAGCCAACCTGGATGCCAATCCGGAGAAAGTCCTGGCCACGTGCGATCGCATGCACGCTCTGGGCCGGATGGGAAAGCCAGAAGAGGTTGCCTCCGCGATCGCCTTTCTTGCCAGTGACTGGGCCTCATTTATTACTGGGGCGGCGCTGATGGTAGATGGGGGCATGCTGGTTCCAACGGGCGGCATGGGTTTTCAAGAGGGCGGTACGGGAGCCGCTACCAGGACTTAGGAGAGCGCGAGTGCAATTGAAGGACAAGGTCGCCATCATCACTGGCGCGGGAGCTGGCATTGGTCGTGCTTCGTGCCTGCTGTTTGCCGCCGAGGGTGCCAAGGTTGTTGCCGTTGATCTGGATCCCGCGACACTCCGTTCGGTTGCCGAAGACGTGCGGCGCACCGGCGTGACGATCCTGACGATCCAGGCCGACGTGGCTCGCGCAGCCGATGTCGACCGCGTTATCTCCGTGGCATCGGAGAATTTTCCTGCGATGCACATCCTGTTCAACAACGCGGGTATCGTTTCTCCGGGCAAGATTCATGAGACGACGGAAGAAGACTGGGACCGCACGATGGCCGTCAACGTTAAAAGCATGTACCTCATGTCCCATGCCATCGTCCCAATATTTCTCAAGCAGGGTGGAGGAGTGATTCTGAATACCTCGTCCGCGACCGCGCTGCGCAGTGTAGTCGATCGAGCCGCTTACAGTGCGTCAAAGGGTGCAGTCCTGGCGCTAACGAAAAGTATGGCGATCGATTATGTCCGCAGTGGAATCCGTGTGAACTGTCTTTGCCCCGGCACCATTGATACGCCTTCGCTGCAGCGGCGACTGGCGGCATTTGCGGACCCCGAGGAGGCAAGAAAGCAGTTTGTCGCGCGGCAGCCGATGGGGCGCCTTGGCACTTCCGAGGAAGTCGCGAAGGCTGCCTTGTTCCTCGTCTCGGAGGACGCAAGATTTGTCACCGGGACCGCATTTTCCATCGATGGAGGCTTCACGGTCTAGCCGATGAAAGCGCCCCGTCCTACCTCCACGAAAACAAAATGGCGAAACCGGCCGGCGTTCTGCTTGAACAACGGCGTGGTCCAACTGACTACGCTTACGGGGGGCGGGCACATCGCGAATTTTTGTCTTGTCGATTCAACAGGAGCAGGCGTGAATGCGCTTTGGGAAGCTCCATGGGTCACGATGGATCCCGATAAATTCCGGAGCAGCCATATTCGCAAGTATGGCCCGACGCCGGTGGGCAAGTTTCTCGCCGCCTTCACAGGGCATGCTGTCTGCTTGGACTATTTTGGGGGGCCGTCGGAGGCAGAGGCTGCGCAGGGACTGGCTCTCCATGGAGAGGCCGCGACCTCGCGCTGGAAGTTACTGGAACTTAAGCAGAACGGCGCGGAGGCCCGGGTTTTGGTGGCGACGCGGCTGCCTGCCGCGGGTCTGCGATTTCAGCGCGAACTCCGTTTACGCCGTAACGAATCCGTTGTGTACGTCGAGGAAAGGGTGACCAACGAACGCGCGCAGGATCATTTTTTCCACTGGACCCAGCACGTTACCCTCGGCCTGCCCTTGCTGCATCCGGAGGAGAGCGTCGTCGCTCTGCCGGGAACTCGCGCCGTGACTTGGCCGCACGGTTATGAGGGAGCAAGCCTCGTCCGGGACAATCAGGAGTTCATGTGGCCCGAGGCGCCTGCGATGGAGGGCGGAAAGGTGAATCTTGCGCGTCCGTTTGCGCGAGAGGGCACGGGTTTTGTCGTGGCAGTGTTGCTCGACCCACAGCGCGAATTCGGATTTGTGGCGGCACTGAACTGGAAACTTGGACTCTTGCTCGGCTACTGTTTTCGCCGCTCAGACTTTCCCTGGATCGCCATCTGGGAGGAGAACCTGGCCCGTGCAGGTTCGCCCTGGGATGGAAAGACGCGCGCCCGCGGAATGGAATTTGGCTCGACTCCGATGCCGGTCGGAAAGGAAGAGACGTTCGCGCGCGGTACGTTATTCGATACGCCGACGTTCCGGCGAATCCCCGCGAAATCAGAGGTTCGAGCTCCCTATGTCGCTTTTCTGTCCAAGGTCAGTTCGGGATGGCGCGCGATCCGCGACATTCAGGTGGGGCGAGACAAGATCATCGTGACCGAAGAACGGGGCGAGCAATTAGAGTTACAGGCCGGCGGTCTGAAGAAATTGGGCCTGGGCTAGGCGGGCACAGATGTCCCGCAAAAAACGCTAATTGACGGAAGAACTGGAGAAGAAATGGATCAAGCCGGTATGGGATTTCTGATTTTGCTGGTAGCAGGCGTCATGAATGCGAGTTTTACCCTGCCCATGAAGTTCACCCGCAACTGGAACTGGGAGAACACGTGGCTGGTTTGGACGTTATTCGCATTGGTGATCTTTCCACCGCTGGCGGCCTTCGCCACCATCCCGCAGCTCGGGCAACTCTATGGAGAGGTCGCCACGGGACTGGTTGTCACCGTTGCGATTTTTGGGGCGGGCTGGGGGATTGCGCAGGTGCTGTTCGGTCTGGCGGTCGATTCTATTGGGATCGCTCTGACGTTCTCGATCGTGCTGGGAATTTCGGCGGCGGTGGGTAGCGTCATTCCATTAATTCGCCTGCACCCGGAAAAACTCCTTTCGACTAGCGGCCTGTTCACTTTTGCGGGCGTTGCTCTGGTCATCGTCGGAGTCGCAATTTGTGCCGTGGCTGGGCGTCGCCGGGAAGAGGCAATGGCCGCCCGAGACGGGCGCCCGAAGGCGAATATGAGCCGGGGATTAGCGTTTGCGATCCTCTGCGGTTTCGGAGCTGCGCTGGTAAACTTCGGCCTCGCCTTCGGTGGCCCACTGCTGGAGGGAGCGAAGAGGCACGGCGCGGCTGCCCTCTGGGCAGGGAATGCAGTCTGGCTACCGCTGATGCTGGCGGGCTCGATTCCGAATTTTGTGTACTGTATTTATCTTCTTAAAAAGAACAAAACGGTGGATCGTTACGGCCGTCCCGGCACCGCGTCCTATTGGTTTCTTGCCGCTGTCATGGCCTTCTTCTGGTTCGCGAGTACGGCGCTCTATGGGATCGCAACCGGCAAGCTCGGTAGTTGGGGAACGATTCTGGGCTGGCCCCTATTCATGTCGCTGATTGTCATCACCGCAAGCATTCTTGGGATTGTCACCGGGGAGTGGAAGGGCAGTGGCAAGCGGCCTCTGCGCATCCAGATGGGCGGGGTGGCTGTGCTGGTACTCGCGGTATTCGTTCTGGCTTCAGCCAACCGCTGGGTTTAGGAGAAAGTATGAAAGCACTTGCCATCGATCTCGGAGGCACACACGCTACCTGCGCGATCCTGGACGATCGCACCATTCTTGCCGAGGAAGTGGTCAGCACCGACGGAACGCAAGGACTGAGGCCGATTCTGCCTCTCTTTGCGGAAACTCTCCGCAAGGTCATGGAGAAGACCGGCGTCGCGACCAACGACTGTGCCGGGCTCGCGTTCAGCTTTTGCGGACTGGCGGATACCCGCATCGGCCGCGTGGTTTCCACAAATCAGAAGTATGACGACGCGGTTGGGATCGACTTCATGGAATGGTCCCGGCAGGAATTTGGCCTTCCGCTGAGAATTGAAAATGATGCTCGCATGGCGCTGCTTGGCGAACGCTATGCCGGAGCGGCTCGCGGCTTCGACGATGTCGTAATGACCACCCTGGGAACAGGCATCGGTGGAGCGGCCATGATTGGTGGAACACTGATTCGCGGTAAGCACGCGCAAGCTGGCTGCCTGGGGGGACACCTCCCCGTGCTCTTCAATGGCCGGACTTGTACCTGCGGGAACATCGGATGTCCCGAGGCCGAGGCTGCAGGCTGGTCCATTCCGCTGGTGGCACGCGACTGGCCGGGGTATGCCGACAGCGCCCTCGGCAAAGATGAACCGGTGAACTTCGAAAAGATCTTCCGTTACGCTGACCAGGGGGACCCGGTGGCAACTGAGCTGCGCGATCGCTGTCTGCATATTTGGGCCGCCAGTACGACGGGACTGATTCACGCCTATGATCCGGAAATCGTTGTCTACGGCGGAGGAGTCATGAAGAGTGCGGCTATCATCATTCCGTTTGTGCAGGCCTATGTAGAGAGACACACCTGGACGCCGTGGGGCAAGGTGAAGGTAAAAGCGGCAGAACTCGGAAACAATGCGGGCTTGCTGGGGGCGGTTGCATTACTCTCTCAACCGATCGGATGACTTTGCGCTCGAACTACGACAAATCTCCCGCTGTTCCTGTTTCGTCATCCCCGGGCAACTGCCAGGTTGGGTGGGCCGCGATCATTGCGGCGATGACCGAACGCTTGCGCGGAGTAAGCCAGGCTGCGCGAACAATTTTGTGCATAGAATGTTACCCGGGAGTCTTCGAAGACCAAGTCGAGCAGGCGCTTGCCGCCGGAGTCCGTCCCGGATTGACGGTGAGAACCAGTGCCCTTTTCAAGAGTCCTCGCGAGGTCGATGCGCTGGTCGCGCAGTACCTGGGCGATGACCCTGTTTTTGGCAGGATGAACGACATAGTCATCCACGACTTCTTCAATCCTCGGCAACTGACGGCGGCCCGTGAATCCATCGCAAAGAACGAGGGACTGACGGTCATTGTCGGCACCGGCGCCACGCTAGTCGTTGGAACCGGCACCGGCGCCGCCGAGCACACGGTGCTGGTCTATGCCGACATGGCGCGTTGGGAAATCCAGATGCGATATCGCCGCAACGAGATCGGCAATCTTGGAGCGGATAACGCTTCCGTAAGCACGTCTGAGAAATACAAGCGGGCTTATTTCGTGGACTGGCGTGCCGCAGATCGCCTTAAGCAGACAGTCTTCTCCGAGATTGATTTTTTGCTGGATACAAATGACCCAACCACGCCGAAGATGATTTCGGGAAATGATTTGCGCGAAGGATTGCGCATCACGGCGCACCGGCCTTTTCGCGTTGTTCCGTACTTTGACCCCGGACCCTGGGGCGGCCACTGGATGGAAAAAATCTGCGGGCTCTCGCCCGAGGGAGCTCCAAACCACGCCTGGTGCTTTGACTGCGTGCCGGAAGAGAATAGCTTGCTTCTGGGCTTCGGGAACGTGAAAGTCGAGATCCCCGCCATCAATCTCGTGTTCCAGCATCCTCGCGAATTGCTGGGTGAGGCGGTCCACGCGCGCTTCGGCAAAGAGTTCCCCATCCGCTTCGACTTTCTTGACACGATGGGTGGCGGCAACCTTTCCCTTCAGGTTCATCCTCTGACTGAATATATTCAGGACAAGTTCGGCATGAACTACACGCAGGACGAGAGCTACTACATGCTGGATGCCGGCGACGACGGTTGCGTCTATCTGGGACTGCGGGAAGATATCAACCGCGATGCCATGCTGCGGGAGTTACGCGTCGCGCAAAGTGGGGGGCCCGCTTTTCCCGCGGAGAGTTACGTAAACGTTTGGCCCGCGAAAAAACATGACCATTTCCTGATCCCCGCAGGTACTATCCACTGCTCCGGAAAAAACAGCATGGTGCTTGAGATCAGCGCCACCCCCTACATTTTCACTTTCAAGCTGTGGGACTGGGGACGCCTCGGCCTGAACGGGTTGCCCAGGCCGATTCACCTTCGTCATGGCGAAGCGAATATCCAATGGGATCGCACGACAGAGTGGGTGCGTCGTAACCTCGTAAATCAGATCGCGACGCTTGGTTCGGGCCCGGGATGGCGAGAGGAGAAGACCGGACTCCACGAACGCGAGTTTATCGAGACTCGCCGCCATTGGTTTACGGGCGCGGTGGCGCATCGTGGAACCGGCGGCGTCAATGTCCTGAACCTGGTCGAAGGTCGCGAAGCAGTGGTCGAAAGTCCAACGCGCGCGTTTGAGCCTTTTGTAGTGCACTATGCCGAGACTTTTATCGTTCCGGCCACGGTCGGGGACTACAGCATCCGCCCGTTCGGCGAATCCGCGGGGAAAGAGTGCGGGACCATTAAGGCGTTCGTGAGAACCAGACCGTAGCATTTAGTACGTGGCAGAGGAGATTCAGCAGCGTGAAAAGGGTGTTTATCCGATGTTTGTTCATGGCCCTGGTCGCAAGTTGCGCTGCGCAGGTGCAGCACAAAGCTGCTCCGCGCGTCAAGACGCCCGCGTCTTGCGTGCACTTGCAAGATGGCGCGTTTCACACCGCCGCGCTTGATCGAGAGATGAAGTATCGCGTTCTGCTTCCTTGTGCCTATCAGGCGGGTAGCGGGCGTTTTCCGGTGTTGTATCTTCTCCACGGTCTCTACGGAGACTATTTGAACTGGGATACGCGCACGAACCTTGAACGCAATGCCGAAAGGTACGAGTTGATCGTGGTCATGCCGGATGCCGGTGACTCCTGGTATACGAATTCATCCACGGACCCAAAGGACAAGTTTGAAGACTACATTGCCAAAGATCTGATCGCGGAAATTGACGGCAAATTCCGCACGCTGCGCGATCGCCATTCGCGAGCGATTGCCGGACTGTCGATGGGTGGATACGGAGCTTTGAAGATCGCGCTTCGCTATCGCGGTGATTTTGCCTTCGCCGGCAGCCTCAGCGGCGCCCTCAACGCCCCCCAGGATCTTGGAGACAAGAGGCCGGAGTTTCGTGATCAACTGCTCAAAGTGTTTGGCTCACCGGGCAGCGCGGTACGGCCGGACAACAATGTGTTTTTACTACTCCAAAGTGCCGGCGTGAAAGACCTTCCTTATTTCTACCTGGCATGCGGGAGCGCTGACGACTTCCTGCAAATCAATCGTGATTTCGCGGCACAGCTTTCGTCTCGAAGGGCTCCTTATGAGTATCACGAGACTGTCGGCGGACACGGATGGGACTACTGGGACCGGTCGGAGCAGGATCTGCTCCAGGCAGTCGCGAACGTTATATCGGTTCCACGCTGAGGCAATTTGGACTAGCAGCCAACCGGTGTATTTTGCGGATCGGACGAGGTTCGTAGTGCTAGGGTGATCGTCGAGAGTGCCTGGTTCTGGTACAAAGGCACATCCATATTTCTCTGTGCTGCTTTGGGAGGAATTCATGCTCAAGAGCGCTAGACACGTTCTCTTATCGCTCGCAGCCTTTGTCGTGGCGTCGCCCGTCGTCGCTCAAAGCCCACAATCTAGAATCGGCGATCCGGCCATCGAGGCCGTGACCTCCCAACTGCGAGACTTGACCCATCTCGCGGCGGACGAATGGCGCTACCACGCCGGCGACCTGCCACACGGTGAGGATGCCGGTCTTGACGACAGCAGGTGGACCGTCGTCAAGAGTAGAAGTCAGGCTCCCGAAAGCGCCGTGTGGTATCGCAGATGGATTGTGGTTCCACCTACGCTGAACGGGTACGACCTCACCGGTACAAAGCTTTGGTTCAAGTTTTCCGCCTACGCTAACGGCCCGCTTCCTGAAATCGTGTATTTTAATGGCCGCCGTGTGGCCATGGGGGAGGATTTGGAGCCGATCATTCTGCTTGATCCCGTAAAGACGGGCGACAGAGTTCTGATCGCCGTCAAACTTCTCCAAACGGTGGACAGGAAGCACTTCGACGACGCTGAAGTGCGCGTGGATTTTGCCAACTCTCGACCGAGTCCACTGGATCTATTGCAGGAGATTGAAACTGCTTGGGCCCTCGCCCCATCGCCAGGAACAGAATCGCAGCGAGTTGCAGAAGCTGTGGAAAGAGCTGCGAAGGCGGTGGATCTCGGCGCTCTTCGGGAAGCAAAGCAGTCGGCCTTTGACACGTCGCTCGAAAAGGCGCACGCATTGTTGTTAGAGGTAAAGCCCGACTTAAAGGGAACGTCAGTCCGCTTGACCGGAAACGCCCATATCGATGCTGCCTGGCTGTGGCCCTGGACGGAGACCGTCGATGTCGTCCGGCACACTTTCGGCACCGCATTGCAACTCATGAATGAGTACCCCCAGTACACCTACACGCAATCAGCGGCAGCCTACAACCAGTGGATGGAGGAAAAATATCCCTCGCTGCATCAGCAGATCGTCGATCGCGTGAAGGAAGGACGATGGGAAATGGTCGGCGGAATGTGGGTGGAACCCGACCTCAACATGCCGGATGGCGAATCTCTGGTGCGCCAGTTGTTGCTTGGTAAACGCTACTTCAAGGAGAAATTCGGCGCCGATGTGCGCATCGGATGGAACCCGGATTCGTTCGGGTACAACTGGCAGTTGCCGCAGATTTACAAGAAGTCGGGAATCGATTATTTCGTCACGCAGAAGATGGCCTGGAACGATACCAATAAGTTGCCGATGAAACTCTTCTGGTGGCAGTCGCCGGATGGAAGCCGCGTACTGACCTACTTCCCGCACGACTACGTAAACGATATTGAGCCAACCAGAATCGCAAGCGATGTTGCCGTCGCCCGGCGACTCAACCCCGGCACGCCAGTAATGATGCACCTTTATGGCATCGGCGACCACGGAGGCGGTCCGACGCGCAACATGCTCGACCTCGGTCTCCACTGGACCAGCACTGATCGGGTTGCTCCACCAATGAAATTCAGCACGGCGCAGGATTTCTTCTCTGAGATTGAAACCAAAATTGATACCGAGGATGCTCCCACCTGGAACTACAAGGTGATGGCTGCGGGCGGCGCCCGATTGCGCGTGCCACCCGCGGGCAAGGTCAGTCTCCCGGTGTGGAACGATGAGTTGTACTTTGAATATCACCGTGGCGTCATGACGACACAGGCCGAGCACAAACGTAATATGAGGCAGAGCGAAGAGCAGTTGCTGAATGCGGAAAAGTACGCGTCGCTCGCATGGCTTTTGGGCAATCCCTATCCGCACGACCGGCTCAATGAAGCGTGGCAGAAAACTCTGTTCAACCAGTTTCACGATCTTGCTGCGGGCTCCGGCATCGGAGTGCTTTATAAAGACTCGCAGCGTGATTACGATGTGATCCGCTGGACTACGGAAGAAGCCACGATCAACGCTCTAAAAACAATTTCGTCTCAGGTGAACACGGGCAATGCGTCAAACGGAGTGCCGGTGATGGTGGTCAACCCCTTAGCCTGGTCGCGGACTGACTTGGCCACTTTTGACGTTCAGATGCCCGCTGCCCCCAAAGGTGGGATCTCGGTGCGCGATTTTCAAGGCAAGACCCTGCCATTCCAGGAGTTGTCAAAAGACTCGTCCACCCACACCTTTAGGCTACTTGTGGAAGTGAAAGATGTTCCATCGCTCGGGTACGAGGTGCTGCACGTGGTTCGCGGCGGCAATTCCGCGCCGACAGATTTGAGAGTTAACGGACTGACTCTTGAAAATTCGTTGTTGCGCGTAACGGTTGATCCCAAGACCGGCTGCATCAAGAGCCTTTTCCACAAAGCCGCGAACTTTGAATCGATTGCGGCAGGCGGCTGTGGCAATCAGCTTCAAACATTTCAGGACACGCCAAAAGATTACGACGCCTGGAACATTGATGCCGATTTCGAGAAGCAAGTCACAACGTTGGACAAGGCCGACTCGGTCGAACTGATCGAGAAGGGCCCGGTGCGAGCGACAATCAGGATTGCGCGTACCTGGCAGAATTCCAAATTCGTTCAAGACATCACCCTCTCTGCGGGCCTTGATCGCGTCGATATCTCCAACAGCATCGATTGGCACGAAACCCACGTGCTCTTGAAGGCAGCGTTTCCACTGGCAGCGTCGGGACCCCAGGCAACCTATGAGATTCCTTACGGTTCGATCGAGCGTCCAACGACGCGCAACAATAGTTGGGAAGCAGCGAAGTTTGAAGTCCCCGCACTCCGCTGGGCGGAACTAGGCGATGGGCATCACGGTTTCAGCCTGATCAATGAGTCGAAGTATGGCTATGACGCCAAGGGCAATGTGCTTCGACTTTCGCTTCTGCGTTCTCCGACCTGGCCCGACTCCGAAGCCGATCGCGGCCATCACCAGTTCAGTTATTCTCTCTACCCGCATTCCGGTGACTGGAAACAATCGCTCACTGTGCGTCGCGGCTATGAATTCAACTACCAGCTCCGAGCATTCCAGGTCGAGGCGCGTGAGGGCATCTTGTCCCCGCAGCACTCATTCATTCAGATCACAGGCATTGGCACCACCGGGGAGCATGTCGTGCTCACCGCTCTTAAGAAGACAGAGGACGGCGACGCGCTGCTTCTCCGGTTCTATGAATGGGCCGGGAAAGCCGGAGATGTGCAGATCAGTCTGCCGGACGGTGCGAGCAGTGCATCGTTGACGAATCTGATGGAAGAGCCCGAGGGCGCAAAGCTTTCCGTGACCAACCATCAGGTCGCAATCCCCGTGCACCCCTACGAAATCGTTTCTGTGCGCCTGGAATTTGCCCAATCTCGCTCAGCTCAACCCTAAGTTTTCAGATTTCGTTTGATTTGGTTTAGCGGCACCGCGCAACGCGCGGCGGATTTGTAGCTTCAGAGTCGCCGACTTCGCGGTCGATGACAGCGAACAAAAGCCGACACGGGGCTCTGCTTCATCGACGCGGTAGTGCGGAGAGCACTCCTCCGGCGATTACAGCAATTTGGGGCAGAGCTGTACTGATTTTTATTCGGTCTGTTACAATTTGCTCACAGCGCATGGACAGATGCTCTGGGTTCGCAGGGTCGCAAAACAGGATTCGGGCGTTGGGTTTCCGTTTCGTTTCCATTAGGTCCGGGAATTCGGTTATTCCGGGTGGAGATGGCTAACCCTGGCGAGTCGACAGCAAGATAAAGAGAAGAAAATCAAGGGTTTCCCGCGAACCCGATGAAAACAAGCTGGGGACGTAGTTCAGTTGGTTAGAACGCTCCTTTGTCACCGTCACAATGATGTAAGCGATTTACAAATCAGCAACTTACTACAAGCAACATCTGTTCGCCCTGTCACGGTATCTGCCATTTCCCTGCATTTCCGAAGACTTGTTGTCCGTTTTCTTGAAGTTCCTGAAGTTTTCCTCCCCCGAGATCGAAGTGCGTCACGTATGGCTAACAGTTTTCGTCAAGAACTGATCGCCGAACATTTCGATGGGGAGAGCTAATGGGAATGCCGGAACTGGAAATTTATTCCATGATTGGCGCGGAAGGTTTCGCAAGGTTAGTCGCCGCCTTTTATCGACAAGTCCCTCAAGACGATCTTCTAGGGCCAATGTACCCGGCAAATGATCTTCCAGGGGCCGAGCAGCGCCTCCGAGATTTCTTGATCGGTAGGTTCGGAGGACCTCAGACTTACATTGAACAAAGAGGCCATCCCCGCCTCCGGGCGCGGCATTCGCCGTTTGCTATCAATCAGACTATCCGCGACCGCTGGATGCAGCTGATGGAAAATGCGTTGGGGGAAGCTTCGCTGCCAAGCAACGCCGAAGAAGTCCTTCGGAAATTCTTCAATGAGATGTCTACCTTCATGATCAATCAGTCAGAGCCTGGGATCAGCTAGCGCGAAGCGACGCGGAGAGGCGGCGCACGGCCATATCCACGGCATGTGACACTAATATTGCATGAAGAAAATTGGTTTTCTCTCATTCGGCCACTGGACACCTTCACCGCAATCACAAGCACGGTCCGCCGCTGATGTGCTTCTGCAATCCATTGACCTCGCCATGGAGGCCGAGCGACTAGGAATGGACGGAGCCTACTTCCGGGTTCATCACTTTGCACAGCAACTGGCATCCCCGTTTCCACTGCTCGCAGCGGTTGGCGCTAAAACACGAAAGATTGAAATTGGCACTGCAGTGATCGACATGCGGTATGAGAATCCTCATTACATGGCGGAGGACGCTGGGGCTGCGGATCTAATCTCTGGCGGTCGATTGCAGTTGGGAATCAGCCGCGGTTCTCCCGAGCAGGTCATCGATGGTTGGCGCTATTTTGGCTACAGCCCCAATAAAGGCGAGGACGATGCGGAGATGGGCCGGCGACATGCCGAAGAATTTCTCGAACTGCTGCGCGGCAAGGAGTTTGCTAAGCCTAACCCGCGTCCAATGTTTCCGAATCCGACAGGCCTGCTGCGCCTTGAGCCATACTCTGCAGGATTGCGTGATCGAATCTGGTGGGGGTCTGCTTCCAACGCGACTGCGGTATGGGCAGCGAAGTTAGGAATGAACCTGCAGAGCTCAACTCTCAAATTCGACGAGACCGGCGAACCGCTACACATCCAACAGGCCGCGCAGATTCGCGCCTTTCGCGCAGCCTGGAAGGAAACTGGTCACAAGCGCACTCCGCGTACTTCAGTTAGCCGCAGTATTTTTCCGTTGCTCAATGACCGTGATCGACGCTATTTCGGACAAGGTTCTCGTGAAGAGGAGGACAAGATCGGGTTCCTTGACGAACATACACGGGCGATCTTTGGCCGCAGCTACGCTGCTGAACCGGAGATTCTCATCGAGCAACTTAGGAAAGACGAGGCGATCGCGGAGGCCGACACGTTGCTGCTAACCATCCCAAATCAACTCGGTGTTGCCTACAATGCGCACGTCATGGAGGCAATTCTTAGTTCGATCGCCCCAGCGCTCGGTTGGCACTAAATTCTCGCCGCATTCCAGGAGTTGTTCCCCGAAAGAGCGTGGCGTGGACGCTGCCGCTGCACGGCAGAGGTCGCGGGTTCGAGCCCTGCTGATTCGCGCAATCTTATCGTCAAGTAAGACGAAGAAGGAAAGAATCCAGTCCAAGTCGAGCCATTGACTACCTTGGCGCGGTTCGGATTCTCCTGCTTAATGTTTGCTGCTTCTTCACTTCGTCTCAAAATCGGTGGAGACGCTGAGTCTCTTCCAAATTCGTGCTTCCTCTAATCGCGCAAGATCATTCTTCTCCGCGGCGGCGTACGCATCGCTGCCGAGCAAGAGTCGCAACGGAGGGTTCCGTTCTTGCGTCAACTGGACGATCGCCTGAGCTGCCTTTTTGGGGTCACCAGGCTGCTTGCCGTTGTAGTTCCGCTGAAATCTTGCGGTAGCTCCAACGGTCGAATCGTATTCAGGATGACCTTCGCTGAGTTCGGTGGAACTGCCCGCGAAGTCTGTGCGAAAGCCACCGGGTTCAACGATGGTGACCTTGATGCCGAGCGGTGCCACTTCGCGCGAAAGCACCTCGGAGAAGCCTTCGACACCCCACTTCGCCGCCGAATAAGGCCCACGTCCCGGAGGGCCGATCCTTCCGCCCACCGATGAAAACTGAATGAACTGGCCTGCTTTCTTTTCGCGAAAATACCTAAGAGCTGCCTTCGTCACAATAATCGTTCCAAAGAGGTTCGTTTCGATCTGTGCCCGGAATTCCGATAGAGGCGTGTCTTCGACGGACGAAAGATTGCCATATCCCGCATTGTTGATGACCACATCCAGTGAGCCAAATACATCGACCGCCGCCATTACCGCGTTTGCTGCTGCGGCTTCGTCGGTTACATCCATTGCGAAGAGCTTGACCTGATCTCCATATCGTTCCGACAGATCAGCCAACGACTTAATGTCCCGAGCTGTCGCCAACACTTTATTGCCCGCAGCGAGGCCCGCTTCAACAATTGCACGACCCAGACCACGAGAGCTGCCGGTGACTAACCATATCTGCGCCATTCATCCTCCTCTATCAAGCCACCCCCCGGATATTCTGGAGAAGCTTCTCAAACTCAGGATTGGATGCGCAATGGGAGCAATCTCGGCAACTGTACTGATCTGAATTCCTCTACTACAATTCATTCGGAGTTTCTGCCACGGGCGATGGAACGCGGGCAGCCCCTTCACGGGGGCAGAGACAGCTGCTCTGGGTTCGTGTTGCCTGTAGTACAGTTTTTGGACAACGATTTGACTCGGTGTGCTCTTCTCTAACCGTCATGTCAAAGTAAGCGATTTAAAAATCAGGACCTTAGAGCAAACAACATCTGGTCGCCCTGTCACGGTACCTTCTACCTTCCCCACTTCCAGAAGCTCCTGTCCGTTCTGCTAGAGTCGTTCGCGAACATTCGAACCCGATGGTTTGCCGTACTAGAGTTTCGCTCTCAGGCGCGGTAAATCCTGCGGTTTTCGCGGCTTGATACCGCCCTCACCGCTGCTGGTTTAGGGGGCAGGCGTCGAGAACTTAGTGTTGCGAACATATCCGTTATATGTATAACATATATAGAATGCATATAACGAGGCCGCAATGGAGCCCAAGGTCCGAAAACCAGAAGTGAACATAATTGAAGTGAGCACGTCGGAGAAAACCGATACGGCGGAGCTAGTGGAGGTGTCGCTGACTCGCTTCGCCGGATACTTCTTGCGGTTGGGTACATTTGGCTTTGGTGGTCCGATTGCTCTCGCTGGCCACATGCAGCAGGACTTGGTTGAGGAGCGTCACTGGATCAGCAAGCAAGACTACGTCGAGGGTCTTGCATTGGCACAGTTGGCACCTGGACCTTTGGCCGCGCAACTCGCAATTTATCTTGGTTATGTCCGTAACGGAATTCTTGGCGCCACCGCCGTCGCCATTGCGTTTGTCTTACCTTCATTCTTGATGGTACTTGCGTTGTCCGCGGCGTACGTGCGGTACGGCGGCCTACGTTGGATGCAGGCTATTTTTTATGGAATCGGAGCCTCCGTAATTGCAATCATCGCGAGGTCGGCCTACAAGCTAACGAAACTGACTCTGGGCAAGGACAAGCTACTGTGGGGAATCTTCGTCGTTCTGGCAGTCACGACAGCATGGACTTCACGAGAGATCGTGTGGCTTTTTCTGGTGGCCGGCGTAGTGGCGCTACTGGTCAAAGCGATGCCCACAAAAGCACAGGTCGAGACTATAAGGCCGGCGGTTTGGCTGTTTGGTCCGCCAACCTTTGCAGGGGCCAGCGGCCTGCTCGGAATTTTTCTCTACTTCGCCAAGGCTGGGGTGTTTGTGTTCGGCAGCGGACTGGCCGTGGTGCCATTCCTCTACGGCGGAGTAGTGCAAGAACATCACTGGCTCAACGACCGGCAATTCGTAGATGCCGTTGCGGTCGCGATGATCACCCCAGGCCCGGTCGTCATCACGGTTGCCTTTATTGGATATCTTGTTGCCGGCATTTCCGGTGCAACGGCCGCGGCGCTGGGCATTTTCTTTCCCGTCTATTTGATCGTGGTGTTACTTGCACCATCCTACAAGCGGTGGGCGAAAAATCCCCAGCTGAACGCATTCGTCCGCGGTGTAACTGCTGCGGCGACCGGGGCCATCGCCGGAGCTGTCATCGTGCTGGCGCGACGCTCCATCTACGATGTTGCGACCCTGGTGATTGCGCTCGTGACCCTTGGTATCCTCATCCGCTGGAAGGTGCCGGAGCCGATTTTGATAGCTTGCGCAGCAGTTGCGGGTCTCTTGTTACGGTCCACCTGACCTGTTACGGTCCGCCTGGGACAACGAGAAGACTGCTTCCGGCCGGTATTTCCTATCTCCTAAACGTCCAGCGGAGCTTTACAGCGATGACATCGCTTTGGGGCACGATGCTTGTCTCGCTAGGGCTCAGAACTAGTCGCTGCCATCCACGGTTCCAGACGATGAACAGGTCATTTCCCGGTTTGATTGTCCAGCGCAATCGCGTATTTGTGCCCACATTCTGTGATTCGGTATCGTATTGAATGAAGCTGCTGAGCACCAGATTGGGGCTCCAGGCATAGGTACCCTGCAGTTGCCACAGACGCTGGACGAAGTTGCCTTGGGGAAGGTGCCCGAAATCATTCTCGATGTCGGCTTCGAGTTGCACTCGGCCTTTTGGAGATGTCCACTTCAGATAGTTTTGCCACTGCGTCAGGTGGCCATCGAAGAAAGAGCCGAACCATGTGGTATTTCCAAACTGTAAAGGTCGGTGACTGCTGGTTTGGGCTTCTAGCCGGTAGCGTGTGAACTCGTACGAGCCTGGAGGGATGACGACTCCGGGAGCGATGGTAAAGGGTGACAGAAGGATTTCGCCGTGCGGGTTCCAGTTGAACTCGAATCGATCGCCGGTCTCGAACCGGACATTGATCGGTGCCATGAAATATTCCCAGGATTCGAGTATGCCTTGCGGGTCGGTATAGCGAACGTATTCGTTTTCAAAGAACTCCTGGCGAATCCATCGGAAGGGACCGTCCTTGGAAGGACGAGGTTGGTAGGCGCAGAAGGCATCAGTGCGCCGCGTGCCAGGTCGAGGAAGAAATCCAAGCAGAGGCTCGAGCGCGATGCCAAACTGGTTCACGCTAGCATTGCAATCCAATAGATCGTTCGGGTAGTCGGCACTGAGTCCCCAACCGACCTTGCTGCCGGGACCAACATCACCTTGAGTGGTAGCAGTCCACGCGCCAAACTGCAGATTCTTATTGCCAAAGAACTTTGAGGTGCGCCAGACAGCGTCGATACCCGCCAGCATATTGTTGCGGCGTGCTTCGGGATCGCCGTGAGTCAAGATTGTCCCGACCCGGAGGTTTTCGTTGAAGTCGTAAGAGATGCGACCGGCGAACAGATTCGTGCCAGGCACCACGGGAGAGGGTAAGCCAAGATCCTTTACGACCTGGTCGGACACGATTGTTTCGCGCGTCTGCACATCCAGTATGCCGAGATTCCATTTTCCAACGCGACCGTTGAGTTTGATGCCAGCATCTATCGGAATCTGGGCGCCGTCCAGCAGTCCAACGTTTCGGCTGAAGAATGGGATGAACAGGGGCGAGTCCTGGCGTGCCAGGCCCAAACCGAAATCATACTGATTTGCTCCTTCGAGGAAAAAAGAGCGCTTTTCGGGGAAGAATAGCGGAAAACGCGTCAGGTTGATCTGGCGGGTATCAACTTCGGTTTCGGCAAAGTCGGTGTTAGCTGTGAATACTGTTACCAACTGGGGTGTAATCTTCCACGTGACCTCGCCTCCGACCGCTCCCTGCCACGATCGCGAGGATCCTGCACCATAGAATTGCTTAGTTTTCCCGATCGCATACGGAGTAATTTCCAAGCCTTTCCCCTGTTGGACTTCTCCAACTCCAGACAAGCGGCCGGCGCGGCTTAAATCGTATAGAAACGAATCCAATGTCGGAGACGACCAGCGTAGCCATAGGCGTTCGCGAGGAATAAATCGCTCTAGGTTCAGTCCCCAATCATTGAGGCCGGGAGTGAAGCTCAAGGTGCGCGATGGAATGACAATTTCCGCCGACCAACCGTCAGGTATCCTCGCGGTGCGCGCATCCCAAATACCGTCCCAATCGAGCGAGACACTGTCCGCAGTGGAAATCAGACCGTCGACGCGAGTCCCCGCTGCGTTGATCTGGAAAAAGTATCCCGTGCGCCGGTCTCCATAGGTGTCCAGGACAATGCTCACCGTGTCATCTCCTGTCAGATCGCCGTCGCGTCGCATGGTGTGGATGGCGATGTGGCGGGGATCCGGATCTTTACAAATAAAACCAAAATAGATCCGGTCGCTGGTGACGATGACTTGGAC
>Ga0209647_1000164_pt1 | contig 60580 bp, 50 predicted proteins | sample GraSoi_2013_60cm_FD_185827 | JGI IMG/M metagenome (GOLD analysis project Ga0209647, IMG submission 185827) | Grasslands soil microbial communities from the Angelo Coastal Reserve, California, USA - Sample 9_17_2013_60cm (SPAdes) (version 2) | ecosystem: Environmental > Terrestrial > Soil >...
GTTCAAGTGCTTAAGTTGACGCCAAAGGGGGACACCCCGCACCCCGCCAAGGGGCCTTGCAGGCCCCTTGGAACTCCCTGCTGAATAGTTACCTCCTTCTTTAGTAGGGGAAGCCGGGAACCTTGCTCTCCTCGCTTACCCCAATGAATTTTGACGACCAAAGGCGGTAATCGAGCTGCAAGGAGGACGAGGGCGACGCAAGCGTCCCCTCCCCGCATCCGCACCACCCCCACCCCTACGCGAAGTCCAGGTGCGCACCGGCTCCTCAAGCGGCCTCAGCATAAACCTACCCCTGAAAGCACCGCCCCCACCCCTACACGGTAAACTGCCATTTTTGGTTGTCAAGGTTCTAAACGACGTAGACATTTTTCTTAACACGCTTCTTGCGCAGTGAAAGCGCCGGCGACTCAGGCTCCTGAATATAGCGTGAGATGTTCAGCAGCACGCCTACAGCCGCCAGCGATACAACTAGCGATGATCCGCCAAAGCTGATAAAGGGTAACGGCACTCCCGTGTAAGGAATCGTCCCCGTATTCGCTCCGATATTGATCAAGGCCTGTAGTACTAGCCAGGTGGTGATACCCGTCGCCAGTAACGACCCGTACAGGTCCGGTGTGCGCCTGGCGAGCCGGAATCCCCGGAAAGCTAAAAACAAAAAGAGTATCACGATAATGGCGCAACCTACAAAACCCAGTTCTTCGCCAATAATTGGAAAGATCGAATCGGTGAAGGGAAAGGGCAGATAGCCAGTCTTCTGACGGCTAGCTCCTAAACCTAAACCGAACCACCCTCCCGACCCCAATGCCAGTAATGCCTGGTACAATTGCAAATTGATGCTGGTAATATCCTTAAACGGATGCAAAAAACCCGCTATACGATAATAACGATAACTACTAAACGCCTCTTTTAAGAAAATCAACCCACCACAAGCCATTGCCAGTAAGAACTGTGCAATATTAGCTCCTGCTGTAAAGAACATTGCCGTAGCGAAACCGGCAATAATGATGGCGGTGCCTAAATCGTTCTCTAGCAACACCAGGCCTAACACGATCCCAACCAGGATAATGAATGGGGCCAGGCCATAGAGAAATGTCCCCACCTCTTTCCCTTTACGCGCCAGCCAATCAGCAATATAGAGTGCCAGCACCAGCTTAGTCAGTTCGCTTGGCTCAAACGAAAAGAACGAGCCGAAGGCGAGCCAGCGTGAAGCTCCATACACATTCACGCCGAACTTCAGCACTATCACCAGCAGCGGCAGTATAATCAGCATCCCGGGCAACGAGAAACGCCGCCATTGGCGATAGTCCACGCGCATCGTTACCAACAGCGCTACCAGGCCCAGCAGCGTCCATATCAGTTCACGCTGAAAGTAGTACGACGCGTCGCCCTGGTTACGCGCAGCCTGGAATGAACTCGCGCTATAGACCATCACGATACCGATGCATAACAAAGCCAGCACGATGATCAATAGCCATGCATCGATCTTTCCCGCGACACGCGGCAGGCGCATCTCCAGTTCGGCAAGTTTCTGCTGCTCTTCCTCCGTGACGCCCTGTATCGACGCTGCCTTCTGCTTTGTCTCCTGGATGGTTGCTGGCCAGCCTCCCTGCGCCGGCGGGTCTTGCTGTGGCGTTTGCACCGATTTCAGGCGCCAGTCCGCCATGCCACTGCCGGAAGCTACATTCTTTGTTTCTAACCGCGGGAGATGTTTGCGCGGCATCGCGCGCATGCCAGGGCTCATCGATCTTTCTCCAGCGGCGTAGAACGTATAAGGGCGCGTTTGCTCACCCTTGCGCGACTTCCCGCCTCTCCTGGGCACACTCGATTGAGCTCCCACATCACGCCTTTGCTCGGCAGATTCCAATGCCGGAGAGCGCATGTAGGGCCCAGCTTGATCGCGCATTTGCGTCCTTTCAGGTCCCTTCTTATTCGGTTGTTTGCGCATACCCCGTGCCATGAAATTTATGCCCCTACAGACTTGACATAGAACAAATTTTCTAGTATACTTACCCTTGCGAACCATATGAGACAGGCGCCCGTACGCGTGTGGCGGAGGTACACCTGTATGGGTGCCCCCTGCTACATCCAGGGATGGCGTAGAAACCTGAAGACTTCCCTGCCACGCAACAGAGGCTCCTGGACAAATACTTTCCGACAAGTTCACGGAGGACACCAGGAAAATCCTCTTGCGGGAATCCCTACAAATCCCTTCGTACTCATCCTTCGTTCGCACCCCGTACCGGCTGTTCTCGCATCATATTCAAGACTTGTTCAAGGTCCGTTTCACTCAAAGGCACATCTGCGGCACGCAAACGCACCTGCTGTAGATCAACTGCTTGTACACCTTGAGTTTGCACCAGTTGGCTCCAGGGATCATTGATTAGCAGGGACGATCCCTTATGGTCGCCTATCGATCCCTCCTGCTCTTCCGTCACTCCCTGGTGCCCGGCCGCCTGAAGCTGCATGTCTATTGATTGTATACCGAGTAATGTTCGCCAGGCTTCACTCAGCTCGGGCTCCTGCTCTACCTGGTTGTCAAGAGCGTGAGATTTTTTTGCTTCTTCGTCCTCTGATTGCATCTCTATGCTCCAATCAGTGAATAACCTTATTTCTAATACTCATTTTGCCCGGTCAGGCGGAATCGCATAGTACCAAATCAATTGTTGCGCGACCGTGTGCCAAAGTGGAGCCGCTGCCGTGCTGCCATAAATTGCAACCTTTGGTCGATCTAATTTCACCAGGATCACAAACTGCGGATTGGAGGCAGGAATAAAACCTGCCACGGAGGCCTCAGTTTCATCGGCTGAGAGACCCTGCGTTGTCGCTGTTCCCGTCTTGGCTGCAATGCTGTATCCAGCGACCTGCGCCGGCTGCGCAAAACCATGCACAGCAGACTGCACCAGCATTTCTGTTAATAACTCAGCCGCGTGGGCGCTGATCACACGTCGCTCGGGCCTCGGCTGAGTTGTCACAACATGCCCATTGTTGTTGATAGCGGCTACCATGTAGGGATGCATCATCACACCGCCATTGGCGATCGCCTGGTAGGCCATCGCCACCTGCAACGGCGTCGCCAGGATACTCTGCCCAAAAGCCTGCCGGGTCAGGTCACTCACCGTCCAGCCCTGGTAAGCAGGCGAACGGTACGATCCCGCAGCCTCAGGACCATCGATACCGCTGGGCTGGCCAAAGCCGAAACGTGCCAGGTAAGGATAGTAGCGGTTCGCCCCGAGAATATTGTGTGCTACATACGCTGCACCAACATTGGCGGAGTGTATGAGCACCTGCGTCATCGACTCGGTGCCGTATGCCTTGAGCTCCCAGTTGCACACTGCAGGCGCATCGCTAAAGGTCATACACCCAGGATCATCCAGCGTCGTAGCAGGAATGATAAGCCCTTGATCGAGCGCCGCTGCCATCGTAACTACCTTCATCGTTGAGCCTGGCTCATAGGCGCAGTACAGTGCCGGGTTGAAGAAAACCTCTTCGCTTCCCAGGCACCCCTCCTGAGAGGCAAACTGGCCGTAATGGTTGGGATCGAACGTTGGTTCGCCCGCTAGAGCTACTACTGCGCCTGTGCGTGCATTAATTACCACCACGGTACCGCTATCGGCCTGTAATTGCTTTACTGCACCCGTCAGAGCTGCCTGCACCATGTACTCAATCGTACTGTTGATGGTCAGCGTCAGGTTTGCCCCGTTGATGGCAGGTTGCTCATTCGTGGCTCCCAAATCCAGCGGATTGCCCTGCAAGTCTGTTTCTGCTGTGATGCTCCCGGGCTTCCCCTCCAGCAGTGAATCGTACTGCCCTTCAATGCCATAGTTGCCGTGGTTACCGGCGTCATTCTGTGTGACAAAGCCCAGTATTTGCGCCGCTAGATTCCCACCTGGATAAGTACGCCACGTCCGTGGTTGCAGGAACACATCCGGCAGTTGCAACTCATGCAGTTGCGCGCTTTGGGAGGGGTCGATGGCAACCGCAATACGCGCTGTAGGTAGTCCACTGGCAAAAGCGCTCTGCAACTTCTCGAGCGAAACTTTTGGTAATACCCGGTGTAACGTGTTGATGAATGCTGCCAGTTCGCTTTGCGTGTTATCGGGATGATCCACCGTGAATTGTAGTGGCTCGACGTAGACATCGTCACGCACGATATTCGTGGCCAGAATATGACCCTGGATATCGTAGATCAGACCGCGCGGCGCATCCAATATTGCATTTTGGATGTGCTCTTTGTTAGCAAGCTGCGCCAGTTTGTATCCGCTCTGAGATTGAAGCACCTGCCAGTAATACAATCTTACCAGCAGTATCGCCATGCCGAGGCAGACCAGCAAGAAAATGAACATTTGCCGGTGACGTGCTCGCCGCAATTCTGCGTTCATTTTCTTGCCTCCTTTCCTCAGATACTGACTGGCTAAACGACTTTCCAAAACCGGATAAGAGAGGATGGAAGGGACATCCCGCGTCCTGTTTAAGGAAGGCGGCCCCTGGAACTCCGGCTGGGTTGAAGATGTGGTACAACCAGCACCTTCACAGTTTTTGGAACCGCAGGAACCAGGCCCATAGACCGTGCAAGTGCAGCTATGTAGACGGGCGATTGCTCCTGGGCGATCTGGTAGAGCAGATCCTGGTTCTCACGTTGCAATAACGCCTGTTGCCTGTGAAAATTCTGAATTTCCTGGTTCGCGGTCACCGCCTGGCCCAGTTGGGAAAGATAGAGTACAGCCATCAAACCGATCAACAGCACGCTAAATATACTTAAGGCTACTGGCCCCAGGCGAAAAAAAAACGGAGGCAGGTGCCGGCGTCGTTTGGCAGCCAGAGTTGGTTGTTGCCCTGCCATTTGTCGGAGTACATTCTGCTGTCCAGCCTGCATGTGCCGGCCATTCTGCTTTTTACGGCTTAACATCTTCTGCGCTCCTTCGCATTGTGGGGACAACCACTCTGATCGTCCGACCAATCCGACACACATCCGAGATTCGAGAGACCACTATGGGGCCTCTCCGCGACAGGCCCCCACTGATCATCACTTTTACACCGGTCGTTCCGGCGTTGGCGACGATTTCAAGACGTGTGACGCACTACGAGCCAACAACTATTTCAGCGGCCCGCAATTTGGCGCTGCGGGCGCGGGGATTAACTAGAACCTCCTCTTTCGCCGGTGTTACCGGTTTTGGTGTAAGCAAGCGCAAACGTGCCTTGTGATTGCACACACACACAGGTGTACCGGGTGGGCAGATACAATCCATCGCCTCACGCCGCATAAATCCCTTCACCAACCGGTCCTCCAACGAATGAAAAGAGATAATTACCATTCTTCCACCACCCTCTCGCATATTGCCTGACTTCCCTGCACCTAAAACATCCACCATCTGGGGAAGCACTGCTTCCAGGCTCTCCAGTTCACTATTTACTGCTATGCGCAAAGCCTGAAAAACCCGGGTCGCCGGGTGAATCATGCCAGGTCTATACGCTACTCCTGCCGCAGCCAGTCGCGCTAATTGCGTTGTCTGCGTGATCTGGCCACGCGATCTTTCTCGCACAATGCGCCACGCGATCTGGCGCGAGCGGTACTCTTCTCCGTAACGCCAGAAGATGTCTGCCAGCTCCTGTTCGCTTGCGTTATTTACCAGGTCGGCGGCGTTTAGCTCCTGCGACCGGTCGAGCCGCATATCTAATGGACCATCTGCGCTGAAAGATAACCCTCGCTGAGGGTCATCCATCTGGTCTGATGAAAACCCCAGGTCCAACAATATGCCATCTACGAAAGACACAAAACCGGCCTCGTCCACGATACGGGCCAGTTCAGCGAAATTCCCGTGTACCAACACTAAACGCCCATCTTCTACCGCGCTAGCCAGGCGCCTTTCTACCCTCGCCAGGGCTTGCGCATCGCTATCGATACCCAGTACCCTCCCGCTTGGAGCAGATCGCTCGAGTATTGCCCCGGTATGACCTCCACCACCTACTGTCCCATCCACATAATGACCGCCAGCGCTCGGCTGAAGAAACTTCAGCACTTCTTCCAGCATAACTGGGATATGGCCTGTTTTCATACATATTCCAATCCGATATATAACCCTGAACACCGCCACTCACGGAATACGTCTCAATAAATGTATTAGAAAGGGCTTCCATTCCCCTGTTCATCGAGTCTCTTCTGGTAATCCTGCCAGGTTGCCCGGTCCCAAATCTCAAAGTGATCGCGCACACCTGCCACTGTTACATTACTATCTAACCCGGCATAGGTCCGTAACTTGGCTGGAATTACCAGCCGTCCCTGCCCATCGAGTTCTACCTCGCTCGCGCTGGGGTAGATACGCCGTTCAAAGTCACGCAGTTCCTCAGTCGTCTTCCCCGCCACCAGCTCAGCAGACTTCTCCTCCCAGCGTTGCATCGTATACACCGACAAACATGTTCCCATGCCTTTACTTATTACAGCACCGTGTTGCAGTTGCCCGCGAAACCTCGCAGGCACTGCCATGCGTCCTTTGGCATCGATTGTATGCTCGTATTCGCCGAGAAACATGTCTGTAGGGCTCCAATTTGCTGTTCCCCCCAGCCTGTGGCCCCTTGCGTGGGTGTGCCCAGAATGTTCTCCCTCACCCTGGCGTGGCACACCTCTTCGCCCCACCCACAGGTCAACGTCGCCACTTCCTGCAAAGTCCTCACCACAATCCCCCACTTCTCCCCACCTGATTATAACATTATTTTTTAGAATGCGAGAAGGGTGTTATCCACCAATTTCTGAAAGACAGGTGGATAACTTGTGGATAACTTGTTACAAGCATTAGCATAATGCAAAGGAAATATGCTCCTAATGCATAGCCCAAACGTCATATGTACAACTATTACCCTCAGAGCTAAATCGTCATCTACTATAATACTACGGATGCACAGTAATGTTTGCTTCTCTGCCTGCTTGATGTGACAAATAGCTCTGCATCAACGTTCTATTAGTACGAGAACTCCGCCTTCAAGCAGGTATTTTGAGGTGTATGGGCAAGAGCATCGCGTGGTTGATTTGGGTCGAGCTAGTGGCAAGTGAGTAGAACGCATATGAGCCAGTGTTTCCGTTGCAGCAAGCTTTGTGAAGCCAATGCCGCATTTTGTGATGAGTGCAGGTCTCTGCTGCCAAATCAACTTCAACAGAGGCCTTTTTCGCACGCCTCGCAGGTGCCTTCATCCACAGCTTCAACCCCTGAAGACACGCCTACCTTACCTGAACACGACGCTGTACAAGGTGATTCCTCTGAGCATACTACCAGCCCTCTACCAATTGTCGAAGCTGATCAAACGCCTCTACCGGCTGCGCTTGTGACCCACGAAGACCTGGTAGAACCTGAAGACACGCCTACCTTACCTGAACACAACAGTGTACAAGGTGATCCCTCTGAGCATATTACCAGCCCTCTACCAATTGTCGAGGCTGATCAAACGCCTCAGCCGGCTGCGCTTGTGACTCACGAAGACCTGGTGGAACAGGCCGTCTCCATGCTCAACGAGGCCGCACAACGCATCGCTGAGGGGGAAGATCCTGCTAAAAGCGATCGTAAAGCTCGCCTTTATTCTCGTGTCTCGCGGTTGAGACCGATTCCTGATATTTCAGCCGATATCAGGCGTGAGAGTACACCCCTCCTTCAAGTTTCTAGCTCCCAGCCAGATGAACCGGTATCGGTATCCAAAAGGGGCATTGAACGCCAGTGGAGCACCGGCGATTCGCCTGGGCAAGTGGACTTCGATGCCGACTTGCCTGACCTCTGGCCCTGGTTCGATGCGGATATCGAAGAAAAAGACAATGACATCTGGGCTGGCCGCACCGACCCTCTTATCTCGCGCCATTTCCCTAATAGCGCCGAATCAGCCCGCATCGAGGAAGAAGATATTCGACGTGCCCGGGCTGAAGGTGTAACAACCGGGCCATACCCTATCTCACCCAGGCATCGTTATTCCCCGCGCATGCGCATCGCCTTTACTGCGCTGGCACTCTTCGCCTTTGTCGCCCTCGCGATTGATGGTGTCCTGCTTGGCTTTACCTTCATCCACCAGCATCATACCGTTGGTACGCCGTCGGGCCCTCCGACACTGATCCTTTCCCAGAATTCGGCAACCATTGGTCAAACAATCCAGTTATCCATCCAACATTTTACGTCCTTGACAAGTGTTGCCCTGACGCATGATATACAGGAGCCTATCCAGGTCAATCAAGGTTCTTCTCTGGTCAAAATCAACTCATCAGGTTGGGCGAAAGTGGCTTTAGTCATTACTAATGATTGGGATTCAGGTTTCCACTTGATCGTTGCTGAAGATGTAGCCACGCATTATACCGCCAGTGCCACGCTGCAAATTACTGGAGGAAGCCCGATGCCCCCGCCGCACCTGCTAATCGACACCAGACCTCTCAATTTGGGGTCTGCAGTTATAGGCGCGAATACCATTTATCATTTCAAGTTAACGAATAGTGGGGGTGGCTCTATCACCTGGTCGGCCAGCAGCCATCAATCGTGGCTGTTGGTCGCGCCCAGCCAGGGCATATTTAATGACAGTCAAGTCATCTCAATCGCCGTCCAGCGCGTCGGTCTCAAGCCTGGAGATTACAAGGGCGACCTGGCCTTCTCATCGAATGTCAGTCCCACTGAACATGTTGAAGTTGATATGGCCGTGCAGCCTTTGCCTCCCAATGCCGGGCCCGTGATAGCCTTATCGCCGGCCCTGCTCTCGTTCACAGCAATCGACGGCCAATCGAATATAAGTGCACAAAGTCTGACCATCAGCAATCCCGGTTCGCGCACCTTATACTGGTCGCTTACCAGCAATAACCCGGCAACCGCAACCACTCAGTCGTCGCTTTTGCATGCACTCGGTCCCGGTGGCAACTGGTTGAGTGCTACTCCTACATCAGGAATAGTTGCTCCTGGCGCAACCAGTACTATCCAGGTTATAGTGAACAGCCAGAGTGTGCTTCCCGGCGTATACATAGGTACGCTGCTGTTCACGGCTACAGCAGGCGCAATCGACAGTCCTCAATCTGTCGACGTCTCTCTCACGGTGTCACCGCACTGCGGCATCGCCACAAGTTCGGGCTACCTATCATTAAACGCTGTCGAGGGCCAGAGCAACCCGGGCAATCAGGCTTTGAGCTTGAATGCCACCGTCAGTTGCGCAGGAACCGCCGTCAACTGGTGGACTTCCTCGACGCCTTCCTGGTTGACGGTCACACCCTCCAGGGGTCAGTTGAAAGGCACAGCCAGTACTGTTGTATCTTTCAGCGTCAATACAGGTGGCCTGGCACCAAACACATATACCGGTGCTATCTCTTTTGTGACAGGGCAGGCTACACAAACAGTCATTGTACAACTATTCGTGCAATCTTCGCCTGCGCCTGCTGAGCCTGTTATGGGAGCCTCGCCGCTCAGTCTCAATTTTAGCAACACGCGGGGACTGCCCAATCCTACGGGCCAGGTGGTTACCATCACCAACAACGGCAGTAGCCCGCTCAGGTGGAATACGAACATCAATCTTTTGGCCGGAAGTTGGTTAGGCGTCGCACCGTCAGGGGGGACTGTTGCCCCGGGACAAACCGGGCAGGTAACAATCAATGTGAATACCGCTCAATTGATCCCCGGCAACTATATAGGGCAGGTTATCCTCAACGGGTACGATGCGAAAGGTCATATCGCACCCGGCAGCCCACAGACGGTCACCATCAACCTGGTGATGCAACCCCCCTGTGCCATTTCACAGCCATCAGCGGGTTCTCTTTCTTTTAGTGCTGTGCAGGGGACTGCAACAGGTCTTACACCGCAAACTGTGATGTTCACAGGAACCGGTAGTTGTGTCTGGCCGGTGACGTGGAGTACCAAAGTCGCACCTGCTGCCAGCTGGCTTACGCTTACACCCGCTTCTAATAGTATTAAGGGCACCGGTCAGTCTGGTAGCATCAGCGTTGCTGTCAGTATCGCCGGGCTGCCTGCGGGGACATATAGCACACAGGTCACCCTCTCTGCAGCCGACGCTTCCGGTGCACCCACACAGGGTAGCCTGGAAACATTCTCCGTGGCACTCTCGATCCTTCCACCCCCCTGTGCACTGTCACCGTTACCTGCAAGCCTTGCGTTCGCAGTCGCCCAGGGACAAACTGCCTCAACGCAGAACGTCCCGTTGAGCGAAGCGGGAACGTGTGCGCGTCCTGTCTCCTGGACTGCGACCGCAGACGCAGCTAGCAGTTCCTGGCTCGTACTTACGCCTGCATCCGGCACAGATAGTGGAAGCGGCAGTACTCTGAGTGTGAACGTGAATACTACAAGTTTGATACCCGGCACATATTCTGGAACGATCTCTATCAGCGCTACTGACAGTGCCGGAGTTGCAGTGTCAGGCAGTCCACAAACTATCCCCGTGACCCTAACCGTGACGGGCTTTACTATCAGTGGATCCATCGTCGCTTGCTCAGGCCCTGCGCCCACTTGCACCACCTCGCAACCCTTGTCAGGAGCTACGGTGGCATTGATGAGCGGCAGCACTACGATTATGACTGTCGTGGCTAACGCATCAGGCAATTTCTCCCTCCCGAACGTTGCGCCTGGTACCTATATCATCTCCGCCAGCGGAACCGATAGCAACAATAATCCCTACCATGGAAGTACTACGGTCATCGTGACAGGCGATACCACTGGTGTCAGTGTCAATACCTTTCCTGGGTAGAGCGTAGATCCATCCCCGTGTTCCCTTGCCAGCTGTTCCACAATGTGCCTTAATGTATCAAAATGCATTCATATAATGAAGGTGTAGGCCGGTAAATTCACATTCCAGAAACTGTGTGTTGCTGCGTTCATACACCAGTAGGAGCAGGAAGCACCCGGGCAAGGCCTGGGTTGCGGGGGGAAATGCCGCTCCTACTTCTGTAAGAGCTAGATCAGCTATCGGCCTAAGGAGTAGGAATGGACACCAAACGCTGCGTGCGTTGTCATAAACTGTTACGAGCTGATGCGCGTAGTTGTAGCAGGTGTGGATATGTCTTCTCGCGGGCAATGCCCGTGAAACGTAACGGCAACGCCACAAACGGCTCTCGTCGCACAGTTACTCCATCGATGCCTTCTAATCCACCCGCTTCACTACATCGTGCCGGGCATTACTCTGGTTTGCATCCCGAAGATCAACCTTTTCAATCTAGTTTCATGCCCGTGCAGCATGCGCGGCGTCCTTCCGCCATTACGCATAGCCTGGCGGATCATGAACCAGGTGAAGTGATACTGCCTGCACTAACAGATTCGCCAGCATCCTCTTCACTGGCACATGAAAATGAACGATTGCCGAAACGTCGAATGGCTACGCCAACTCCACTACTTTTGCCGGTGCCACATCGCCAGCTTGCTTCATCACCATTGTCGCAGGCCCCGCCTGTGCATCAGCCGATTGCCGCCCCAGGAGCGGCAGCGTTAGCAGGACCACGTAAACGACAGCGGCACGAGCGTGCCGTGCCGGTTTTGCTGTTCACCTCGTGCATCCTGTTTCTGCTGGCAACGAGTATACTGGCGTTTCTGTTACTCGACAGAAGAGCGGCAGTGATAACGCAACCACAATTGCAACTGCCGGCCTCGCACATTGACCTGGGTGCAGGTGGACATGGCACAAGTTCACACAAGACAATCACTCTTACCAATGCGGGTGGTGGACAAATCAACTGGCAAGTGCAGAGCGATAGCACGTGGCTGAAGATTACACCAAACGGCGATACCTTTTCCGGTAGCGAGGTTGCTATGATCATTGTTAATCGTAGCAACTTAGTCCCGCACCTCTACACCGGCCATATCACCTTTTCCCAACGTGGTAGCAATACTATATCCGTGCTTACTGTTACAATGATGGTCAACCGGTCATGAACCCCATGTATACATGCAGGGGCTTGTGTCTACGCTCCACCGCAACTCGATAGACCACAGGAGGACTACCGCTTTGGTCTCAACACGCGACACATCAGCCTGGGAGCAATCCCAAGCTAGAGGGCAGCATGACAATCTACCCGTGCTCACCCAGGCTTGCCGGATGAGCAGCGTTGCTTCTTTCTGCGCTGTTTTCCCCTGGCCGCGAGTGCATCTCTGCACTTCTCATCAGGAACCGGATAACGTTCCAGCGTGCGGGTCTTTAACCGTCTCTCTCTGTTTGGGGTACGGGCGATTGCAATCGCCTCGCCAGAGTGCCTTTCGACCTGCTGGTAGTATAGCACGAACAGATGTCCCTGTGCAGCGCCAATTCCATACAGTCCCCCGGACTGCTTCCCCCATGTCTTTGCGACAGGGGACTCCTTGGCGTGGAGGTTGATTGCTGGCCCCCTAAAGGGAGGGCTTCTCAAAAGTCGCTCTGCTTGGCAGCAAGCCCCCACCCCAGAGTAATAAAGAGCGTGGTGCCGGTTTTGCGCGGCCGCGCAAAACCGGCACCACGCTCTTGTACTCTTTTTTGGGGCGGGGAGGGGAAGAGGAAAAAGACGTTTGAGAAGCCATGCCCTAAAGGAACCAAGACGTTGACGCTCTTTACCCCCTGTGCTAAACTCCTATTAGGAGAGGCCAGCCAGCGTCCTATTTTCGCCTCTACCAACGAAAAAGATGACTTTGGAGGATAGAGCAGTGCCAAACATTACTTTTGTGCGTGAGAATATACAGGTCGAAGTGCCGGACGGCGATCATGTACGCTATCCAGCTCTGGAGCATGATGTGCAGATCTACTGCGGCATGTGGAAGTTTGCGAACTGCCACGGAAATGGCCTGTGTGGTACTGACCGGGTAGCAGTTTCCCCTTCAACAAACACCAACCCGCTCACCTTTAAGGAGAGATTTTGGTTGCGTAACGACCTCAAGAAGAATCCAAATATACGTCTCGCTTGCCAGGTTGAGGTCTATGGCGATGTGAGCGTTAATACCCAGTGTAATTAAAGTTGATCTGCTCCGCTTTAGCTATCTGCTCTAAGGCATATTTGGCTCGACAACGAAGAACAGCCTCACAGCAAGCTGATCATTCCAATACAATTCCACTGACCCCTCTACAGCCTGCACAAATTGGATTGGTACAAATCCACTCGCAGCGTCTGCAATGGGTACCGGTTTTGATTCTTCGTAGAAATTCTTGTTGGTATACCACTTGACAGTCACAGTACCAGGCTTCTTTGGATGAACGCTATAGGTTAGGAAAATCGTATCGCCTACTTTAAACTGGATGGTTTGAATCAGTGGCTGCGCGGTTGCCTTATCTATACTGGAAGCTGTTGCTGCCGAAGTAATGATTGTGGATGCTGGACCATATTGGGGTGCTGACTGAGGAAGGGGCAGCATGGGTGTCGATACGGATTTCGCATTATTTGGCCGCGCATCGCCATATAGCTGGTGTAAGAAGGAAAGCTTGCCAGTAGCATTGGCATAAAAAGCAGTACCCGCACAGAGCAAAGCAAATACGATCAGTACGCTAATTAACCCACTGATAACACGATAGCGTGGAATAATTGCTCGTGGTTTGGTATACATGGGGGGAACATAGATATACCCCTCTTCACCGGGAATGGCAGGCATTAATGAGCCCTCTTTACCTCCAGTGCTGCCATGAGGCATGGCTAGCATTGACTGTTGTGGCTCGCCTGTCCCACCCTGATAAGGGACAGGTAACAGCGATGGCGGGTTTTGCGGTACAGAACTGGGTGCTGCCTGCTGCAACATACCCTGTCCCCACAAGGTATTGTCATAAGTTTCACCCTGGAATGAAAGCTGCGGCACTTGACTATCCCATCCATTACCAGGGGGTGGAGCAGTTGAACTTCCCCAGCCGGCCGGTGCCGGAGGAACCTGGTATGCGGACCCAGTACCCCCAACCAGCGGTGAAGGCGCATTGCATTGAGGGCAAGGCCCATTATTGACTGGTCGATAGGCATTGCAGGACGAACACAACATATGATTCATTCCCTTTTTCGAGAGCTCTCGAAGACCCCACGGTATGCTGATCAAAAATACTATCTTAAAAACCAAAGTAACACCGGCATGTTACCTGGTCAAGTTTTGATGCATACTGTAAGGCAAAATGGCTATACATCTTTTTTATTAAACGTGTTTCAAGGCGTATCTTGAAACATCCAGGCCGTACATGTTACCATAAGTCCTAAGATAGTATTTCCTGGTACCTCCTTTGATGCCATTAGCCTAGTTGATTGAATATGCCAGAATCACAAGAACAGTGGTACAACAGACAGGCGATTGAGCAACTGGCTCAGCATATTCCGTTTGAACGGGACAGCGCCAGTAAGGCAGAGCAAATAGAATGGCTGCGTGGCCTGGTGATTCGCCACGGTCGCGAATTGGACCGGGAGCTTTTTGGCTTCGAGGCTCGTAACGAACTCTTACGCCTGGGATTATGGAATCGCATTGGGCCAGCTTCGTATGAGCCAGAGTAAGGGACCATCCCACCTCTTTGATTTGTGCTATCATACAGACAAAGAGGTTTTTGCTATAACATGTGTGTAGGTCAGTTCATGTAAGGGGGCATCGATGCTCAAAGGTACACTGCTGTATCTGGCTCAGAATGATTCGTTGCGTAACTTTGTAATACACAATCCGGCTGCGCGAACGTTTGCTCGTCGATTTGTGGCCGGCGAAAAGTTAGACGACGCCAGCGAGGCTATACGAGCGCTGAACCAGCGCGGCATGCATGTTTCTCTCGACCATCTTGGCGAAAATGTTTCGGACGCGAAAGAGGCCAATTCCGCCGCCCGGGATTATGTCGCTATCCTTGATCGTATCAAACAAACAGGCGTAGATGCCAATATCTCTATCAAACTTACTGCCCTCGGATTGGATATTTCCCAGGAAGTATGTGAACAGAATGTCTGCCATATCCTGGAGCAGGCGCAGAAGTTCCCCATTTTTGTGCGTATCGATATGGAGGGGTCGGCGTATACAGAGCAGACGGTAGATATCACCTTGCGCATGCATAAACGATTTGAGCATGTAGGCACAGTTATCCAATCCTGCCTGTACCGCAGCAAGAAAGATGTTGAGCAACTGATCGCCCAGGGAGTGCGTGTGCGCCTGGTCAAGGGAGCCTATAAAGAGCCGAAAACAGTCGCTTTCCAGCAGAAGAGCGAGGTCGATCATAATTTCGTGCGGCTGATGACAATGCTACTGCTGCGTGGCAATTATCCGGCCATTGCCACACATGATGAAGCTATCATCAACGCAACCTGTAAATTTGCGCGTGATAACGGCATTAGCAAATCGGCTTTCGAGTTCCAGATGCTCTACGGTATTCGTCGCGACCTGCAAGAAAAGCTGGTAAGCCAGGGCTACAACGTGCGCATCTATGTTCCCTATGGCTCGCAATGGTACCCTTACCTGGTGCGCCGCCTGGCAGAGCGCCCCGCCAACCTGCTGTTCGTGGTGAGCAATGCAATTAGAAAGTAGGAAGAGCCTGGTCATACCAATACCCTACGCGGATGCCTCTCAAGCAGTCATTGCCATGAGTGTAGCCGGTGTACACCGCGAACCCGACCCCTCCTCCGAACTGGTAACGCAGGCCCTGATGAATGCGCCCGCCGTCGCGGGGGAAATTGTAGGCGAGTGGACGCATGTCACCCTCACGGACTATGAGGGCTGGATGCGTACTGACGAACTGGAAGAACCAATTGTTAAGGGATTTTGCAAGGTCGGAGCATGCTGCGGCACGCCGTTACATCTCGTGGCCGTGATTAGCGCTATGCGCGCTCCTTTGTACAGTCATGTGGAGGGCAACGAAACCCACGGTTATGTGTATCTTTCAACGGTTTTACCGTTGCTCGATACGACGCAGGCAGACCGCGTGCAGGTTGCTTTACCCGGTGAGTGCGCGGCCTGGCTTTCACGTGGTGATATGGATATGCGCCTGCACGAGGCAGCCCACCCGCGCACACCAGTCAGCGTCGTAAGCAGCTGTGCGCGTGCCTTCATGGGCGTGCCGTATCTCTGGGGTGGGACCAGTTGTGAGGGTATAGATTGTAGTGGTTTTGTGCAACTGTGTTATCGCATGGGCGGTTACCTACTCCCGCGAGATGCCAACCAGCAGTTTGATTTCCTCGAACATAGCATTGAGAGAAGCCAGCTACAGGAAGGCGACCTGATTTTCTTTGGTCGCCAGCGGATTACGCACGTAGCTTTGGCGCTCAACGACCACGAGTATATACATTCCGAGGGGCAGAAATACAATTGTGTCACTAGCAATAGTTTCAATCCCGCTGACGCTCACTATGATAAAAGGCTGGACGAGATTTTCTGGAGCGTAAAGCGTGTGATCGTGTGATTGACAACTCCCTCCCCATCCTGTTACCCTCTGAATATACCGAAAATTAATCGTCTATCCCCTCTCATGAAGGAGACAAGCATGACCCAGCCTCTCAGCGGCATACGTATCCTCGACCTCTCTCGCCTGCTCCCTGGTGCCTATGCATCGCAGATGCTAGCTGATTTCGGTGCAGACGTCATCAAAGTCGAAGAGCCGGGCAGTGGCGACTATGGGCGCTTTATGCCCCCATACGGTGCCGGTGGCATGAGCCTTTACTTTCTTGCAATGAACCGCAATAAGCGCAGTATGACACTGAACCTCAAATCAGCTGAAGGACATGAGATCTTTCTACGCATGGTACGCCACGCCGGTGTAGTGCTGGAAAGCTTTCGTCCAGGAGTAATGGAACGCCTGGGTCTAGGCTATGAACAACTCAAAGTGGTGAATCCAGGGCTGATCTACTGCGCCATTAGCGGCTATGGACAGGATGGCCCTTATCGCCTGCGCGCGGGACATGACCTGAATTACGCGGGCTACGCGGGCCTGCTCCACTACAATCGCGGGCCGCAGGGCGAACCGGCTATGCCGGCAAGCCAGTTTGGTGACCTGGCAGGCGGCAGTTTCATGGCGGTCACCGGCATCCTGGCGGCACTAGTCGGGCGCGCGCAAACAGGCGAGGGTCGCATGATCGATGTCTCAATGACCGAAGGCGTAATGTCCCTCTTGCCCCTCACCAGCGCTGCATACTTGAATACAGGTGAGGCTCCACAACCAGGCCATTCAGCACTCGATGGTGGTCTGCCCTGCTACAATATTTACGAAACACAGGACGGCAAGCATGTCACACTGGCTGCCCTGGAATACAAATTCTGGCATACCTTCTGCACGCGTATCGGCCACCTTGAATTGCTGCCTTTTCACCAGCCAGTAGGCCCTGGCGAGCGCGAGCAGGCCATGGATGTGTTACGCGCTATCTTTAAAACGAAAACCCGCGACGAATGGGTTGCCGAATTAGCTGATATCGACGCCTGTGTTGGCCCCATCTACAGTATCGACGAGGCGCTTAACGATCAACATGCGCAGGCGCGTGGTGTGAGCGTCGCCAGCCAGCCACTAGGCGAAACTGGCGCATCATTCCGTACGCTGCCGAGCTTTCCACGCATATCCGGCGTCGAGAGCCAACAACGCCACGCACCTCCAGGGCTGGGCGAGCATACAAGCGAGTTACTGCGTGAAATCAGCTACAGCAAAACGGAGATTGAGCAATTCAAAGCGGGAGGCGTAATATGACCAACAAACACCGCGCTATTGAGCGAGCCGAGCAGCTCATGGACGCCTACCTCGATGATCTAAAAACCATTGTAAATATTGATTCCGGCACCTTTACCAAGCCGGGTATCGACCATGTAGGAGCCTACCTGCAGGAACGTTTTCAGGCATTTGGTTTCTCCACACGCTTTGATAGGCAGCAGCAGTATGGTGATCACCTCATCGCCACACACAAGGGCAATGCACCAGGTGGATCCCACATCTTGCTCATCGGGCACATAGATACGGTACTGCCTGAAGGTGAGGCAGAACGCAGGCCATTCACTACCGGCCAACGCGATGGCGCGCACATTGCCACGGGTCCCGGCGTTCTGGATATGAAATCTGGTGTGCTCATCGGTATGTATGCCCTGCATCTTTTGATAGAGGGACAGGAAGCGGACTACTCTCAGGTGACGTTCATCTGTAATAGCGATGAAGAGATCGGCTCCCCCAGTAGTAAAGCACTGATACGGGAAATGGCACAGCAAGCCGACGCCGTCTTAGTCCTGGAGCCAGGACGCGTTAAAGAGACCGTAGTCTCTTCGCGCAAGGGCTGCGGCCAATATCGTGTCGAGGTGCATGGTTTAGCGGCTCACGCCGGTGTCGAGCCACAACGCGGGCGCAACGCCATTCTTGAGCTTTCTTACCAGGTACAGAAAATGCAGGCCCTCAACGGCACCATTCCTGGAGCAACAATCAGCGTCGGCATTATCCGCGGGGGGGAACGCACCAATGTCGTACCAGACTACGCCTACTTCGATATGGACACGCGCGTAACCGACCAGGCCAGTCTCAAGGCATTGGAAGAAGCCATGTGCCAGGTTACCCATCAAAATAAGCTGCCGGACACCCGCATTACGCTGAGCGGCAGCATGTTATGTCAACCATATGAACGTAACAATCAAAACGCTCAGCTTGTCGAGTTGGCAAGAGATGCGGGACGCGAGCTTGGTCTAAGCATACAGGACGTAGGCAGTGGCGGCGCATCCGATGCCAATACAACCGCAGCGATGGGCATACCCACGCTGGACGGATTGGGCGCAGGCGGCGGCCTCGCCCACAACCCAGGCGAATTCATCGAACTAGATTACTTACCGGCACGCATCGCCCTGGTCGCAGGCCTCGTGAGAAAGATTGGCAAATGAAATGGCGAGAGCGGATAGACAGGGCCGACCCGGCTCTGTCTATCCGCTCTCGCCATTTCATGCTCAATTCACCAGCAGCGTCACCTGCACAGTCACAGCTGTACCAGGTGTAGGTGTAATAACCACCGTCGCGTTATATGGCCGCCCCGGACTCAAACCAGCCACATTCACATTGAAAGTGATCGTGGAGGACTGTTGGGAAGTATCACTACCAGAGGTAGGCGTTACCGACAACCACGATGCAGACGGCATGCCTACTGTCCAAGATAGCATATCGCCGCCAGTATTCTGTATCGTAATGGTTTGCGCTGTGGGATTATTGCCGGCAGTTGTCGTGAATGTCAAACCACCCGGACTAAGCGTCATCTGCGGCGGAGCGATAGCGATGGTAACCGGTATCGTCGCTGGGCTCCCCGCTGCAACATTACCCGTAATCGCATCAACCGCAGTAATCGTCACGCTCGTTGTATACGACGAGCCGCCGGCTAAGCCCGCTGCATTGGCATTGACGCTTATAGGCGTGCTTGTACCCCCCACCAGGTTAGTGCCCGTCACCGCCGAAAGCGAAATAAAGCTCGGAGCGGCCGGGTCCAGCGTCGCGGTCCAGTTCAATGGCATACCGCCTGTATTAGCAATAGTAATCGGTTGTGCGTTCATTCCGGTTGCAACGTTAAAGCTGACCCCTGGACCGGCCTTAAGTGTAGGAGGAGCCAGCACGTTCAACGTTACTCCGACCGCCTGCGGGCTACCCGTAATCGCAATGCCGCCCTCTACAGCAGCCAGCGAGATCGAACCCGTATATGGGGAGCCCCTAGACAGCTTCGCTGCCGCTACCGTAACTGTAAAAGTCGTGTTCTGGCCACTGGCGAGCGTCGCTGAAGCAGGCGATACCGCCAGCCAACCTGTCCCACTGTCCATCGTCACACTTGGGGTAACAGTGACAGTACCCGTGCAGTTCCCTATGACCCCAATCGTGAAGCTTTGCGGCGCAGGATTTAAGCCAGGCTCAGTAGAAAAGGATTTCGTAGGCAGCGAGGGACTTTGTAACGTGCATAGCGGCTGCACCGTCAACGCGACTGTAACGCTTTGCGGAGTACCAACAGGTTTTTTGGTAACGCTATCAATGGCAGTGATAGTCACTGTGCCCGAATAGTTGGGAGCCGCCTTCAACCCAGCAAGCACAATTCCTACATTTGTTACCGAGGGAGTCGTTAAGCTTACTGTACCCTTTGCCGGCGTCGTGGTAAGCCACGTTCCTCCAGCAGGCTTAGTAGCTGTTGTAGCCGTCCAACTCAAGGCATTTGCGCAGGCACCGTTAGCGGTGATCTTCACCGCTTGCGCCGCAGGATCATGCTGCCCGATAACCCCCTGGAAGCTGAGCGCGGGAGAATCTAACGCGCTTGCGCATGAAGGCTGCACCACAAAGCTTACGGGAATGTACCGCGGGCTTCCAGCAGCAGGATGATTCAGGCTATTTACCCCGGTAATCGTGATCTCACCATTATAGGGTGCAGTGCTAAATGTGCTAAATGTCGCTAGCAGTGCCGCTTTAACAGTTATAGTTGTGGATTGACCTGGGCCAAGGCTGCCCTCGGCCGGAGTGACTGAAAGCCATGCGCCACCAGTCGTCGAAGTTGTCGCATGCCAATTAAGAGTTCCGCCAGCCGAGTTAGTCACAGTAACTGTTTGGGGAAGCGGATCAGGCTGCCCAATGACACCGTTAAAGGTGAGTATGGTAGGCGTGATTGCCAAAAGTGGCGTCGGGGGTTGCCCCATGACGTATGTCACAGGCAAGATCTGCGTCCCGGCAGATGAACTGAAGATTACCGTGCCGGTATACATTCCAGGCTTTAGACCCGCAACATTAACATTCACTGCAGGAGAGGCAGGCGTCACCCCGCTTGTGATGGCAATACTCAGCCAATGTACGCCGTCTTTGGTCGAAACGGATGCATTCCAATGCAGCCGATGCGTACAACCCTGCGTAACTCCCACCTTAAGGATCTGTGAAGCAGGAGCCGGCTGCGAATAGGCACTGGTGAAGGTCACCCCTCCCGGTGAAACCTGAATGGCGCATTGAGGCACAATCGTTAGACTGATGTAGACCGTTTGCTTGCCGTTGATGACCGGCTCCGACCCCTGGCTGGTAAAGGTTACCCATCCACTATAGACGCCGGGCAGCAAGCCGCTGGTGTCTACACTAATTGCCACTGGCTGGCTGTTACCCTTAGTAACCGTTCCAAACTGGGGATAAACCGCGAGCCAACTGGACCCGCCGCTCACAGAACTGGATGCGTCCCACTGTAAGGGCAGCCTTCCCGGATTACTGACCGTTACTATTTGCCCTGGCCGGTCCCTACTACCATCAGTAGCATTGAAAGAAAGCACGGCCGGTGTAAGCTGCAGCACAGCCTCATGTCCACGTTGCAGCGGTGTTACACCCATCCTCACTGGTAGAGTGGTTTGCCCGGTATTTGATGTGAAAATCACGCCGGCACTATACGGTCCCACTTTAAGATTCGAGCGATCACCCGCAAAAGTTATCCGCATGGTTTGACCGCTTGAAAAGCTGCCACTTTGTGGACTGATCAGCAGCCATGGCTGTGTCACGATAGCTTGCCAGGAGATTTCCCCACCGCCAACATTTGAAAGCGTGATCGTTCGAGCGCTATTGGCCGCCTGGTCGTCCGAACCAAGATCGATGTTATACATCGAAAAAAGCAGGTGCGCCGGACGCAGCACGGCGCCTTGTCCTGTGACCATCACTGTGAAACTGGCAGATCGATGTAAAATTGCATCCTCCGCATGGATAATATGTGAACCCGCTCCCCACGAAGGATCAACAGCCACTGTATCGCTGAAAGCGCCTTCCTTGTTGGTATAAATAATGTTCATTCCGCCTGTATCAGCTATCGCAATATTTGTATCACGTGTCAGTCCGACACGCCCGGACGAGCTAAAGTTAGAACCGCGCAGGGCAAGGATCCCCCCTTGAGCAACAGTGGATGGAGTGACCTGTAGCGAGAGCAAACCCTTTCCATTGGCTGACTGCCTGATCCCGCGGCCAAGCGTCATCATGATACCCAAAACCCCACCCAACAACAGGCCCATTAACGCCAGCACACTAATCCAGGAGAATAGGCGAGTCGGTATGCGGCGTGACATCTTCCGCGGGACCTGTCGCAGTAGCGCGGGAGGGGAAGCTTTTTCCGGCCTGGGGGCCACCGGCGCAGGAGGAACTCGGAACGTCTTATAGGTCACTACCTTGTTCCAGGTCGCATTGCGCTGCATCCCATAATCGTCACCATCCTCCTGCTCGTCATCGATTTGTTGTAGCGGTGGTACAGCCCCATTCCCCGAAGCCGACCCGCTCTGCCTGGCTTTAACTAAGGTTGCTGTTCTGCTCGTATCCCGGTGTTGAGTGGTCGTACCGGTTCCAATTGTCAGCCTATGAAACCGAGGCAATTTGAGAATACGCGGGCGATCAGCCAATTTAATGGTTGGGGCGAACTGATCTTCGTCACAGTGAATATCAGGGGATTGTTCCAGCATAGATAGGGACTCACCGCAAGTTGCGCAATATTTAGCAAACCCTGGCAGTGGTCCTTGACATTTTGGGCAACGTAGTACTCTCATGGCCCATCCCTCTAAGAGTAGGAGTTACTCCCCTATCCAAAGTGTACGAGACGATCAGCCCGCTTTTCAAGTTACATTTTAATAAATCGGCTCCTGCGGTCTCGAAATCGTCGTACGTAGGAAGTACTTCAAGATCCAGAAGATTAATCCGTAAACCAGCATGCCGATCAGCGTCGACCATTCAAAGATGTGAGTCAAATGGACACTATACTGTGCGTTCGGTACAATGCCAAAAAACGGGTAGAGAAAGAAGCCGGTAAAGTTATAAAGAAACTGCGCAAACGGATTGGTTGGATCCGCTCCAACCAGCTTCAAGAAAAACCGCAAAAGGAACAACGCCTCTAATACCAGAATGGCCCACGTGATGTAGTCAATGATCTTGGCGATCACATACCTGGTCTTACGCGGCCCCTGGTCTTTGGGAGCTTGCCTGTAGGGTTCCTGGCGCTGATAGGGCGGCTGAATATTCTCCCCCCCCTGCTGATATGGACTCCCCTGAGGGTTCACTTCAGTAGGCTGTGCATAAGGTGGATAATTTGGATTATAGCCGGGCTGTGGATAGATAGGATCATTCGGGTACTGGCCAGGATTAGGCTGCATGTTAGCCGGATCATTTGGGTACGGGTTAGATGGCATCCTGTTCTCCTTTCAATTGTTGGGGGACCCTCTATGATCTCCCTGGACCTGAGGTCTGCGGATGCCCTGCCTCCATGATACCAGGTGCTCAATGAGAGCTCGGCAGAGCAACCAGATCCCCCCATACAATTACAACTACATAAAATTATAACACTATTATTCAGAATGTGTCACCTTGTCAAACGCGGCTCCAGTCATTCAGGCCCACTAGTACCTTTGTAGATGAAAGTGGCTCATCTTTGCATGAGCTTTGTATACTACTTTGAAAGCGGACTTTTACGAAAGGAGATCTATTGGTTCGTGGGACCAAGCATTGCATTTTTTATAGGACTGTTACTACTGGTGCTCTTCATCTTTCTGCGTACACAAAGGATCGAGTCGCTTCAGCAGCACGGAGTGCCAGTGGTAGCAATCATCACACGGGTTGAGCAGTTCGCGGGTATCACTTATGTAATCGCAAACTGGCAGGACCCTTATAGTAGGCGCATCTATACCTTTCACAACGGAGCCATGTTCACCCCGCTCCCTCTCCAAAGGGGAAGTTCTATCACGGTCCTGGTGAGCCGCAATAACTATAAGCGCTACTATATGCCTTTGGGCGCCAGGATGCGTTGATCACCACTTATTCCAGTGCACAATTTTCTCCATCGGCACTCTTGGCGCAGGCTTGAAATCTGTACCCAGCGTATAGGCCACAGGAATCAACGCTGCCTGTGATACCCGCTCATATGGAATACCGAGCACCCCTGCCGCCTCCCGCTCATAGAAAAGATGAAAGGTTGTCCAGGATGTCCCCAACCCACGCGAGCGAGCAGCAAGCATGAAACTCCACACCGCAGGCAAGATCGAACCCCACACACCCGCCTGCTCAATGGCATTGAAACCATCAACGCGGCCCCAGACGCAAGGCACCAATAACACCGGGGCCTCGTGCAAATGCTCAACCAGGTACACCGTGGAGTCCAGCACTCTTCTGAGTGTCTCTTGCCGCTCCGCCGGGAGTTTACTGACTGCAGCAGCGCTCCTGGCTATATACTGCTCACGATATATCTCAAATCCTTTCCGGTAGATATCCCCCAGCGCCAGGCGCTGCTGGGCATCGGTCACAACCACGAAGTGCCAGTTCTGGCTATTTCCTCCCGTGGGTGCCTGCACCGCGAGTTCCAGGCATTCCTGGATTAGCTCCGGTTCCACTTCTCGCGAAAAGTCCAGGCGCTTCCTAACCGAGCGCGTCGTACTCAGCAACTCATCAGGCGAAAGATCAAGTAGTGGCATGTTCTCATTCTCCTTATACCGCAACATTCGTAGACCGGCTGTAGGGCTTCTCCGGGTCGATCAACACATTCACGCACGCAGGCAGCCCGGACGCAAACGCCCTTTCCAACGCCGGGCGAATATCTTCCGGCCTCTCCACCAGCTCGCCATACCCTCCAAGGGCCTCGACCATCTTATCGTAGCGTATTCCCGGTGTAAGTTCCGCCGCCGTCGCGTGGCCAATAATCGCCTTTTGCGGATGCTTGATCTGCCCCCACGCGCCATCATTCCCAATAATCGACACCACGGGCAACTTCTGGCGCACCATACTCTCGAACTCCATACCGTTGAGTCCAAAAGCCCCGTCTCCATGTACGATTAACACCTTTTTGCCAGGGCGTGCTATCTGCGCCGCCATCGCGAAGCCCGTTCCTGCCCCCAGGGTGCCCATTGGGCCTGCGTCGAGCCAGTACCCAGGCTTGTAAACGTTGATCACCCTTGCAGCATAGCTTACGATGTCACCGCCATCGCCCACCACCGTCGTATCCTCATCGATAAAGTCGCGTATCTCGCGGCAGAAACGCATGGGATGCATAGGCACAGCATCAGAACTCATCAGCGCTCCATCACGCCCCAGCGCATTGCGTTCCTCCCTGCGAATATATGCAAGCCAATCGCCCTCACCAAGCTGTTTCGTCGCCTCTGCCAGTTGGCGCATACTCAAGCCAACATCTCCCACTAATCCCACCGCCGCGCCCCGGTTGACACCTACATCCTCGCCCAGCAGGTCGAACCAGATCATGTTGGCTTCCTGCGGAATAAGCGGCGGCTGACCGTGATTGAGGCGAAAATCCATGCGCGTGCCGATTGCCAGGATCGTATCGGCCCCTTCCAGCGCTTTGCGTCGTGAAGCCGTGAAATATAGCGGATGCGTTGGCGGCAGGCAGCCTCGCCCAGCGCCATTCAGGAAGACCGGAGCATTAATCCGCTCCGCCAGTTGGCGCAGCGGTTCGGCGGCATCACACCACCATACAGCCGTTCCCGCCATGATCACCGGGCGCTGCGCTTTTTCCAGCAGGGCAGCCGCTTTTACCACGTAATCAGGATCGGGCGCTGTGCGGCCCTCGTAACGATAGTGTTCAGGTTCACCCGGATCGAAAAGCGTATCGGTATCCGCCAGGTTATTCAGCACATCCATGGGCATTTCTAAAAAAGCCGGGCCAGGCTTCCCATTTAACATCTGTCGGAAAGCCGAGGCCGTGTACTCGCCCAGCCGCCCGGTCTCATGCACAGTACGTGCCCACTTGGTTATGGGACGCAGCAGGTCAATCTGATTCATTTCCTGCAGCGCGCCGCGATCCCACAGGCTGAGCGGAGCCGCCCCGCCAATCACAAGGATCGGGCTATTCGCAAGATAAGCATTTGCTACCCCGGTCACGCCATCGGTAACCCCCGGCCCTGCTGTCAAGAGCGCAACGCCCGGCTTGCGCGTGCTTTTCGCCCAACCCTCAGCCGCGTGCACCGCCGCCTGCTCGTGCCTTGTATCCACAACGCGAATACCCTCACGTACGCATCCATCATAAATGGCCGCAATATGCCCCCCACTGAGGGTGAAGATTACTTCGACACCTTCTCTTTTAAGGATTTTGGCGACCAGCCAGCCGCCGTGGATCATGCCCATGGGAAACTCCGTTCTATGTCTATCTCAGATGAGACCTAGATACTCCTCACTCCACTCCAATATCCCACGCCTGCTGCAAATCAGCACGCGAATAAACCTGGAAAGCCATCAGCGTATTCGTCTTAGTAATCGCGGACAGCTTCATCATATGCGCGGTAACGACTTCGGCCAGGTCTTCATATTGCGGGAGCCGCAGCAGCGCAACCAGGTCATACTCGCCCGTCACAGAGTACACCTCCGCCACGCCTTCGATCTCCAAAAGACTCTGCGCCGTCTCGTTCACCTGCCCGCGCTGCACGTTAATCAGAACCAGGGCGGATATCATATGGCAACTCCTTTACATTCCCATCACGGGAGGAAGCGGCACCACTGCCGGCAGCCTCATGCTCAGCCCAATCACCCTCAGTTTCTTAGCCAGCGATTCCTGCGCATAGCGCGGTGTCATCCACGGGTCATCGCCTCTCGCCTGCATATTTTGCACCTGTTCAGGCGCGGGAGCTATAGCCTCTAACGCGGTGGGTGCATATTTCTCGACAGCGTCATGTATAACCCGGGCATTGGCGGCATCTCGCTGGATCATCTCGCGCAAAAACTTCACACCAAAAACCACGTGCCGCGATTCGTCTCGCGCCACAGCGGTAAAGCCGCCGCGAAAAGCCGGGAACAGGCCATTCACGCGGTACGCGTCCAGGATACTGCGCTGGCCGGCCAGCGCCATCGTTCCCTCGACAACCACATGATAGAGCGTTATACCCTCAACCAGGTGTGCCAGGTTCCCCGGTTCTTGCCGTATACGCTCCGACACCTCCGCAAGCGCTTCGATCAGTATATATTTCAGTTGAGCGTTCATATACCCGCGTGCAACTGCCAGGGCATCTTCCAATTTCTCCTTTTCAACACCAAGTACTTCTCTGAAGAAACGGGCGAAGAACACCGTGTGCCGCGCTTCATCAACCAGTTGGGTGGTCAGGAAAATGCGCATCTCCTCGTCAGGCATAGCTAACACATAAGGGGCCAGGGTGTCCGTGACACATGCCTCGCCCTGGAAGAAAGCCGATAGGCCATATATACGCATGCTCCGCTCATCTTGCGACATCCCCTCCCATTGCGCGCGGTCTTCGCTGAAATCAATGTCCTGCGCACGCCACTGCTGGCGTTCCCAACGATAGTAAAGCTCACGGTATGGAGGCAAGTGTACCAGGCCTTCATCAATGATATGCAGCACATTGTCGATTGGTGTCTGTTGCAACTGTATCAGTGTAGCGTTTTCCGGCGGCGTATCAATAGACATGTTGTCTCCTTAACTCTTTCTTATCGATCTTCCCCACGGCATTGCGTGGCAGGCTATTCACAAACTCGATCTCGCTGGGCGTTTTGTAGTTTGCCAGCCATTCACGACAATAAGCTTTGAGTGTTTCCGCATCCACGTCCGCGCGAGTCACGACGAAAGCTTTGACCTCTTCGCCCATGCGCTTGGATGGTACACCAATCACCGCCGACTCGATCACCGCTGGATGCCTGTTGAGCACTTCTTCAACATCACGCGGGTAGATATTAAATCCGCCACGTATGATCAGATCTTTTTTCCGTTCAACAATGTACACGTAACCATCTTCATCAAAACGACCCATATCGCCCGTGCGCAGCCAACCGTCGCGCAGGGCCTCCTGGGTCTGTTCCGGCATGTTGTAGTATTCCTTCATGATGTTAGGGCCGCGCGCAATGATCTCTCCCACCTCGCCAACCGGTACAGGCTGATCATTTTCATCCACGATCAGCAGCTCGACATCTGGAAGTGGCTTGCCAACCGAGCCAGCTTTACGGGGCATTCCCTGGCCATGCGATGTCAGGACAGCACTTGCCTCCGAAAGGCCATATCCTTCCAGAATCACGCAGTTAAATTTCTGCTCAAAGCCTTCCAGGACCGCAAGCGGCAGCGGGGCCGAACCGCTCACACAATAGCGCAGGCTGCTCGTATCGTACTTATCGGCGTCAGGCGTGAATAGCAGCGCCACAAACATGGCCGGCACGCCCGCAAAAGCATTGACATGGTGACGCTCAATGGCAGAGAGCACCGCCGTGGTGTCAAAGCGCGGGTGCAAGATTGCCTTCCCGCCACCCAGGTACCCGACATTTGTGGCCACCAGTCCATAGGCATGCGCCAGGGGCAAAACCGCCAGTTGTACCTCCCTCTCTTGTGAACTTGCCTCTTCACCCGCAATATTTTCTCGCCCACTGGCAGCGTTGGAGACAACATTGCGATGTGTCAGCACCACCCCTTTCGGGTTCCCCGTGGTTCCAGAGGTGTAAAGGATCACGGCAGTATCATCCGGCGTGAGCGATACATCCTCCGGGTCTTCCAGGTAACGATCCGCGTACGCTGAACCTTTGGCCACAACATCTTTGTAAGCATGTACAGTGAATTGGCCCCCTTGCGCCTGGCCCTCTCCCGTCTTTATACCGGTAGCTATGATATGCTGCATGGTAGGAACATCCGCCAGTGCACTGCCTAACAGCGGCAGCAGGATAGCACTCGTAATCACCGCTTTAGCCGCCGAGTTCTCAGCGATATAATGCACCTCCGGTCCCTTAAGCAGAGGCATCACAGGAATGATGATCGCACCGGTGCGCGCAATCGCCTGGTACGAAATGATTACCTCCGGGCTATTGATCATCATCACAATAACGCGGTCGCCTTTCCCTATGCCTAACGACCTGAGCCCTTGCGCCAACTGGATCGCTTCCCGCGCGACCTCCACGTTGGTATATTCGCGCACCTCTCCTTGATCCTCATAGACCAGCGCCTTAAAAGGCCCGTAATTCAGGATATTATAGGTGGCAAGGTCGTACAGAAAACGCAGGTCTTCAAGGTTCATTCCGCGCGTCTCGCTCGTCATACATTAGCCTCTTTTCTTCGTACAAAAGGAACGACTACAACTGCTTCACCGGCGGTCACTTTGTCTCCTTTCTGGTTCTGTGCCCAGCACTCCAGCGTAACGGATTCGCTCAGGTCGCCATTGGCCATCCGTGCCTTGACCACGCCACAGCAGGTGAGAATATCATCCAGGCGTACCATATTCATGAAACGCACCCTGAACTGCACCATCCGTGCGCCGGGGATACCCGCGATTTGCTGGTTGACGAACTGCCCCAGGAAGGCCATGCTCAGCATGCCGTGCGCAATCACGCCGTCAAGCCCAACGCGCCGCGCGGCCTGCTCATCCAGGTGAATAGGATTGTAGTCACCGGACGCCTCGGCATAGCGGCGCAGTTGTTCCTGCGTAATTGGTGGCTTGACCAGCGGGGCAAGTTCCTGTCCGGCAGTCGTGTCCACAATGCTCATCAATCGACTCCTTCCTCAGAAAACGGGCTGCATTGAACGCCAGGGACTAGATGGCATCTGGATCACCGCAGGCTCCCAACCCGCCTCGCCATACAAAATAGACCCGTTCCATTTAGGGTTCTTGCGGCAGTAGTGATAGCATACCTGCCAGGCACGGCTGACTTTCTTCTTCTCATGATACGCGGTCTCCACACCCAGCTGAAAACTGAGCAATTGCGCATAATACGGCTGCAGGTTATACTCTATATCATCTGTATCTAACTCATGGTCGGTAAAGGACGTTTGAAGATCAAAGCGGTACGGATAGTTCATCACCTCCGGATCCCGGTCCTCCTCGTCTGCCAAATGGATGAGAATGAGCATTCCCAACATCTCAAATTGGCAATATGGTTCACCAGAAAATGTGTTTTGTCGAAAAGGAGGCAATGAGAAGAGGTTACGTATCTCGGTGGCGAGTTGTTGCAGAGATTTGTCCGTCTTGATACAGATTTGAAACGACATAAGGGACTCCTTCTGGAGGTGCGAAGATTCTTAAGCCTTTCTCCGGTTGAACTAATTTCATCTTACGCCGCCAAGAAATAGGTGTCAAGCCAAGTTCTTGACTCGCTTGCTCTCAACTTGCATCTACCGCTCGTGCCTGCTATACTTGCAATGCAATAGTGCAATTGTTCTTTAGTCAGGAGTAAACGAGCGGTCATGGTTGCCGCAGCACGCAGATCCACCTGGCCTGCTCCGCCGCCCAGGCAAGCAGGGCCAGTCATATATGGCAGTCCCCCTATTCAGCATTGGTTAATACACTACTGGCAAAAATTAGAGCTCCCGGCACAGGAATTGAATCGCGTGGCGATCACTCAAGATCGCCAAGAATACATGCGTTGGACAGGCAAGCGGCTCAACATCATGGTTCTCGGCTGCTATTGCTACCTGCCTGCTCCTCCGACTACACGTCCTCGCAAGCATGGATTATTACAGGCACTCCCGGCCCTTAACAGCGATATTGCATCACAACAGCACGTACCTGGTCACCGTCATCTCATCTTCATAGAGCCAGATATGCAGCCCAGATCGATTGAGGTTACTGTGGCCCACGAATTGATCCACCTGGCTGATCGTATAAACGGCACACCACGTCGCCATAAACATCACGGCCACGATTCGATTGCCGCTGACGAAGCAGCAGTAACCGGCTATGCGCTCGACGAGTTACGCCAACTGCTCCACGAGGAAAGCGCACGGCGCGAAAGCCTGCGCCGCGAACGACGCCCAATCCGCTACATTTACCACTGTCCCAATTGCGGTAAGGAATACCCGCGTGTCCGTCGTTACTCACAAGCTGTCTCATGCAGCAACTGCGACAAAAGCTACAATCCCAAGTTCCGCCTGCTGCTGCGCAACATATAGCAACACATAAATAGGGGGCGTGATCAATCACGCCCCTATTTATGTGTTGCTATATGTTGCGCAGCAGCAGGCGGTCGCATAACTATGCAAACTGGGCACAAAGAAGCTCACGCCATAATACGTGAATAACGTCGCAGCGAAGCCAATAGTCAATAACCAGGCCGCACGTTTACCACGCCATCCACGAATCCCGCGTGCGTGCAGGTAAACTGCATAAATCAACCAGGTAACCAGCGCAGATGTTTCTTTCGGATCCCAACTCCAGTAGTGACCCCAGGCATAGTTCGCCCAGTAGGCACCCAGGATCAGCGTCAAAGCAAGCAGTGGGAACCCAACAATCACGGCTTTATAACCCAACTCGTCCGCCGCTTCCGCGGATGGCAGCCATACAAAGCGCTGTCCCTCACCGCCTTGCACCAGCACAATTAAGGCAGCACCAAAGGCGACGCTAAATAATGCATAGGCGAAGATCGCCATTGAGACATGTACTGTCAGAATTGGCTGATCTTGCAGGGCGGGAATAAGTTGTGTTGATCCATTGATCAGGTTATAAGTAACGCCGAGGAAGATGGCTATACCGACGGTTACGACTGACAGCAGGCACACATACAGGCCCCACGCCCGTACGCGCTCGTGGAAGCGTGCCTCGAAAATCAGGTAGCACAGCAGCAGCGCAGTGGTAAAACTCAGGCTGAACTCGTACAGGTTACTCCACGGCGCATGTTGCTCTACAACAGTGCGAAAAAGCTGCGACATGAACAGCATGAAGACGGTGAACCAGCCCAGCGTCGTGCCAATGCGCCCAATCGCGACCAGGCTGCTGTTGAGAGCGATCGGCTTTTCGCCATCCGGCTGTTCATGCAATACAACATTGCTGCGTACCAGCGTTGTGACGCCACCGCCAGCATCAGCAACCGCTTTACTCTTGCTCGCCTTGCTGCGATCCTGGCTACGCGCCCGCTCTACAGCCAGTTGCTTTGCCAGGCGAGCAGAGCCAACCGTATACCAGAGATATGCCAGGGTCATGACAATGAGCATGCATAGCCCCGCTGTAAAAAAATACTTTGACATGACCGCAAAACCTGATAGATCAGGCGATGCTGTTACAGATAAGAGCCGCATAATAAACCTCGTTGTGCTGTAATAAATAATAGTCCCGCATAGATAGTAGCATAGCTATGGAAGAGCGTCAAACACTCAATGCGTCCCCGCAAACTCTTGCTGCAACTCACCCAACCAATCGAGCAGCGCGCGTGTCTGGTAAATGCGACTACGCAGCACAATATGGTCGAGGAAAGCCATATCGCTCGACTTTGCAACGGGGAGACGCGGGGACTCAAGGTGTTCGAGGAATTTACGACAAGCAATAATCTCCTGGTCGATCAGGTGAGCCGTCTTCTTCGGATCGATACGCTGCACAAAATAGAGCTTAAGCAAGAAGATCAAGCGAATCTCGCGTGGACGCTCAACAGGCGTGGTAAGCCACTCAAAAAACGTTTTGCGGCCCAACTCAGTGAGATGAAAAATTTTGCGCGGCGGACGTATCCCTTGCGGCTCCAACTCGGCTTCGATATACCCGAGGCGTTCCAGTTTCTTGAGGAACGCATACATCTGGCTCATCTCCAGGTGGATGATCTGCCCCAGTGTGCCGTCCTGGAATTGCTGGAACATCTCATAGCCATGCATGGGCTGACTTTCAAGCAGTCCCAGGATAGCGTATTCTGCTGGTTCGCTGATCTGCATAATCGTTTATCAATGCTACCCACTCAAATCAACCAGGAAAAAGAATAGTGCCATTATAGTCCATCATAAACGATGAGGCAAGCTTACTAACTGAGATCCACGCATACTTCTTCTGGCGGGCCTGCGGCCCGCTATGGGGGAGAGAAACGTGCGAGGACACCTCGCGCTCCGGCGGGGGACTTCGCCCCCTGCACCCCCAGTTCTGAGTGGATGTGAAAGATCGACTTCGCATCACGTAATATTAGGTAAATTAACGCTCGAAATACCTGGGGTTCAACAGATACGTTCACACGCCCCTCACAATAAAATAAGCCGGGTCTAGACAACGAGGGAAGAAACACATGTCAATACTCGATAAGCCGCTAACTCCCCCACCTCGCCGCTCAAGGCGGCGTTCCATCATTATTTTAAGTATACTGCTCATCCTCCTGCTCATCCTGTTTGTATTTACCGATATCCATGCCGATATAGCCTTTATCGTGCACTTCGTCACCGCTCCCAACCATTTCACCTACCATGGTCACTCCGATTATGTAAGTTCTGTAGCCTGGTCGCCTGATGGCAAACGCATCGCATCGGCTAGCGGTGATCACACCGTACAGGTGTGGGATGCCGTTGATGGAAGTCACGTCCTTACCTACCGTGGTCATTCCTCTGATGTCCTGTCCCTGGCCTGGTCGCCCGATGGAAAATACATCGCCTCCGGCAGCTTCGACACGACAGTGCAAGTGTGGGATGCCGTCTCTGGCAAGAGCGTGTATACCTATCATGAGCATAGCGACGCTGTACCCGACGTTGCGTGGTCACCCGACGGAAAGCGCATCGCCTCCGCGAGCAACGACGGCAGCGTGCAGGTATGGGATGCTTTCACCGGCAGCCACATCATCGCCTACAGAAGTCCACCTACCACCAGAGGAAGGCCGGCGCCATGGGACGCTGTAGCCTGGTCACCCGACGGAAAGCGCATCGCCATCGGTGGGAATGGCAACGTGTTAGTATTGGATGCTGCTACAGGCAAAAACGTTGCTTCCTATGGCTACAATGCGGGCACAGTCCATGCTGTGGCCTGGTCTCCCGACGGTAGGTACATTGCAGTTGGCAGCGCTGCTAACACTGTGCAAATATGGGATACTGTTACTGCTAATAACATCTACAACTACCAGGGCCACAATGAAGACGTTTTTTCTGTAGCCTGGTCTCCTGACGGCAAAAGGATTGTATCAGGCAGTGGCGACGGCACCGCGCAAGTATGGGACGCCTTCACAGGCAACCATGTCTATATCTATCGCGGCCACGCCGATTACTATTGGGGACACCTCACATCTAATGCGCCTGTTTATAGCGCGGCCTGGTCCCCTGATGGTAAAATGATCGTATCAGGCAGCGACGATTCGACAGTGCAGGAATGGAAGGCAATGTGAAGACTTCTCATGTATTATGATAAACTATATAAAGCTTGATGGGAGAACCTAGATGGAATCGCAGGCCACCTCTGCCAGGTTTAAGTGGGAACAGAGAATTAGCTCCGGCTTTATGATTTTCTTTCTGCTCCTCACGCTTCCGCTTATGGGTATCGGCCTTTACACGTTCTTTACTTCTATATCATCTTATGCACAGGTAAACAGCTATCAAGAGGGGCGCTGTACAATCCTTTCCAGGAAACTACTGACCAATACTGTTAGTGACGATTCGAGCATTAGCGGCACGGGTTACTCCACCCTTTACGGACCGAATTTTACATTCATCGTACGGACTACCGATGGGAAGAGCTATCAGACCAGTGGTTATGATGTAACCCATAACTTTGCGAGCGATCAGAGTGTGCAGCAGGCGATTCTAGCTAGCTACCAGGTAGGTAAAGTTTATTCATGCTGGTACAACCCGGCGCGGCCGTCTGAGGCGGTGCTCGACCGGGACGTGTCTCCTGGTCCTTTCATCTTCAGTATCGTCTTTTTCGGAGCTGGCCTGGTCTTCTTTATCCTCATTTTGCTTTACATTAAATCATCGATGCACAAGAGGCGCAAGGTGCTTGAAATGGAAGCTCAGACAAAGGAGAGCGTACAGCCCTTACTTTGAGAAGGCAATTTGAGATGGCATATTCCCAAGGAATGCGATGTTGACTTTGCATCTGGTGTGGTAAAACGGGTTCACTCCAAATGTTGTCGTTCTTGACTGCATGGGGTATAGTTGTGTCGTGAGGAGTTAATGAAGAAGAGAAAAGACTTAAGAGGACAGTTACCTGGAGGAAGATGGCTTTCCCATCCAATAATTGTAAAAATAGAGGATGATTATGGTGAGTTTGTGGTAAGTGAACTCAAATACCACATGCATGGCGAAGGATCAACGATACCAGAAGCCATTGAAGCATTTAAACGCATCTTCTCAGGATACCTCGATATTCTTTCGGAAGAAGAGAATAATTTAAGCTCATACATGTACGAACAGCTTGAATATTTACGTTCGGCAATTAGGACAGAACAGTAGTATGGGGAGACTTGAATCAGACGAGACTGATAAGGCTCTTAGAAGTAAGATGAAGGCAGAGCGACTTGATAGAGCTGATTGGTATTACAAAGCACAACCCATTGTCTTATCCTATGTCCAGGTAGAGCCGCTGCTCAAAGCAAAAAAGCAGGGTCAGCAATCTATCGAAATCTCTCCTGACTTAGCTCTTACTAAAGTCACAGTAACACTCACGCCTAATGGTGTTGAATTTCCAAACGGCGAACACCTGGACTGGCAAAGCATCGAGAAGATCAGCAAATCTGAGGTCAATTGCTTTATCTTAGAAAACAACACCATCAGACCCATACAGGTATTCTCTGAATACACAAATCGCGTGTGTAGCCTCATGCCCACAAAAGGAGCACCCAGCATGCTGATCGCTGGCTTCGTAATGCACCGCATCAAAGATATTGATCCCATGCAGGATACGAGGAGGAAGATCGCAGCTATCTCGCCCATTGCGGGGCGCGTACTGGATACGGCAACGGGCCTTGGGTACACAGCCATCGAGGCCTCCAAAACCTCAGACGAAGTCATCACCATAGAACTCGACCCGGGTGCACAGGAAATTGCACGCCTCAATCCCTGGTCTCAGGCCCTCTTCAACAACCCCAAAATCCAGCAGGTAATGGGTGATGCCTTCGAAGTCGTGCAAACCTTCGAGGGCGGAAGCTTTTCACGCATCATCCACGACCCACCCACGTTCAGCCTGGCAGGCGAACTCTATTCTGGAGCATTTTACCGGCAGCTTTACAGAGTGCTTAAACGTGGTGGTCGTCTCTTCCACTACATCGGCGACCCCAATAGCAAGGCCAGCGGCGGCGTAACAAAAGGCGCACTGCGGCGCCTGCAAGAAGCAGGCTTCGCACGCGTCATCCGTAAACCCGAAGCCTACGGGGTTGTCGCATACAAGTAGGGACGACCACAAGGGTCGTCCTGTTCGTCCTGCTCAAGCTTACCCTTTCCGCAAATGTGCAAATCTGTCGATCGCCTTTATCCCGCTCTTTCCGCGAAAGCGCAAATCTCCCGCACGCCACGTTCAATCTCCTTTTCTGGAGCTCCCAGCGAGATACGTACATAGTTATCTGCCGTAGAGCCAAAGTTGTTGAAGGAAACAGCAACTATAGAGTTCTCATGAGATCGAAAAGGGAATTGGTGTCCACGTTTTTCCCCCATCAGCTGTCTTGAGCAGGAATGAGGAGGTGTTGCTTTGCCCGCCAATCGCCCAACCGGTAGTGCTAGAGACAAAGCTGAGATCAGCGACCTGCTTGAAATTCACGCCGGGAGATAGCTTTGCCCAGTGTTGGCCTCCGTCGCTGGTACTGTAGAGGACCATGCCATCGGTCACCCACCCATGCTGCATATCCACAAAGTCTATCGTGCCGAAGGCCGCAGGTAGGGGCATGGTACTCTTCCAGGTTGTCCCTCCATCGTGAGTCACGTAGATGTCCGTTGCAATACCTCTACCCGTGATGAGGTCTGAAAAAATGGCGGGAAGTATGCCATCTGTTGCTGAGAAAAACGTGGGTGAGAGAAGCGAGAGTTGCGCAGATGGTACCCCTGATGGCAGAGATAGCGATTGCTGATACCAGGTGGAACCTCCGTCCTGACTTACATAGAGCCAGGCGAGATCATTCGCCAGCACAGTGCCGGTGATCCATCCCGTGGACGTATTCAGAAAATGTATCCCCGATTTCCGCCCACCAAACGGGAGATGACCGGGTGGAGGTATATCCGTCGAAGCGGGAAGTGCACTGGACACGTTACTCCAGGTCTTGCCACCATCACCGCTACGAAACACCCCGACTGCCTCTGCCGCTCCTCCTGTGGCTCCCCAACCGGAGAGTATCCAGCCATGCTGGGAGTCGATGAAGGTGATTTGTTTTAAGAAGGTCGCCTGGATCGTCGACTGCCGCCAGGTCTGACCACCATCCGTAGTCCGTAAGACCTGTGTTGTTGTTCCATTCGTCTGCGGCGTTGTTACCCATGCCAGGGAAGCTGTGAGGAAATCTGCGATACTTACACGTGTCAACCGAGTGTTTGGTGGCGTGACATTCCTCCACTGGAGACCGCCATCAGTGGTGCGCAGTACCGCATGCTCACTCAATGCCCAGCCTGTGGTGAGATCAATCATTTGAAGAGAGATCAAGGTGCCTGAACCTCCTGCTAGTTTCGAGGGATGGGGAGTATTTCCTGGCGTACCCTCGCTACTTCGACGTGTTAGGTTTAAGACAAGTAGTAGCGAGCCAACCAGTAATGCCGTTAACAAGACGGCCGCAAGTACGCCGAGGCGACGTTGCCATGACCTTTCCCCGGCAACAGCGAAACGAGTTTGCTGCGCGTTCCTGGTGCTCGACTGCACTTGCTGTATAGCTGGCGGTGTGTAGTGCTGCTGCCCGCTCTCGCGGTCATTCACAGAGCTATCGTCGTTTATCGCAAGGCGGTGACGTACACGGGCGAGATGCTCAATTGTTTGGGTGTCTGTGCGGTACATACGACGAAGATCGTGAATGAGGCGTTGATCCTGTACATCCGCCTCTTCAGGAAGCAACTCATTAAAGTCCGCCATCACACTGGTCCTTTCTAGTGCTGTTCGTAGATCGTGCGTAAGAGAGCAATGCTACGTGAACACAGTTTTCGTACGGTTGCTTCGCGTTTGTTGAGTAACACTGCAATCTCAGCAAAACGCAGTCCTTCGCCAAAGCGTAATTGCAGTACCTGCTGTTGGAATAAAGATAAGCTACTCACGGCTTTGTAGAGCCGTTCAAGCTCCTCGCCTCGTAACGCCATCTGCTCAGGGGTGAGCGCCTCTTCGGTGCGCACCGTGTCCATCAACTGTTCTAATGGGACAACAGGGAGGTGCATAGCACGACGATAGCGATCCACAAGTTTGTTATGCGCAACGCGGCGCAACCAGACGAGTTGCTGCCGCTCAGTCAGTGCTGAAAGTTTCTCTTGCTCCAGTGCTGCCGTGAAGACCTCCAATGTCACGTCCTCCGCATCCTCCCATGAAGGTGTATGTAGTCTCGCATAGGCAAAGATGCTGGATGCAAAGCGATCATAGAGTGCAGACACTACCCTCTTCCCTTGCGTACATTCATCGTGCTGCTGCATGCTTTCTTTCTCCACCCTCACACGATCTCATACTATAATCGTAGCATAGACAAAAATGTGACACTCAAGAGTACTTCACCAGCACATCAAAAGAACTTGGGCCTTGTGCCACTCGCCCTGGTGTAACTCCTCTCCGTATAGATATGCAGAGGCGGAAAGTCTAGACTCTTAGTAGGTTGACATTACATTCTCGAGTGATTACACTTTACATGGCAGAGCTAGATACAGATAGGTTTTCCTCATCGCCACTATGCGTCATCACTTTTTGTAGTGCCAGGCTCGTGTGAAGAGTACTCGTAGTGCCAAACTCCTAAAGTTGTCATCCCTGGATACTGCTTATCTTTGCGTACACGATTTGAGAAGCTTTGCTTCAAGGAGGAACAATGACGTCTCTTATTTCGCGATTCAGATGGCCAATGCGCGGCCTCGTGGCAATGACGCTAGCTCTCGTATTTGCGCTCTCGTCAACCATCTCCGCCTTTGCCTTTACTCTCGTCCAGTTAAGTAGCGACCCGTATACCAACCCTACCAGCCAGCACGCAACGGAAGTCGAACCAGATACTTTATCTTCTGGCTCTACCTTTGTTTCCGCTTTCCAGGTGGGTCGCTTCTTCGATGGCGGAGGCTCCAACATCGGCTTCGCCACGTCCACTGATGGTGGGAGTAGCTTTAGCCATGGCTTCCTGCCTGGCACCACCCCTTTCTCAACACCACCGGGCATCTATGGGCGTACTAGTGACGCCTCAGTGGCCTTCGATGCCAAGCATACGGTGTGGTTGATCTCTTTCCTGGGTCTCTTTCCTAATGGGACCAATTCTGTTGATGTGCTCGTCAGTCGCTCGACCGATGGGGGCTCGACCTGGAGCAACCCAGTCGTGGTGAATAATGATGGCCATTTTAACGACAAGAACTGGACGGTCTGCGATAATACATCCACCAGCCCGTTCTTTGGCCACTGTTACACTGAGTTTGACGACAATACGCTGGGCGACCGGATCCAGATGAGTACCTCCAGCAATGGCGGAGTGAACTGGGGACCGGCACAGATGACCGGCAACAAGGCGTTTGGCATCGGTGGGCAACCCCTCGTGCAGCCCGATGGGACTGTGATTGTGCCAATTAATGGTTTCACGCGTTTCAATTTTCTCATCTCTGCCTTCGTCTCCAAAAATGGAGGCGCAAGTTGGGGTCCCACCCATAGAGTCGCGGTGGTGGCTTTCCGTCTGCCAAATGGAGGCATTCGTGCCACGATCCCTCTTCCCTCTGCTGAAATGGACGCGTCGGGCAAAGTGTATGTCGTCTGGTCGGACTGTCATTTTGAGCCTGGTTGTCCCGCTAGTGATCTCGTCTTGAGCACCTCGACTAATGGTAATGTTTGGTCAAAGGTGACACGCATCCCGCTCGATCCTGTTGGCAGTGGAGTGGATCACTTCATCCCTGGACTGGCCGTTGATAGGTCAACCTCTGGGAGTTCGGCGCATCTGGTAGTGACCTTCTACTATTACCCGAAGGCGAACTGCACCGCCTCCACCTGCCAGCTTAATGTGGGATTCTCGACATCATCGGATGGGGGAGCCACATGGACCTCGAATACGCAGCTTGCTGGACCCATGACACTCTCCTGGCTTCCCAATACTAACCAGGGGAGGATGGTCGCCGATTACATTTCCACCTCCTTTGTAGGCAGCCCGGCATTTCCAGCGTTTGCGGTCGCCAGCGCGCCTACCAGTGGAGGTACAGATTGTCAAACAGCAACTCCCAACTGTAGTCAAGCTATCTTCACGGTGAGCGGTGGACTGAGTGTGGCAAGCAGTGCCAATCCGGCAACTGATCAAACCAATACCAGCAGTCCTGACCCAGATACTTCGAGTTCGCTTACCGACCAATAGGAGGAACGTACCCTCCAGGGTACCGTCTCTACCTTATCAAGGCCCTTGCATGTGTTTCATGCAAGGGCCTCTGTCTGCGGCTGTCATCGATCCGCGAAAGCGCAAATCTCCCGCACGCCGCGTTCAATCTCCTTTTCTGGAGCTCCCAGCGAGATACGCACATAGTTTTCTGCCACAGAGCCAAAGTTGTTGCCGGATGCCACAGCTACATTGCGTTCGCGCAGGAGATCTAGCGCAAATTTTCGTCCACTTCGCGATTGACCCATCTTATTGCTCACGTTAATGAGCAAAAAGAATGTCCCGTGCGGTGTGCAGGTGTATCGTCCAAAGTCTTTTAGCAAGTTTATAGCGAGATTGCGACGCAGCCGGTACGCTTCACGCATTTCTGTGACACACTCTTGTGAGCCGGTCAACGCAGCAGCGCCCGCACGCTGTTGGATTGTGCTAACGTTTGTGTAACTAGAGTTGAGGACATTTGTAATCGTCTTGATAAGTTCTGTACCAGCGACGATGTAACCAAGGCGCCAACCGGTCATAGCATACGTTTTGGAGAAGGAGTAGATACAAATACAGCGTTCTGACTCGAACTCTTCGCGGGAGAGCATGGTAGCAGGACTCACATGTCTTCCCTCAAAAATGATCTCGTCATAGCATTCATCGGACAGTAGGTAGAGGTCATGACGGCGGGCAAAATCAAGCAAATCATGCATAAGTTGTGGAGGATAGACTGCCCCTGTAGGATTATTGGGAGTGTTAACGATCAGTAGGCGGGTGCGGGAGGTAACGAGTTTCTCTAATTGTGTAACGTCAGGAAGCCACTCGTTCTCCGGATCGAGCGGGTAAGGGACGCCGGTAGCACCACAGGATGCGAGTTGCATAAAGTACATAGGCCAGCAAGGGTCGGAGATGAGTACCTCGTCGCCTACACCTACTGTTGCAGTCAAGGATGCTAGAATTGCTCCTGTGCCCCCAACTGCGACAGCAATGTGCTCTGGTCCAACGGAATACCCATCGACACGCTTGATCTTCTCAGCTAAAAGTTCCCGTAACCAGAGCCAGCCAGTTGCGGGTCCATAGGTCATCTGCTCAGTCTCAATAGCCTGTATTGCGGCACGCCGAATGTGCTCCGGCGTGACAAAACTTGGTTCACCTATGTGCAAGCGTATTGCTGGTGGTAGCACCTCTCCCCGTGCTTTAGCCTCAAATTGTAGCTGTTGGGCATAGGCTCCTAAATCAGTGACATCATTGCCCGCGAGATCATGAATATGTTGTTTGCCAAATTTCATAGTGTCTATCCTTACTGACGATGAGAATATACTACGCGCTCCTCATAGGCAGGATACGCATCGAAGGATTTCTCCGAGAGGAACAATTGCACCCCAATCAGAGCATGCCGGTCGCAGAGAGTGTTTATTTCCTCTTCCGAATTTTACCCAATTCGTGGCAAACCCATCAAGGTATGTAGCATTGACCTCACAAGCTCATCATAGTGGAACAGGGCTTCTCAAACGTCTTTTTCCTCTTCCCCTCCCCGCCCCAAAAAAGAGGAAAAGAGCGTGTTGCCGCTTTGGCGCTCCCGCGCCAAAGCGGCAACACGCTCTTTATTCATCTGGGGTGGGGGGCTTGCTGCCAATCAGAGCGACTTTTGAGAAGCTCTGAGTGGAAGAGTGTGATATTGTGACCATTTTGTAATGTAATGTAATATACTGTGATGTGTTAGTGAGATTTATGCCCCATACTTGAGCATGAGTTGCCGCACCTGTTAGTGGCATGGACTATCAGTTGAGAAGCACTAGAGGAAGCTCTATCAGAAGACCTGGCTGGTTTGGCGACTCTTCCTTGCAGCCATCGTCAGACGATATTTGAGCAAGCAGGTCACAAGAAAGGAAAGATACTCATGGATCTGGTAAGTCCGGTTGTGCAGCGCTGGATTCAAGATGCCAGGGAGAATCCAGAAGCATTTTGGGGCAGAGCGGCAGAACAACTGCCGTGGCTCCGTACCTGGGATCGCGTCTTCGAGTGGACGCCACCTACCTTCCGCTGGTTCACCGGCGGGCAGACCAACCTGGCCTACAACGCGCTCGACCAGCACGTCAAGCGCGGTTGGGGTGGGCATACCGCCCTGGTTTATCTCAATGAACGCGGCGAGCGGCAAGCCTTCACCTACGCGCACTTGCTGCACGAGGTGGAGCACGTGGCGGCGGCGCTGCGCGGCATGGGCATTGAGAAAGGTGACCGCATCACTATTTACATGCCGACCTGTCCCGAGGCTATCATGCTGATGCTCGCGGCTGTGCGCATCGGCGCGATTCACGTCGTGGTGTTTGCAGGTTTTGGGGCCCAGGCCCTCAGTGACCGCGTGCAGGCCTCCGGCTCGCGTCTCATCTTTACTGCGGATGTCACGTATCGTAAGGGCAAGAACACGCAGCTCAAAGAGATCGTTGATGCCTCAATGGCGATTGCCACGGGGAGTGTTGAGCGCGTGATCGTGCTCAAGCGCACCGGCGAAGAGGTATCGATGCAGCCGGGGCGCGATCTTAGCTGGCAGGAATTTCTCAGCCATGCTGAAGGCCAGAGCGGTGAGTATGTGCCGATGGAGTCGAATGAACCGGCGTACATCCTGGCGACCTCGGGCACCACAGCGAAGCCGAAACTGGCTATTCACACCCACGGTGGCTATCAGGTGCACATCCACAGCATGGGCCAGTGGGTGTTTGGATTGAAGCCGACCGATGTGTGGTGGTCCACATCGGACATCGGTTGGGTGGTCGGTCACAGCTACATCGTCTACGCCCCCTTGATTGTAGGCGCCACGACGCTCGCCTACGAAGGGGCGCTGGATTATCCGGATCCCGACACGTTCTGGCAGATAGTGGAAGCATTTGGCGTGACGAGCGTGTTCACCTCGCCCACCGCTGTGCGCATGTTGATGAAGTATGGCGACGAACCGCCGAGCAAGTATGATCATGCCTCGCTCGATCGCGTGTTCTGCGCGGGCGAGGTGCTCAACGCGCCAGCGTGGGAATGGCTGCAGAAAACCGTGTTGCACGACCGCGTGCCGGTGATTGACCACATGTGGCAGACCGAAACGGGCGGACCGGTCTTTGGCAATCCGTACGGGCTGGGGATGCTGCCGATCAAACCCGGCTCGGCGACGATTGCGCTGCCGGGCATCGAAGCCGAGGTGGTCTCACCGCTGGATGGCACGCCGGTAGGACCGAACGAAAAAGGCATCATGGTCATCACACGGCCTTTCCCCGGCTTGACGCCCGCGCTGTGGGGCGAGCCAGAGCGCTATGGGAAGGACTATTGGCAGATCCTGCCGGGGGTGTATTACACGGGCGACTCAGCCCAGGTCGACGAGGATGGCTACGTGTGGTTCGCGGGCCGCGCAGACGAGATCATCAAGATTGCGGGCCATCGCATCGGCACGATCGAGGTCGAGACCGCCTTCTTACGGCATCCCGCCGTGGCAGAATCAGGCGTGGTGGGTCGTCCCGATGAACTGCGCGGCGAAGTGATTGCGGCGTTTGTCGTGCTCAGGCAGGGGTATGAGCCCTCGGAGGACTTGCAAAAGGAACTGCTGGGCACGGTGCGCAGTGAATTGGGTCCCGTGGTGGTGATCGGCGAGATCAATTTTGTGGGCACCCTGCCCAAGACACGCAGCGGCAAGATCATGCGCCGTGTGCTGCGCGCCATCACGCTCGATCGCGAGCCAGGCGACGTCTCGACCATTGAGGACGAGGGGTCGGTCGAAGATGCGCGCCAGGCGTGGCACCAGTTGAAAACGGAAATGACCCTGTAGGATGGTCGTTGCGCTGAGGCGCACGATGTGCGGCAGTGCGGCGGGCAGGGATTTCGTCCACAGGAATGGCAGCCCTTGAGGGCTGCCATTTCATGAAAATTGCGGCAGGTACCCTTAGGAGATGACGCACGCAATTGCAGTTCTAGCCTTGCGCGAATGCATCGTTGTCTTCAAGCAAGGGATGAATCTTATATTCGACTTGAAGTTCTTTGAGCAGTTGAATTGCTCGTTCAGTTATCGGGTCCAATTGGGCATCTAGTATTTTGACAGCAGACCTGGATTCATGCAAGCTGGGGATAGCTGCTTTCAATCTGTCCAGGTAGTCCAAATCCTCCTGGTAGAGGCGAATCTCAAGCTCAAGCCGCTTTTCCCTGGATTGCGGGGAGCCTTGATGTGTAAGGCTAAGTATTGCATCTCTATTGTCAGACAACCAATGCAACAGGTCTAAGCCTTCTTGTAGATTGAGATCCACCCTAGAATTGTTGTCATCAACAATCGATATGTGTTCACCGGTAAAATCGAAACTTGCCATCAACTCGCCTCACTTTCTGTCATGTGTTCAGTTTCTGTATCCGCGGCCTGCCAGACTTCATGCCTCATTAATCCCTTCACTCTCTCCAGTTGCTGCTTATCGTGTTCCCAATCCTCTTTATCATGATCATCGGTCTTAATAGGCGTTTCCAATAAAACTGCAACATGATCAAGCCGGGGATCAGTGAGCAAGACGCGCAGACCCTCTTCACCAATGATGCCCTCACCTATACGTGTATGGACATCGCGGTGACTGCCCAGCGCCATCTCAGTATCATTCAGGTGGATCACTTTCAATCGCCTCAATCCTACTACTTCATCAAATTGCTGGAGCACTTGAAGTGTGGAAGCAGCACTGGAGATATTATACCCCGCACCCCATAGGTGCGCTGTATCAATACAGACCCCCAGACGTTCCTGGTACTGCGGCAACAGATTTAACACCGTACCGATCTGCTCAAAGCTACCTCCAAGTGAGTTGCCAGCTCCGACGTCGTTCTCTAACAGCAACATCACCTCGGGCGGCGTCTCAGGCAGAATATCTGTAATCGCCTCGGCAATACGCGCGATACCAGCCTCGACACCCGAACCCCGGTGGCTTCCTATATGAAAGATGACAGAGGCAGCACCCAGCAGAGCGCCGCGTTGCAGTGTCCAACGCAGCAGAAAAACAGACTTCTCCCAAATAAACTCATCTGGTGAGGCCAGGTTGATTAGATAAGGTGCATGAATAACGACAGGATCAAGCTCATTGTCGCGTGCAGCCCCGGCAAAGGCTACACTGCTCGCTGGATTACTCGCCGGTGGTCGCCAGCCTGTGGGGTTGCTGGCAAAGATTTGAATAGTGTTACAGCCAAGCCACCTGGCTATTTCTGCTGCTTTTACAGCATTTGAATGTAAGGGCATGTGACGACCAAGGCGCATTACGTTACTCTCCCCCGGCCTTACTTAATCCAGCCCCTATATCTGTTCGCGGCAGTTGATCCAGGCTTGTCAGGCCAAATTGCTGTAAAAATTCGAGGGTTGTGGCAAAGAGCGCGGGACGGCCAACAGTCTGTGCCCGGCCTATTTCTGCTACCAGGCCATGCTGGATCAGGCTTGCCAGGGCACGATCGCTATTTACACCGCGTACGGCCTCAATCTGAGAACGAGTGATGGGCTGGCGATAGGAGACGACGGCCAGCGTTTCCATGGCCGCAGTTGTCAGCTTGGCCGTCATCGGCAAACCTAGCAGGGCCGCGACGTAGCGAGCATTCTCCGGCGCCGTCACAAGTTGCACTTGCTCACCCAGGCGCTGCAAACGGATACCACGTCCCTGGCTCTCTAATTGTTGCGCCAATGCCCGCAAACCACTTGCCAAACTCTCATCATCAATATCAAGCAGCTTGCGCAACTCAGCATGCTCCAATGGGCGGCCTGAGACAAAGAGTATACTCTCAATAGCCGCCGCAATATACGTTGTCGTCTGTACTTCCTCTAACTGTTGTGTCATCTGTTCCCAACAAATATCATTATTCTTGTGTCCCGGCTTCTATAAGCACTTGTTTTGCCTCCTCAGCAGCCTGCACAGCAAACAACCTGATGGTCAAACTCTTCTCTTCTTGTCAAGAGTGTAACATACCAGGATATATCCTGTCGAGAACACACTTTTCCTGCCCAGGGCGATTTAAAAGTCCTCTTCTTCCCCACCCCACCCCCTGGAAAAAAGGGAAAAGGTGGGGACACCCCACACCCCGCCAAGGGGCTGCTGCCCCTTGGCTCCCTGCTTTGCTCAACCTTTAAAGCGCCATGTCACTACGTACAGAGAAGATAATGAAAGAGACTTTCTAAGGAATAGCCCTGTTTCCTGCCTTCTTCTAAGAGATCAGATTCAAAATCTTGATAATAATATACTCATACTTTCTTGCCATATCTGGCTCAACATGCTATACTTCTCACTAGAAAAAACGATAACCCGGGAGTTTTTTTATGAAAATTGAACAGTTCACCGATAAAGCTCGCGAAGCCCTCAGCGAGGCTAATGAACTGGCTAAACAATATAACCACAGCCAGATCGAGGTTGAGCACTTACTGGGCGCTCTGCTTGCGCAGGAGGGCGGCGTAGTGCAGCAAATTATCCAGAAGGCCGGAGGCAACCTGGCAGCGGCACAACGCGTGGTCAACGCCGAGCTTGAACGTATGCCCCGCGTGTACGGCGGTAGTGAGCCAGGCATCTCGCCCCGGCTGCGCAGGCTACTCGAAGGTGCCTGGCAGGAAATGGGCAAGTTTCATGATGAATATCTCAGCGTTGAGCATATGCTGCTTGCTATGTTCGAAGCCGCAGATGAGCCGGTACAGCGCTCCTTAAAAGCGGCCGGCCTCACCCGCGAGCTCGTGCTAAAGGCCCTCACATCCATCCGTGGAGTGCAGCGCGTGACTGATCAGAATCCCGAGGGGAAATACCAGGCATTAGAAAAATATGGCCGTAACCTTACGCAACTGGCGGAGCAAGGCAAACTTGACCCGGTGATCGGTCGTGACGAGGAGATTCGTCGTGTCATCCAGGTATTGAGCCGCCGCACCAAGAACAACCCGGTATTGATAGGTGAGCCAGGCGTAGGCAAAACCGCCATCGTCGAGGGATTGGCGCAGCGCATCGTGCGCGGCGACATACCGAAAACACTGGCCGACAAACAGGTCGTCACGCTTGACCTGGGCGCATTAGTTGCAGGAGCTAAGTATCGCGGCGAGTTCGAGGAACGCTTGAAGGCTGTATTGAAAGAAGTGACAAGCTCCGAAGGGAGCATCATCCTCTTCATTGACGAACTACATACCCTGGTGGGCGCCGGAGCAGCGGAAGGCGCGATGGATGCCTCCAACATGCTGAAGCCAATGTTAGCGCGCGGCGAATTGCACTGCATAGGCGCAACCACACTGGATGAGTACCGCAAGCACATCGAGAAGGATGCTGCCCTGGAACGCCGTTTCCAGCCTGTGATGGTCGATCAGCCCTCAGTCGAGGATACCATCAGTATCTTGCGCGGACTGAAACAACGCTACGAGGTGCATCATGGCGTGCGTATTCAAGACAGCGCGCTGGTGGCCGCTGCGGTACTCTCAAACCGCTACATTACCGACCGCTTTCTGCCCGATAAGGCCATCGACCTGGTTGACGAAGCTGCCAGCCGGCGGCGCGTGGAACTAGACAGCACTCCCAGCGAGATTGACGCGCTGGATCGCCGCATCCGGCAGTTGCAGGTGGAACAAGAGGCCTTGAAAAAAGAAACCGACCTGGCAAGCCGCGAGCGACGCACCAAAGTAGAGCAAGAGATTGCTAACCTGAGCGAGCAACTGCACACTCTACGCCTCTCCTTGGAGAGTGAACGTGAGCCCGTCGAGGAGATTCGCCGGCTGAAGAAAGAGCTGGAGCAGGCACAGGTCGATCTGGAAAAGGCGGAACGTGAGTATAACCTCGACTTACAGGCACGACTGCGTTATGGCACCATTCCCGACCTGGAGCACCGTATCCAGGATATGGAATCGAAGCTGACGAGCATCAAAGGTGCGCGTATGCTCAAAGAAGAGGTCGATGCCGAGGATATTGCGGAGATTGTCTCGAAGTGGACCCATATTCCCGTGACCAGGTTGATGGAAGGTGAAGTACAGAAGTTGCTCAAGATGGAGGATCGCCTGCGTGAGCGTGTCGTCGGACAGGAATTGGCTCTGCAGACCGTCTCTGATGCCATACGGCGTACGCGTGCTGGCTTACAAGACCCAAATCGTCCATTGGCCAGTTTCATCTTCCTGGGTCCAACAGGTGTTGGTAAAACTGAACTGGCACGAGCCTTAGCAGAATTTTTGTTTGACGATGAACGCGCTCTCGTTCGTATCGACATGTCTGAATACATGGAGAAGCATAGCGTCGCGCGCTTGATCGGTGCCCCTCCCGGTTACGTCGGCTATGAAGAGGGAGGCCAACTGACGGAGACTGTGCGTCGTCGCCCCTACAGCGTTGTACTCTTCGATGAGATCGAAAAAGCAGCGCCAGAAGTCTTTAATGTGCTACTACAAATACTCGATGACGGTCGCCTCACCGATGGCCAGGGACGCACCGTCGATTTCAAAAATACCGTCATTATTATGACCAGTAATGTAGGCACTGCCTGGCTGCATGAATTTGATGGCATGGATGAGGACGAGACAGAACGCGTGGTACGCCAGCGCCTGCGCGAAGAGGGTTTCCGTCCCGAGTTCATCAACCGTATTGACGAGGTGATCGTTTTCCAGCAGATCACCCGTGATCAAATGATGAACATTGTGGACATACAAATCAATCACCTGCGCCCTCGCCTGGCCGACCGTCACATCACACTGCACCTGAGCGATGCCGCCAGAGCACTACTGGCAAACCTGGGCTACAACCCACAGTTTGGTGCCCGTCCGCTCAAACGCGTCGTCCAGAGAGAAGTCGAAAACCGCATTGCTCGCGCCATACTCGACGGAACCGTCCATGATGGCGACACCGTAGAAATCGACGCAAAAGAAGGCAAGCTGGTATTAGATGTGGCATAATGTATTGCAGCAGTCAATCAACAAACACCTTGGAGAAAACATATGGGCCTCAATGATCCTACACAGCAAACCGATCATGCCCATCTTATACAGACACTTAGCGCAATGATGCTACAACTCAACGCGCTACAGACCCTCGTGCGCAGTGACACGGTAGATAATGATGTCTCCTCTATGCTCCACATCCCCGATATCAACGCCATCCGCGGCGGATTAGCAACATTGGAGCAGATGACGAGAGAAATGCTGTACAAGCTGCGTTCAGGCTGTGACGATATGGCATTGCCGGAACTGTCCGGCATCACACTGGGCGAGGCGATCTCACAAGTAGTAGAAGAGACGGCAGAAGCGCTGGGACTCTCCAGCCGCATTCTCTTCTCCGGTGAGGAACGCCCTTTAAACAGTGAAATCGAACGTTTGCTTTATCGTATAGCCCAGGAGGCGCTCGCGCAAGTTCAGCATCACGCGAATGCTCACAGATTACGCTTTGCACTGAATTACGGGCGCGACGAAGCCCAGGTGAGCATCGAGGATGACGGCGTCCCGCCAGGGCAGAACGATGCGAGCCTTTTCACCAACAACCAGGCCCCTGCACCACCATTTACACCGGTGGATGGAGAGGCCCAGGGTACCGCAACCGGCGACCTGTTTGCCTTTCTGCGTAAGCGTATTGAGCACCTGGGCGGATCACTAGAGATCAATACTAGCGTTGAACAAGGGACACAGGTATCGGCGCGCGTACCGTATGTGCAGCGCACGCGTACAAAGACAACAAGTTCTCCTGCTGAAAGAACACGAGAACCGGGAGCACCCGAAGTCGTCGAAAATACGCTTATCCGTGTGCTGCTAGTGGACGCCCTGGCGGTCACAAGGGCAGGTCTACGTCACCTGCTGGAAAATTATCATGATTTGGATGTTGTCGGCGAGGCGATCGATGGGGTGCAGGCAGTCAGCGAGACATTGGAGCTGGGTCCCCAGGTCGTAATCATGGATGCACAACTCCCCAATGGACAGAGCCTCGAAGCACTGCGTCAAATCAAACAACTCAACCCCGACACGAAGATTTTGTTTCTTTCATCGTTGGACCGCGAAGATGATTTGTATGAGGCGCTGCGCGCTGGTGCCGGCGGCTACGTACTCAAAGATATTGCAGCCGGCGAACTGGCTCAGGCAGTGCGCACAGTTGCGCGTGGTGAAGTGCTGGTGCAGCCGCAAATCGCGGGACGTTTGATCTCGCGCTTCGGCCAGCAAGCACGTGGCAGTTCTACACGCGAAGCACTGACGGCAAGAGAACAGGAGGTGCTTAGACTGCTGGCGCGAGGACTACGCAACAAAGAAATAGCGGCACGCCTGTATGTGAGTGAGCGCACCGTCAACTTCCATCTTGCCAATATCTATCAAAAACTCAATGTCTCCGGTCGTACCGAAGCAATGAGCAAAGCTCTGGAGCAGGGGTTGATCACGGCCTGAGGATCCCGGTGTGCCATGCATCAATCTCGTGCTTCAAAACCGCGATATATCCCGCTTCGTTATTGCCGTCGCTGTTGGGTGCATACTTAGGAATGATCTGATCAATGGTGACGCGTCCCCATTGCGCCACGTACAGGTTACGAATCAGCCTGTACCACTGCTCGAATCCATCTACCCAACTGTGCATTTGCGCATACCCTCCCCTGTCCTGGTCAATACAGGGACGTGTAGGTATGCAGCGGAGATTCCCAAGCGAGAGCGTGGCCCGGGCCTCACCTGTCGTGCCAAAAAGGCTCTCATGCATAAAGAAAGCCAGAGCGTAAACAGGATCGATACCGTATTTCACCCCTAAATCATACATCTGCTGCCCCAGGCCCGCCGCAGGGGGGTTATAGCTGGCAAGCACGCGATTGATAAGATCCGCCGGAATTGTAGGCTTGCCCAGCACAGAATAGGGACCCGTGTGCACCGGAATTGGAGTCTTAGCAGCTATTGGTCCATTGCTGTTTTGCCATGTAGAGAAAGCACTATAGGAGCCACCGACTTGAATGGGGAAAGACTGTACGCTTGGATCATTCACAAGCTGCGACTCACCAGGCCGCTGGAACATGCCTGCAATAATCACTACAAATGCAAGCAGCACTATGCACATCATGCAAATAAGCAAGCGATTAATCCAGCGACGATGACGTGCCAGCGGATGTTTTTCCTCATACTGATGCGTCATGATTCCTGTTTGCCTGGCCGGCACCACGCGCGTTTCCTGCTCTTCCTCGTCATTTAACGCTGGAAGTTCCCGTGTAGCACGCCGGGGAATATTTGTTTGAGGAGTAACTGGTGCTGGGGGCAGCGGGGAATCCTCGCCGTAGCTACTGCCTCGGGCCATTGATAACCTCCTTGTTAGAACATAATTTCGTGCTTGCATAGTGTAGCACACAACCCAACCAACACACAAGTAGGTAGTGCCGCGTTTCACCCAATTCCACCACAAGCCCTGTGATACATGTTGACACATCTTGAAACAATACCAAGGAAATGCCAGGCCGTCAATTTTATAGCCCAATACTCTTATCTAGCGACCAGTATAGCACATTTTTCTGGCATGCCCAGCTTGTGACATACAAAATTCCTCGTCGAACCTCTTGACAAAGCTGGGTTTTTCGATTATACTTTGGAAAACGTTTTCTGGTAAACGTTTTCCAAAGTCTCTGGTGTGAAATCATATCTTTTCGCCGGTAATCTCGAGTATATGGCTATAAAACCAGGCAGGAAGCCAACTCATGTCACATAGAAATGTCTACAATGTAAACGACGTAGCGCCTGAAGCAGCCTGTAGAGGGAAGCGAACGGTGTAGAAACGTTTTATTATAAGCCGTATTTCTGATGATTTATGATCTATTGTCTAAATTCTAAAAACCCCACGAGAATAGAGAGCCACTTACTTCATCACCAGGCAGTCCCAACGTGGCTTCGCCGGGCGCCTCCATTGTCAGGATGCCAGTCGCTGTAGAAGAGCGTGTGAAGGGAAACGCCATCACCATATCAGCAGCCATAGGCTCAGGCCCCATTACTGGTACTGGCACTATCGATACTAGCACTATCCAGATAATCCAACTAACCAATAGCGGGGAAGTACAACAATGGACATTTACGCCTTTTACGGGTGATATCGCTGTAGCACGCCAGCAAGAGTTATCTATCTTACAAGCGCAATTAGCTACGCACACTGAATATGCTAACCGCGGTCTGAATTTATAAAGGAGCAGCAGATAAAATATATGAATACACATAATTTTGATGGAAACGACGATACCGTTTACGGTAGGTTAGAACCTACAGTACTGGCTAATCCCTATGAGCAAACAATTCCATACGAATTGCCACCTAGCCCGCCCCCACCAAAGGTCAGGCATAACTGGTTAAGGGGTATAGCTGTCATAGGACACATTTTGATCGTGCTGCTAGCTCTTAGCGCATTTGGGCTTGTTGCCTTTTATGCAGGGCGCATTTCAACTACCGGCATTCATGCTGCCGTTACACCAACACAAGCTCCATTGCTTACGCGTAGCGCTACAAGAGTTCCAACGTCTATTGCTACGGCAGTTACAACACCGGTCATAGCAACAATCTACACGGCATCAGCTATCATAAATGACTTTAAGGCAAATGGGTTGCCGGTGAGCCAGGAAAATTACTCAATATCGCTGAATCAATTCCTCGATGGATGGACTACAGACGATGCTCATAGTCACTCAGAGTCGGCGGTTACAACACAACCTGAGTCCTCTGTCTTCTTCCGCGACCCGACGGTGTGCGTAAGCGCATGCAATACCCAGGGGGATACATTCCTCGCGGTATATAATAGCACCGGTGATGCTCAGTCATCTTTAGCTCAAGTAAAAAGCTGGACAGAATATGTCAATAACTGTAACTGTGGCCCTCACACTATCCCAAATGACGATATCCAGCAAGGCAGGTGTTTGCTTATTACATATGGACCCCCTACAAACGAATATGCGCAAATAGAAAATAAGTATTGTGTTTAAAGGAGCACAAAAAGAACAATAGGTGCTATCGGCATACAGAGAGAAAAGACTTGCAACAGTAACAAAACAGAAAAATCTACAAAGGATAATATGGCTTTGAAACAAGGCACAAAAGCCGAAGCAGCCAACAAAGCATGCCAAAGGGTATAGTCAATTGCCGAATAATCCGCTATAATATATTCACCGCACAATACATATCTTGTGCTAGTGTACACAGTCAGCCTAGCTATGTTGAAGGGATGTCACCCTATTTCACTTTTTGTCTTCGACTTTCCTTTCGCTTTCCACTAAAGAGGTATCATGACCCAACAACTCAATATCATCATTGTTCCCCACACACACTGGGACCGTGAGTGGTATCAGACATTTCAACAGTTCCGTTTGCGCCTGGTGCATGCTATCGATAAACTGCTCGATATTCTGGACCGCGATCCCAGGTTCAGCAACTTCATGCTCGACGGGCAGACCATCGTACTCGATGACTACCTGGAAGTGCGACCAGAACAGGAAGAGCGCCTGAAGAAGCATACTCGCTCTGGCCGCATACAGGTAGGTCCCTGGTATTTGCAGCCCGATGAGTTCCTGGTGAGCGGTGAGTCACTTGTGCGCAACTTGCAGATTGGTTTGCAACGAGCCGCTGATTTTGCAAAACCTATGCGCGTTGGTTATGTTCCTGATTGCTTCGGTCACATCGCCCAATTACCGCAGATCCTGCGTGGCTTTGGCATCGACAGCGCTGTCTTCTGGCGCGGTGTCGGCTCGGAAGCTCACAAAAGTGAGTTTTATTGGGCCGCACCTGGTGGTACGCAGGTACTCGTTATTCATCTCGCTGATGCCCTCGGCTATTCCAATGCTCGTGATTTGCCATTGAACCTGGAAGAGTTTGTCACACGTGTCGAGCTGCTTAGCGCTCCGCTCTTGTCCAAGGCTACCACCAATACCCTGCTCTTCATGAATGGCTCAGATCACCTGGAACCCGAGGATGGGCTACCTGAGACAATCGATGCCGCGAATAAACTGCTGGCCCATATCGATCCCGAACTCGAGAAGGTCCTCACACGTTTTGGACGTCTCGAACAAAATGGGCAGGTGAGCGATTTTGACCAGATCCTTGTGCGCATTGGCACGTTGCCCCAATATATCGAGGCTGTCCGCCAGCACCTCGAGCGCTCGCCAGGCACACCATTACAGACGCTTCATGGGGAGATGCGCAGTAGTGAATATGCACACTTGTTACCGGCGGTCCTCTCGACACGCATGTGGATCAAGCAGAAAAATACAGCGACCGAACACCTGCTTGAACGCTGGGTGGAACCGTTGACTGCCTGGGCATGGAAAACTGGTGCCCCGTATCCCAAAGGATTAGTCAGGCAGGCCTGGAAGTTCCTCTTACAGAATCACCCACACGATAGCATTTGCGGCTGTAGTATCGACCAGGTTCATCGAGAAAATAGCGTGCGTTTTGCGCAGAGCCAGCAGATTAGCGAGGGTGTCGTTGCCCAGGCGATGCAGAGCCTTGTTTCCGTCATAGACACTCGCGCCCCTACTAACGTCCATAAGCCGCTCGCAGGCCAGGAGCCATTTCCCATCGTCATATTTAACCCTGCCCCTGGACCACGTACAGAAGCAGTGCAGGCAATGACACAACTCCCAGGCTCATTAAAGAATGCCGTGGTAGTAGATGAGCGTGGTTCGCGTATGCCTTTTCATGTCGTCAGTCGCTGGCGGCAGGAACTCGGCTCGATGCCGGTTCCGCGTGAGATGCTGGCTACCGCGGTAGCGCTGCAAGGGATGAAGGCTCCTGGCGAGTTCATCAACCTGGCTCAGTCAACGTTAGTAAGCATGCTGGGTTTATCCGAGAGCGATTACGTGATTACGCGCATTAATGTAGAAGAGGGGGCGCAAGCGGGAGTAGCCTCCGTCGAACTGATGATTACACGCAGGGAGCAGGTCACCATCAATCAGCAGGAACTTCAAGCCTCTGAAAGCCGGGTGCTGGCGCTCATGCAGCGTGAAGATATTAACACGCTGGAGTTCATAATCATAGACCAGGCACGGCAGACTGTCGACTTTATTGCTGCCGACTTGCCCGCCTATGGGCTAAAAACCTACTGGATTTACCCAGGCGGCTTGCAAGGCGAAGGACAGTCCCAGCCATCTACTGACTCTTCGACAGGGCAGGAACAGCGTGCAGTTTCACAGCCTCCATCCATCGAAAACGAATTTTATACTGTTGCCGCAAACCAGGAAGATGGAACGCTGACAGTTACCGACAAGCAAACCGGCGCAGTCTTTACAGGGCTAAATCGCTTTGTAGATGGAGGAGACGTCGGCGACCTGTACACCTACTGTCCCCCTGCGCACGACACGCTTATTAGTAAACCGGTGGAACCGCCAAAGATCGAGCTGGTCAGTACGGGCCCCATACGCTCCATCATGCGCATCAGTGGAGACTGGTCGTTGCCCACTGCCTGCTCCGATACCCGCACCGAGCGCAGTGACTATATGACCACCTGTTCTATTGTCAGCGAAATATCACTGACACCAGGGGTACATCGCGTTGACATTCATACCGGTGTGGAAAATGACGTAAAAGATCACCGATTACGCGTGACTTTCCCTGTACCATATACAGTAGAGCATGCCGAAGCGGAAGGCACTTTCGAGGTCCGTTCGCGACCAATTGTCGCACCTCGACCTGCGGATGTCTCAGCATGGGCTGAAGAGCCTGTGAATACCTTTCCGCAGAAACGTTTTGTCGATGTCAGCAATGGCACAGTAGGGCTGGGTGTACTCAATCGTGGCCTACCAGAGTACGAGATTGTGCAAGATGCACCGGGCCAAATGGCAGTGGCAGTCACGCTCTTGCGCTGTGTAGAATGGCTCTCACGCGCCGATCTCTCAACGCGCCGGGGTCATGCCGGGCCAATGGAATTTACACCAGAAGCCCAATGCCTGGGACACCAGGAATTCGATTATGCGCTGGTACCACACAGAGCAGATTGGGAGGCGGAGGAAGCCCTTGTGCTGCGCGAAGCCCAGGCTTTCAATACTCCGGTGCGTGCGCTGGCCACCGAACAGCACGAGGGGCAGCTCCCTTCGCGAGCCACGCTGGTCGAGGTTGAACCACGTTCACTTGTAGTCAGCGCTATCAAGCGGAGTGAGACCGGCCAGGGTATGATTGTGCGCGTGTACAATCCTCTGAGCCAAGCAGTAGAGGCCAACTTACGCCCAGGATTTGCCTGTACCAAAGCTTTTGTGACAAACTTACATGAGGAACAACAAGAGCAACTCTTCTGGAGTGGTGTAGAGGATGGATCCCTCTCTGTTGGTCTACGCTCAGGAGAAATTGCAACCATACTGTTTCAATAGGCATGTTGAGCAGGGGTCTTAGGGCCAGGGCGCCCGCGAGGGTCGCACCTACCATGCCACGGATCGGCCTGCCAGGCCCGTGTAGAGTAGGGGCGGGGCTTGCCTCCGCCTTGCCAGGACTCAGTTTGCGACGCGGTACCTCTTAGTCCTATATTGTCGTTATTATGCATATCTTTATCGTTGTATAACTTGTATTGAGCTATTTCTATGCTGAAAGGGGCGCTGTACCTGTGAATATGGATAGCATCGTTGTCTTAGCCACTCCATCATCTGGTAATATACTGGATACCTTAAGTAAGGCACTGGGAGTCGTGGTTGGCTTTCTAGTAGCCTTTATTGTCATTTTCTGGATTAGTTTGATCGTGTGGACTTTCCGCGATATCCGCTCGCGCTCGCAGGATTTGCTGGTGCAGGTACTCTCCACTTTGTTGGTCGCCGTATTCTTCATTGGTGGCCTCTTCATCTACATGATTTTGCGTCCTCGCCAGACATTGGCAGAAATCTACGAGCGCCAACTGGAAGAAGAATCGCTCCTGGCAGAGATGACCGAGCGCCAGAGCTGTAACAATTGTCATGCCCGTATCGAATCAGACTTCCAGATCTGCCCATCATGCGGTCAAAAGCTCAAGCGGCCCTGCCCCAAGTGCGAACGTCTGCTAGAACTGCGTTGGGCATTCTGTCCTTACTGTGCAACAAATCTCGCCGTGCAAAGTATGCCAGGCATGGCTATGCAGGGTATGCCAGGGGGGCCAGGCGTTCCCATGAGCGGCCCCATAGGCGGAAATCGCTACTGATTTGATTCTGCTTGAATTTGCCTGTCGAGCGGTTTGGTGGTATAATGGGTGAGTATGAAAATTGGCGTATTGCCAAGTTTTCTTCATTAAATTGGAATACCTTTCATAGGTGTAGCGATAACGTGAGGTCGGGCGATGGGTTCCCCAGCCCACTGCCGCAAGCATAGGTTCCCAGGCTGCTCTGCTCATGCCTCTGCGTCCCCCGGATGACGTGGAAGGCATGCATTGCGGTCCCGCAGGAACCTCTACGACGTCTCCTCCGTCAAACGCCTGAATCCTTGTTCGCATCAATGACACTGAGGGATGCGCTATTTCTATGGCAAAAACGAGAGAATCAATCATGACAGAGCAAATAACCGGCGATACAGGTGCTCTAATCACACCCGCCGAACATAAAAGTGGGAATGGTAATAGTGTAGGGAAAACGAACGGCAACGGGAATGGCAACGGGAGTTACAGTGAGCAAAATATCCAGATTCTCGAAGGCCTTGAGGCGGTACGTGTACGCCCTGGCATGTATATTGGCGCTACCGACCAGCGCGGCCTGCATCACCTGATTTATGAAGTTGTCGACAATAGCATCGACGAAGTGATGGCAGGCTATGCCGACACGGTCAAAGTTATAATCCACGCCGACAGTTCCGTAACTATAGAAGACAATGGACGCGGTATCCCCGTAGAGGAACATCACCAACGCCCCGGCCTTTCTACGCTTGAAGTAGTCATGACCATCCTGCACGCCGGCGGTAAGTTTGGCGGCGGCGGTTATCAAATCAGTAGCGGCCTGCATGGTGTGGGCGTTTCAGTTGTGAACGCCCTCTCGGAGTGGTGCCAGGTCGATGTCAAACGCGACGGCATCCTCTATCGCCAGCGCTACGAACGAGGTATAGCCGTCACGCCTCTCATGGAGGTGGACCTCGTTGAAGAGGACGATACAGGTACCATCACCTCTTTCTTACCCGACCTGGAAGTGATGGAGACACGCGATTACAACTTTGACGTCCTGGCCCAGCGTTTCCGCGAGATGGCTTACCTGAACCGGGGTATGACAATTTACTTGCGTGACGAGCGTACCGACCGTGAAGTGACCTTTTACTTCGAGGGTGGGCTGGTTTCTTTCGTGCGCTACCTCAACAAAGACCGGGGTCGTTTACAGGCTCGTCCGGTCAGCACCGTCCGTGAACTGGACGACGTAAAAGTCGAACTGGCATTACAGTACAACGATGGCTGGAACACCACCGAGTTCTCTTTTGCCAACGGCATCAACACGGTTGATGGCGGCATGCACATCACAGGCTTCCGCAGCGCGCTCACCCGCACGCTCAACGACTATGCCCGCAAGGTTGGCCTGCTCAAGGAGAAGGACAGCAATCTAACAGGTGACGACGTGCGTCAAGGTCTGACCGCGGTGGTCAGCGTCAAGATTCCCAATCCGCAGTTTGAGGCCCAGACGAAAGCCAAACTGAACAATGCCGAGGTGCGCCCTATTGTTGAGACTGTAACGGCAGATATGCTGACCAAGTACCTGGAGGAGACACCCAGCGAAGCCAAGGCCATCATCGCCAAGTGCGTACTCTCCTCCCAGGCACGCGAAGCCGCTCGCGCCGCTCGCGACCTTGTCCAGCGCAAGAACGCCCTGGACACGACGCTCCCCGGCAAGCTCGCAGACTGCTCAGAGAAACGCGCCGACCGCTGCGAGCTCTACCTGGTAGAGGGGGATTCCGCGGGAGGCTCGGCAAAACAGGGCCGTGACCGCCATTTCCAGGCCATCCTGCCTCTAAGAGGGAAAATCCTGAACGTGGAACGCGCCCGTCTCGACAAAATGCTCGGTAATGAAGAGGTAAAAAACATCATCACCGCCATCGGCGTAGGCGTAGGCGAACACTTCAACATGGCCAAACTGCGCTACGGCCGCATCGTAATCATGTGCGACGCAGACGTTGACGGTGCCCACATACGCACGCTGCTGCTGACCTTCTTCTTCCGCTACATGGAGCCACTGATCACAGACGGGCACCTGTATATCGCGCAGCCCCCGCTCTACCACATCAAAATGGGCAAAAACGTCCAGTACGTCTACACTGAGGAAGAGCGCGACAGGCTGATCGCAGAATACAAGACCGCCCACAACGGCAAAGAACCAGAAGTCGGCCGCTACAAGGGCCTGGGCGAAATGAACCCCGAGACTCTCTGGGATACCACGATGGACCCGGCCCGCCGCACAGTCCTGAAAGTCAGCATCGAAGAAGCCGTAGAGGCCGACAAGATATTCAACATGCTGATGGGCGACGAGGTTGGCCCGAGGAAGAGATTCATCGAGAGCCACGCCAAGAGTGCGAATCTGGATGTGTAGGTCCCGGTGTAGTGTAAATTATCAAATATATTGGGCCCGCTACAATAAATATTGGCTGTTCCCACGGGATGCGCAACGAGTTTTACCTCATCAGTGAGTTAGCATGAGAGCATCCTTCATCGCTCTGATGTTTCCATAAGGCAGAGGTATTTCTGCTCTCTTGCCAGAAAAAAGCTGGAGAATTGAACGGGCCTGTGAAGCCACTTCAGCCGAAGGTGCATCTCGTTGCGCATCGCGTGGGAACAGCCAACATTCACGCCATTTACCATTTGGCCCTCCGACGTAAGCACTTGCCCTCCAATGTGAGCGACTTCAACCAATTTACTTGAGCAAACCGCTTCACATCTAGGATCTCATCAGAAAAAGTGGTAAATACCCCAAATATTGTTGGCAATCGCCGCATCCTTGTTGTCTGGATAGGCTCTGCCATTAGTGAGACGCATCCGTTAGGGGGTTTTTGCATAACCCCCCGAAACGGTGCACTCGGCTTCACTTAGGCATCTCCTTCAGATGATCTGGGAGCATGCGGGACAGCAGTTGGACACTTGGCTGAGTAAGGTGTTGTGGGGATAGTACAACGATTCGGGGTCACCCGATTGGCAGGGGGAAAACATACTCGAAGCTCCAAACGCGCTCCCCAGACGACCTCATGTGAAGGTATGAAAGGACTCTGATGCGTTCAGAGGAACATCAGCAAGCCGTTTTTCTCTCTTTTCGCGAGCCTCAACAGCCATGATAAACCACTGGTACAGCCTGAGAGCCTGTTTTCCCTCCTGCCAATTGAGTGACCCCTCCTAGGGAAATCAGTGAACGATGGTGTGCGATTGTTTGCGTCTGTGGTGTGCCTGCTTCCCATTTAGCTTCCCATCAACCCCTGGCGCCAAGCAAAGATGGCAGCCTGCGTGCGGTCGACGAGATGCAGCTTGCCGAGGATGTTGCGGACGTGGCTTTTCACCGTCTTTTCGCTGAGGACGAGCCGCTCGGCGATCTTGGCGTTGCTCAGCCCCTCGGCGATCAGGCGCAGCACTTCCCGCTCGCGCTCACTCAGGTGGGCGAAGTTCGCCATGTCATGATGCGACGCGCCATCCAGCTCCTGCACGACGCGGGCGGCGATGTGGGGATGCATCACGACCTCGCCGCCCGCCGCTTTGCGGATCGCATCGGCCAGATCGGGCAGGCCGATGTCTTTGAGCAAATAGGAGAGCGCGCCGGC
>Ga0209647_1000165_pt1 | contig 60384 bp, 55 predicted proteins | sample GraSoi_2013_60cm_FD_185827 | JGI IMG/M metagenome (GOLD analysis project Ga0209647, IMG submission 185827) | Grasslands soil microbial communities from the Angelo Coastal Reserve, California, USA - Sample 9_17_2013_60cm (SPAdes) (version 2) | ecosystem: Environmental > Terrestrial > Soil >...
CCGTTTCTGGCTGCATTTTTTCAGTTTTTTGAGTTTGTTCTTCTGCCATAGTGCTCCTTGTTATGTGTAATAGTACCATATTCTGAACAAAGAGGCAGTCCTGCTTTGGCGACATAATAAGCCGTCACAACCTACTACTCCTGCTCCCACGACCAAAACGTCGTAATGCTCTTTTTCCATCTCAACTATCCAGCGCCCCCGTGTCACTTGCAGGCAGAAGAGTAATAAAAAAGGGGTGCCAGCAAATGCCAGCGCCCTAATCTGAGGACTTCTTCAACGTGATGTTGCTGTCCGTCCCTGCGCTGGCATTACCCAGATCAGGTCCTACCGGTCGGTGGCGAATATGTTGGCCACCCTCTCAGCCCGGCTTCCCCGAGCTCCCCTGGCGAACAATAAAAATACTATGATGACGGTCAAAATCCTACTATGAAATAAAACACGACATGGCTCCTGTGCAAAACGACCTCGAACGAGCTCAACAGGGTATCGTTTGCCTGTCACTTTCTTTCCTGATGGGCATTAACCCTCGTTAAATCTTGATGGACTTCAACAATCGTTCCCTATGCCAGTTCGGGTCTCCAAAAAGGCTCCAGGTTCCACTGCCACGCCGGAAATAGAGTTGCATGTCGTGTTCCCAGGTGAAGCCAATTCCGCCCAGAGTCTGAACTCCGGTATAGCCGGCCTGCCGGTAACTATCGCTTACAAGCGCTTTTGCCATGCTCACTGCCTCAGCAATTTCGTCCGGTTGGTGGTCGAAGGCGTAAGCGGCATTGTAGACGGCTGAGCGTGAGCTGGTCAGGTCAAGAGCCCGGTCTACCAATGGGTAAGCCACCCCTTGATAACTGCCGATCACATGCCCGTACTGTTCACGGGACCTGGCATAAGCAACAGCGGTATCCAAAATCCACTGCATCCCACCCACGCCCTCAGCGCTAAGCGCGAAACTGGCGCAATTCAAGGCCTCTTCCAGCGCCTGACGAGGATCATTGCAGGCGTCGATCTTCTCGACTGGGGTATTTTTCAGTTTGATGCGGGTCAAGCGCCGGCTCAAATCCATGCCTTCCAGTATTTCCACCATCAGACCCTCGGCACCCTTCTCCACCAGGAACAGGCCCAACTTTCCTTCCTCTTTGGCTGCCACGATAATAATATCAGACACGCCGGCATCAAGGGCAAACATTTTGGTGCCGCTCAGCGTATATTTGCCGCTCACTTCACTTGCTGTTGTACTAATCGCATCGAGCTCGTAACTGGCGTCGGACTCCAGGTAAGCCACGCTAGCCCGGCACTTCCCCTCCACAATCGCAGGCAGCCAGCGCGCTTTCTGCTCGGCGCTCCCGGCCTTTGCCAGCAGCGGGGCCGCCAGCCCTACCGTAGCCAGGAACGGGCCAGGCACCATTCCCCGGCCTAATTCCTCGAACAAGACCGCAACGGTTAGCCAGGACTCAGCCAACCCGCCAAATTCGACCGGCACAGTCAAGCTCATCCAGCCCTGCTCGGCCATCTTCTGCCAGAGTTGCTCATCAAAAGCATCTTCGGTCGCCATAATCTGCCGCACTTTAGAAGAGGGCAACTCCTTCTGTACAAACCCGCGGACTGTTTGCGCCAGCATCTTTTGCTCATCGCTGAGAGCCAAATACATTTTCTAGATCCTCTTTCAAATTCAATCTTTTGTCTAAGATCCAAAGGTCAGCTTTTCGTTCTCAGTCCTCAGGCATGCGGCAAACCGAGCACTCGCTCAGCTACGATATTGCGCTGCACTTCGCTAGTGCCCGCTTCAATGGTGTTGCCTCGTGCACGCAGGTATTCATACTGCCAGCGGCCCTCAAAAGGGGCGTCCACCGAGTCTGGGGCCAGGCTGGAGAAAGGACCTTCGAGTTCAAAGGCCAGTTCAACCAGGCGCTGGTTTAACTCGCTCCAGTGTAATTTGAGCAGTGAACCTTCCGGTCCTGGCAGATGGCCCTGGCCAATGGTAGACACCTGGCGCATGGTATTTAGCTTGAAGGTCTTGACATCGGTGTAAAGCCGGGCAAGGCGCTGCCGCACCTGCTGGTCCTCGAGCACGGGTTTCCCATTAAGAGTACTGCTGCGGCTCAGTTCAATGAGAGCCTGCAAGCGCTGCTCGAAAGCAACTATGATGCTAAACGAGAGACTTCCCCGCTCGTGCATCAGGGTGGTAATGGCTACCATCCAGCCCTTATTAAGTTCGCCGACCAGGTTCTCCACCGGCACTCTGACATTTTCAAAAAATAGCTCGGCAAATTCGGCCTCACCCGTCATCTGGACCAGCGGCTTGGTGCTAACTCCAGGGGACTTCATATCGACGATCAAGTAGCTCAAACCCTTGTGCTTGGGAACCTCAAAATCGGTGCGTACCAGCAAAATACAGAAGTCGGCCACGTAACCGTAACTGGTCCAGACTTTCTGGCCGTTCACCACAAAATGGTCACCTTCTCGCACCGCCCGGGTCTGTAGAGAGGCCACATCGGAACCAGCATTCGGTTCGCTAAAACCCTGACACCAGATCTCCTCGGCGCTCAAGATCTCGGGCAGGTAACGGGCTTTCTGTTCAGCAGTGCCAACAGCCAGGATGGTGGGGCCGACCATATTCAGGCCTATCACATTTGCTGTGGCAGGGGCCTGAGCGCGGGCCATCTCTTCATTATAAATCGTTTCCTGCATCAGGCTAGCGCCTCGCCCGCCATATTCTTTAGGCCAGCCGATCCCGATCCAGCCGGCCTCGAATAATTTTTTTTGCCAGGCCCGGCGTACAGCGACTTTCTCCTGGAAAGTCATGTTGCGTTTTTCGCGGAACTCATCGGTGATATTTGCCGCCAGCCAGGCCCGCAATTCGGCCTGGAAAGACTCATCGCTCATTGCCTGCTGTTCCTGCGAAATCGATGTCATCGGCTCTCCCTCCTGAAATCCTTCTTGTGATGAACGCTTTACCTGGGTTGAATGGACGAGAGACCAACATGTCCTTTTTCAGAAGGACGACGATGCGCTGGGAGCGTCTACCTGCCATCTCGAGAACGGCTTGAGCGTGTTCTGTGACACACGAAGCAAGAAGGCAGCTCTTGCCGCCTGGCCCGGGTCCGGCTGATACAGCCAGTATAGCCCAGTTCTATTTAAAAGTCAAAAGTGAACCAGGCTGTTAGCTTACCATATCTTCGGTGAACCAGATCGAGCCGCCGGAATCGACGTAGACGCCGATGCCGATACGATGCAGGGTCGTGCTGAACAGGTGGATACGGTGCCAACCTCCCAGCGGCTCGTGAGCCATGCTTTCCTGAATGGAGGACACACCGGCCCAGGGGGTCGGATACGGTCCTGCCTCGCCGATATTTTCTCCGCAGTCGCTCAAGCCAGCGAAGCCTTCATTGGCAATGCGCTGCCAAGGCGTACTCCCATCAGGACAGGTATGGCTGAAGCCGCAGTGCACCATGTTCCAGCTATGCAGCAGTGCGCCAGAGGCCAGGGTTCCGTTCCAGGCGAAAGGAGGTAGGCCACAGGTGGCACGATCGTGGTTGATCAATTGGAAGAGTTGCTGGGTGAGCTGCTGCGCCTCTCCGGAGACAGGCGCTGGCCCATAGGGGGCTGCCAGTGTCCCGTTCTTTGGCGGAACCGGGGTCGTCTCTTGGCTGTACGTGACGCAGTTGGAGGCTGGTTGTGGCGTACTGGTACTGGAAGGGGTACTCGTACTGGAAGCGGAGATGTGAGATCCTGGCGTAGGTAATGGTGTCGCTTTCTGGCTGGGAATGGACAGTGGCGGTATCGGGGTTGGAGTAGGAGTAGGAGATTGCCGCAGGCCGCTGTGACTAAGTGAATCGCTCGTGATGCTACTCGATGACGAGGATTGAGGGGTGATCTCGGATCCGCATGCAGGCAGCAATACGATCAAAGAGAGGCACAGCAGGCCCCAACAGGTTTTTTTCACAAGCAATACTCTTTCCTGATTTACGCCCTTCGTTGCTCAACACTATAGAGTGTAGCATTCATTGTGCGCATACACGCATATGCAGTCATTAATCTGGTACTTTTGGCGGGAGGGGCGACATGAGAAGCCGTTTAAGCGGAAAGGCGGTATGCAAGACCGACTCTTGGTGGAAGAACTGTTAGAGCATTTGCATGATTTCAATGAAGTTGTCACATACAAACGAGTGGGAGTGTGAATTGAGATGAATCCCTCTTTTGACAGCTTGCTACATTCATGTATACTGTAGCTACACCAGCTTTCATGGCGCTTGTTCGTAGAGCGATGAACTACACAACACACGGAAAAGATTTATACCTCATTAAGATGAAATGGCAAAGGCAAAGTTGTAGTACATGTGACTCTCGAACGAAATGGCACATCGCCTTTCGTACCAGGAGGAAGTAGTATGTCCAAACATAGTACGTCGCAGCAGGTGCCCAAAGACATGCAGGCGCGGTTCGACGACATCACTCAGTTGACTGATACCTTCAGTCAGGCTTACTTGACTGACGAGTACGCATCCCTCTGCCGGCAGTTGACGGCGACGCTCAGCCGGAAACGCCCTTCGCCGCTGAGCCAGGGCAAGGCCGCCACGTGGGCCTGCGGGATCATTCATGCTCTGGGTATGGTGAACTTTCTCTTCGATGCCTCCCAGACACCCCATGTCCCGACGAGCCAGATAGCGAGCTACTTTGGTCTCAGTTCGAGTACCATGCAGGCCAAATCCAAGCAAATCCGCGATCTCTTAGGCATGTATCAGATGGATCCGGATTGGACGCTCCCGTCCAGGATCGACGAGAATCCCCTGATCTGGATGCTGGAGGTCAATGGGTTCATCATGGATGTGCGCCATGCCCCACGAGAGATCCAGGAGGAAGCGTTCCGCAAGGGGTTGATCCCCTATATCCCTGTGCCAGGTGAGTGACTCTACGCATCTTTCGCCAGTCGTCCTCTCCCCGTCGCCTGGAGTATCCGAGCAATGCATCCACCAGCACTGAGTTCTAATATCCCAACAACTCCTGCAACTCCTTCTCAGATTGTTTACTGAGCGGGATCAGCGTCTGCTGCTTATCATCCAACTGCAGGGTATAGCTGGTGCGCGTGTACTGGATAACGGCCTTGATGCGCTGGAGGTTCACCAGATAGGCACGGTGCGCTTTGAAGAAGCCGCGACCTGCCAGGCGACTCTGCAGTTCTTGCAGGGTGAAGTTCGTGACCGCTTCTTCTCCGTCGGTGCGCAGGTAGGTTTTGCCGTCACGACTGGTCGCGTAAAGGATATCGTTTGGATCATACAGCAGGATACGATCCTCATTGCGGGCAGGCACTTTGAAAGGCGTGAAGCGTTCAGGAGCCGGAGCGAAGCCCTCACTCGCGCTCTCAAGTGTATACGCGTTGGCGATGCGACCCTCCTCCAATTCAACCACGCGCGTACAGCACCCGCTCGCCCAGGTTACGTCTTCATCCGTCAGCAAGATAGCCGAACCCTCAGCTGCCATCTGCTTGATCAGACGTGTAAAAAGCTCCTGGGTACCCAGATCGCTACGCAAGATTGGCTGATCGAGCAGCAGGAAGCGACGCGGCCCCATGAGGACACGAGCAAAGGCCAGGCGGCGCTGCGAAGAGGGGGTGAGTTTTGACGCGGGTTTCTGAGCCTGGTCGCTCAAGCCTACCTGAACCAGCGCATCAGTGGCGCTCATCGTGGGTAAGCTGTACAGCATCTGGCCGTAAAACTTGAGATTAGCCAGCGCGCTCTGCCGTTCGTAGAGCAAATCTTCTTCAAAGAGGACGCCTATTTGCTTGCGAATGCTGCATGCACCTGTTATCGCTTATCCTGCACCACTCGGCCATTTTTTGTAGCGTAGCGAAATTCGTCATGGTATAGTTGCGGCATAGCGCAGTCATGGGAGAAACCTCGCCACGACCTGCTTCCTGGTCTACAATCCCGGACAATCGAACGTGGTGCAAGTGGTCATCAACGCTTTCCCAGGCTCCCAGGTGACTCAGGCCAATGCAGCGTCGGAGGTCACAGCCGCTTTCGGACCAAACGGATTACATAAAAGTGGTTCGTATGCTATCGGGTTGATCATCCCCGCGAACTTCGATAATGGCTTGCGCACGGGCAACCATCTACAGGTGAACCTGTACATCAACGGAGACGATGTGAATAGGCAAACGGCTACACTGGTGCAGGCAGTGATTGCCAACTATGCTCATACCCTTGCCAATCCGCAGTCACCGGTCAATGTTGCCACTGCCATTATCAATCCGCCCTCCAATACGAATGCCGGAGCCTCTTTAGGCGAGTTCTACATCTTGCTCTCACTGCTGATCTCGTTCGTAGTGGGTACTTCACTGATGCCAGGACTGTTGCTCGAGGAGAAAGAGAAGAAAACGCTGCGTATATTGATGGTCACATCGACCTCATTCGGCGACATGATCGTAGGGAAACTGCTGGTGGTGTTGATCTATCAACTCATCCTCACCGGGATTGTGCTAGCAATTCAGGGGGGGTTCTCCGGGCAAATACCGCTTGTGCTCCTGTTCGCGCTGCTGGGTGCGTTCTTTAGCATAGCGCTGGGCCTGCTCTTCGGTAGCATCTTCCAGACGGCGAGCGTAGCCAGAGGAGTTGGAGGACTCGCCAGCTTCATCTATATCCTTCCAGGCATTTTCATCGGCTCGCTAGAGCATCTACTCGGCAGCAACCCGGTCGCGCAAGCTCTCAGGATAGTGCCGACATACTATATCGCTAATGGTGTATATAACGCCATCCATAACCAGGGAACAGGGGGAAATACATTCCTGGATATCGGCGTTATTATAGGTTGTACTCTCGTTTTGCTGGCGGCCTCGACCTGGATGTTGCGACGCCAGGCGTCTGTGGCAGTGGCGATATAGCACAAAGAGAGACGTTATTGGTCAAGCTTCCTGGGCAGATGAAGACTGTACAATTTCCCCATTTTATGGTATATCTTTCTATGTCGCCACTGCACTCTACTCTTAGTATGACAAGGTTTTCGACATAGCACAGCCAATGTCCGTCCTCCTTGTAGCGCTTTTTTGAAGTAGTCCCTGAAAAGCTCGTATTTGCTCGACGCCCAGACACGTTGTGTACAGCTGGTGTCAGCGCATTTCCATTCCATGAACCTGGCTCTGACGTTCTATGTATCTTCTGAAAGGAGCAGTATATGGCTAACTCCACGCAACGGCAATGGCGTCCTCCGGTCGGCACGATTCAGGTCGTCGATCCTTCGCCGTTAGACTGGTTGTTCATCACCTGGAACACGATGGAGGAACCGATCCGCGTCGATCAGGAGGGACACATTGTCCCTGCTCTTGCAACCGATGCACGCTGGCTCGACGACCAGACCCTTGAACTCGCCCTGCGGCAGGGTGTGCGTTTCCAGGATGGGGAACCTTTTACCGCACACAATATCAAGCAGAATTTCGACGAGATGCAGCACTGGGTCGCTCCACATCCACCTGGATCCTGGCTCAACTTCCCACCCGAGTCAGTGTGTGAGGTGGTGGATGACCATACCGTTCGCTTCCATTTTCCCGGACCAGATGGGTTGGCGCTGGGAAAGATGCGTGGCTTCCACATCGCTAGCTCGGCCTTCTGGCGTGAGCAGGGTTTTGGTTACGCCAAACTCGGCAGCGGTGAGGGGCATTGGTGAGCAATCGATGCAGCGGGCCCGTGGGGTACCGGACCATTCACTCTCACTGAGGGCTACTCTACCATCCACCAGCGCATCGTGATCATCAAAGCTAACCCATTCGCTAGTGCAGGACTGATTGAAAGCGAGGAACGCGCTGCACGCCTGGTTCTCGAGGCGAACCGTAGCCATTGGAACCTCGAGCGTGGACCGCGCCTGGAACGTGTGATCTTCCGCAATGACCTTACTCCCGCCAAGGCGCTGGATCTGTGCATCTCGACCGAGGGTGAGGTGGACATCGTCTCCGAGGTCTCGCCCGCCGATGCTGAGCGCATCAAAGCCTCCCCATTCGCCAACCTGGTGACATGCGACGCCAACCGCGTGCTAGTAGGAATCATCAACCGCTCTTCCCCGGGTGTGCCACTCGCTGATCAACGTGCTCGCAAGGCGCTGAACCTGGCAGTTGACCGTCAAAAGGTGATCAACGAAGGCTTGGCTGGCTATGCTAATCTGATCAGTGCGCTCACCCCATCCTGGTGCGGCGGCTTTCCTCCTGGTGCAAAGCCTTACCCGCACGACCCTGAGCAAGCTCGGAAACTGATGAGCGAGATAGGCTGGCCGCAAGGAAGGAACTTACGCGTTGCGGCGCCGGAGCCGTTCGCAGGTATTGCTCGACTGGTGGCCTCTGATGTGCAAGTGGCACTGGGCATTGGAGTCGACATCATCGTCGTCCCTCAGGAGCAGATGCTTGCTGGCAGCCGCATGCTCATGGAGAAGAAGCTGCCCTTACCCTGGGATATGCTCATCTTTGGCTGGTTCGACCTCAGTTCTGAGGCACCGCCTGCTGCTGTCCACCGTGAATTCTTTGGCGCAGATGGTGCTTTCCGCGCTGGACCAGAGCTACCAGAGTTCAACAGGCTTTACACCGAGATGGCGGCTCAGATCGATGGTGAGAAGCTGGTCAAGGTGGCCGAGCAAATCGACCGCTATGTCTTCGATGAGGCATTGGCCTTGTTCCTATGTGCTCCGCAGGCGCTCTATGCTGTCAACAAGCATGTGAGTTTCGGCCCCTACCGGACCACATTCGAGGTGGCCGAGACGGAGGTTGATGAGCAACACTGGTCCCGGCGTGATAAGAAGGAGAGTGCCCAGACTTCACAGGCAGCATCGACAGCCAGCCACCAGGGATCAGCGAGTTTCGCTAGCGGGTCGTCAGGCAACGCCTGTTAGCACTCAACTGCTCGAGAGGCAGAGTGGCTGCCGTCGAGCGTTTGCAGGATGATGGGCTCCGGTGCATCCTCCTCCCCTGGTGAGAAGGATACACCTGTGCTGGCTGCAATACGCTCAAAACGCAGGGAGAGTAAATCCCGCCTTGGCTACGACGTAATCGCGCGATTCGACGGCCAGCCCGCGAGCGCGATCAAGGTCGGCGTTCAACAGCCTCCCGTTGCGCTTCATGGCTCGCCCGGCAATAAAGACCGAGTCAACGTTGCCGGTGTCTGCACCCACCACCACAGCGCCAATGGGGTCATTGAGCGGAACCACGTTCAGGCGGTCCGCGCGCAGCAGGATGATGTCGGCCTCTTTACCAGGAGTGAGCGATCCCGTCTTGTGAGCCAGTCCAACAGTACGCGCTCCTTCAATGGTGGCAAACTCCAGCACATCGCGTACTGTGAGCAAGTTCTCGTCCTCGAAGCTCCCACCATAGAGAGCACGCTGGTTGACCAGTGCGCGTTGGCACTGAAAAGCTGCTCGCATCTGGGTGAACATATCACCGGGCACGTTTGTTTCGACATCCACGCTCAAACTTGGCCGGGCGCCGAGTCTGAGTATCCGATCCAGGGGAGGCATCCCATGACGCATCTGCATTTCGACGGCGGTTGCGATTGAGAAGGTCCCTCCAGTATCCACGATGTACTTCAATTCATCGTCACTTAACGTACAGCAATGGATGTAGGTGGTATCGGGGCCGAGTAAATCCTCCTCGTACATTCGTTTAACCCCGCCCGAGAAGCCGTTCTCGCCGACACCAACGTGGACAGTGATGGGTACACCGACCTCGCGCGCCAATGCCCAGTCATGCCTGGCCACCTCCATCGTCGTGAACTCCGGCCCGCGCGGTGCCAGGGCCAGGGTGAGGAGTTGATCATCCGACGAGAAATACTGAGTGCGCAGCCGCCTGATGTCCTCGGGGTGCTCTAAGCTGCTATTGAACCACCAATCTGCCAGCGAGGTGTTCGGGTTTCCATAGGCGAAGACTGCTCGTATCCCCGACTCCTGCAGAGCCTTAATCACCGCGTCCGCGTGCTCAGGCGTATTCTGGATGTGTGACCAGTCAAGGAGTGTGGTCACGCCAGCGTCGATGGCTCCCAGGGCGCCGATGAGATTGCCCGCGTAGCAATCCTCGGGCCGGTACACCGGCGCAAGTACTCCGAGAACGTCGGGAAAGTAATTGGCGAGGATCCCATCTGCTGAGATGTTGCGCAGAATGCCTTCCCAGAGATGGCGATGAGTGTCGATCAGCCCCGGCATGACGATCATGTTCGAGGCATCAATGACCTCGGCGTCGGTCACCCCGAGGTCCGGTCCAACCGCAGCGATTTTCGTCCCTTCGATCAGGACGTCGGCCCGCCAAAAGTTGCCGAGGTCCTTATCAACTGTGATGACACAGCCGTTCTGTAACAGAGTCCGATTGAGAGCCATAGTTTGCCTCCTTTGCGCACAAACTGTAGTGCTTCCATTTCAGTGAAGAGAAATAGGGCGCTTCCTCGCGGCATGAACGACTTTTCGCGACGCACTCCTTCCTTGAGGGCCAATGTATCCCCTAGAGCAGGAACATGGTCACGAACAAATCTATAGGACAACAAAACGACGTTCGACTGTATCAATAGACTCAAGCTGCATACGCCAGGCCACCTCACTGAACGATGCACGAGATCGGGGGTGTTATGGAAAAATATGGTAGGGTTATTAAGAAGGGTATACACTTTTTTATTTGGATTGTCAAGCGTATATGTATTGCTTTATCAGTATGAAGTTGGGTATAGTTCCTATGTGGAAGGGTAATAAGTTTTCGGATAATGCAGATATATTACAGTGAGGAGGAGAACATGGAAACACGCTTCTACCAGACGCAGGAACTCGACCTGCAGAGGATCGCTCAAGCTCTGGTGTTGGAGTATCAGGCGCACGGGTTTGAGGCACAACAATTTGGCACTCCTGAACAGGTCCTTGTCCAGTTAAAGAAGGAGAGCGCCTTGCGGGCCATCACGGGTTTTAACAAGGCACTTGGTATCTCCCTGCAGAAGGTCAGTGGTGGAACGCTCACCAGAGTGGGCGCGCAAGACTGGGTTGATCAGATAGCAGTTGGGGCTGTCGGCCTGGTTTTGCACCCGCTGTTGATCACGGCAGCAGTGGGTGCCGTGACGCAAGAGAATGTGGTGCACGATGTCCTCAACTTCATCGATCGCCAGATACGGGAACAGCAGCCGAACGCGCAAATGGGAGTTCCCCCGGTGACTTTCTAGAGCAACTCGCGGCGTCCAGATCAGCCTTCTCGCCGGGAGAGCGCGATCACCGGGATCTGACGGGTCGTTTTTGCCTGGTGCTCGGCGAAAAAGGGGTGCAGCTCCACTATCCTGGTCCACAGCCGATGCCGCTCCGCACCTTTCGTGATAACGGCTGTGGCGTCGAAGGTCTCAGTACCGACCTCGACGGTGACTTCCGGGTGAGCCGCCAGGTTGTAGTACCAGTCAGGGTGGGTCAGCGCCCCAGCGTTGGAGGCAATCACGAGCAGACGGTCGCCATCGGAGATATACATCATCGGGGTCGTGCGGCGTTGGCCGCTCTTAGCACCCGTAGTCGTGAGCAGGAGCAAGGGCCTGCCATCGAACGGTCCACCGGCCTTGTTCCGGTTCGCGCGGAACTCCTCAATCAGTTGGCGGTTGTAGTCGTTCATATCTCTCATAGTTCACCTGTTGTTGCGGAAATGCCGGCAACTCCCTTTCAAGTCGAGATCTGTCCTGTTCAGTTTCATACTAGCACGCCTGTTCGACGACGTCAATGAGAACCGCTTTTCGCAAAACCCTGGATACGTGTGGCAAAAAAGATTATACTGATTGCAACCGCCTTAATAAGGAGGAGCAAATATGAGTGTGCTTATCAAGCCGCAAGCTGATCAAACAAGCGGAATGCTTCGTACGGTTGCTATCACACCGCAGATTGCCGGGTGGCAATACGTCTCGTTTGCGGTGTACCACCTGACGAGAGGGCAGGCATTTCGTGGCGCAGCAGACGGGAGAGAGACAGTGCTGGTTGTGTTGTACGGCACGGGCAGAGCAGAACTCGATGGCCAGTCAGTGGGGCAGATCGGTGAACGGCTCAGTGTCTTTGAAGAAAAACCAGCGTATGCGCTCTACCTTTCTGAAGACGCAACCTACCAGGTGGAATGTACCTCGGATGGCATGGAAATCGCTGTAGCCAGTGCTCCGACAAACCATCGACACCTTCCGGCCCGTGTGGTTCGCCCGGAAGATGTGAGCGTTGAACTACGCGGTGAGGGAAACGCGCATCGCCGCGTCCAGCATATCCTGGATACCGACCAGGAAGCGGAGCGCTTGATTGTGGTCGAGGTGATCACCCCGGCCGGCAACTGGTCCTCATTCCCTCCACACAAACACGATACCGAGAACCCGCCGTATGAGGCTTATCTGGAGGAGACCTATTACCATCACGTTCAGCCAGCCGATGGATTTGCCTTTCAGCGCGTGTACAATTACCAGGATTTCGACGAAACAGTCACCGTACACGATGGAGACCTTGTGCTGGTGCCCAAGGGCTATCACGTCGTCTCGGCCGCTCCCGGCTTTGATCTCTACTATCTCAACATTATGGCGGGCCCTCATCGCGTGTGGAATTACCAGGTCGATCCCGCATTCCATCGTCTGCTTCCCCCATCGGGCAAAATTCCCGGTTCGATCGTTCGCCCATCTGGAAGGAAAGAAGGCAATGGAGGGGTGCAATGAATTGGGCTCTCCGTCCTTCCGGGTGATTTTGGGGATGACGACATTTTTTGCTCCCAGAATCCGCTAAAGTAAGGGACGCTCAGCCTGCTCTAAAGGCCACACTACGCGGCGCATGCCATTCTGCCACTGCACAGTGAGAACCTGGTGACCCACCTGCAGGCCACTTACTGGATCGAGGCGGAACCTGCCATAGAGCGTGGTGCAGGCCAGTTGGCGGGCCCCGGCAAGCTGCGTCGCATCATCACAACTGCCACTGTCTCGTAAGCACCGCGCGCAGAGTAGCCCGGCTGCGAATGCCTGAGCCGCGGGATAAGGTGGATCATCCCCGGTAATGTGTCTATACCTCGCTACGAACCAAGAAGAACCTGGTCCTTCATCAGGTTCGAGCGCGGCTGTAGCTATCCATTGTGCAGGCCCAAGTAATCCTTCACGCAGATTACCCAGCGGGGCAAGAACCTCCTCGACTCCGGCCCCGACGAATGCCGCAGCATTCCAGGCGCGAGTCAACAAAATCGGGGCTACAGTAAGCTCGTCAGTGAAATTGCCTACAACCAGCAGGATATCTGCACCCGGCACGCTAGACGCAGCTTCGGCAGCATGGTACGGTTCGTAAGGTATGGCCTGGATCTCAAAATTGAGGTGGGCAGCAGTGTTTGCAGCACCGGCGGCTACATCTCGCCCGAAGCCGCTGGAAGCATGGAAGATGGATACCGTGGCTGCCCCCGGTTTGGTCACACGCACGGCCTGAAGCACTCCAGTGAAGTAGATTGAAGCTGGCGAAAGCACATTGATGACCCGTGGAAATGCGGGGCGGGAGAGTTGAGAGGTTGCGCCGCCGTGGTTCCAAACAACACGATCTGTGGCACGCATTGCTGCAAGCATGGTGCTGCTTCCATATGGCCCAAATAGCACATCTGGATGGGTATCAACGGCAGCCCGCATAGATGCTCCCGGGTCGGTGCCGGTATCTCGCACATCGAGCGCCACCCCGGTCCACGGCGGTGGCAGGCGTGCAGCATGCTCGGCCCACAATGCGAGTCCTATCGCGGCTGCACGCCCGAAAGGGGCGAGCGGACCACTCAATGGGGTTACAAGTGCTGCACGTAATCTGGTCATGCGAGGACTGCCTACTCGTTTCTCTTTTTACATAACTCAAAACCACTTGAGACCCATGAGTATGGTTGTTTACTCATGGGCCTCGCGCTGCCAGTTATGCAGGGTATACAAAAAAGGCTAGCGGGTCGCATAGAACAGGCTGGCTAATGCCAGTTGTTCATATGCTCCCTGGTCTGCGCCGTAATGGCGCTGCTACTGTAGTATTGCTCGTAGAAAGCAGGGTCTATATGGTGTACGACTGCTCCGAAGTTGCACTCCAACGAGTTGTTGTAGACAGGGCATTGCCCATAGCGATCCACGCAGTAGTCCACGTAGGCAATCGCTGCTTCCACTGCCCAGTCCGATACGTGTACAGCAGGGTCCTTGACGATCTCCCGGATGACCTCAGCCTTGAACGGTCCACCGTGTGTGAGGACCCAGTTGGACTCATCGTCCGCCATCGTCGCCCCCTGACCGTACTTCTCTTCCATCATCTGCTTTATGACCGCTTCGCCGTTTTTGTAGCGTGGCGATGGGACGTACGTCCCTTCCTTGATTCCCTCAATGCCGAAGATCTTGAGTGCCCCCGAAGCAGCCGGTGCTTTCGGGTTGAGTGGCTCACACTGAAAACCAAAACCTTTGGCTATATCGGGGTACGCGCCCATAAGTATATCGTCAAAGAAGCCGCAGAATATCCATGCACCCAGGCCCATTGCCTCTGCCGCGAGACGGATGTTCTGCACCATGGAGCCAGGAGGATAGGTCTCAACCTGTAAAAGGAATCTCTCGAGCTGGCTGATGAACACTGGCATCTCTAGCTTCCCCTCGCCAAACCACTGTGCCAGGCCTGCAGGCTGCTGGGTGGCGTCATCGAACGGGCAGATGTGCCAGACGTCAAACAGGTTGAGCAAGACACTAAAGTAGAGCCAGCCTAAATCGGTAATGGGCAGCAACCACACGGTGCCAGGATTGTTGACATTGTACTGGTACGGACCAAATAATGTGGCGTTTGGCGCTCCCGGCGCCCTCAGAGCCCAGTCGATGTCAGGTCGCGAGTCCAAAATCCTCTTGGTTCCGGTCTGATACCAGTTGATCACTTTCCAGTAATCCTCGGGACCCTCGATTTCTACGCGCTTCTCGCGCTCCTTGCCAGGGTCATAGAGGAATACGCCGTCATCGTTGATTACTATCAGATCGGTAGCGAAGGAGTTTCCAGGACTGGCGGCTGTCCGCCCGGCCAACCAGGCAAGCTCGTGGAATCCACCGTGGATGGCGATATCCCAGTTGACCATGCCATTAGGCCCGATAGCAGACCAGGCGAGGATTGCCTGTTCTGTCTCTGAAAGTGGCACTACGGCTTCGGTGGATGCAAAAGCCAGTGGTCCGCGCTCTTGCTTCATCACCCTCCCCGTGACCGGGTGCTTCTCCTCTACGCCTGTTTCGATCTTGTATCCCAGGCCTACCCGGCGACTGCGCAACGTCGTCAAGAGGTTAGAGACCGAAGGCGTCTCCTCGAAAAATCTTCGCAACTGCTGTTGAGTCTCTGCTGAGATTTGCGGCTTCGCAATAGCCATAACGATACACCTCCTTTGTGTTCAAGATTGACACATACTCAATTATGCTTATGCGAACTTGTGCCTGGCCACTTGCCACAGGCGCAGGGACAAAAACGGGCTAGCGCAGGGGCTCGGCCTGCATGGACACTCCATTGTGAATGAAAAAGCTCCTGATAATGCTTCCTCGCCGCCTGCCTGCGGTACCGCCGTCGAATAGCTGCTCTTCGGCCTGATCGATCAGGGCCGAGTAATTGCGCCGGGTTTTGAATTTGATGTGCTTCCACTCGTCTCCCTCTTTCGGCGCTCTGAAACATTCCGCGATGATCGTATCAGGGTCTTTCTCCGCCAAATGGCAGAACTTCAGCAGCGTACTGAGACGGTCCGCGTCGGTTGTAGTGCTTGCTGGGGATTGATGGTGAACACCTTTCAGCCAGTTTTGCACAGTCCTATATTCAGCAAGCTGCTCTTCAGTCTCTATATTCATCTCCGCTCAACTCTAGGGGTTATGCAGAAGTAATCATTTACTCAGGTAGTCCAAACATGCGCGAAAGAGCGGCCACTTCCTGCATGCGCCAGGGAGCAGGGGCCTCCGCTTGAATCATCTTCTTTTCCCGCAGGTATTCAATCACCTGCGGGTCGCTCTCGATGGGATTATCGAAGGAACCCCAGAAACACGTCTCCGCAAGCGGCTCTCTGGGACGCTGGCCGCCAGTGAGTGGGTCCTCCGCCGGGTAACCCACCTCTAACACCCAAATGGGGATCAGGTACTCAGGCGCTTTGATAGCATCCTTGACCGCATCTGGATTAAATGCGTGCATGCAGACACCAAGCCCCTCGTCGACTGCTGCCAGCATAGCCTGGGTCATTGCAAAGCCTGCCTCACATGCCGCGAACATTACAGCTGCCAGGTCGTTCTTCATCAACGGCTGCAGGACAAGCGGGAAGACCACTTCATCGACATAGGCATGTGACCAGCCATGACTGGCATTGAGGGCACCAACATCGACCAGTTGCTTGAGTGTCCTTGGCCCACGATTGGGAGCGGTCGGATCGATAAACCAGAACATGAACAACGGGGCAAGTTCGAGATCAGTAGTGGTTGTCGGGGTGCGCAGAGCTTCCCTTTGCTCGGGAGTCAGTTCATCCCGCTCCATGACCACAATCCTATAGAATGGGGCATTGACTGCGCGCGAGGCACGTCGCGCCGCTTCTAGCATGACGTGAATCTTCTCTTTTTCGACTGGTCTCCATGGTTGAAAATAACGAATGGACCTGCGGTTACCGACTACTTCTTTGAATTCCATTGAGATTCCTCCATTGATTCTCAATCAACACAGCTATGTGCTGTATTGAAGATATGACAGCCTTTCAGGTACGTTGTTCAACGAGAGAATTTTTCAGGCTGCATCCCTGGACACGAATAGCAGCAGCTACCTTCGCTGGAACTGCTGCTCTGTCCATACTGGTGAGTTATATTGAGAAGATGTGAACTGCCATGGCTGCGGCATCAAAGCCGATGTGTCCACCGCCATTCTGCGTCAGACCAACCTTGCAGTTCTCTACTTGCCTGCTGCCTCCTTTCCCTTGAAGTTGCCAAACCACTTCCGCGATTTGGCCCAATCCGGTTGCCCCAATTGGATGTCCTCGCGCTAGCAGTCCTCCTGAAGTGTTGACCGGCAATCTTCCTCCTAGCCACGTTACCCGGTCTTCGATCAGCCTCGGCCCATCGCCAGGAGCACAGAACCGTAAATCTTCGTAGATGCTTATCTCCGCGGGGGCAACTGCATCATGGACCTCGGCAACATCTATGTCCTCCGGACCCATCCCCGCCATTTCGTACGCTTGCGCCGCAGCTCGCTTCGTAGATGGCGCCATGGAGCGGTCGTCACCTCGCCCCGAGACCAGCACCGAGGCATCCACTTGTGGACCCTTGAGGCCTTTAGTGCGGGCGAACTCCTCGCTCACGATGAGTGCCGCTGCCGCGCCGTCACCCAGTGGGGAACACATAAGGACCGTCAGTGGGCCTACCACGGGCCTGCTTTGCAGGACCTGTTCGAGTGTTACTTCTTCCCTGTACTGGGCATAGGGATTCAGGCTCCCATGGTAGTGATTCTTGACGGAAACCAGCGCCATCTGTTCACGTGTCACACCACCCATCGCCTCCTGACTGGAGGGTGCCCCGGAACTGAGCATCGAGATGTAGAGGTCCATAAACAGGCTCCTGTTGCTGGCTCCCTCTCCGCTCCTGCCGAGCCGCTTTTCAATCTCGGCAAGCTCTGAAACGTCCACGGCGGCATTGAATGCCCGCAATGATTTGGCTTTGTCCGGGTCGGAGAGCTTCTCTACGCCCACTGCCAGGACACAATTGTACAGGCCGGAAGCTACAGCCATCCAACCGAGGTGGAATGCTGTCGATGCACTGGCACAAGCATTTTCGACGTTGACAATTGGAATGCCCATCAACCCTGTGTGGCGCAGGACGACCTGGCCGCGGATTGTCTCCTGGCCGGTGATCAACCCGGCTACTGAGTTGCTTACATAGGCGGCGTTTATTTCCTTGATGTCAAGGCCCGCATCCTCTACGGCATTGCGGACCGCCTCCTCTGCCAGGTCTCGCAGCCCGCGGTCCAGGTACTTACCGAACCTGGTCATGCCGGCGCCTACTACCCTAACCTTTTGCATAGTTCTTCCTCTCTCGCTCAATCATCACTGATCTCTGGAGACGACATACCCGACCGCTTCGCGGTCCCATGTTTTGTCAGTAAACGCCTCCTGCTTCAAAACGCTGTACTCAATTCGGTGTGTTCCAGTTTTAGGTAGCGAGCCTCTAAATTCGACATACCTGGGTATGGCGTAGTAGGCCATCTTCCCCCAGCAGAAATCTAGCAGTTCTTCGGGAGTGGCAATCTGACCCGGCTTGAGAACCACAACCAGCTTGATCTCGTCCTCGGAAAGTTCCGACGGAACGGCGTGCGCGGCAGACTCCAGCACCGAGGGGTGTTGGTTCACTACGGACTCGATCTCCCACGCGGAAATATTTTCCCCCCTGCGCCTCATCGAGGCCTTCTTGCGGCCCGCGTAGTAGAAGTCGCCCTCCTCGTCTACCCAGGCCAGGTCGCCTGAATGGAACCAGCCGTTGCGCCAGGCTTCGGTCGTGGCCTCTTCCTTGCCATAGTAGAATGCCACTGCTTTGCCGCCGGATGAGCGGAAAATCAGCTCACCGGTCTTTCCCGGCGGTAGATCGAGGTCGTTGTCGTCAACAACCTTAAACTCAAACTGTGGTAGTGGTCTCCCCATCGACCCCACCTTGCCGCTGGTGTTCATCAAGAAACCAGGAGAATCGACCATGCCAAACCACTCGATGAGCCGGAGTTTGAAACGCTCTTCAAAGGGACGCCATGCATACGCGGGGCAAGCCGCGGAGAGGACTACTCGCACGGGGTTGTCTCCATCATCCGGTCGCTCCTGTTGTTTCAGCAGGATCGGAATCATAGCGCCGAGGGTGTTGAACTCCACAGCGTTGTACTTCCTGCACTCGTCCCAGTGCCTGGAGGCGGAGAAGCGCTCGCCGAGGGCCAGTTTGTAGTCGAGTATGATCGCTCCCAGCGTCGTAACCCCTATGGCGTTACCGTGGAAGAGCGGCAGGGAAGTATAGACGGTTTCGCCAGGACGTACACCGGTTGGCTCCCAGAGCTTCACGATATTGGTCGGATTAATGCCCCTGTTGATAACACCCTTTGGGGGGCCGGTGGTGCCCGAGGTGTAGAGGATGTTGTCGGCAGGGATGCTGACATGTGGATCGATGGGAGGCCGCCCTCCCCCAGCTTTGAGCCATTCCTCAACTGTTACGGCATCGCCCACGCTAGATGGTATGGACCCACGGACGACCAGCAGGCGCACGGTTGGCACGCGGTCCCTGATGCTGGTGAAATATTCTAACAGCCCCTCATCTATGACGATGGCGGATGCGCCCGAGTCGTTGAGGATGTAGGCAAGAGCTTCGCCTCGCTGGGCTGTATTTAGCGGAACGGCTCCCACACCCATGAAGACCATGGCATAGTAGGTATAGAGGAACTCCGGGCAGTTGCCCATCATAATAGCGACTCTCTCCCCGGCGCGTATCCCCGCATCCCAGAAACCCGCGACCATTGCATAAAGATGGTCCACAAAGTCCCCCCAGGCTATCTCCTCATCCTTCCACTTCAGGAAAGTTTCGTTGGGATGTGCGTCGCGCCGCTGGAGTATGACGCTCTCCAGTGCAGACAAATATTCGACCAACGAGTTCACCCCCTTGCAGAATGTTCTCACGAAACTGGTCCGACGCCTACAATGTTGATGCCCCCGGTTAATTGCAGCAGTTCCCGGGCGAACTCCACTTGCCGTGCCAGGCCGAGTGCGTCTGTCCTCAGCAAGTGAACTTCGTATCCCATCTCCGCGAGCTGCGAGGTGTATGTGCGGTCCCGTTCATCCAGCACAAAGTGGGAACAAAAATCCCGGTACAACTGGCCCACGGATACAGGGTTATGGGGAAGGCCGAGCGCGGCCAGCAGTCTTTCGCGGCTACGAGCACGTACCCTCTCACCCGCAGGCAACTCCAGCGCTTCGATGACCGGCGAGATAGCCCATACCTTCTCCCTACTCCTCACCAGTGCTTGCCGGATGCCGGGCACTGAAATGATGGGAAGAATGCTGGCTACAGGATTGCTCGGTGCAATGAGGACGGCGCTAGAGGACGCGATAGCTTCGAGGACCCCGGGAGCCGGCCTGGAATCTTCTATGTCCACATAGCAGACCCGGCTGACGTGTGGTTCGCAGCGGCAGCGGATAAAATACTCTTCATAATGGAGTGTAGCCTGGGCTACCGTTTCGATCTGTGTTTCTACCCAGGTATCCGTTGCAGGTATAACACGAGACTGGATGCCGAACAGTTGAGCCTCACGCGTGGTAACTTCGGAGAGACGCATGCCGTTCCTCAGGAGTTCGGACCGCCAGGTATGGGTGGCCATGTCCTTATCGCCAAGGCCAAACCAAAAATCTGGGAAAAAGTGATGCAAACGCTCGAGGAAATTGAAGCTCTCGCCGTGTAGTCCCCAATTCCTGTCGAAATCAGCAGCGCCGGACAGGTAGTAGATTATTGCATCGATGTCTGGGCAAATGGTTAGGCCGAAGAGCCGGATGTTGTCTCCAGTGTTGCAGATATAGGTGAGCGCTGCTGGTTCGTAGACGCAGTTGATGCCGCGAGCCAGCCTGGCTCCCCCCGTACCGCCGCATATCACGCAAATCATGATGGATCTCCCATCATTAGTTGCCACACCGCTTATAAGGTGGCGAGCCACAGCCATACGGCATGTGCTTTAGTCGATGACTACGTTCACTTGAGCCTTTTAAGAAGTATACACGATAAGCAAACTGAAATACAAGCCACCTGATCCACCCACTAGCAGTCCTTGCCTAGAAATTGCTCGCCATAAGTTTGTTGCAGAGCACCATGTAGAAATCCCACAGATTTGGGGTGCCAAGGCCGGTGGCGTAGTCCCAGCCGGGAGTGGCAGGATAGTACAGGTTATTTCCCTGCGTCACATCGTAGTAGGGCCGGTAACTACCTGTGCCTTGCGCGACCACGTAGAACAATTGAGGGGAAGCAGTAAACTTGCCTATTTGGCGCATCAACCCTTGATTGACGAGCGCTAAACCTGCTGCCCATATAGGTGCTGCGGCGCTCGTCCCACCCACAGCTCCCCATTGGCCCTGGAAGTATACTGCCAGGGAATAAGCCACCGCTGATACATCTGGAAGCTCGCGGTGATTACCAGCGGAGAACTGGTTATATACGCCAGCTGCGTTCTCCCAACCTGAATGTGAAAACACACGGCTGTTCCCACCACCGCTGCCCCAACGATTTTTACATCTGAACAGGTTCGATCCATCGGACCACACAACTTCATTTTCCCGCTCTTGCTGGCCATTCATACTGAGAATTGTCCCGCCTACCGCGGTTGCCCACGGGTCACTTGCAGGGAAAGAAACGGAGAGATCGTGGTAGACGCCACTGCTAAACGCTCCACAATCACCGCTGGCGCTAAAGATTCTCATATGTTCTGCTTTAGTCAGGAGTTGCAGACTCTGATCGATGGCCTTGATGTCTCCTGAGGTGAGATCACCTTCTGCTGCACCCAGGCTGATACTGACAACGCTGCCTGCATTGGCATTATGTGTATTGTCGTTGAGAATCTGTTGGAGCTCATCGTTGACCTGGCCCCAGATATCACCATCGGAGTTACCATCGGTCTGATAATCAACAATGTTTATCGAGCGCGCCAGGCCGGCCACCATCTCAATATCGAGGGCCGTCTCTCCTTGAGCCGTCGATGGTTCGCTGTCAACCGTCACAGTTTGCAATTTGCCTTGAAAATTAATGCAGTCAAAGTAGTTCTGGATATCGTTTTGATAGAAACCGTCTATCTCGACCAGGTTCACCGTCATATTTTCCCCATGCCAGCCATGATTCCAAAGATTATCGTAGCCATAGGCATGCGCCACCTGCTTTGGGAGCAATGTCCCACCGAGTGGGTAACAATCTTGTGCTGGGCGTTTTGTTGTGCGTGGCAAATCGAAATGCTGCGCTGCAAATGCATGCTGTGGGGCGGAACTGTAGTTATCAAGCCCGGTGATGGCAACTATGGAGTCAGCCATGAATTTAGGCAACTTAGGAGGCGTCGCGGGCGCGAAAAAGGTGCGGCCGCGGTATTTATGCATAACAAAATGCGTCTGGAACAATTTAGCGAAGGTACTGGCCCTGGCATCAATGCTCAGATTGGTGCGTAATTTACTCAAGTTGAGCGCAATCCCCTTGAGATTGAAGAAATCTTTAATTTTCTGATACGTAGCGTCATCGATACCAATTTGTTTCGCCAGGTCTTCCAGGTGTGAATCCTGCCCTGGATGCGCCTGCTGACTTCCCAGTTTATTGATTATTTGCTGGCTGACCTTGAATGTAATACGAACATGCAACTTTGTAGAATCCGGTAAAGGGCCGACTACCGGTGAGTGGAGAGCCTGTGCAGGTATGCCCAGGTCAAATGGAACGAACTGTAGCGAAGCCGGAGTTCCGCAACTAGCCAGTAGGGGAACCAATACGAGCAATAATAACCCACATACACTCGCCCATGCGCCACGAAACACCTTGCGGGATACTCTATGCTTAAGTGTCTCAATATCCATGAACACGGCCTCCAGGACAAAAGCAGTAGTAATGCTGATTAGTTCGCAAATCCCTGAAAAGAAAATTTGGATTGCGCCTTCTTCTATTATCACGATTTGTCGACGACGACCAGTTGCTACCGCTCTGCTCAAATTGGGAGGCTACAGTTAGGCCGATTTGATGCTGTTCCACTGCGTCCCGCATTCAAAACAGTAGCGCGCCCCTTCAACTTGCACAAGCAGGGTACCGCAATTGGAGCACACCTGCGCCAACGACGCACCACAATAGATACAGTATTTCCAGTTGGACAGGGCCTCATTGTTGCACGAGAGGCATTGTTTGGTTTGTGCTGCTGGCTGCGTTATGAAACCACTACTTATCGCTATCTGACGATCCAAACGTCCTGGATTTAATAGTGCGGGGTCGAGAACGTCAACGCGGCTGGTGGTAGCAATGACCGCCACCGGTGGAGGGTTACCAAGTCCATCCATCTCTACCACCAATTGGTTCAACCATTGTTTACGCTCTTGTTCTGTAGCCAGTCGCTCTACAGCATCGAGATTGTCGATTAATAAAATACACGGGGAGGTCTTTCGCGCCTGGCCGAAGACATGACTTATCATCTTTCGACCTCTTCGGGATGGTTCGTTATGTTTGAGTACATTATATTCATCCTCCGGAAGTTCAAGGTCTTCTATAGACACGTCGCCTGAATCAATACCCGCAAGCATTTCAACGAGTGCCGAGAAAGATAGGGAGATAAGGGGTGCAACGGCCTCACCAGCCGTGGCCTGCACAAGAAGCGTTCTATCAGTGCAAGGGGGACCAACAAGCAACACCCCACAAAAATATGATCTCTCTGAGGATTGAACAACTTGTGACTTATTCAGAAAATCAACGACTTCTTGTAAATCGCGCTTTGCGGCATCAAATCCTCGGATATCGGCAAAAGTGATGACAGGACGCTCAGACCTCCTGAGAATTCGCCTTGGAAAACTTTTTTTGAAACTCACAGTGCTTTGTTCTCGCACTCGAGACTGTATTAGCTGGTCTATGTAAATGGTATAAGCTGGGCCTATGGCAAACCAGAAAGATGGAGGTAATACATCCTCTAAGGGCGATAACAGGACAAGCAGAGGCTGTATGCTCGGATGGCGCAAGACACCCAATAACAGGTGCTCGGGCAAAATCAACGAAGAGTGCATTTGTAATGCGAAGGCGAGGGCCCATTCGATACATAGCAGCGATTCCCTGGACAAAGGAAGATCGCTATCTCCTGCTTCCATGTTACTCTGAAGGCCAAAGACTTCTGCTGCTTGTGCGCGCATCGCCCGTATATCAAAATCCATCAGGTCCATGACTTTAGCTACTCTATCATCGGCTTGCACAAGAACTCCGAGAAAAAGATATTCTGGATATACCTCGGGCGCTTTCATACGGATTGCTTCTTGTTGTGCAAGGCGGATTTCTGCTTGTGTCGATGATGCTAATCTATCAAATGCACGGATGTACATCTCAGTAATGACGGTGCTCATTTTATGCTCCTTCTCGAGGGCTACTACTGTCATATCTTTGATAGGCACACTTCTACTAGGTTACTCGTCCGCATAAAGCTCCACTGCCAATACGTTGGAAATTCACTTTCTGTAAGAATTTTACGCCATGCACCTTCACATGCAAAACACAGCCGTTTTTATCTGAACTGCTAACCTTACTCCAATGGGCTTCCGCACTCGAAGCAGAAACGTGGGTCCTCGACCTCGGGCAGGGGAGCACCACACTGTGGACATACTCTTAGTGATGCTCCACAGTAAGCACAATGTTTCCAGTGAGGTAAAGCCTCTTTTTTACACAAGGGGCACTTTTTTGCTGAGGGCGAAACCGATGTTGTTGCAGCGATTTCTCTGTCCCACACCTGCACACTCCGACCAAGGAGTTCCAACCCCATTCCCTTGGTCAAGTATCCTTGCAGAAGTTCTATCGATGAAGAGAACACAGTTAGGAATTGCCGCATGCGTGAATGATGCAGTACGCCCAAAACGAGATGCTCCGGGAATACAAATGCAAATTGCCCGTAACGCGCTAACAGGGAAATGGCCCATTCTATACATTCCAGCGACTCCTTTGACAAAGGCAAATTGGTGCTATCGGTCCCTACGTATTGAGAGCCGAAGACTTCGGTTGCCCGTACACGGATCGCAGGCATATCCATTCCGCAACGGCACATCACCTTCACAGCCTTATTTTCCCCCTGCGCAATCACGCCCAGGAGCAGGTGTTCCGGGTACACCGCCTGCGTCCGCATACGCACTGCCTCTTCTTGAGCCAGGCGAATAGCCTCATGGGTAGCTGAAGCTAATCGATCAGGCTCTTGCAGCCCGGTAGTGACGATGTTCATGTTTTGCTCCTTAGAAAAGGCCTTTGTTGTATACCATGGGCACGAGATGCTCTCTAGCAGCATTACTCCAACGGGCTTCCGCACTCGAAGCAGAAGCGCACGCCCTCCGCCTCTGCTCGCGGGGTACCGCACTTAGGACATACTCTTGCCAGCGACTTACCACAATAGACGCAGTGTTTCCAATGCGGTTGTACTGCACGCCCGCAGAAAGGACACGAATTTAGTCGTGTCTGCTCGTCCTCTGTGAAACCAACGATAATCTCAGTTAAGGGCCGCGACGCAGTAAGAGCGTCCCGGATGCGATCAATAAGCAGAATGCCCCATAACAGGTGATTTGGCTGTACGAGTGAAAAGCCCATACGCTTCGCAATCGATGAAGCTCTAAGTAGGCACTCTTGCGACTCAGCAGAAAGAGGAAGATTTTCACTAAACGTTTCAGTCTCAGTTGAAGCTTCCTCCTCACCAGCGCGTTTGAGCGACAAGGCGATTTTCTTCTTCTCTTTATCAACGCCAAGGACCTGGACTTCCACCTCCTGACCTACCTTGAGGACTTCGCTGGGATGATTGACGCGGCTCCAGGCCAGTTGACTGATTTGTATAAGCCCCTCTGCACCTCCTAAATCGACAAAGGCACCGAAATTGGCGAGGGTACTGACAACCCCCTTGCGTACTTCGCCCGGTTTTAACTCATCAAGAAGTTCCTCGCGGCGGCGTTGTCGCCATTCCTTCTCTGCTATGCGCTCTGAAAGAATCAAGCGTTTGCGTTCGCGATTAATTTCGATGATTTTGAGCTGCAGTCCCTTGCCTACCATACCCTGGAGTTTAGCTTCGGTCTCCGAGTCATCAATACCTGAAGCCACTTCTTCGCGTGTCATGTTAAGAATCTGCGAGATAGGCACGAAGCCGCGAATACCGGACACGTCGACAATTAAGCCACCCTTATTGTAATCGATGACTCTGGCCTTTAGCAGTTCATTATTCTTGTACTGTTCTTCTGCTATGCGCCATATTTGCTCGTCGGCACCACTCAGGAGATCACGTAATGTAGGCACGTCTAGCTGCATGCTAGTGAGACTCCTCATCGTCATACTATCGCCTTGCTCAGCCAGTCCCAACAGCAGGTGTTCGGGAGAGACCTCCGCTGCCTTCAAACGCCGGGCCTCTTGTTGTGCCAAGTCGAGCGCCTCTCGTGTCGCCGGTGCCAATCCACCAGGCTCAGGCTCCTGTACGCCGCCAGTACTGACTGTACTCATACCGCGCTCCTTTTCAAAAGCTTCCATAATCAGGTCTTCAACGAGCTGGCTCTGCCTACGCTGCCTCCCCGGGTAGCGTCTCGCCGTGAGTTCCTCAAGCTTCTGCTTGGTTTCATCACTTAGATTGAAGTGTTGCCTGTGTTGCTGCGTTTGTTTCTCGCTCAAGCGAAAATCACCTCCTCTATGTAGCGCTTGGCACAATTATAGCCCAATCTTTGGGCCTTAGCAAGAGCATAAAGAATCTAGAAGAGGTGCGCCCAGGCATGTTGCTTTGCCTCCTGATCCTAAAAAGTTAAGATTTCTGGATGTGATTAGGCTATAAACGTGGTATAATGAAGAAGCAATTGGAAAGAATATTCTATAATCCACAAAGTAGCTTATTGAGGAAGACAGGTTATGCCAGAATTCAAGGTAGAAGCGCCGTTTCAGCCTACGGGCGATCAGCCGGAAGCAATTACAAAACTGGTTGAGGGCATAAGGAATGACTACAGGTATCAAACGCTGCTGGGGGTAACCGGCAGCGGCAAGACATATACGGTAGCGAAAATTATAGAGCAGGTACAAAAGCCTACACTGGTGCTTGCGCCTAACAAAACCCTGGCAGCGCAACTCTACAGTGAGTATAAAGAGTTCTTTCCAAACAACGCCGTCGAGTATTTTGTCTCCTACTATGACTACTACCAACCAGAGGCCTACATCCCGCGTACCGACACCTACGTCGAAAAAGAGAGCATGCTCAACGAAGAGATCGAGAAGCTGCGCCTCTCCGCGACACGCAGTTTGTTTGAGCGGCGCGATGTGCTGATTGTCGCCTCGGTTTCCTGCATCTTTGGCCTGGGCAGCCCGGAAGAATATGGGGAGGTCGTACTGACCCTGAAGGTGGGAGAAGAGCGACGGCGGGAGAAGATTCTGCGCCACCTGACGGAAATCCAGTATGAGCGCAATGATACTAACTTCATTCGCGGGCGTTTCCGCGTGCGCGGGGATGTGCTGGAGATATTCCCGGCCTACGAGGATGTGGCTGTACGTATCGAATTCTTTGGCGACGAGATCGAGCGCATGACTGAGATCGATCCGCTTACGGGCGAAGTGCTGGGGAAGCGGCAGCGCCTGGATATCTACCCGGCCAAGCACTGGGTTACGACACAGCAGCGCCTGAACCACGCCATCGAGCTGATCGAAGCCGAGTTGGAAGAACGGCTGGCAGAACTGGAAGTTGATGGTAAGCTGCTCGAAGCAGCGCGTTTGAAGCAGCGCACCAACTTCGATCTCGAAATGCTGCGCGAGACAGGCTTCTGCTCCGGCATCGAAAACTATTCGCGCCATTTATCGGGTCGCGGCGCAGGTGATCGGCCCTGGACTTTAATGGACTACCTGCCAGCAGATTACCTGCTGGTTGTTGACGAGTCACATGTGGCGCTGCCGCAGACACGCGGCATGTACGCGGGCGACCGCTCGCGCAAGCAGGTGCTGGTCGATTATGGTTTCCGCCTGCCCTCGGCTCTGGATAACCGCCCACTCACGTTTGCAGAGTTCGAGCGGGAATTTAAACAGGCGCTTTTTGTCTCCGCTACACCTGGACCATTCGAATATGAGCATAGCCAGGCTGTTGTCGAGCAGGTCATTCGCCCAACGGGCGTGCTCGACCCAGAGATCAGCGTGCGGTCCACCAGGGGGCAAATCGATGATCTACTCGTAGAGATCCGCAAGCGTGTCGAAAAGGGCCAGCGCGTGTTGATCACCACTCTGACCAAGAAGATGGCTGAAGACCTGGCCGACTACTTGCAAGAACTGAGTGTGAAGGTTCATTACCTGCATTCAGAAATCGATACTATCGAGCGTGTTGAGATCCTGCGCGACTTACGCCTGGGTGTCTATGACGTGGTCGTTGGTATCAACCTGCTGCGCGAGGGACTGGACCTGCCGGAGGTATCACTGGTCGCTATTCTCGATGCGGATAAAGAAGGCTACTTACGCTCAGAGAATTCTTTGATCCAGACTATTGGGCGTGCCGCGCGCCATATAGAGGGCAGCGTCATCATGTACGCCGATACAGTCACAAAGTCGATGCAGCGTGCCATCGATGAAACGAACCGCCGTCGCAGGCTGCAAGCGACATATAACGAGCGCAACAACATCACCGCGCACGGCATCAAAAAAGATGTGAAGACCCTCTCGGAGCGCATCAAGGCTATGAGCGGTGCAAATGCCGAGGCGGATGGCAAAGCAGTCTCTGTAGCCCTGGCAGGTATTCCCAAAGAGGAGGCGCTGCGCTTGATTAAGGACCTGGAGTCACAAATGCGGGCCGCTGCCAGGCAGCTAGAGTTTGAGAAAGCAGCCCAATTGCGCGACCAGATTATCGAAATCAGGCGTGCAATGATCGAATAGGACCGCTAGAGGTCATTCAGTAACCACATTGACCAGTCGCTCAGGCACATAAATAATCCTGCTCACCGCGTGTCCGGCCACAAAGCGCTGCACTTTCTCGCGGGCCAGTGCCAGTCGCTTTATCTCATCTTCGGGTGTATCACGCTCAATCTCGATGCGGTCACGCAGACGCCCGTTGATCTGGACAGGCAGCGTTATGATGTCCGAGCGCAGCGCCTCTGGATCGTACGCGGGCCAGGGGAAAGTATGAATCGAGCCCTGGTTTCCCATGCGCTCCCATAATTCTTCCGTCAGGTATGGAGCAAACGGTGCCAGCAGCACCAGCAGTGTTTGCAATTCTTCATGTGTGACATCTCTCCTGGCTTCCAGGGCTTTGAGATACTCCATTAAAGCCGCAATGGCAGTATTATATTTGAGAGCGGCGATATCCTCTGTGACACGTTTGGTCGTCACATGCAGCACACGCTTCGCTTCTCCTTGAGGGGCTGCCGGTTCGGCATTTGATCCGTGCTGTACTATGAGCTGCCAGGCACGGTCCAGGAAGCGCACAATACCACCTATACCGCGGTCGCTGAAATCGCCGCCGGCTTCATACGGCCCCATAAACATCAGGTACAACCGGAGCACGTCTGCGCCAAAGTGTGCGATGTAGTCGTCGGGATTGACGACGTTGCCTTTCGACTTGGAAATCTTCGCCCCGTTTTTGGTGATGGTTCCATTGGCGCGGAAGCGCTTGAATGGCTCCGCAAACTCCAGGTGGTCAAGATCATGCAGCGCCATCGTGATGAAGCGCGCATACATCAGGTGCAGCACACTATGCTCGGCCCCACCGATATACATATCCACCGGAAGCCACTTGCGCGTGAGTTCAGGATCCCACGGCTGCGTCTCATCATTGCTGGAAGGATAGCGCAGGAAGTACCAGGAGGAGTCCAGGAAGTTATCGCTGACGTCGGTCTCACGCCGGGCCGGTCGTCCACAGATAGGGCAGGTGGTATTCACAAAGCTCTCGATCGCCGCCAGGGGAGAGGACCCTGTATCGGTTGGCATCCAATCCTCTACATCCGGCAACAGCACCGGCAATTGATCTTCAGGCACCGCTACTACACCATGCTCAGGACAGTAGATAATCGGGATGGGCGGACCCCAGTAGCGCTGCCGGCTAATCAGCCAGTCGCGCAGCCGGTACTTCACAGCGCGTTTCCCGAGCCCGTGTACTTCAAACCACTCGCTTATTGCTCTGTGTGCCTGCTCGGATGTCATGCCTGAATACTCACCGGAATTGATCAGTATCCCTGGCTGTACAAAAGCTGTGATCTGAATGTCCTTGTCAGGCGACGGAACATCAGCTTGTAAAGGGCGTACGACGGTGCGCACCGGCAAACCCATTTGCTGGGCAAATGCCATATCCCTCTCGTCATGCGCGGGCACCCCCATCACTGCGCCGGTACCGTATTCTTCCAGCACAAAATCAGCAATCCAGATAGGGATCCGTTCGCCGGTTAAGGGATGCAGAGCGTAGGCTCCGGTAAAGACGCCCGTCATGGCGTGAACCTCTCCCACTTGTAGGCGGCTGGCCGACTCCTGGTACGTCGCTACTGCCTCACGATGGGCAGGGGTAGTAATGCTGGCGACAAGTGGATGCTGTGGAACCAGGGCGACAAAGATCATGCCAAAGATCGTCTCTGACCGCGTAGTGTAGACCTGCACTTGTTGTCCCGGCATCCCGTCAATCGCCAGCGCGAACTCCAGTCCCTCAGAACGTCCGATCCAATTGCGTTGGGCCGTCTTCACGCGTTCGGACCAGTCGAGCAGGTCCAGGTCATCCAGGAGCAGTTGCGCGTAGGTTGTCAATTTCAGGAACCACTGCTCTAACCATCGCCGCTCCACAAGGGTGCCGCAGCGCTCACAGCGCCCATCGATCACCTGCTCGTCTGCCAGGACCGTTTTGTCTTTGGGGCACCAGTTCACGGGTGCTGTCTTGCGCTCCGCGAGCCCGCCTTTGAACAGTTGCAGGAAAATCCACTGCGTCCAGCGATAATAGCCCGGGTCGGCGGTATTCAGTTCATGCGACCAATCGAAGCGGTTCCCGATACGCTTTAACTGCTCTTCACGAAAGCGCTCGATATTGCGCGCGGTGAGAATGCGCGGATGGATTCCTCGCTTAATGGCGAAGTTTTCGCTGTGTATGCCAAACGCATCAAAGCCTATCGGCTCAAAGACATCAAACCCCTGCATCGCCATCCAGCGCCCGTGGATATCCGAACCGACGTAAGAGTATACATTGCCAACGTGCAGCCCTTCGGCTGAAGGATAGGGGAACATCATCAGGTTGTAATAAGGCCTCCTGGCACCATGCAGGTCCGCCTGGTACAATTTCTGTTCCTCCCACCTGGCTCGCCACTTTGACTCGAAGGCATGAAAATCATATTTTGGCGGACGTGCTCGCGTACTTGCACCACCCGCCAGTTCTCCGCGCTCGCGGAACACCCTGCTTTCCTCGTTCATCGCCGTGGTCTCCCTAGCCGCTCATAAGTAAACGTACCTTACAAGTATATCGCGGGATGCAATCAAGACAATCTGTAACTGTTCAGGGCTTCTCGACGCCTGCGGCGTCTCGCTTTTTTCTGCTGGGTACGCATTGAGCAGCCGCAGGCGTCGAGGAGTTGGTAAATAAGGTGAAGCGGCCTTCTCGGATATCCACTCGTCACATGCCTCTGGGGTTTGCCACTTGGAAGTTCTCAGATACCTGTTGACCGACGTACCCACAGACGTGCGAGCAACACGAGCGACCAGATGGTGTCAGAGTTGGTTGCCAGGCGCTCAAAGAGGCCAGCATATCCGGCTGTAAACGTCAAGGGGATAGGCTCTCTATCATTATAGCGTTTACAACAATTCTCACAATGTCGTTGACTTGCTTTTCTAGTGTGCTACAATGTGCTGTAATGAAGCTTGAACATTGGTGCACGCCCTCAGAAACCTTCTGAGAGATCCATGAAGAACATAGGTGATGAATACCATGGCGGAGCAGGATTGGGACGCCTTCCGCACGCTCGTCAAAGAGTTGCTGCATGACTCCACGACGAGAAAACGCATCGAGCAGCGAACGGATATCGCACCGCGAACCCTGTCACGCTGGGTCAGCGGCGAAACGGAGGAGCCCGATCGCAAGCGACTGTCCATCTTGCTGGCAGCGCTGCCCGAGCATCGAGACGCACTGCTTGCCACCATTACCCAGGCCTTGCCGGATTTCGAGGCACCGCTCCTCGATCCCACCACCAGGCTCGTCGAAGACCTGCCGATGGACTTTTGGGTTCGACTGCTCGAGACGAACGCGAATACGCCCAGAAACCTCCATTTCGCATCGATTGTCCACCTGATCTTCCTGCAACTGCAATCCGCGCTTGATCCAGAGCACATCGGCGTTCAACTCATCATCGCACAATGTTCGCCTCCCGCCTCACCCGGTCAACCCGTGCGTAGTCTACGCGAAGTCATGAAGATGACGACCCACCAGTCGTTGCTCACCAGCCCTGGCGACACCATCTTTCTTGGGGCTGAGTCGCTCTCGGGCTACAGTGTCAGCCTGTGCCAGGCCAGCATCGTCCAAAACGTGCGCGAGGAACAGCACTTGCCTGTGCGCAGAGCCAGGAATGAGCAGAGTGCGGCAGCCTATCCCATTCAACGAGGGGGTTATGTCGCAGGCTGCTTCCTCGTGTCCAGTCCTCAGCCGGACTTGTTCTCCCAGCGACTGCAATACCTGCTTCAGATCTACGCCTATCTGCTGAACATGGCCTTTGAGACAGAGGCCTTCTATGCCCCAGAACGGATTCGCTTGCGCCCGATGCCAGCAGAGCAGATACAACACACATACATCGCTAACTTTCAACAGCGAGTAATGACCATACTGCAAGGCGATCTCTCCCTCTCTCGCTTGCAGGCAGAGTCGGCCGCCTGGCAACAGATTGAAGAGGAACTCTTGGCACTTCCACCAGGTACAGGCTAGCAAAGGAGGCCCTCACCATGCCGGAACCCATTAACCCACGGGGACAGGATAATCCGAGCCAGTATTTTGTCGAAGACCGGAGCAGTAATCCGGAGATGATCCGCGTTATGATTCAAGATAGCTTAGTGACCACGGGCATGGGTGGCCCCCTCTCTGAGCAACCTGATCCCGCTTCGCTGCATCGCATACTTGATATCGGCTGTGGACCAGGTGGCTGGATTCTGGAGGCGGCTCGAATGTACCCACATATGGAGTTGGTGGGCATCGATATCAGTTGGCGCATGATCGAGTACGCCCGTGCCGAAGCACAGGCACGCAAGCTCACCGACGGGGTCGAATTTCGCGTGATGGACGTGCTGCGGCCGCTCGAGTTTTCTGATGATTCCTTCGACCTGGTCAATATGCGCATGGCGTCCAGTTTCCTGCTGGTGAAGGATTGGCCTAAGCTCCTGCGTGAGCTGCTGCGGGTGACATGTCCAGGTGGGATTGTGCGTGTGACGGACATCGTGACAACACAGAGCGATAGCCCTGCCCTCACACACCTTGTCCAGATGCTACTCCGCGCTTTCTATCGCTCTAGCCACAGTCTGACAGAAGAGCAGGTAGGTGTGACGCACGAGCTTGCCCACCTGCTCTCCGAGAGTGGGTGCAAGCAGGTGCAAACCGAAGACTATATGCTGGAGTTCATTGCCGGAACAATAGGAGGGCAGAACTTTTATGAAGATTCCAGGTACATGTTTCAAACGGTTCTGCCATTTCTGCAAAAGTGGGGATGCGCCACAGAGGATTATGATGCCGTCTATCAGCAAGCACTGATCGAGATGCAACAGCCTGATTTCCGCGCAATCTGGCCCATAGTTACCGCGTGGGGAACAAAACCAGAATGAGGAAGTAAAGATGCAGATCAACACGACAGAAGGAGACTCCAAGCATGCCGGAACACATTAACCCACGAGGCCAGGATAATCCAAGCCAGTATTTTGTCGAAGACCGGAGCAGTAATCCGGAGATGATCCGCCTCATGATTCAAGATAGCACCGTGACCGCAGGCATGGGTGGCCCCCTCGCCGAGCAACCTGATCCTGCTGCGCTGCATCGCGTGCTTGATATCGGCTGCGGACCAGGCGGCTGGCTGCTGGAAACCGCCGCGCTCTACCCGCACATGTCACTGGTGGGCATCGACATCAGTTGGCGCATGATCGAGTATGCCCGTGCCGAGGCACAGGCACGCAAGCTCACCGACGGGATCGAGTTTCGCGTGATGGACGCGCTGCGGCCGCTCGACTTTCCTGATGATTCCTTCGACCTGGTCAATATGCGTATGGCGTCCAGTTTTCTGCTGGTGAAGGATTGGCCCAGGCTCCTGCATGAGCTGCTGCGGGTGACACGCCCAGGTGGGATTGTGCGCGTGACGGACAGCGAGTGGCCCCACACCACTAGCCCAGCCTGTAACCGCATTTTCCAAATGATTCTCTGCGCTCTCTACCGCTCTGGTCATCATTTGACCGAGCATGCCGGGATAACACACGAATTAGACCGGTTTCTCTCCGAGAGTGGATGCCAGCAGGTGCAGACCAAAGATTATTTGCAGGAGTTCATTGCCGGGACGGTAGGAGTACAGAACTTTTATGAAAATGCCATGTACGGGTTTCAAACGCTGCTGCCGTTTATGCAAAAAATGGGATGTGCTACGGAGGATTATGATACCTTGTATGAGCAAGCACTAATCGAGTTGCAACAGCCCGATTTTCGCGCGACCTGGCCCTTGGTTACCGCGTGGGGGACGAAGCCTACGAATACACCCGTCGTTTGAAAAGAAATCAGGGTTGGAATGTAAACAGGCTTGCACTTGTTCTGCATAATAGTAATAACCGCATGTTTTGTAAGTGTGCCAACACTACCGTAATATGCCAGGAGCTTTGACCACCAATATGCATGCAAGTTAAACAGGAAAGGATCAGGATCATACCATGCCCAAGGCAATCTGGAATGGTGTTAAGCTGGCTGAAAGCGATAACTGTATAGTCGTGGAAGGAAATCAATACTTCCCGCCCGATGCGGTAATGCGCCAGTATTTTAAGGAAAGCAACACGCATACGACCTGCCCGTGGAAAGGCGAAGCGAGCTACTATACGATAGAGGTCGATGGGAAACAGAACAAAGATGCTGCCTGGTACTATCCCTCTCCAAAGGATGCTGCTAAACAAATCAAGGATTATGTCGCATTTTGGCGGGGTGTGAAGGTAGAAGTATAGCTGTTGCAAGCAAACCAAAATGGAAAAAGCCTTGTCTGTAACTCTCCCTAAGTTGTAAGCTATATGCGTACGACTTTTTCTTAGAAAAGGAAGCATACTATTCTTTTTTCTATAAAAGTGCATGCAATCACTATTAGCTAGCGAGGAGCAATTTTGTGGCCGATAATCGCGACAGCGGCAACCGGAAGCCGAGCAAGCCTCCTATTTTAGGACAGAGCCATGGCCTCTCCGGCATAGAGGGAGAGATGATCCAGCGCATGATTCGCGAGGAGCAACACTCGGCACGTGAATTATTCATCCCCCCGGCAGACCTGGCCCAGGAAGCAACAACGCAGATGTCTCCTGAAGCAGAACAGGTCATCGAAGAAAGTAGAGTAGGCACCATCTTGCAGTTGTTCAATCGCGACTACCTCTATGGCCAGGGGCGTTTTGACGAGTACAGGGATGGGCTAATCCTTAAATGGGGTGATGGTTACTCTCGCAAGCATATTTGGGCAAGCGTCGATAACGGCAACCTGCTGTTCGAGACCAACCACGCCAAAAAATGTGATAAACCCTACTGCGATGGCACACATCACGTTCTCTCGCGAGAGCTATATTCGAATCTGGACTTGATTAACCAGGAACTAGGCGACCTTTTTCGCCGCCCAGTGTATGAGCCGCCAGACGACTAGGATTAAGCAGCATTGACCACACATATTCTTGCGCTGGAGAAAGATCTCTTTTTCGCGGTGAAGATACGCGACACACTGCGTCACCACGGGATGGAGGTAAAAACGGTACGCACCCTGCCAGCTTTCGAACAAGGGCTGAGAGCAACCGGAGACGAGAAGCCCATGCTGACCATAGTAAATACTGCGACTACCGGAGTCGACTGGGAAACAGCTATCCGGCAGGCCCGGGCAACTGGTCTCGCGGTACTGGCTTTTGGCTCGCACATGGATTTAGAGGCGCGCGCAAAGGCTCTGCAGGCCGGAGCTCAGCAGGTTGTCGCCAATTCAAAATTTACCAGCGATATGCCAGGGCTGGTCAAGCGCATGCTCAATGTCCAACAATACCCTGAACCAGGCGATAGCCCCACGGGATAAGCAGTAGTCCCTGTCCTAACGCGCGTTTCTGAAAGGGTACAAGTTGGCGATGGTAGGTCCAGCGAGTGCGAAGAAAGCCTTTGTGAGAACGAAGTGGAGGTTGCGGTACTGACCGCATATGACGATAACGAGGGCGATGGGCGATACGTCTGCTCATGCAATCTCCTTCTTGCAGAATAACAAACCGGCAAGACAAAAGAGGCCATCCTACCTTATATATACGTAGGAAAGACCTCTTTATTCTCAGGCAATTTTAGCTCAACGCAAATTTGGTGTTTAGTGTCCGCAGCCACAACTTCTTGCTTCACCACCACCACCACCATCGGCAGTCTTGAAGGAATGTCCACAGCCGCAGCTTGAAACGGCATTGGGATTATTGACGGTGAAGCCCGCACCCATCAGGCTATCTACATAGTCTACTTCACTGCCGGTAATGTAACCAACGCTCATTTCATCTACCAGCACGTTGAAACCGCCGACCCCAATGACGGTGTCGCCTTCTTGCTCTTCGTCAAGCGTCATACCGTACTGGAGACCTGAGCAACCGCCACCTGCGACAAAGATACGCAGGCCAAGGCTCAGATCGTTCTCCTGTGCTAGCAATTCGTGCACTTTGTCTGCCGCGGTAGGCGTCATAGCAATGATGCTTGTCTCAACTGCAGCTTGCTGGTTCCGCTCGATCATCTTTCTTTGCCTCTCTGAGAGGGCTACAAGTTAACCCTCTATTTGCTAAAGATATTTGAAGTATAGTACCCAATGGACCACATTTATACCTGCCAGTATTATAAACTACAAAAAGTGAAGCGTCAAGGTAGCTGGCGCGCAATACTATAAAAAGTAAAGCATAGGATCAAATGACTCGCACCCTACAATCCAAAGCGCTGCTGCACGCGAATCACATTGGCGAGCAGGTCGGGAATATCGGGGCTAGAGCCAAACAATTTTTCAGTTCGCCGTTCCTTGCCTGCCGCAATACGAGTGATGGCATGAGGAAGTGGCCAGTCCTGCGCCATGAGATGGGCGCCCAGCCCGCTGATGATAGCCGCAGAAAATGATGATCCGCTCCAATCTGCCCAGGCAGACAGATTTTGCTCACCTCCTGGGAAGGTAGGCGCGATATAGACTCCCCGCACGGCTTCAGGTAAGCCATTTGCATCGACAAATCCGCTACTATCGCCGCCAAATGTGGCAACGCCTGCATTCAAGGGTGGCACACACGCAGCATTGGCAAAAAGCGATGGCGCATAGCGACTGTTGACCGATGCCACGCCTAACGTCGTCTCATAGCGTGCCGGGGCACGCGGCGGGCGCGGTTTCTGACCCTTTTTGTTGACGAGAAACGAGTCATTACCCGCCGCGACCACAATGAGCGCATTATGCGCATACAGGCTTTCGAAAAGCAGGCGTAATCCTTCTTCAATATGCGAGAGGACACGCATTGCACCTACCAATTGTGTGCTTGGCCACTCCCGGTGATCAAACCAAACATAAGGAATACGGCGAATGTCGGGCATAACGTTTAAGCTAAGATTGACGACCAGGTGACGAATAGCGCCTGAAACAAGCTCTTGTTCCAGGTCCGTTAGCGCTGCGAAAAGATTATACAGGTCACCCCCGCCAAAATCATTGAGGATACGAATAAGCCGAATACGAGCATTCGGAGCAACATCCCGGATGAGTCCAGTTACAAAGATACCATGATCCGGCATAAAATAGTAGCGTGGCTGGCTATTGGCATCACGGCCGGTACGTACATCACTGATGATTGGATAGCGATCATATTCAATCTCTAAAGAGCCATTTTCACTTCGTAGATCGTTTGCAAGACGTTTCAAGAGCCAGTTACGTCTAAACTCAGGACGCGTAGCAGCGCTAATCAAGCGATCAGGATGGTGTGCGGTATCCAACACTGCAACTACTACGTCTTCTGCGCCATTGGGATCAAAAGGCAGCCCTGAATCGGCGAATGAGATATGCCAACCAACGGGAGTGTTACCCGTTGCCGCCAGGTCAAGTTTGGGCGCCGGGCGCGAAGATACGGCAGGTCCTCCATCACTATAGAGTAGCGGTGCAGCGGTTACTATCCAGTTGGGCATAGCAGAGACGACGTGCAATCCTGCCTGTGCCAACTCCTCGAGATGTGCCTGGAGATACGACAGCACCATGGGCATTGGGTCCGGAAATGAGGAGTTTATTTGACGTACATGATAAAAAACGGCAATCAGTGGCTGTTGTCGATGCAGGCCAAAAACAAATGCACGGCGGCGTATAGGCGGCATAGCCGGGGCGTCACTCCACCTCCCATAACTGCCATATGGTTCCAATGCCATGTTATATTGTACAAGTAGTGAATTAAGCTGACCGCGTATTTGTTCAATTAAAATATCCTGTGTATCTTCAGCAGGCTTTCGATGAAGTCGTACCACCACCACCATCTCGCCAGGTATCCAATGAAATAGTTCGTCCGGTGTTCCCATTAACTCTACGGAAGTATGAGCCATACACGTATTCCCCCCTCTCCTCAGTGTGAATTTGCAGTTGCGAAGCGCTGTCTGCTTGCATGATGCAGAAAGGACTGAAGCGACTCCCAGTAAGAGGATTATACAGGAACAAGCAGCAACTGGCAATCAGCATTTATGAAGGCATATATCGTGTAGCATCGAACAAAATAGTAACTTTGCCAGATAAGTTGCTTTAGGTTCGTTCACGCCACAAAGCCAGCACCTTTGTTCACAAGGCAGAGCTATATCTCGTTTTCAGGCAGGTCAAAGTCGATAGTTTGCTGGCAGAGACGGTCCAATTCTTCTACCACGGCTTGATGTGCCGGGTGCGGGTGATGCGCATTCAAGTGGGCTTCGTCCACAAAGTGCATGATGATCCCATGCGTAAAGCCTCGCTGGTATGCACTACGATTTTGGCCTACCGAAATGGCGACGATACCAGGGATGACTTGTTGGAGCGCCTGGACGCGCTCGAGGGCGGCTGCGAGTTCTTCAGCAGTGGTCTCTGGTTTGGGTTGGAGCAAGACGACGTGTGTAACCATATCAAGCTGCCGAGTCAGGCAGGGAGACATCGGCATATTCCGCGGTGGTTTGTGGGACGGGGATTGGTTCATGATCTTCAACCATGCCCCGTAAGTGCAAATCGATAGCCTCCCGGATGTTCTTTTGCACTTCTTCGTATGTCGCTCCAGTTGTTATACAGCCAGGTAGATCAGGCACATACGCACTATAGTTGTGATCTCCTGACTCGATGATAACAAGATAACGATACATGGTCTGTTCTTGCCTTTTCATGAATATACTGCCGCCCTATCCCAAATATTCTCCCCTGTATTCTATCATAGTCCGCAAGGAATCGCCTTTGGCCAGACGTTTGGAGAGAAGACGTCCCGTGAGCGGACGTGAGCGGGGTCCTGGCTGTCATCCTGAGCCCATTCGCTTCGCTCAGGGTAAACTCCGCGACGGATCTGTGCGCCCGTCGAGCCAGACCCTTCGCTGCGCTCAGGGTGACAGGCATTCTCTCCAAATGTCCACACTTGCTCTTCCGAACTGGTACAATATTTTGCAAGGGCATAAAATGCGTCTTTTAAGTGTTATCTTAAACAGAAATAGTAAGCTGATGGAAAAGTGAGGATATCGCTATCATGGTAGAAGTTTATGACGCGATCATTATTGGCTCAGGGCCGGCAGGATATACAGCGGCAATCTATGCTGCGCGCGCTAACCTTTCTGTACTGATGTTTCAGGGCTATCAGATAGGTGGCCAGTTAATGCTGACCAGCGACGTGGAGAACTATCCCGGCTTTGAAGAGGGTATACTCGGCCCCCCGATGATGGAGAAATTTGAGGCGCAGGCGCGTCGTTTCGGCACAGAGATGATCCCTGAGGATGTGTACGCAGTTGACTTCAGCCAAAGGCCTTTCAAGGTTACAGCCGATTCTGGCGAATACCTGGCACGCGCTATCATCATCTCCACAGGTGCCAGCGCACAGTGGTTGGGATTGCCAAGCGAGCAGCGCTTGCAGGGGCGCGGCGTGAGCGCCTGTGCTACCTGTGATGGCTTCTTCTTTAAGAATAAGGACGTGGCGGTTGTTGGTGGTGGAGACACTGCCATGGAAGAGGCGCTATTCCTGACGCGCTACACCAACCATGTGACGGTTATTCACCGTCGCGATGCGTTGCGTGCCAGCAAGATTATGCAGGAGCGCGCTTTCAAGAATCCTAAGATCAGCATTATCTGGAATACGGAAGTAATCGAGGTCTTGGGTGAAGATGAAGTTACGGGTTTACGGCTGCGCAATTTAAAGACCGGCGAAGAGAGCATATTACCCGTCCAGGGCATCTTCCTGGCAATCGGGCATAAGCCTAATACCGACCTGTTCAAGGGTTTGATTGATATGGATAAAGCCGGGTATATTGTTCCGGTAGAGCATACGATGACCAACATTCCAGGAGTCTTCGCAGCGGGCGATGTGACGGATCATCGCTACCGCCAGGCTGTGACGGCCGCCGGTGATGGCTGTCGAGCCGCAATTGACCTGGAACGCTGGCTTGAGAGTTTAGGCGAAGATCTCGGAGCGGCAACCCTGACTTCAGTACCACAGGGTCAGATCCAACGTTAGCTAGCAGCCTGGCGACCGCGAATGTCGCCAGGCTTGCTTTTTGGGCCTTTTTCAGATCAAACTGGCTAAATGTGTTTGACCTTCTCCATCTGTTCTTTGGTGACGATGGCTGTGCTCAGGTCGGTTTTGCTCAAGCGAGCTTCGCTCAGGTCGGCTCCGCTCAGATCGACTCCACCCAGCTTTGCTCCACGCAGGTTGGTCTTACTCAAAAAGGACATGCTCAGGTTCGCCCCGGTCAGGTTGGCTCGGCCGAAGTCGGTTTCTCTCAAGTAGGTACCGCTCAGGTTGGCTCCGCTCAGGTTGGCTCCGCTCAGGTTGGCTTCGCCCAAGCGAGCACAAAATAGGTTCGCCAGGCTCAAATTGGCTCCGCTCAGGCTGGCCTTACTTAACTGAGTCCCACTCAAATCAGCTTCACTCAAGTCGACACTACTCAGATTGGCACCACTCAAGTTGGCTTCGCTCAGATCGGCCTTGCTCAGATCGGCCTTGCTTAATTGTACCTCTCGGAGATCAGCCCCACGCAAGTCTGCCCCTCGCAAGTCTGCCCCTCGCAAGTCTGCCTCGCTTAGCCTGGCTGTGCTCAGGTCGGCTTTGCTCAGGTCAGCTCCGCTCAGGTCAGCCTTGCTCAGATCGGCTCCGCTTAGATCAACTCCACGCAGGTTGGCCTTATGCAAGTCGACCCTGTTCAGATCAACTCCTTTCAGCTGAATGATACCAGCAACTCCCTCTGTGTTAACGAGTTTGGACTCATATAAAAACAGGAGAAGGCTTCTTTTCCGAGTGGCATCTAATCGAGGGAGTATTGTCATGGTCTGCGCTCGTGCGAGGTATCGTCCCTCAGAATGGGGATCTGACAGGCGTAATTGGTTGCCAAGCAGGAGTTCTGACAGTTGGCTAAGGTAGCCTTGTAGCAAAACTTCTCTTTGGTTGTCTGATGCAATGTCACGTCCAGTCTGATCACGCCGCCGCGCGGTTTTCTGCTCATTTCGGCTGAGAGCCAGATAGAACAAAAATGCGCTAGCGGCTAGGGCAGCTGGAACACTGAGCAATTGCATCCAATCCCAAAGTGTCTTGTGCAAGAAGCCTGTCCAGGTCCAGTTCAACCAGTATCCCGAGAAGATGAATGCGCTCACGCCTGCACAAATAGTGAAAATGCCTAGGATTGTCAGAAGTGGCTTAGACTGGTTCCGCCTAGGTGGTTGTTCTGAGATCATACAGTCCCTCCTTTGTACTGTCTACATGTGCCTCATTTGGCACAGAGAATGTGAGGTGACCTGTCACGATTCTAGACGTAGAAGAGCCAACATCTATCGCGTAGAACTCTGGTGGTGCTTCTCAGCATAGCAATTTGCTTAACCACACGATTGCCATCCATTGAGGAACGCTTCTCTCATTGGGCATTTCGCAGGCTAGTAGGAAGCCGTTGGTCCCCTGCTCTTTCGGAAGAGTCCGACCAGCCCAACGATCAAGCCGAGCAGGATGAGGGCATATCCGATGTAGTCGATGATGCGTAGCGTATCACTTGAGAGACTCCCAAAGAGGAGATTCAGTGGCGTTCCCGGTGCCTGGGAACTCGTGGTTATGATAACCCCCAGGCCGAGCAAGAGGATCAATACCCCTAGGAGCATCGTTTTAGTCGATATCATAATACCTTCCCTAGCGGGCCAGTATCTTTGTGCGACGATACGACGAAGACGACCCGCAAACACTGTAGTAGTTTCAGGCCCGGTGAAGGGCTTGGATCTGACTCAATCCCTGTTTGAGGCGTCCAATTTGGATGAGTCCATCACTAGTTCACCACCTCAATCGGGGTCGAGCCTAATCCTACCTTACCAGGGTAGCATGATTAGCGGCCAAAAGCCAGGATTCGCGAGAAGTTCAGTACCAATGTCCTGTTCTCAATGGAGGATTTTTGTTTCCTGATCGTCTACTGCAAAAGTTTTACAAGGTGCTTGAGGATGCGGGCTACCCCGAATACGTTTTCACGACCCGCATCCCACGACGGAGGGAGGTGGTTCTGCTCACCCCTCCCATTGTGCTTCAACCAGCAGGTTCTCTACGACCTCCTGCGGAAGCGTCTTCCACGGGAGACCAAGGAGTGCCCCTTGCAAGACGTACAACCAGGTGAGTGTTCCTGTTTCGGGATACAGCCGCTTGAGACGGCTCCATGCCTCAACTGGCCCCAACTCTTGCAGTTCCTGCTGGGTGTAGATCCCCACCTCGTTCAAGAGCTGTTCGGTCTTGGCTCCGATATTGACGAGATGGGAGAGTCTCCTTGACTTCGATAGTCTCATACGGTTCCCTCCCAAACCCAGGATAGGCTCTGGCATCGCGTTCCATCTTTCATGCAAAGTCGATGCTCTGCTCACCAATACGTGTTGAAGCGCAGTTTTTTGCGGATCCGTTGTAACTGCTCGACTACTCACATCGACTTCGCTTGTAGTTCCCTCGACTGGGCACGGAGCCGCCAGGACTGCTCAGCAACAGTGATGAAGCGAAACTTCGCCCTTAGGTCATCCTCCCTTGGTGGAAGATGCGATGTATCATATAATACGTAGCAATCAAACAAGAAGAGGAACAGATGAGTACACCACCTTCTAATGCAGACCTGGCATCCACGCCAGCACCCCAGGCGCTTGAGCCGACGGGCGTGCTCCAGCTTGATCTTGTGCTGGCAGGCGGTCTGCCACGGGGCGCGCTGGTCATCATTCTTGGCCCACCCGGCAGCGGTAAAACCACGCTGGCGAGCCAGATCGCCTTTGCCGCTGCCGGGCGCGGACAGCGGGCGCTGTTCTTGACCGCGCTCTCGGAACCGACGACCAAACTGTTGCAGCATCTGCAGAGCTATCGCTTCTTTGACCGCGAACTGATTGGCAGTGCCGTGCAAGTGTTCAGCTTGCAGCAGTTTCTCTCCCAGGGTGCGGCCACGACGGGTCAGGAGATTGTGGCGGCCGTGCGCCAGACGCAGGCCAACCTGGTGGTCCTGGATGGCTTTCAGGCGATGCGGGATCTGGAACCGGATGTGGTGGCCTCCCGCCAAATGCTCTACAACCTGGGCACGCGTCTGAGTCTCCAGGGCACGACGACCTTGATTACGACGGAGGCCTCCCCGCGCGATCCCGCGTTCTTTCCCGAGATGACCACAGCTGATACCCTCATCGGCCTGTACTATGAATTGGGAGGCGTGCGCGCCTTCCGAGGTCTGGAAGTCCTCAAAGTGCGAGGGCAAGCCCTGCTCCCGGGACGCCATAGTCTGACCCTGAGCGCGGAGGGCATGCAGGTCTTTCCCCGGCTTGAGACGCGGGTCAGCCGCTCCGCCTTTGAAAGCTGGACAGCCGCCGCGAGTCTCGCGACGCCGCAAGGGCGGGCCGCCTTTGGACTGAAAGAGCTGGACGGCCTGCTTGGCGGGGGTCTCACCCGCCAGACGAGCACCTTACTGGCCGGTAGCCTGGGCACCGGCAAGACGCTGCTGGGGCTGCAGTTTGCCCTGGATGGAGTGAGCCGTGGGGAACCCGCGCTCTTTCTCGGCTTTCGCGAAACAGCTGAGCAGTTGCTCCAGAAAGCCGGCACCTTCGGCCTGGGCAAGCGCTTGCGTGCGGCGCTGGCTGCGAGCGGGGGCTTGCTGTTCCAACGTTGGGAACCCATCGAAGTGGACCCCGATCAGGTGGCAACGGATCTGCTGGCTGCCCTGGAGCGAACGGGAGCGCGCCGGGTGGTGATTGACAGCATCGCCGAAGTCGAACGGGCGGTGAGAGAGAGCAGCGGGCCAGCGCGGGTCTCGAATTATCTGGCCGCGTTGCTGACTGCGCTGCGAACCCGCGGGGTGACCCTGCTGGCGATCAAAGAGACCGCTAAGGTGGTAACCACGCAGTTGGATTTTTCGGCAGATGACCTGGGGGCCCTGGCGGAAAATGTGCTGCTGTTACAGCAACTGGCCTATCGCGGTCGGTTGCACCGCGTCCTTTCCGTCCTCAAGATGCGGTTTTCCAGCCACGATTATACGCTGCGTGAGTTCCTGATTACCTCCCCAGAAGGAATCCGTGTCCTGGCCCCTGACGAGAGTGGGCGAGAGGTCCTGGTGGGGCTCACCGAGCAGCAGGCAGGAGCGACAGAGAAAGTTGAGCCGCCTCTGTACCAGAAAGCCTCAGCAGAGGAGGCGAGGGGATGACGAGCAAGGAGCCTGTTACCCTCTCGGCGGAGACAGAACCGGTCCTCATCCTCATCGCCGACGATGAGGAACCCATTGTGGAGATGCTGGCAGCGTTTGTGACAGATCTAGGGTATACGCCGCTGGTGGCGCAGAACGGACAGCAGGCTCTCAAGCTGGCACGCGAGCGCCGACCCGCCCTGATCATTACGGACCTGATGATGCCGATGCTGAGTGGAGCAGACCTGATTCTGGCGCTGCGTGCAGAAGCTGCTGACCAGGGGAGAGAATCACCCCCCATCGTGTTGCTTACAGCAGGAAGTACGCGGGCTGCGAGCCAACTACAGGTGGACACGCTGTTGCTCAAGCCAGTTGACCTTGATCAGCTTGAGCAGGTGATTCGCAGCTTGCTTGGACCATGAAGAAGTTTTTTTGTTCAACTTGCCCTTTCTTACAAGACACACTACAATGTGGGTGCAACCAAATCTTAATTTAAGAAGAGGAGATGAACATCGTGCAGAGTACTATTGACAAATGCCAGCAATTACAAAGGCTACACGACCGCCTTGTCGAAGAATTAAGGACACTGAAAGAAGGCTTAAACCAAGAGGAACACGAGGGCGTAGAGAATCCAATTGTGACGGTTAACATCATGAAGAGTCTACAGGAGGCACTTAACACAGTCATTCAAGAACTGGAAAAGTGCCCCCCAGAGACCTAGTTTCGTATGATCAGGGAGCTATGCCTTTAGCTCATTTGACGCTTTTCACCTGTTTAATAACCAGCGTTCCCAATCCGAAGTACAGGATTGTGACAATGAACAGCGTTGTATATCCAAAATGATTGGGCAAACCGCGCAGGAGTTGCAAGATCACGGCTCCAACGCTAATACCTATCACCTGCGGTAGAATACCCATCGCTGACCATATACCCAGGAATTTACCGGCTTGATCTGTCGGTGGCAAAGCGTCGGCTGCCAACGCCCAGTCAACACTGGTATATGCTCCGTAGCCAATGCCGAAGAATAGGCCGGAAACTAATGCGCCGTACTGTGTTTGCCAGGCAATAAAGAGCAGGCACACCAACGTCATCATTATACCGGAGATGTAGACCATTATTTTACGTCCCCGGTGATCTGAGATCCAGCCCGCGATAATCGAGGTCGGTAGGGCTGCAATCAGGAGCACGGGCAAGAAAAGTGTGCCGGAGAACCCCTCACCGGAGAAACCGTTGTTGAAAATGACGGTCTTCACTCCTGGTCCGCCCAGCACATCATCGAAATAGTACTGGAGGAAGTAGAAGATGCCCCAGATGCCCATCATCACCAGCAGGCGTGCCAGCAGTACCCAGGAGAGATCAGGGTAGGTGGACGGCTTGAAGAAAAATCTCCTTAGAAATGCGCCAACTTGTAAGCGAACATGCCTTTCAGGCGGCAGTGGAGTCTCTTTGACAGTAAGCGCGGTGTAGAGGACAAGCACGATTTGCACAATGGCGATCAGGAGAAAAATCTTTACGATTTCATTCTGATAGAGAGGTAAAGGATCGTGCTTGTTGATAATGATACCGGCCACCACCGACCCAAGGATGGTACCAAGCAGCGTAAAGAGGCCAAAGAATCCTGCGGTGAGACCGCGTTGATGTGTTGGTACGTTGTCGGCGATGATCGCACTCCACGGCGAATTCGCCAGGTTGTTGGTGAACTGCAGCAGGAGGAAAAGCAGAATGAAGAACAACAGCAGCGCAGTTGAAGAAAACCAGTAGGACGAAAAAGCAAAAAGCACTAAGACTACTACATTGAGGGCCGTACCGAAAAGCAAGAACGGACGGCGGCGTCCCATACGAAACGTGGCATAGTCGGAGAGTGCACCAATCAAAGGGTTAACGACAACCGCAACGAGCGTTCCCCAGATAACAACCATAGCAAGATTGATGTCTTTGTTGGCGTCCCCGAGGAACTTTACCACCATACTGGGAATGACAATGGCTAATAGCGCTTGCCAGTGAAAATTGTTCGCGATCCAGAAGACATTGATGTTGATCTGCTCGAAGAGGGAAACTCGCCGCTCCGCTGCGGCGACGGGAGGGCTAATGGCAGCAGCCCCCCCGGGGTTATCGCTAACTTCCATGTCTGGCTACCTCTCTCTCGGACGCCGAGCTTTTTATCTACGTACGCTGCGAAGAAGGAGTGATTGAGCCTTCGTAAATGCCTATTACAGTATCGAGGAACTTTAGAGCCTCTGGCTTTTTGCGTTGGAATGAGTTGCGGCCTATGATTGAGCCGAATCCACCACCATCGCGAATGGCACGCACTTCCTCGAAGAACTTTTCATCAGCAGCGTAGGTGCCACCTGAGAAAATGACGATACGGCGACCGTTGAAAGCGCTCTGGACGACATGGCGAACGCGGTCGGCCAGCGTGGAGATGGGAATCTCGTACTGCTGGTAGACCTTCTGCGCTTCGGGCAACTCGACATGTTCGCTGGGCAATTTGACCTTGATCACGTGAGCACCCAATTGGGCAGCGATCTGGGCGGCATAAGCTACAACATCGATGGCGGTTTCACCCTCTTTGCTCAGGCTGCTGCCACGTGGATAGGACCAGACAACGACGGCCAGGCCGGCAGCCTTGGCCTCTTCGGCGAGTTCGTGCAACTCCTGGTACATTTCAACACGCTCCGCTGATCCCGGGTAAATGGTGAAACCGACAGCCACAGCGCCCAGGCGCAGAGCGTCACCTACGCCAGAGGTTATCGCTGGCAGAGGATCTTTTTCGTCATTAAGCGTGTCATGGTTATTGCATTTCAAAATGAGGGGGATTTCACCTACGTAGTCGGAGACGCCAGCCTCCAGAAAGCCCAACGGCGCGGCATACGCATTACAGCCAGCTTCGATAGCCAGTTGGAAATGGTAGCGCGGGTCATACGCAGGGGGGTTGGGGGCAAAACTGCGTGCCGGGCCATGCTCAAAGCCCTGGTCTACCGGCAAAATCACCATTTTCCCCGTGCCACCCAAACGGCCATGGTTGAGCATACGAGCCAGGTTCGTGCGAACACCAGGGTTTTCGCTGGCATACCAGCTTAAAATCTCACGAATGCGATCGTTCATTGTTTCTTATCCTCTTTCAATCCTCGACAAGCTCTAGCACTAGGGTTGACCACCACAGCGTGGATGTTTGTATTGTATCACCGATCGCGACGAGTTTGAAAACGTGCAGGGATGCAATTACCAGCGTTTAAGGAGATGCGCTACTTTACCGTCTGGCGTGATCTCATAGCGGATGCGATCTGGGTTTACATCAACCACTTCCATGCAATCCTCAGGGGAGAGTACCGTGTCATGAGGATGAATCACCTGCCAGACGCTAGCAACAACTCCAGGCTTATCTTGTCGATACACGTAGCGGCGAGGGATTTTAGCCTTCTGGGCTATACTTTCGGCCACGCTGAAAGTTTCCTTGGCCTGCTGGTCATCATGGTAGGGATCAACAAACTCGAACATGGTTGGAACACGTTGCGTCTTTGGCTCGCCCACGTATAAAAACACAACAGGCTTTCCATCCGCGTGATTGAGGGCTGCGCGTACAACGGCATCATTGTGCGGATTATCATAAGAAAGCACCGCCAGAATCGAACCTGGCAGACGTCCTTCGACACCCGTTGTAACTACAGGCAGACGTCCCTTCTGCTTGTAACGAGCATAGTTGATGTAGGCCACGAGCATGCCGAGCGCCGTCACGGCACTCCCAAACTCCGTTGCCAGGTGCTTATAGATGAGATTTGTGGTCCAGGCGAGCACCACTAAAAATGTGGTCAGAATACCCAACCAGAAATCAACATTATACCAGAGATCATGCAATCTCATGCGCCAGTCGCGTGATGGAGTTGCCAGCATCGCAACGGTTTCGGGATCCAGCCCGCCTGCGGCTGCCGGGCCATTCGCGTGCAGATCCGTTTTAGCCAGATTCTCTGCACTCCTCAACATCTGTTGAGGAGGTGCCTGTACATGGCCATTATCACGTGATAACTGACCGCCTACAGCTCGCGCTGCCTTGCGTTCGCGGTGACGAATAATATCCAGGCCCAGGCAGGTTAGCGAAAAGGCCCCAAGCAGGCCAAAGGCATATAGATCTCCAAGGAGATCAAGGCGCCCCTGCACAGCTAAAAGTATAATAATCGGTATGCCTGCAGCCAAAGCAATCGAGTAGTGCGGCGTATCACGTAGCTTATTGCGTTTCAAGATAAAGGCGGGGAAGAACTCCATACGCGCGAGTGCCATGAACACATGATAAGAACCAATAATAGCTGTATTACTGGCAAACACCAGCAAAGCGCTCGCACTGATGGCCACTTCTGTCTGCAAGGCGATATTGCCCCAGTGACCGGCAAGCAACGAGATGAGCTGGCTATTCTTCACAAGATCGGCTGCTGCTTCCGGCTGCAAGACAGTCGAGAGCATGGTCAATAGCGGGCTTGTCAATCCGATTGTTAAGACGACCAGCAAGAGCGCCATTCCCGCAGTTCTTCTGCGCGGTACCTTCATTACCGGTGAGAGTTGCGAGATACTCTCCAGGCCCGAAAAGGCCAGGAACGAGGCAGCGAATCCTATCAGGATAGAGGTTGGCGCCAGAGAGTGGTTCGCAAACATCCTGGGGAAAAGCGATAAGAATTCCCCGAAGGAAATATGCGTAAAGACCGTTACAAGAATGGCGATATCGCTCAGAAAGGCGATGACGGCTCCTACGAAGCTCACCCTCGCGCTTTCGCTAATACCGACCCAGTTGAGAATACCGAGCAACACCAGCACCCCAAGCGTTACCCACAAAGCGATAGGGTTTAGCCCAGGAATAACGACACTCAGGTAGAGCATGCCCGAAAGGCAACTGATGGCAGCTGTGAGAAAGTAGTCAACCAGGATAAACATGCCGCCCAGCGCACCAACCCAGTGATTGATGGCTTGTGAGGCTACCGTTACGACACCACCTCCTTGCGGGAAGCGGTAAGATACCTCTGCATACTTCAACGTGAGTAGCACGAACACGGCCATCGTCAGAAAAACAAAGAATCCCGCCAGGGTAGTTATGCCCAGAGTTCCCCAGAGAATGCCAGGAACATAGTAGACGGAGGTGCCGATATCAGCGAAAACGACCGCCCAGCAGAGAATGGGGCCGAGGAGGTTTCTACTACTACTGTGCCTGTCGCCTTGAGTTTTTTGCGAAGCTTCTTCTTGCGTACCAGATTCCTTTGCCATATATGATCCCTTAATCAACGTTGAGGGAGAATGTTCCTTACTTTAATCACGTAACTGACACCAAGTTTGGTGTCAGAAAGCTTAAGGATAGTGTAACATAGCAACCTGGTTCAAGCAAGAAAAGAAGGGTTTCTCCGGCAACTCCCTCCACATACTTTTCAGCAAATATGCGTTACTAGAATTATAGGAAAAAGATTATTCTAGATGCTACACGGGTAGTTGAAACTCACGCATGGTTACTCTAATCAATTTGGTACGTTATATACACAAAGATAGCAAGAATCTACGTTCATCTACCTAAGAGTATGTACTCGAGTGTTTTGTAGTGGGGACTTTTTCAGCCGTGAATTGTGAATGAAGCTCTAAAGGAGATTGTATGCAAACGAGTGGCAGCCGCTACCAGCTAATTATGCAAGAGGTGCTCAATCAAAAGCACCTTTTTGAGGCTTTACTAACGGAGAATACTGAATTACGCCGCCAGCTCGCTGATCTACGTGAAGGTCGAGGTGTTTTCGTCGAAATCCTGGACGACCGCTTTCCGCTAGCAGTGAAATCAGTTGATATTTCTCCCGAAATAGTCTCGTCGGCCCAGATTGATTCTTCTATACAGGAAAAAGCCGCTAGTAATAACCAGGCACCGGTATCCTCCTCTTTACCTCAAACTCCGCTGCCAAAGGAGGAGTTCACAGTGGAAGAAGTGATGGAGGATGAACCTACCTTAGTCTCTCCTAGCATGCAAGGGTTCTTAGAGGAAGCCTTGCACGACGAATTTTCGAGGGCATCCAACAGGCAAATGGCGCTGCGGTCTGGCCCGATCACGAATCCTCCAGATTTCAATGAAAAGCAAAAAGAGGCCCTGCGGCGCGAGCTTTCAGGCAGTTTCTTGCTGGAATGATCGCACCGCATTGCTTGATTAGGGGTTACTGGCATACCCATCGATCACCGCACGGATTTGGAATGTTGCTGAAGCCGCGTTTACTGGCGGGCTTGTAGGCCGCGCCAACATCATTAATGTAAACGAGGCGTTTCCCTGCGACATGAGGAAGGTAACTGTTCCTCTGCCTGTCGACTGAGAAGCAATGGAGAGAGGAAATGTGAAGTCCGCTGTGGGCGAACTCGTAGTGTCTCCAGCTTTTAAGCGTATATAGTCACCGGGATATGCATTAAAATCACTCCCTGTAGAATTGGTAGCACTCAAAGTCACCTCTATAAAGACCTGCCCTTTCGCTGCCTGCTGGTTGTCAGCGCTCAAGCTCTCTGTCACCGAGGTGATGGTCCAGTTTAATCCCGCGTACTGGACCATCGTATTTGGAGTGAGAGTTTTCGGCTGGTACTTGTTCAGGTTAGCGGTTGGCACGAGAGAAATACCCATCTGGTTTTCGGAAGCTGTACCCATAATGAGAACAAGCCTGCTGAGATCAAGATTGGAAGAAGGTACAGCAAAATCTAGCCAGTTCGTGCGGTTGGTCGATGCGTCAGGCCCCAAAGGATTCTGAGAGTTAAGGGCAGGAGTGGTCGTCCCATCCGGCAACCGTAAGTGGGCAACATCTCCGTATGCAAAGTTTCCGCTGTGCGTCGTTGGATTATTTTCCATCATAGTAATACGTACCAGGCCGCCCTGGCTGGTGCTATTATCTCCGGGGAAGCTTTGCGCCTCCTGGACAGAGTTAATGGTCATTTGTATGCTTGCATACGTGAATTGCAAGTTCAACTGCTCAGCCGTGGGTCCGCTACTGGCCGGGGTACCATTGTTGCTGCCACTATTAACAGGAGTGTTACCCGTAGTGCCGGCAGTGTTCTGCTGTGTATGCGCGTCATTGCTATTCTGGTTGTTATTTGTTGCGGGATGCCGGAAAAAGGCAAAGTACAGACCAACCCCACCGAGTACCAGTACAAGCAGCAGTACGATGGCTACCAGGCCCGCCCTGGAGCGTTTTGGAGCTCGCGCATAGTCGGGAACAGCAGCATAGCCTGGAGCTGGCGGTGTGTAATAGGATGATGCCTGCGACTGCTGAGAGGAGGAGACGAAGGAATCAGGTGGTGGAGGTGGTGGGATGACATCAGCTTGGGTGTCCTGGGCATAGAATTGGTCGCCAGGTGCCGGTACTGTGGAATACGTCGCACCGGCAACATTCGGAGCCGGTATGGCAGCTGTCCCTGGAGCATTGGGAGTAGCTGGCGTGGAGATCGGCGCACCTACAGTCGAATCCGCATTAGCCGTCATTATCGTTGGTTCAGAAGGTGCTGATTTTGCCGCAGGTATAGTCGCAACTGGTGACGATGGACTCTGTGCAGCATTACTTGCCAGCGTAGCTTGCTCATCCGTTGCCAGGGCGGTTGGATTGTTCGATCCGATGTCTGTGGTCGCACCGCAGTTAGTACAAAAACGATGCCCTGCTTCTAGAGGACTGCCGCATTGCGAGCAGAAGCGAGGGGTTGACTGTGCCATAGCTGCTCTCCTTAGAAGAATAATAATTAGAACTTAGCCATACATCATCTTAGCAGCAAGTAAGAGGAATGTCTACCATTTAAATCACTCTTCATCTCGTTATCACATACATGTGAGTCTGATTATCTTTTTTGCCGGTATAAACGAGCGATCAAATTCAAACAAGTTCACGAGTATCAATGATTGATGTAGGTGTTCTGTGATTCTTCTTTGAATACGAGAGCCCCCTACAGTTATTTTCGAGAACTCTATACGTTAAGAAAAGCAGTACTACTATTTTAACCGTTTAAACCTGCCACGATTACAAATTGTTGATTTATGCATGAACAAAAGGAGAATGCTGCTATGAATCTACGTCGTCCTCTCGCGCTCTTAGCGCATCGCATGTTGCTGGTATTTGGTCTCATTGCGCTACTCGCACTTTTTGGAACACAAGTATTTGCCGCCAGAGCTGAAAGCCCATCGTTCGTGCGTATTATCCACGCCTCACCCTTTGTTGGAGCCGCCGATGTCTTCCTTGATGGTTCCAAGCTGCTGACTAGCTTTCTCTTCGGCTCGGTAACTGATTACGCAGCTATCCCGGCAGGTCCACACAAAGTTCAGATTGCCCTTGTAGGCAAAGGGATCGCGGCATCTGCCATATCAGAGACATTATCCGTCAGTCCCGGCGTTGCTTACACGGTAGCGGCTATCGGGACGAGCGCCACGAATTTATCTCTGGCTGTCTTTGTCGACAATAATATCATCGCTCCTCACACAGCCAAGGTACGCGTCTATCATCTTGCCCCCAACGCTGGTCCTGTCAATGTGACTACTGGAGGGCGCACCCTCTGGAACGGTATCACCTACGAGGAGGCGAGTGGCTACGTCTCAATTCCTGCAGGTTCGTACACATTCGATGTAAATGCACCCGAGGCCAACTCGACTCTTCCGCTTGCAACAACGCTCAATGCGAACACCGTGATCAGCGTCTTTGCCGTTGGACTGGTCAATGGCAGCCCGAAGATAGAGCTTGTACCTCAGCAGGTCAATGGCGTACCCGGTTTGCCCCAGACAGGCAGTGATCCCAACGCTCCCTCTCCGAGTTCGCAACCAGTGCTTCCGTGGATACTAGGAACGCTGGCGCTAATGATGCTCTGCGCAAGCGCAGTATTGGTTCGCCTGGCATATGCACGACGATAGGTGAGATGTAGAGGCGATGCGTGCCATCGCCTCTACAGGTCCGGATCATTGCGCCATGACAATAAGAAAATTTGCAAAAGGATCCAGAAGTGGTTTCGGTCAGAGCACGGACGAGCATCTTCTTCATATATAAGTGTATTAGCGTTCTACTACTTGTGCTTGCCTCGAGCGGGTGCGGAGAATTATCGTCCATGCTCCAGCCTGTAGCGCAGGGAGCCCCTTTGGATACCAACGCAACAGTAGAGGCGAGAACGCGGACCTTCATTTCGACATCCACGGCTAAGGTTGTGGCGTCACCTATACACCTGGCTATTCCTGCAATTGGTGTCAACGCGCCTATTGAGCAGGTTAGTATCCTCTCTAGTGGTGACCTGGCGACGCCAACGCAGAATCCGTGGGATGGTGTAGGCTGGTATGACGTAGGTCCCAGTCCTGGCCAGCGTGGGAGTGCGGTAATTGATGGGCACCTTGATCGTCCAGGAGGGTATCCAGCAATTTTCTGGCGGTTGCGCGACATGCATACCGGCGACGAGGTGCTGGTGAGCGATAGCGATGGCAAAACGCTGCATTTCCGCGTCACGCGCGTTACCTACTACGCGCCACAAGACGCGCCGCTGCAGGATATTTTTGGGAATCGTTCAGGGACCTATCTGAATTTAATCACTTGCGCTGGGGATTGGATCCCCAGCCAGCACCAGACGACTTTGCGCCTGGTGGTGTATACGTCTCTCGCATAAGAAGTTGTGCGCAAAGATAATCATGATGCAAACTGAAAATCCGTCGCAGCCTGGTCGCTATTATCATCCTGCTTCTGCGGTATCAGGAGCAGGGTAAATGATTGAATATTCTGCGGCCCGAGAAAGCTAACCGTCCCCGTTTTGCCCATTACACCCCTAGCAAAAGAAACTGGAAAAGTCGTATTCGTTGGTGAAGCCCTGGTATTGCCAAATCCCAAACGCATGTAGTCGTAGGGCGAACCAGTTATAGCGATTTGCGAGAGTGTGTTATCGACTTTGAGGGTCAGTGTGAGATAGCGCATATTCCTGGTGGCCTGCTGGCCAGCGAGACTCAGGCTTGATGTAGCACTGGTAAGCGTCCAGTTCAGTCCAAAATAGAACATCTGCCCACTCAGGTTGATGGCCTTTGGTTGATACTTGCTCAGATCAGCCTTCCCTGTCAAGGGAATAAGCATTTGCGCCTCATTTTGAGCACCTAGCCGCAAGGTGAGCTGGCTGGTAGTGTCGTTTGTAGGGACAACAAAGTCAACAAGGCTGGCCTGGGATGTTCCAGGGGCAATACCAACCCTCGCCTTGACGTACGCTGGGCTGATAATAGATTTATCAGGTAGAATCAGCCGGGCAATAGTATCATAACTCCAACTGACCTGGATACCCGTAGTATTCTGTTCACGCAGGTTCAGGCGGACCATACCATTATCGCTAGAGTTTGGATCATCTAAAAAGATCTGCGATTGTTGCACATTCAATATAGTTATGTCAACACCAGCATAAGGCACCGTCGCATTGATGGTCTTCGTTGTCACCACCGTCTGACCCCCACGAAAACCGGGTAGATGGCCACCCAGTGAACCGGCAATGATGTAACCTGCTGCTCCCAGCAAGACAATCAACGCAAGCACAAGGGGTATCCACCTCTTTCTGCCTGACTTCTTGCTCTTTGGAGCAGGTGAGTACGACTGATCGTACTGATCTCTTTCCTGAAACGGTTGTGATATATACTGTCTAGCTTGCTGATCTGTCTGTGGTGATTGCATTGTAGCCGGTTGGTAGCCCGGCTGCACAGGCATATATTGTTGTACAGTCTGCTGATCTGCCAGCGACTGTTGATCCTGGTCGTATGAAGGATTTTGTACTGGTTGCGCCTGCTCTCTTCTGGACAGCATAGCTTCTACTGGCAGGCCACAATTGGCACAGGAGCGCGAATTCGTGACGATGGGCGCACCGCATCGCGGACAATACCGGGGGAAGGTCTGTGCCATAGTGATCTACGATTCCTTTCATCAGTGTCACATATGAACGCATACATCTACTTAGTTTTTATTGTAGCATGATTAGGCGAAGTCTTACAGCATAATTCATAATCACAGCAGGGCTTCGCAAAAGTCGCCCTGATTGGCAGCAAGCCCCCCACCCCAGATGAAGCAAGAGCGTGGTGCCGGTTGGGCGCGGCCGTGTCTGATTTTCCTTGATCGTGACCAGCGATGTCCTTCACCTCGTAGTCAAGCGACCGACGATGTTCCAAAGAGATCGTCTCCAGGCCTGGAGAACGAGACGAAACAGGCGAAATCAAGGGCCACAAGAGGAGAAAATTCCTCGTGCTGCGAGGGCAGAAGAGAGAAGTGCTCCCTCCTCCACCCAGGATCGCAGCAGCAAGGCAACAGGCATCCTCACCACGACCAAGACGACGTGGTGAGGATGCCTGGCTTCTTTCCCCCAGTCGCCGGCTTAAGCCCACAGACCCGGCGGCTGAAAGGGCCGGCGCGCGCGCTTGGCTCGGCGTTCTTCAGAACGGGCTTCTTGCATCATCAGGCTCACATAGTGCTCAAAGGACATCTCGACGCCGTGCAAGCCTTTGAGAGGCACTTGTTTGATCTGCTGCTGGCCATGATACACGTCAAAGACCCGCTCTGGCGCGTTGCTGAAGAGCACCACCCGTTGACCAGCAAGCTGCGGGCTGATGGCGTAGAGCTCGTTCTCCACACGCACACAGCCATCAGAACCGACCTTGCGCGCGAACGCCTGTCCAGTGAGCATATCGAGCCACGGGTCAGGGTTGACCTGCTCAGGCACGGGAGGCAGCTTGGGCAGGGTCGGGAAGGCGACCCTGGGTGGTCCCTTGGTGCAGGCACGTCCTTGATGTGGGCGTTCAGTATGGTAATGCACCAGGCACGTGGCCGTCTGCGCGCGCACAAGTGCGCGCGAGGTGGGCCGATGGACCAGCAAGCACTCATACTTGTAGGTCTTCTGGTAGCGCTCGACCCCTCCATTCAGGTCGGGTCGATGCGCGGGACACACAGTGGGGACAAGGGGAAGGGTGAGCAGAAAGCGCACAAAGGCGGAGGGGAAGTCGCGTCCGCTGGCACTGCCCACCCATCGCGGGTCCCGATCAAAGGTGAACATGGGCGCGACCCCCTGCGCTCGCAAACACTGGGCGGTCTCTTCGAGGGCGGTTTCCGCAGTGCAGTCATCACAGACGGGAGCCCAGAGGACGTGGCTGGAGCCTGGATCGAAAAAATGGCAGGGGTCCACCACGTGCTGCTGCTTGCCAAACGGATCAGCGGGAACGGTGGAGGCATCTTTGAAATCGAGCTGGATGGTTTGCATCGGTTGATGGTCCAACAGGTGAGATGTGCGACGGGGCGGCTGGGCAATGCGCCCGTGCTGGCGTAGGATCTTCCAGATGGTACGTGTAGAGCGAGGAAGCGGAACGTGGGGGGGAAGTCCCGCGGCGTGACGAGGCAGGTAGTACAACAGGGCACGCGGCCCAGGCGTGCGCTGCAAGTTCTCCGGAGGCGTATCACGCAAGGCTAAAATGCGTTGCACGAGCAAGGGATGAGGGGGTGGGGGAGGCGTGCGACGCGCACGCGACTGACTAAAGAGCACGTGACGATCATCGGGGGCGGCTTCTTGGAAGCGCTTGCGCCATTTCTTCACCCAGTTCTTGCACTGGCCTAAGCAGGCAGCCAATTCAGCAGGAGTCCAGGGGGATGTAAGGTCATGAGGTGACGCAAGGCAGCTCGTTCAGCGACCCATTGTTCTTCGTCCATGCAGTATTCCTCCTTTCACAACCCTCCTTTGAGAGGAAGTATACAGGAAGTGCGGACACGATGTGAAGTAAGCTGGGGTCACGATCAAGGAAAATCAGACACGACCGCGCCCAACCGGCACCTCGCTCTTGCTTCATCTGGGGTGGGGGGCTTGCTGCCAATCAGAGCGACTTTTGCGAAGCCCTGCACTCACTGGAACTGGTGCTTGCTCATGGTCCTGAACAGTATTAGCGGAATCGGGACAATCCGATTACTGCGTTGTTATTGGCCCTGACTCATCGAGGCGTGCTGGATTGCCTACCTGTCTGAGACGGTTCCAGATAATATAGTCGGCTTCTTTTTTAGGGACGTAGTAGTGATCCTCGTCAGCGACCATGCCGGCAGTCGCTACAAACTCGCCCTGCTCGCGGTGCAGAAGGTCAATATACTTCGCTCCCTGCTCCAGGCGGCTTCCCAAAGGAAGGACCGGGATGTCTTTGAGTTCGTCATCCGTCAGATCAGCAAGCTTGCTATAAAGCTCCTTGATATCGTAGGCCATGATTCTATAATCAATGGCTTTCTCACGCGGGCCATGATCTGCTCCTGCCAAATTATCTGGCCTCAGATCATATTCATATTCAAAGTTTTTTTCTTCCTGATCCGGTTTTCGCTGCGGTTCGCGTTTTGCCGGCTCATGGAGCCGTTCGTCCTTGCGGGACGAGGCCGCGTTTGAATCGCTGCCGCTGCGTTTTTCTCCCTCCTGCATCCTTGCTTGCGAATCGGCCTTATGCGTTCTGCCTTCGCTTGGGTCCCGGCTAGGAGGAACTTTGGCTTCTTGCGCAACTTTGTTAGGGTCTTTATGCTCAGATGCCTGCTCACGAACGGTCTCAGGCTTTTTATATGGGCCAGTCGTGATGACGGTGCTCTTCTTCGGGTTATTGCGACCATGTATCTCTTTGGCTGGTCGCTGTTGATGCCTCTTTGGCATATGTCTTATCGCTCCTCTCCGCAAATTACTATTATTCTTCCTACTTGAACTACTTGAACTACGTTCCATCTCAAGAAAAGGTGACACATCACTGCTTTGCAATAAGGGTGACAACTCCCCATGCGGAGAGGCAGCGTCAACCTCATGGCATACCAGGCCAGGGCTGTTGCAAAGGCTCTTTTGCCGCCTGCGGCGGCGCGCAGAGGAGAGTAAGCGGTCCCTGGAAGCCTCCCAGGCTTCCTTGCCCCGCACCCCGCAAGGGGACTACCGTCCCCTTGACCCCTGTTTGACTGCCTGGTTTTTCCGATCTTGCAACAGCCCTGCATACCAGGCAGGTTCCGGTCTGCAAGCAGGCCGGTGCCATCAGTGACTATGATCTCACGCCCGAAGCCGCTTTTACATGAGCGGCGGCACAAACCTGTTATCGCTCGCTCACTCGTTGGGCGAGCGAGCGATAGTGGGGCGGAAAAAGCTTTCTGTCATCTTCTGGTATTGCTCCAGAAAATCTGTCCAGGGCTTCAGATACGACTGCCCTGTCGCCATGAACTTCTGGTATTGCTCCAATGACTCCGCCCAGGTCTTGATATAGGGAGCACTTGCTTCCATGAACTTCTGGTATTGTTGCAGAGATTCTGCCCAGGTTTTCATAGCGGGTGCAGTTACCTCCATGAACTTCTGGTATTGCTCCAAAGCTTCTGCCCAGGTTTTCATGTAAGATGCACCTGCTGTTATGGTCTTCTGGAAGAGATCCAGAGACTCCGTCCAGGGCTTCAGGTAGGGTTGGCCTACTTGCATGACTTTCTGAAATTGTTCCAAGGACTCTGCCCAGATCTTGCCGTATTGTTCCAAAGACTGGGTAAGTGGGTCGTTGTTCTGGTTCACTTCTGTCATCTCGCACCTCTATCGAATATATCAATGCCTTGCGTCGTTATATTTATATGCAGTTCTAGACATGTTTTGTCAAGGATGTCTACTGACTTGTAGACATTTGGAGAGAATGCCTGTCACCCTGAGCCCATTCGCTTCGCTCAGGGTAAACTCCGCGAAAGGGTCTGGCGAGCCTGCCGCAGAGCTCCTGCGCTGCGCTCAGGATGACAGCCAGGACATCTCTCAATAAAACGCTACATTGCGCTAGACTTTTTAAAACTTGTTGCGATACTAAACGTATTGCCAACGTACACTAAATATTTGGAAAAGTGACCACGGAGGGAATAAATGAATCGTCGAGACCTGATCCGCATGAACGACGAAGAAATACGCGCATTTCTTGAAGAGCAGCGCATAGTTCAGGTAGCCAGCATTGATCACGATGGTTGGCCGCACCTGGTAGCGATGTGGTATAGGCTGATAAATGACGAGGTGGTTTTCTGGACGTATGCTAAGTCGCAAAAGGCTGTCAACCTGCGGCGAGATGCCAGGCTTACCTGCCTTGTCGAGGCAGGTGAACAATATGATGAGCTGCTGGGAGTCCAGATTAAGGGACAGGCAATCATCAGCGACGACCGCGAAACCGTCCAGCGGATAGGCGAGGCTATCTGGGAACGTTACACTGGCTCTTTGAATGATAATACACGCCAGATGGTCGCAGCCCAGGCGGCTAAACGAGTGGTGGTCTTTGTGAAACCTATGGAGATAGTCTCGTGGGATCACCGCAAGTTGGGTGGCGGCTATTGATGATAAGTAGGGGCAAAAGGGCTGCGCGCTAGTGTTTCTTCCAGTACATGCACCAGCTTACGCTATGTGCCACTGGCGAACCGTTCCACCACCTCGTAGAGCACGCGTACGCCCCAGTGCAGCGAACGAACACTGACACGCTCATCGTGGCTATGAACACGCCTTCCCTCTCCCTCTCCGGCATAGAGGCCGGGTACGAAGCCGTACACCTTCGTGCCCAGTTTCGTGACATGCTTCGCATCGGTTCCACCTGTCAGCAAGAATGGGATGGCCGTTGCCCCTGGATCATGCTCGTTCAGTACGTCTTTGATGCTGTTGAACAGTGGCGACTGGAGGTCGGCCTCTAGCGGCGTCGAAGGGTCAAGCAACGCGATCTCCGCCTCATGACCGATCACCGAACGTAATTCTTCCAGA
>Ga0209647_1000166_pt1 | contig 60165 bp, 63 predicted proteins | sample GraSoi_2013_60cm_FD_185827 | JGI IMG/M metagenome (GOLD analysis project Ga0209647, IMG submission 185827) | Grasslands soil microbial communities from the Angelo Coastal Reserve, California, USA - Sample 9_17_2013_60cm (SPAdes) (version 2) | ecosystem: Environmental > Terrestrial > Soil >...
GGCGTCCATGCCGAAGCCAAAGACGTATCGGTCGGGCACTTTCACGCCGATGAAGTCGGCCTCGATCGGCCGCGGCCGGCCGATCTGCTTGTCGGCGAACACGGCGACGAGCACGCGGCGCGCTCCCATCTCCACGAGGCGCACCTGGATCGCGGCCATCGTGATCCCCTCGTCGAGGATGTCGTCGACCACCAGCACGACGCGATCGCGCACGCTGTCGCGCGGCGCGAGGCGCCAGTGGATGTCGCGCCCGCGAATGTCGTTGTTGTAGCGCGTCACCTCGATGGCGCCGAACTCGAGCGGAAAGCGCAACTGCGGCAGGAGCTGCCCGGTGAAGACCGCCGCGCCTCCCATCACCGAGAGCACCACCGGGAATTCGTCCTTGAGGCCCGCCGTGATGTCGGTCGCCATGCGCGCCACTGCGGATTGCACGGCCTCCGGCGCGAACAGCAGGTCCGCCTCTGCGAGGAGCCGCTCGGCTTGCTGGACGCGGGTCATGGCTTCTTGGCCGGCGCCTGGACGCCAGCGAGGAAGGTGCGGAACTCGGCGGCGAGCTCGGGGTGCTTGAGCGCGTAGTTCACGGTCGCCTGCAGGTAGCCCAGCTTCGAGCCGCAGTCGTAGCGTTGTCCCTGGAATTCATAGGCCATAACATTCTCCTCGCGCAGCAGGCGGCTGATCGCGTCGGTGAGCTGGATCTCGCGGCCCGTTCCCGGCCGCAGGTTTTCGAGAAAGTGGAAGATGCGCGGCGAGAGCACGTAGCGGCCGACCACGCCGAGCGTCGAGGGCGAGTCCTCGGGCTTCGGCTTTTCCACGATGTTGGTGATGCGCGACAGCCCCGCCGACACCTTTTCCACCGAGACGATGCCGTAGGACGCGGTCTCCTCGCGCGAGACGTTCTGCACCGCGATCACGCTGCCGCCGTGCTTGGCTTGCACCTGCACCATCTGCTTCATCGCCGGCACGTGCGCGTCGATGAGGTCGTCGGCGAGGATCACCGCGAATGGCTCGTTGCCGACCAGGTGGCGCGCGCAGAGCACCGCGTGGCCCAGGCCCAGCGCCTCGGACTGGCGCACGTACACGCAGGTGACGCCTTCGGGCAGCAGCTCGCGCGTCTCCTTGAGCAGCTTGGTCTTGCCCTTGGCCTGCAGCTCGGCCTCGAGCTCGTAGGCCTTGTCGAAATGGTCCTCGATCGCGCGCTTGGCGCGGCCGGTGACGAAGATGAGATCGGTGATTCCCGCCGCGACCGCTTCCTCGACCGCGTACTGGATGAGCGGCTTGTCGACGATCGGCAGCATCTCCTTGGGAGACGCCTTGGTCGCCGGCAGGAACCGCGTGCCCAGCCCCGCGACGGGGAAGACCGCCTTGGTGATCTTGTTCATTGTCGTTTCCGTGCGCCGAGCAACTCGACGAATTTTTCCTCGTCGAGAACCGTCACGCCGAGGTCGCGGGCCTTGTCGAGCTTGGAGCCCGCTTCCTCGCCGGCGATCACGTAGTCGGTCTTCTTCGACACCGAACCCGTCACCTTGCCGCCGAGGGCTTCGATCCTCTCCCGGGCTTCGTCTCGCGTCATCGCCGCGAGCGTCCCGGTGAGCACGACAATCTTACCTGCGAAGGGGCCGGACGGCGCCGCGCGCGCCTTCTCGCCTTCCTTCCAGTGCACGCCCGCCGCGCGCAGCTGCTCGATCACCTCGCGGTTATGGCGCTCGGCGAGGAAGCTCGCGATCGACTCGGCGACCACCGGGCCGACATCGGGCGCTTCCTGCAGCTCCTCCACGCCGGCGGCGAGCAGCTCGTCGAGCGAGCCGAAGTGGCGCGCGAGGTCCTTCGCCGTCACCTCGCCCACGTTGCGGATGCCGAGCGCGTAGATGAAGCGCGCGAGCGTCGTGTCCTTGCTCTTCTCGATCGCGGCGTGGACGTTACGGGCCGATTTATCGGCCAATCTGTCAAGTTCGGCCAGCTTCGCGATGCCGAGCTTGTAGAGATCGGCCGGCGTGCGCACCACGCCGCCGTCGACGAGCTGCTCCACCAGCTTGTCGCCCAGGCCCTCGATGTCCATCGCGCGGCGCGAGGCGAAGTGCAGCAGCGATTGCTTGCGCTGCGCCGGGCAGAAGAGGCCGCCGGTGCAGCGCGCGACCGCCTCGCCTTCGAGCTTCTTCACCGCCGAGCCGCACACCGGGCACTTCGACGGCAGCTTGAAAGGCTCGCGGCGCGGCCCCTTCGAGGCGACGCGCGCCACTTCCGGGATGACGTCGCCCGCGCGGCGCACCACGACCGTGTCGCCCGCCCAGATGTCCTTGCGGCGCACCTCGTCTTCGTTGTGCAGCGTCGCGTTCACGATGGTGGTGCCGCCGACGAAGATCGGCTCGAGGCGCGCCACCGGCGTGATCGCTCCCGTGCGGCCCACCTGGAAGTCGATCGCCACGAGCCTGGTGGTCGCCTCCTCGGCGGGGAACTTGTGCGCGATCGCCCAGCGCGGCGCGCGCGAAACGAAGCCGAGCGCCTGCTGGTCGGCGAAGCGGTTGACCTTGTACACCACGCCGTCGATGTCGTAGGGCAGCTTCGGCCGCTTGGCGCCGACGCCGGCGTAGAACTCGAGGAGACCGGCGACCGACTTCACGATGCGCCGCTCCTTCGCGACCGGGAATCCGAGCGCGGCGAGCGCGTCGAGGAGGCGCGCGTGCGTGGGCGGAGGATCGAACCCCTCCTGCGCGCCCAGGCCGTAGGCGAAGAAGGAAAGCCGGCGCTGTGCCGTGAGGCGCGGGTCGAGCTGGCGCAAGGCCCCGGCGGCGGAGTTGCGCGGATTCACGAAAGTCTTCTCGCCCTTCTCGGCGGCGCGCTTGTTGAGCGCGTCGAAGTCCTTGCGCATCATCAGCACCTCGCCGCGCACTTCGAGCAGCTTCGGCGGCTTGCGCGCCGCGAGCCTGAGCGGAATGGTGCGCACCGTGCGCAGGTTGGGCGTAACGTCCTCGCCCGTGGTGCCATCGCCACGAGTCGCCCCGCGCGCGAGCACGCCGTCTTCGTAGGCGAGCGTCACCGCGAGACCGTCGAACTTGAGCTCGCAGGAATACTCGACCGCCTCCCTTTCGAGCCCCTCGCGGCAGCGCCGGTCGAAAGCGGCGATATCCTCCTCGTCGAAAGCGTTGGCGAGCGAGAGCATCGGCACGCGATGCGTGACCTCGGCAAACTCCTCGCTCGGCGCGTAACCGACGCGCTGCGTGGGGGAGTCGGGCGCGCGCAGGTCCGCATGCTCCGTCTCGAGCTTCACCAGCTCCTGGAACAGGCGGTCGTATTCGGCGTCCGGGATCTCGGGCGCGTCATCCTGGTAATAGAGGCGGTTGTGACGCTCGATCGCGCGCCGCAGCTTCTCGGCGCGCGCGGCCACTTCGCGCGGCGCGACCATGCTAGGTGAAAAGGCGCCGCGCCAGGTCGCTTCCCGCGGGCACTCCGTGCGCCTCCATGTCGTGGAAGACGCGCTCGAGCGAGCGGCGGATCGAGGCGAGGCCCGCATCGGTGAGCGGCTTGCGGTTGTCGTCCACGATCTGCCCGCCGAGCGTGGTGGCGAAAGTGTTGGCGAGCCCCACCATCTCGGAGAGCACGCCCGGCGCGTCCGCGACATGCGGGACGTCGAGCGCGAAGGTAAGGCCCGTGTAGTAGCTCGCGGGTTGTTTCGCGCCGGCGTCGCCGAAACGCCGCACCGTGAATCCCGATATGCCGTCGGGCGCGTACCACACCAGCTCGCCCTGCGAGGTTTCGGACAGGCCCATCTCGAGAGCGAGCGATTTCACCCGCGCCACCGCGAATGTGACGCCCATCTGGCCGATCACGTTCACGGCGACCTGGATGTCGGCGTCCGCGCAGAACTCGTCGATCGCCTTCGCGCGCACCGCGGCGGCCGTGGGAGCCTCGCGCTGCGACACCGCGCCTACGACGGCCGAGAAGTCGGCGATCGTCTGGTTGAAACGCTCGATCTCGTCCTCGGCGATCGGGCCGCGCCGGCTCGCGAGCTGCAGGCCCACGCGCAACTCGCGCCAGCTGCGGGCGATCGACGTCTCGACCGGATGCCACTGCTCGTCGACGATGCCTTCGACATGCGTCGGGTTGGTGTGCGCCTCGAGCGCGTCGAGCAGCGGCTGGAGCTGCTCGCTCGTCACCGGATCGTCGGCGAGGATCACCGCCACCGTGTCGATGCGATTCGAGACCTGCGCCGCGGGGCCGCCCGAGGCTTCGAGCGCCTCGGCGGGCGGGGCCGCCGTCGCCGCCGCGGGCCGGGCCTCGTTCCCCGCATCTTCGACGGCTTCGACGATATCGCTGGGCGGCAGGGTCCCGAAGGTCGGCTCACGGCGCTCGCCTTCGGCGTTGAACAAGGCGTCCCCGGGGCGTTCGCCGAAGGCCTTCTCCGCGCGCGCTCGCGCTCGCCGCTCCTGCACCGCGTTGTAGATCGCCACTCCGGCGACCAGCACGGCGCCGAACGCGGCCAGGGCGATCTGCAGGTCGCTCATATCTTGTCATCCCGGCGAAGGCCGGGATCCAATGATTGGGCCCCGGCCTTCGCCGGGGTGACGGTGCGGTTCATGCCGCCGCTTGCTTCCTCGCGAGCTCCAGCGCCGCCTCGATATCGACCTCGACGACCCTCGAGACGCCGGGCTCGGGCATGGTGACTCCTACGAGCTGGCTCGCCAGCTCCATAGTGATCTTGTTGTGCGTGATGAAGAGGAACTGCGTCTGCGCCGACATCTGGCGCACGAGCTCGCAGAAGCGCTCGGTGTTCGGGTCGTCGAGCGGCGCGTCCACCTCGTCGAGCAGGCAGAAGGGCGCGGGATTGAGCTTGAAGAGCGAGAAGACGAGCGCGATCGCGGTGAGCGCCTTCTCGCCGCCCGAAAGGAGCTGGATCGACGTGTTCTTCTTGCCCGGCGGCTGCGCCAACACCTGCAGGCCCGCGTCGAGGATCTCCTCGCCCGTGAGCGTCAGGCTCGCGTGGCCGCCGCCGAAGAGCGCCGGGAACATCTCGCGGAAATTCGCGTCGACCGCGTCGAAGGTTTCCTGCAGCAGCTCGCGCGTTTCGCGGTCGATGCGCTTGATCGCAGCCTCGAGCGTCTCGACCGCCTGCGTCAAGTCGGCGGCCTGCGCGTCGAGGAAATTCTTGCGCTCGCGCGCCGTGCCCAGCTCGGCAAGCGCGGCGAGGTTCACCGGGCCGAGCGTGGCGATCTCCTCGGTGAGGCGCTGGATCTCGGCTTGCATCGACGAGGAGCGCACGCGCTTCTCGATCTGCACGGCGAGCTCCTCGCGGCTGGCGCCCGCCTCGCGCAGCTGCTCGGCGTACTGCTCGGCATGCGCCGCCGCCTCGCGCTCCTTCACGCGCATCTCGGTGATGCGGGTGCGCAAGGGATCGAGGCTCTGCTCGACGCCGAGACGGCCTTCTTCGAGGCCGCGCAGCTCCTCAGTGATCGCCTCGAGGCCGGCGCGGGCATCGCCGAGCACCTTCTCGCGCTCTGTCTTAAGGTGCAGCGCTCGCTGCAGCCGCTCGCGCACCTCGCCTTCCTCGAGCTTGGTGAGCTCGTCGGCCACCGCCGCGCGGTTGGTTGCCAGCGCCTGCGCCCGCTCGCCGAGCGATACGGCGAGCTGTCCTTGCGAAGCGACCTTCTCGTGGCAGCTGCGTTCGTGGAACTGCGCTTCGGAGAGCGCCTTCTCGGCGGCCGAGACGCCGAGCCGCGCCTGCGCAAGGTCGCCTTCGGCCGCGGCGAGCGCCTTTTCGAGCGCCTGTAGGCGCTGCACGATCGCCTCGATCTTCTGCGCGCCGGCTTCCAGCGCGTGCTGCGCTTCCTGCATAGCGAGGCGCTCGCGGCCTTCTTCCTCCTCGATCGCGGTGAGCTCGGCGCGGATCGCCTCGCGCCGCTTCTCCGATTGCTGCGAGCTTTGCGCGAGCTTGAGGTACTCGACCTCGAGGTCGTGGCCTTCCTGGCGGCGGCGCGCGAGGTCTTCGCGCTGCGCCCTCGCATCGTCCTGCGCCTGGCGCAGCTGCTGCTCGAGCGCCCGCAGCGCCGCCTCGACCTCCGAGCGCGCGCGTTGGCGCTCCGGCATCTTCGCCGCAAGCTCCTCGATCTCGCGCTGGCGCTGCAGCACGCCGTGCAGCTCCGACAGCGGGCCGTGGAAGACCACGCCCTGGCGGCTGAAGAGGTGGCCGGCGCGAGTGACCAGGAACCCGCCGGGCGGGAGCACGCGCGCGAGCGCGAGGCCGTCCTCCCCCTCGGGAAGGATGAAGACGCCCGCGAGCGCGTCGGCGAGATAGGCCGCGACTCCCGGGCGCGAACTCGTCACCACTGAGGCGAGCGGCTTGAGGTGGCTCGCGGCCGCGGCAGCTTCCGGCGCGGCGCGCTCGATGAAGACCGCGAAGTTGCGCGGCGGAGCATCCCGAAGAAGGGCCGGCAACGCCGAGCCGTCGGGCAGCTTCACCGCGTTCAAGCGCACGCCGAGCGCGGCCTCGACCGCGTCGTCCCAGCCCGATTCGACGCGGATCGCCTGCCACAGCCGCTCCGAGCGCTCGAGGGCGTGGACATCGATCCATTCCTTGAGCTTGGGCTCGGTATCCAGGCGCGACTGCTGCGCTTCGAGCGCCCTCAACGCGGCCTCCAGCGTCGCCGCCTCGCGCGTGGCCTCCTGGAGCCGGTCGGTCGCCGCGCGGCGCTGGTCCTCGAGCGCCGGAATCTTCGCTTCGGCCTCGCGCTGCGAGTGCTCCAGGCCCGCGATTTTTTCCTCGAGCGCCCGGCGCTCGCCTTCGATCGCGGCGAGTTTCTCGGGCTCGGGGAAGACGAGCGCCATGTTCTCCTGCTTGAGGCGGTTCTTGCGCGCCTCGATCTGCGCGAGGAGCTTCAACGCATGGGATTCGCGCGCCTCCTCGACGCCCTGCGCCTGCTCGGCCGCGCTCATCTCGCCTTCGGCCGCCTTCACCGCGGCCGCCGCGGCGCGCGCGCGCGCTTCCGATTCCGGCAGCGTCTCCTTCGCCCGCGCCACCCCGGCCTCGCCTGCGCCGATCCTCGCGCGCGCAGCCACGATCTCGGCCTGCCAGCGGTCGCGTTCGGCGTGCGCCTCGGCGATGCGCCGCTCGACTTCCATCGCCTCGCGCCCGATCGCCTCGAGCTGCGAGCCCATGCGGCGGCGGTTTTCGCCCAGGAACGCGATCTCCTGCTCGAGCGATTGCACCTCGGCGTTGGCGGCGTAGAGGGCCCCCTGGAACTCCTGCAGACGATCGGTTTCCTCGTAGTGGCGGCCGCGCAGCTGCTCGAGCGCTCTCTCGGACTCGCGCAGCTTCGCCAGCTCGGCTTCGAGGGCCACCTGGACCTTCTGCGCCTCGTTGGCGTGGCGATTGCGGGCCTGCTCGGCCTCGCGCAGGCGCGTAAAGGTGAGGAAGTTCTGGTTGAGCGCGAGCTGCGACTGCAGGTCCTGGTACTTCGCCGCGACCTCGGCCTGCTCGCCGAGGCGCGTGAGCTGGGCGTCGAGCTCGGCGCGGATGTCGCCCACGCGCGACAGGTTCTCGCGCGTGTCCTCGAGCCTCAGCTCGGTCTCGCGGCGCCGCTCGCGGTACTTGGAGACGCCGGCGGCCTCCTCCAGGAACACCCGCAGCTCCTCGGGCTTGGAGGTGATGACCCGCGAGATCATGCCCTGCTCGATGATCGAGTAGGCGCGGGGGCCGAGGCCGGTGCCAAGGAAGATGTCCTGCACGTCGCGGCGACGCACGTGCTGGGCGTTGATGTAGTAGTTGGAGTCGCCGTCGCGCGTGAGCACCCGCTTCACGCTGATCTCGGAGTAACCCGCCCAGGGACCGCCGACCCGCCCGAGCGAGTTGTCGAACACCAGCTCCACCGAAGCCCGTGATACGGGCTTCCTTTCAGTGCTTCCGTTGAAGATCACGTCGTGCATGTGCTCGCCGCGCAGCTGCCTGGCCGAGGATTCCCCCAGCACCCAGCGCACGGCGTCGATCACGTTGGACTTGCCGCAGCCGTTGGGGCCGACCACGCCCACGAGTTGCCCGGGGACGGCAATGGAGGTCGGGTCGACGAAGGACTTGAAGCCGGAAAGCTTGACGGAGGTGAGTCTCAAGGCGGAGCCGCTTCTTCTTGGGCGCTTCAGTAAAATACGATTTTACCGGATCGCCCCCGCCAATCCCATGGCCCGACCCTCGAAATCCCTGGAAACTTTCGCCAATCCGGCGCCGGAGCGCGACTATGCGATCCACATGCGGATTCCGGAGTTCACCTGCCTGTGCCCCAAGACCGGGCAGCCCGACTTCGCGACCCTGCTCCTCGACTACATTCCCGACCGCAAATGCGTCGAGCTGAAGAGCCTCAAGCTCTATGTCTGGTCGTTCCGCGACGAAGGCCGCTTCCACGAGGCCGTCACCAACGAGATCCTCGGCGACCTCGTGAAGGCGACCGCGCCGCGCTTCATGCGCCTGACGGCGCAGTTCTACGTCCGCGGCGGCATCTTCACGACCGTGGTGGCGGAGCACCGCAAGCGCGGCTGGAAGGCCCCGGAACGCGTGGATCTGGACCTGGTCGCGCCCGGCCCGAGCACCCACGAGGGCTAGCCGGGAGCAGCGCGGCGTTCCATCCAGGCACTCGCCGCACTCGCGGCAACAATGAGCACCCCGCCGGCCCAATCCGCCGGGCGCATCACCTCGCCCGCGAGCAGGTAGGCGGCGATCGCGGCGATCACCAGCTCGAAGAGCAGGATCACGATCGCGCGGTTGGCCGACATGCGCGCAAGGCCGTATTGCAAGGCGAGGCTCATCACCAGCAACGCCACGCCGATCCCCGCGATCAGGCCCGCGCTCGCCGCAGCGGCGCCGAACGCCTCGCCCGCCCCGAGACGGCTTTGGGCCAGGTGCACCAGCCCGGCGAAGCACACGCCCGCCCAGATCACGATCGATTTCGCCGCGTCCCCAAGCTCGGTCACGCGCCGCACCAGCACGTTGCCGAGGGCGAACAGGAAGCCCGCGGCGAGCCCGAGCCACTCGGCGGGCGCGCTCGGCCACGGAAACCCGAGCTCGGGCTTCCACAGCATGGTCATCGCGCCGGCGAGTGCCAGCGCCATGACGCCGAACCCCGCGCGGTCGAGGCACTCGCCGAGGATGAGGCGCGCCAGCGGCACCGTCCACAGGGGCGCGAGATAGAAGAGGAGCAGCACGCGCATCACCTCGCCTTCGAGCACCGCGAGCACGTAGGCGAGGTTGCTCCAGCCGATTGCGAGGCCCATGAGCAGGGCGAGCGGCGTAACGCGGCGAAGGCTCGCCACCGCGCGCGGGAACACGAGCACGCCCACGGCGAGCGCGAAACCATAAGTGAGGATCGTCGACCAGACGCCGTCGAGTCCCGCGCGCGCGAGGAGGCGGTAGGGATACCAGACCACGCCCCAGAAGGAGGCCCCGGCGAGGAGCGCCCACGTCGGCGCGGAGGGGAATGATTTCAAGAAGGTAGTATCCTCATTCGATGAGCGCATGCGCCGTGCTGCACCTCACGCCGGTCCAGGGAGGCGGCGCCGATCGCCACGTGCGCGACCTCGCCGCCTCGGGCGAGCGTGCGCATCTTATCTGGCATGCGGCCGACCGCGCCGATGCGATCGAGAGTCCCGACGGCAGCATCCGCGCGCTCGACCTGCGCGCCATCGCGAAGAACCGCGCCGGCTTCGCGCGCTGGCTCGCCGCCCAGCGCGTGGGCCTCGTGCACCTGCACTCGGTGCACACGCCCGTGCGCCTGCGCGCCGCCTGGGCGGCCCGCGCCCTGGGGGTGCCGACGATGGTCACGCTGCACGACATCCTCTTCCAGCGCCGCGACGCCTTCGAAGTCGGCTCCGCACCCGGCCCGGACCCGGCGTGGCTCGCACTCACTTCACCTTGCCTCGCGAACGCGGCCGCCGTGCTCGCTCCCTCGCGCTTCATCGCCGAGGCCGCGCAACGCGCGATCCCGGGACTCGAAGTCGCGGTGATTCCCAATGGCCGGAGCGATTCGACTGCAGCGACGGCCATTCCCCACGCGGAGTTTCGGGCGAAGCACACCGGCCGCGTCATCGCCGTGGTGGGCGCCGTCGGACCGCACAAAGGCAGCGCGCTCGTGCGCCAACTCGCCACGCATCTCGAAGGCACCGATCTCGCCGTGGTGGTCATCGGCTACCTCGATGGCGAGTTCGCCCCGGGGTGGCGCTCGGATCGGCTCTTCATCCACGGTCCCTACGAGGACGATGACGCGGTCGCCTTGCTCAAGGCATACGACGCCTCGATCGCGCTCTTTCCCAATCCGATTCCCGAATCCTTCAGCTATGCGCTTTCCGCGGTGTGGGCTGCGGGCATCCCCGCGCTGGTGACCCCGGCCGGCGCGCTCGCCGAGCGCGTCACCCGTCACGGCGGGGGCTGGCTCCTGCCGCAGGGCTTCGGTGTCGAGGAGGTCGCGCGCGAATTGCGCCGCATTCTCGCCTCCGAAGGCGGCGGCGACCTCGCAACGGTAAAATCCCGCTTGCAGCAGCCCGATCCCGAACGCGTCCCCACGACCGAGTCCATGCGCCAGTCCGTCGAAGACCTCTACCGCCGCTACGGCGTCGATCCGCGTGCGCCCGTCGATCCGGAGAGCGCCCCGGTGCAGGAGTTCCTCGCCCGGCAGCTGCACAGCGAGCTTTTCCGCACGGACCTCGCGATGCTCGCCACCGACGCCGCGCGGGCGCAGGCGGCGCTGCGCGCCGAGGAATCGCGATCGCGCGCGCTCGAGGCGGAGAACTCCGCATTGCGGCCGCGCGCGCGTGCCTTCGATCGCCTGCCCGCGTTCCTGCGCCGCATCTTCCTCGGGAAAGGTCCCGATGCGTGAAGTCGACCTGAGCGTCGTCACGTATCGCCCCGACTTCGCCCTCTTCCGCAGCCTCATCGCGAGCCTCGCGGGGCCGATGCGCGAGCCCCTGCTCCGCAACCTCTTCATCCAGGACAACAGCGCCGATCCCAAATTCGCCGTGAACCTTGCCGCGCTTCCGGACCTCGCGGAAGGCGGGGCGTTCGCGCGCGTGGACGTGAAGCACTCCGACACCAACCTCGGATTCGGCCGCGGACACAACGCCAACGCCTCGCGGGGCACGGCGCCGTTCATCCTGCTGCTCAACCAGGACTGCGTGCTCGAGCCGGGCGTCCTCGAGCCCCTCGTGGAGGCGGCGGCGCGCGACGACTCGCGTATCGCCGCGTGGGAGCTGCGCCAGATTCCGTACGAGCATCCGAAGGCCTATGACCCGGTGACGCTCGACACGCCCTGGGCGAGCGCCGCGGCACTCCTCGTACGCCGCGAAGCCTTCGAGGCGGTCGGCGGCTTCGAGCCGCGCATCTTCATGTACGGCGAGGACGTCGACCTCTCGTGGCGGCTGCGCGCCAAGGGCTGGCGCATCGCCTATCGTCCGCGCTTCGCCGTCGTGCATCGCGCCTATCGCATCCCCGCGGAGGTGAAGCCGCTGCAGGTCTTCGGCGGCGTGGCGACCAACCTTTGCCTCAGGGCACGCTTCGGCGGCGTGGGCAGCACGCTCAAGGGGCTGGCGATGCTCGCGGGCGAGATCCTCGCGCCGCAAAGCTTTCCCGGGCGGCGCCTCGGCCTTGTGCGCGCCGGCCTGCGCTTCCTCGCGCGCTGGCCGCAATTCGCCTGGACTTCCGTCAAGCCCACGGCGGATTTCAAGCCATGCTTCATCGGCTGGGGCTACGAAGTGCGGCGCGAAGGGGCGTTCCATGAATTCGTCTCGCGGCGCGCACGCCCCGGCAAGCCGGAGCCGCTGGTCTCCGTGCTCATCCGTACCGCCGGGCGCCCGCTGGCGCTCGCCGAAGCGCTCGCGAGCTGCGCCAACCAGACCTATCGCAACCTCGAGGTGATCGTGATCGAGGACGGCCCCGAAGGTTCGCGCGGCGTCGTCGACGGCTTTCGCGACCGCCTCGCGATCGACTATCTCGCCACCGGCGAGCGTGTGGGGCGCGCCGCGGCGGGCAATCTCGCGCTGGAGCGCGCGCACGGCGAATGGCTCAACTTCCTCGACGACGACGACGTGCTCTTCGCCGACCACGTCGAGGTGCTCGTGGACACCGTCCTGGCGCGCGGCGTGCGCGGCGCCTATTCGCTCGCGTGGGAGACGCAGACCGAGTTCCTCGACGCCCAGCGCGATCGCTACCGCGAAGTCTCGCACCTCACGCGCCACCAGCAGCATTTCGACCGCCTCACGCTGTGGCACCACAATTACCTTCCGATCCAGGCGGTCCTCTTCCACCGCTCGCTCTGGGAGCTGCACGGCGGCTTCGCCGTGGACATGGACCAGCTCGAGGACTGGAATCTCTGGACGCGCTACACGCTCGAGGACGACTTCGCGCTGGTCGAGAAGACGACCTCCAAGTACCGCGTTCCCGCGGATGCGCGCGAGACCGCCCTGAGGCAGGAGCTGCTCGACAACGCCTATGTCGACGCGCTCGAGCGCCAGCGCGAGCTCGCCGTCACGCTCTCGCCGCGAGCCATCTCAGAGATGGCGGATGCCTACGTGCGAGGACAAGCCGTCATGATGGTCACACGCAGCGACCTGCGGCGCTTCCTTGGCTCCCACCGCGTGCTCGCGCGCCTCGCCGCCTACCGGCATCCGGCGCGGCGCGTGATGCGCCGCCTGGGGTGGCGGCGGTGAACGCCGACAACCGTCCCGGCGACGACCTGCCCTTCACCGGCGAGCGCTTCGTCCCCGGCGTGCAGGGCGAGATCTGGATCGAGCATTGGCATCGCTATCACTTCGCGCGCCGTTTCGTCGCGGGCAAGCGCGTCCTCGACGTCGCGTGCGGCGAAGGCTATGGCTCGGCGTTGCTTGCGCGCGAGGCGGCGCACGTCACCGGCGTGGACCTGTCGCAGCCGGCGATCGACCACGCGCAGCGGACCTATGGCGCCCGCGAGAACATCGAGTTCGCCTGCGCGCCCTGCACGCATGTGCCGCTCGCCGATGCGAGCGTCGACGTGGTGGTTTCCTTCGAGACGATCGAGCACATATCCGAGCAGGCCGAGTTCGTCGACGAGATCGCGCGGGTGCTGCGCCCCGACGGGCTGCTCGTGATCTCGTGCCCCAACAAGAGCGAGTACACCGACAAGCGCGGCTTTCGCAACGAGTTCCACGTGAAGGAGCTCTATCGCGACGAGCTGGGCAGGGTGGTCCATTCGCGCTTTCCGGCGAGCGCATGGTACGGCCAGCGGCTGTCGTACTTCTCCGTGATCGCGCCGGAAGAAGAAGCGCGCGCGAGCCAGGTGGTCGAGACGAGCGAATCGCGCCCGGACGAATCGTCGCCGGTCCTGACGCAGCCGCTCTATTTCGTCATCGTCGCGAGCCGCTCGCGCAAGGCGCTCGGCGCGATTCCGGCGGCGCTCTCGGTGCTCTCCGACCGGGAGGAGCTGTTGCGCGAGGACCACGCCAAGGCGCTGCGCGATGTCGCGAGGCAGGACGACCACATCCACCTCCTCGACTCGCTGATCGCCGAACGCGACGCCTTCATCGCCTGGCTGCAGCGCGACCTCGAGGCGCGCGCCGAACTCACGACGGAGCTCGCGCGCGAGATCGAGGCGCGCGATGCGACCATCGCCGCGCGCGACACGGCCATCGCCGCGCGCGACCTGACGCTCATGCTCAAGGCCCACGAGATCGATCGGCGCCGCGGCTGGCGCTGGTGGCTGCGCCTGCCGTTGATCCGCCTCGGCTGGGTAAAATGGGAATGAAATGAACCGGCGCCTCGACCTTCTCCAGCCTTATCCCTTCGAACGCCTGCGCGCGCTCCTCGCGGGCGTGGCACCGCCTGCGGGCCTGCGGCCCATCAGCCTCGGCCTCGGCGAGCCGCAGCATCCGACGCCTGCCCTGATCAAGGACGCGTTGACCGCCAACCTGGGCGCCCTCGGCCGGTATCCGCAGGCGCTCGGCCTCAAGGAGTTCCGCACGGCGGTTGCGGAGTGGATCGCGCGCCGCTATCTCGTGCGCGTCGACCCCGACACGCAGGTGATCCCGCTGTCGGGCACGCGCGAGGGCGTCTTCTCCATCGCGCAGGCCGCGGTCGATCCGGACGAGCCCGACGCGCTCGTCATCTGCCCCAATCCTTTCTACCAGGTGTACGAGGGCGCGACATTGCTTGCGGGCGCCAAGCCCTATTTCGTCAACGCCCTGCCCGCGCGCGGCTTCCGTCCCGACTGGGACGCGGTTCCCGAGGCGGTATGGAAACGCACGCGCATGGTCTACACCTGCTCGCCCAACAACCCGATCGGGCGCGTGATGCCGCTCGAGGAGTGGAAGAAGCTCTTCGAGCTCGCCGACCGCCACGGCTTCGTGCTGGTCTCCGACGAGTGCTACAGCGAAATCTACTTCGACGAGGCCAAGCCGCCGCTGGGCGCGCTCACCGCGGCCAAGTCGCTGGGGCGCGAAAGCTTCGCGCACCTCATCGTGATGGGATCGCTCTCGAAGCGCTCGAGCGCGCCGGGGCTGCGCTCGGGTTTCGCCGCGGGCGACAAGGAGCTCCTCGCCCGCTATATGCAATACCGCACCTACTTCGGCTCGGCGATGAGCAACGCCGTACAGCTCGCCTCGATCGCGGCGTGGCGGGACGAGAGGCACGTGATCGAAAACCGCCGCCTCTACCGCGAGAAGTTCGCCGCGTTCTACGAGCGCGTGAATCCCGCCCTTGCGCTCACGATGCCCGACGCCGCCTTCTATTTCTGGGCGCAGGTCGGTGGCGACGACGCCGCGTTCGCACGCGACCTCTTCGCCGCCAAGCACGTCACCGTGCTCCCGGGCAGCTACATCTCCCGCGAAGCGGACGGCGTCGTTCCCGGCCGGGGCTTCGTGCGCATGGCGCTGGTCTCCACGGTGGAGGACGCGGTCGAGGCGGCCGAGCGCGTGCGCGATTTCGCGGCGAGCCGGTTAGCACAACCCGCCGGCGCCCCGCGCGCGGGCGCGACGGCAAGCCGATGAGCGCCGAGCACCTGCGCACCACAATCGAGCAGGCGTACGAGAAGCGCGCCGAGCTCCTGCCCGCCTCCGCCCCCCCGGAGGTCAAGGATGCCGTCGCGCGCGTGATCGCCGGCCTCGACGCGGGAACCCTCCGGGTCGCGGAGAAGAAGGATGGCGAGTGGATCACCCACCAGTGGGTGAAGAAGGCGGTGCTGCTCTCCTTCCGGCTGCGCGACAACGAGATCATGCGGGGCGGCTACACGCACTTCTTCGACAAGGTCGACTCCAAGTTTTCCCACTTCTCACAGGAGGACTTCGCCGCCGGTGGCTACCGCGTCGTCCCCCCCGCCGCGGTGCGCGAGGGCGCGTACATCGCCCGGAACGTGATCCTCATGCCGTCCTTCGTGAACATCGGCGCCTACGTCGACGAGGGCACCATGGTGGACACGTGGGCCACCGTCGGGTCGTGCGCGCAGATCGGAAAGAATGTCCACTTGTCCGGCGGCGTGGGCATCGGCGGCGTGCTCGAGCCCCTGCAGGCCAACCCCACGGTGATCGAGGACAATTGCTTCATCGGCGCCCGCAGCGAGGTGGTCGAAGGAGTGATCGTGGGCGAGGGATCGGTGGTCTCGATGGGGGTGTACATCGGCCAGAGCACCAAGATCTACGACCGCGCCACCGGCGAGGTGTCCTATGGGCGCATTCCGCCGGGCTCCGTAGTCGTATCGGGCAACTTGCCCGGTGCCGATGGGCGGTATAGTCTCTACTGCGCCGTCATCATCAAGAAGGTCGACGCGAAGACCCGCGCCAAGACGGGAATCAATGAATTGCTGAGGGGCGACTAGGAAAGGGACGGGTGCGCGCATGTTCATCGAAAAGTTGCTCCAGCTCATGGGGGAGAAGAAGGCCTCCGACATCTTCATCTCCGCGGGCTCCCCGATCACCATCAAGATCCAGGGCAATCCCATGCCGGTGAACCCGGCGATGATGGACGGCGAGCAGACCAAGAAGATCTGCTACGAGATGCTCCGGCCCGACCAGATCGCGGCCTTCGAGAAGGATCTCGAGCTCAACTTCTCCAAGCCGATGGCGGGCATCGGCAACTTCCGCGTCAACATGTTCTGGCAGAAGGGCTCGGTGTCGTGCGTGATCCGCTACATCAGCTCCGACATTCCCAAGATCGAGGCGCTGAGCCTGCCCCACGTGCTCTCCACGCTGGTGATGGAGAAGCGCGGCCTGATCCTGGTGGTGGGCGCGACGGGCTCGGGCAAGTCCACGACGCTCGCCTCGATGCTCGACTACCGCAACTCGATCTCCGCGGGCCACATCCTCACCATCGAGGACCCGGTCGAGTACGTGTTCGTGCCCAAGAAGTCGATCTTCAACCAGCGCGAGGTCGGCAACGACACGCGCTCGTTCCACGATGCGCTGCGCAACGCCATGCGCCAGGCGCCCGATTGCATCCTCATCGGCGAGATCCGCGACCTCGAGACCATGCGCATGGCGCTCACCTACGCGCTCTCCGGCCACCTCTGCCTCGCCACGCTCCACGCCAATAACGCCTACCAGGCGATGAACCGCGTGATCAGCTTCTTCCCGCTCGAAGTGCGCCCGATGCTGCTGCAGGACCTTTCGGTGTCGCTCAAAGCGGTCATCTCACAGCGCCTCATCAAGACCGTGGAGGGCGGGCGCACGCCGGCAGTCGAAGTGCTCCTCAACACGCGCAATATCCAGGAGCTGATCGAGAAAGGCGAGATCACCGAGATCAAGGAGGCGATGGAGAAGTCGATGTCGCCCGGCTCGCAGACCTTCGAGCAGGATCTTTTCCGCCTCGTGCGCCAGGGCAAGATCACCACCGACGAGGCCCTCACCAACGCCGACTCCGCGACCAACCTCGGCCTGCTGCTCGGCAACTCGGGGATCATGCCGGCGATGTCCGAGAAGGCCAAGCAGGCGAGCAAGCCGGGAGGCGCGCCCGGCGCGCCGAACTTCGGCGACTTCAAGATCACCGAGGAGTCGGAAGAGAAGTTCTAGCGCCCTCGAACCCGGAGGGTGGGTGGTCGATCGCTGGAAATGATTCCACGCCGGGAACGCGAGCCCCTGCTCGTCTGGACGCTTGCGCTGGCTCTAGTTCTCGGCCTGCACTACTACTGGCTGTGGCCTTATTTAGGCGACACCCGGGACGACTTCGATGCGGTTCATCTTTACCAGCCCCTCGCCCGTGAGCTGCTGAGCGCCGGCGCCTCCTTCTTCGGCAACTCGCGCTCTCTCGAAGCCCCCCCCTTCTCCTACGGCTATCACGCCCTCCTGGGTGCATCGCTGCCGGCCGTGAGATGGGCGAACTTCGTCCTCTCGGGATTCACCTTGTGCCTGCTGTTCCGGTCGGGCTGGCTACTGCATTCGCGTATCGCCGGACTGGCGGCCGCATTCCTCTTCGCCGCATCTCCCGTCCTGAAACCATTCCTCGCCGCCCCCTTGACCGAGGCGCCATTCATTTTCCTGAATGCGTGCTGGTTCTGGGCCATGGCCGAGTGGCTCGCGGGCGGCCGGCGCGCATTCGTCGTTGTCGCAGGCGTGGCTCTCGCGTTGGCCGCGCTCACCCGAGCAACAATTTTCTACTGGATCGTGCTGCTCATTGCGGTATTCGCGTGGCTGAGCTGGCGCGGTCGCCTGGACCTTCGCAGCCGCGCCCGCGGTGCCTTGGTCGCCCACCTGATCGCAATCTCTCCACCCGCGGCCTTCATCGCGAAGAATGTGATCTTGTTCGGATTCGGTTTTTTCGCGACCGGCGCGGGAAACGCCTTGTATCTCGGCAATCATCCGGTGACGGGAGGCTACGATCCTCTTTATCTCGGCCTGATCTACGACGTCGGCCAGGTCGCTCGCGACGAATCCCAGCTGACCCTGCGCTCGGAGAGGCAGTTGATGAGCGTCGCCCGCCGGATGATCCGGGATGAGGATCCGCTCTTCCTGGCCCGGCTTCACGCGCAAAAGCTGGCGGCGTTTCTCTTTGTCACCAAGGCCGAAACGGACGCCCTGGAGTGGAGGTGCTGGCGCATCGGCCTCATGGTTCTCGCAGCGATCGGCATGGTCGCGATAAGCAACGCCTGGCTGCGATGGCTCCTTGGCGGAGCAATCCTCTATCAAATCGCCGCATATGTTCCCGTGCTGTACACGCACCGTTACAGCGTCGGCATCGATGCGTGGCTGGCGTTGGGCGCGGGAGTTGGCGTGGCGGCGCTTTGGGCGCGCCAACGACCGCGTGAGATCGCGGCGGCGGCCGCAGTCGCGTTGGTCGCCATCGGAGGAGGATGGTATGCCTACCATCGTCTCGACCAGCCCGAGCCCGACGTTTTCCGCGCGGCACGCATGCGGGTCTGGGAGGGCCAGCCGCGGCGGGTTCAATTCGACGCCGACGATTCCCGAGTCGAGATACCGATCCGCGACGCGCCTCTCTTCCATCCCTGGAATGCCAACACCCTGGTCTTCGAAGCAGCGCTTTCGCCCGGTTCCGATGGGAAGCCTTGCGGGCCGGTTCGATTCGCGTATCAACGCGCCGGGGAAACGACCGTCAGCGCGCCGATCGAGCGCACCCTGAAAGCCGATGGCGAGGTTCACCGGCGACAATTCGGCATGGATCCGATCCATCTGAACGTCGAAGGCACCCTTCACCTGGATATCCAGTGCGGCAAGGGAGGGAGTCTCCTGATAAGGCGCATAGCCCTCTACACGCCGATGGCGGGCGTGGCGTATGCCAGGCGGTACCTCGGCCTGCCGCAACCCCCCCTTCCCATCGAGGAATGAGGAGCCTGCCCGACGACCCTCTACGGAGATAGAATGCGGCAGTCCCACGATGAAAACGCTCGAGCAGAACCTCACCCAGTACGCGGCCTACCACCGCGACCGGCGCAATATCGCCACGCACTTCGCCGGCGTCCCCATGATCGTGTTCGCGATCGTGCTCGCGCTCGCGACGGCGGTGGTCACTGTCGGGCCGGTCGCGGTCACGATGGCGGCGGTGATCTCGATCGCCGCGAGCATTTACTACTTCCGGCTCGACCTCACCTTCGGCATCACGATGGCGGTGCTGCTCTTCGCCATGTGCGCCGCCGCGAGCGAGATCACCGCGCGCCTCGCGACGGGAGCCACGCTATGGCTCGCGCTGGCGATCTTCGTGGTCGGCTGGGCGCTGCAGTTCCTCGGCCACAAGTACGAGGGCATGAAGCCCGCGTTCTTCGACGACGTGATGCAGCTCATCATCGGGCCGCTCTTCGTGTGCGCCGAGGCGTTCTTCCTGCTCGGGGCGAAGCCGCAACTGCGGCGCTATATCGAGGATCGCGTCGGCCCGGTCGTGGCGCGACGCGACGGGGCGCCGCTTTCTCCCAGGGGAGAGGGAGTCTGAGCTGAAGCGCACCGTCCGCGCGCTGCTCGACTACGGCATCGAGAAGTTCGAGAAGGCGGACCTTTCCTACGGCCACGGAACCACCAATGCGCTCGACGAGGCGGCGTGGCTGGTCCTGAGCTCGCTGGGCCTCCCACCCTACGAGCTGCACCCGCACCTGGACGAGCCAGTCGGCGCCGTGCAGTGGACCGTCGCGAAGGCGCTACTCGATCGGCGCATTCGCACGCGCAAGCCCGCCGCGTATCTGCTCAACGAAGCGTGGCTGGGAGACAAGCGCTTCTACGTCGACGAGCGCGTCATCGTGCCGCGCTCCTATATCGCCGAGCTCTTGCGTGACCTGGCCTGGAAGAGTGCCCCGGCATCGATCCTGGATCTTTGCACCGGCTCCGGCTGTCTCGCCATCCTCGCCGCACTCAAGTGGCCCAAGGCCACGGTGGACGCAGCCGATCTTTCGGAAGATGCCCTTGCGGTCGCGAAGCGCAACGTCGCGGACTACAGGCTCGGGCGGCGCGTGCGCCTGGTGAGGTCGGATCTGTTCGCCGCGTTGGGCGGACGCACCTATGACCTCATCCTTTCCAATCCGCCGTACGTGACCGCGGCTGCGATGCGCCGGCTGCCCGAGGAGTACCGCAAGGAGCCGGCGATGGCGCTCGCAAGCGGCGTGGACGGCCTGCAGCACGCTCGCGCTATCCTCGCGGCGGCCTCCGCGCACTTGAATCCAGGCGGCCGGCTGATGGTGGAGATCGGACACAACCGCAAGGCGCTGGAGAAGGCCTTCCCGAAGCTGGCGTTCGAGTGGCCGAAGACGAGCGGCGGCAGGGGGTTCGTGCTGGCGCTGCGGCGCGAGGATCTCCCCTGACGTTCCGGGGGTGCATGCTATTATTTTTTGATGCCGAACTCCCTGGACCAGGTTCCGATCAACGGACGCACCGTCGATCCCGCCCTTGCGAGGGAGATCGCGGGGTTGATCGTCTCGGCGCTCAACCTCGACGTCGCCGAAGCCGACATCGATCCCAAGGCGCCGCTGTACAAAGAGGGCCTGGGGCTCGACTCGATCGACATCCTCGAAGTCGCCCTGGTGATCTCCAAGCGTTACGGCTTCAAGCTCAAGGACGACGACAAGGACAACGTGCGCATCTTCGGCTCGCTGGAGAGCCTCGCAGCCCACGTCGCGGAGCGGAGAACGAAGTGACGCCGGGGCCGCGCACGCGCTTGGCGACGGCGCTGGCGCTCCTCGGCTCGGTTGCTTTCCTGGCCCTGGCCCACTTCACCTTGGTCGACGGCCTCGCGCCCGCGCTTGGCGCTTTCCTGAGCCTGGTCCCGGTCGCCTTGCTCCTCTTTTGGGCGCTGCGCCGCCCGCGCCATCGCGCCGCCGCGCTCGCGGCCCTCGCGCTTGCCGCCCTCGCGCTGTGGTTCGGCTGGGGGACGCTCGTGCGCCGATTCCCGGACCTCTTCTTCATCGAGCACGCGGGCGCCAACCTGATCCTCGCGGTCGTCTTCGGGCGCACGCTCATGGGCGGGCGCGAGCCACTGTGCGCGCGCTTCGCGCGCATCCTGCACGGCAGCATTCCGCCGGAAGTCGCGCGCTATGCCGGCCGGGTCACCGTGGCGTGGACGATCTTCTTCGCCGCGATGTTCACGCTCTCCTGCGCGCTCTATCTCGGCGGGTTCCTCGCCGCCTGGTCGATCCTCGCCAATGTCGCGAGCCCGCTGCTGATCGTGGTGATGTTCCTCGCCGAATACGCGATCCGCTATCGCGTCTTCCCGCGTTGGGAGCGCACTGGGGTCATGGGCGCCATGCGCGCGTTCTCGCGGCATTTCGGCTCGGCGCAGCCGGCGCAGGTCGACGCTCCGCACTGAGGCGACGAGCCGATGTCCTCCATCGCGCCGCGACGTTCCCCGGCCTCGCAACGCCATGCGCTCCTCGGCTGCGAGAGCGCGCAGGCGCTGATCGCCTATCGCGCCGGCGTGCCGGTGGATGCCGCGCGCTTCCTCCACGATGTCCTGCGCACCGCCGGCGGCCTGCCCGATCGCCGCCACGTGCTCAACTTCTGCGCCGATCGCTATCGCTTCGCCGTGATGCTTTGCGCCGCGATCGTGCGCGACCAGGTGACGCTCCTCCCGCCGACCACGACGCCCAACGTGATCCGTGCCATGCTGGATTTCGCTCCGGATGCGTACTTCGTCGCCGACGATCCGCAAACGCAGGTGGACCTGCCGCGCCACGAGCTGCCCGCCGACGATGACGTGTCGGCGCGGGACTTCGAGGTGCCGGCGATCGCCGCCGACCAGGTCGTCGCGTGCGTCTTCACCTCGGGGACCACCGGCGAGCCGCAGCCGAACCTCAAGACCTGGGGTGGCCTGGTGCTCGACGTGCGCGAGGAGGCGCAGCGCCTGGCGCTCGGCGCCGGTCATGCGATCCTCGGCACGGTTCCGCCGCAGCACATGTACGGGTTCGAGTCGACAGTGCTGCTGCCGCTGATTTGCGGCGCGATCCTCACCGACGAGCGCCCCTTCTATCCCGCCGACATCGACGCCTCCATCCGCCGCGTGCCAGCGCCGCGCACGATGTTCACCACGCCCTTCCACCTGCGCGCCTGGATGGAGAGCGGCGATCCCGCTCGGATCGAGATGCTGGTGTCGGCGACCGCGCCCCTTTCCGTGGGCCTCGCGCGCGAAGCCGAGGAGCGTACCGGCGCGAGCCTGTACGAGATCTATGGCTGCACCGAGGCCGGCCAGGTCGCCACGCGCCGCACCTCGCAGTCCTTCGAATGGGAGGTGTTCGAGGGGCTGCGCATATGGAACGAAGGCAGCCAGGCGATGGTTTCGGGCGGACACGTCGAGCGGCCCACGCCTCTCATGGACATCATCGAGCCCGACGCCGGCGGCAAGCGCTTCATGCTGCACGGGCGCATCGCGGACCTGGTGAACATCGCGGGAAAGCGCAACTCCATCGGCTACCTCGACCACCAGCTCACCTCGATTCCCGGCGTGGTCGACGGCGCCTTCTTCCATCCCGACGAGAACGAGACCGACGGCGTGACGCGGCTCATGGCCTTCGTGGTCGCGCCGCAGCTCGAGGTGGCGCAGGTCCTCGCCGCGTTGCGCGAGCGCATCGACGCCGCCTTCATGCCTCGGCCACTGGTGCGCGTGGAGCGATTGCCGCGCCAGCTCACCGGCAAGCTGCCGCGCGAGGCGTTGCGCGCCCTCGCCGAGCAGGCGCGCCGCGGGCCGAAGGACGAGTGAGCGTCATGGGCGCAACGGCGCGCTGGATCGAGACGCCGCTGCGCGTGCCGCCGAATCATCCCGCGTTCGCGGGCCACTTTCCCGGGCATCCGATTCTTCCGGGTGTCGTGCTGCTCGCCGAAGCGCTCGCCGCGATCGAGGCCGCGACCGGGCGAGCGCCCATCGAGTGGACGCTTTCGAGCGCAAAGTTCCTCGAGCCGATCGCGCCCGGAACGCCGCTCACCCTCGCGCACGACACGCAAGCTTCGGGCGCGATCCGCTTCGAGATCCGCTCTCCCGGCGGCGTGGTCGCGAGCGGCGCGCTCGCGCCGCGCGCATCGAGATGAGCACCGCCGCCCCGCGCGCGGCGCCGTGGCGGCAGCGCCCGGAGCGCGGCAGCCTGTCGTTGATGCGCTTCATGATGCGGGCCTCGCTCGTCCTCGGCCGCGGACCCTCGCGCGTGATGGTGCGCATCATCGCGGCCTACTTCTTCGTGACCGGCGGTGCCGCGCGCCGCGCCACTCGCGACTTCCTCGCCCGCGTCCTTGGTCGAGCACCGACCCTCGCCGAGCAGTACCACCAGTTCTTCACGTTCTCGGCCACCGTGCACGATCGCGTCTACTTCCTCAAGGGGCGCTTCGACCTCTTCGAGATCGAGGTGCGCGGCGCGGAATTGTTCGCGCCGGAGGGCATGCTCCTCATGGGTGGGCACCTGGGCAGCTTCGAGGTACTGCGCGCGTGCGGACGCCACATGGGCCAGCGGCGCGTGGCGATGGCGATGTACGACGAGAACGCGCGCTTGCGTTCCGTGCTGGCCGCGCTCGACCCGGCCGCGCTGGGCGACGTGGTGGCGCTCGGGCGCCCGGAGTCGATGCTCGAGCTCGCGGCGCGCCTTGACGAGGGCAGCATCGTCGGCGTGCTCGCCGACCGCACGCTTGCCGACGAGCCCACGGCGATGATCGATTTCCTCGGCGCGCCCGCGCCCTTTCCGACCGGTCCGATGCGGCTCGCCGCGGCGCTGCGCCGGCGCGTGATCTTCATGGCGGGGCTGCATCGCGGCGGCAACCGCTACGAGATCTGCTTCGAGCCCCTGGCGGACTTTTCCACGCTCGAGGGCCTGTCGCGCGATGAACGCGAGCAGCGCGTCGGGCAGGCCACCCTCGCCTACGCCCGCTGCCTCGAGCGCCATGCGCGCGCGGCTCCCGACAACTGGTTCAACTTCCACGATTTCTGGGGCCGCGCCGGGTGAGGCTCGCCGCCGCCCTGCTGGCGGGATCGCTCTTCCTTACATGGTCGGCGCATTGCGCCGACTGGGACGTGACGCGGTTATTCGAGTCGCTGGCGGCGCATCGCCCCGAGCGCGCCGCATTCAAGGAGAAGAAGTTCTTCGCGCTCCTCGACCGGCCGGTCGAGTCCTCGGGCGAGCTGCAGTTCACGCCGCCCGACCGGCTCGAGAAACGCACCGTGCTTCCCAAGCCGGAGAGCGTTGTGGTGGAGGGCGACATGGTCACGCTGGAGCGGGGCGGCAAGCGCCGGACGATGCGCCTGAGCGACAACCAGCAGGTCGCGGTGCTGGTCGAGAGCCTGCGCGCCACGCTCGCGGGAGATTTGCGCGGGCTCACACGGACCTACTCGGCGCAGCTCGAGGGGAGCCCGTCGAGCTGGCGACTCCTCCTTCGCCCCCTCGATCCGGCGCTCGGGACGCTGGTCGAGCGCATCGCTTTCGCCGGCGACGCCTCGGGGGTTCGCAACGTCGAGATCTTCCAGGCCGACGGCGACCGCTCGGTGATGGCGATCTCGCCGCTCGCGAAGTGATCGCGGCGCGCCGCCTCGCGATCGGGCTCTGGCTCGCGGGGCTGGTGCTTTGCGCGCTGCAGGTCGCGCAGACGCGCTTCGTCGCCGACCTCTCGGCCTTCCTTCCGGCCGCGCCCACCGCCGAGCAGCGCTTCCTGGTCGACCAGTTGCGCGATGGCGCCGTCTCGCGCGTGATGTTGATCGCCATCGAGGGGGCCGATGCGCCGGCGCGTGCACGCGTCTCGCGCGCGCTCGCGCGCTCGCTCGGCTCGGATCCGCTCTTCACGTCCGCGACGAACGGTGTCCCCGCTGGATTCGAACGCGAGCGCAAGCTCCTGCTCGAGCATCGCTATGCGCTCAGCCCCAACGTCGCTCCCGGCCGCTTCAGCGTCGAGGGGCTGCGCGCGGCGATCGGCGAGACGCTCGACCTGCTCGCTTCGCCCGTGGGGCTGCTGGTGAAATCGCTTGTCGCCCGCGATCCGACGGGGGAGACGCTCGCCGTGATCGACCAGATGCGCCCGGCGCAGGGCCCGCGCGAGGTCGAGGGAGTCTGGACTTCCGCCGACGGCAACCGAGCGCTGCTGGTCGCAAGGACCCGTGCCACCGGGTCGGACATCGATGCGCAGGAACGGGCGGTCGCCGCGGTCGAGGACGCTTTCCGGCGCGTGAGCGTCGAGTCGCAGGCTGCCGCCACGCGACTGCTCCTCACCGGCCCCGGCGTGTTGACCGTGCGCGGGCGCGCCATGATCCTGCGCGACGTCGAGCGCCTCGCGATCGCCAGCACGCTGATCGTCGCGACCCTGCTGCTGCTGGTGTACCGTTCGCCGCTCGCGCTCGCGCTGGGGCTAGTGCCTGTCGCTACCGGGGCGCTCGTCGGCATCGCCGCCGTGTCGCTCGGGTTTGGCGTGGTGCACGGCATCACGCTCGGATTCGGCACCACCCTCATCGGGGAGGCGGTCGACTACTCGATCTACCTCTTCGTGCAGGCCGAGCGAGGCGAACAGGCCGGCGACAGCGCCTGGCTCGCCGGCTTCTGGCCCACCATCCGCCTGGGGGTCCTCACGTCGATCGCGGGATTCTCCGCGCTGCTGTTCTCGGGACTGCCGGGCCTCGCGCAGCTCGGCCTTTACTCGATCGCCGGGCTCGCGGCCGCCGCCGCGGTGACACGCTGGGTGTTGCCGACGCTCCTGCCGCGGCGCTTCCGCATCCACGACATCTCGCCGCTGGGCGAGCGCCTGGCGGCGATCGCGAACGCGGCGTCGCGCCTGCGCTGGCTGGTGGGTGCGGCAGCGATCGGCGCGCTGGTGGTGCTCGCCGTGCATCGCGATTCGCTCTGGGATCCGAGCCTCGCAAGCCTCAATCCGATCGCCAAGCACGATCGCCAGATCGACGCCGAGTTGCGCGCCGCCCTCGGCGCGTCCGATGCGCGCCTCCTGGTCGCGGCCACCGCAGCCAACGCCGAGGCCGCGCTCGAAGGCGCGGAGCGCATCGGACAGCGCCTCGACGAGCTCGTGGCGCAAGGCAAGCTCGGCGGCTACGAAAGCCCGGCGCGGTTCCTGCCCAGCGCGGCCATGCAGCGCGCGCGCCTCGCGAGCCTGCCGCCGAGCGCGGAGCTGCGGGTGCGCCTGAAGGCCGCGTTGTCCGGATTGCCGCTTCGCGCCGAACGCCTCGAGCCTTTCCTGGCCGATGTCGATCGCGCCCGATCGTCCGCGCCCGTCACGCGCGAAGACCTCGGCGGCACGGCCCTCGACGCCGCGCTCGAGGGACTGCTCTTCCAGGATGGCGCCGGGCGTTGGACGGCGATCGTGGGTCTTCGTCCGCAGGCAGGCTCGCGCCTCGATCCCGCGGCGCTGCGCGACGCGATTGCCGCCTCGGGGGTTCCAGGCGTCGCGCTCATCGACATGCGCGCCGAGCTCGATCGCCTCTACGCGGGATACCTCGACCGGGCGTTGCTCATGGCCCTCGTCGGCCTCCTCGCCATCGTCGCGCTGCTCTTCATCGCGCTGCGCTCGCCGGCGCGCGTCGCCCGCGTGATGGCCCCGCTCGCCGCCGGCGTGCTCGTGGTCGCGGCCTGGCACACGCTCGGCGGCACGCGCCTGTCGCTCCTGCACCTGGTGGGGCTGCTCCTCGTCGTCGCGATCGGCTCGAACTACGCGCTCTTCTTCGATCGCCTGGCGCAGCGCCGCGACGCGTCCACGCCGCGAACGCTCGCATCGCTGGCGCTCGCCAACGCCACCACCGTGGCGAGCTTCGGCGTGCTGTCGCTCTCGTCGATTCCCGTGCTGGAGGCGATCGGGTCGACGGTGGCCGTGGGCGCCTTCCTCACCCTGATCTTTTCGTTCGCCCTCTGTCCCGGGACACCTCTGTCCCCTCCCGAACACACCTAGCTCTCGCCGGTCCTGCGTCGTAAGATTCACGCATGCGGACGATCCTCAATCGCGCCCAGGCCCCCGATGGTGTCGTGCTCGCCCTGTTGTCCGGCACCTACAGCGAGCCCGAGGACTTCGTGCGCGAGGGCTTTCCCGAGGCGGTGCGCGCGCATGGCATCGGGGCGGACATCGTGATGGGCGCGGTGCGCGCGGCGTGGTTCGCCGACGGCAGCATCGTGGGCCGCATCCGCGAGGCGATCGTTTTGCCGGCTCGCGAGCGTGGCGGCTCGCGCATCTGGCTTGCCGGCATTTCCCTCGGCGGCCTTGCCGCGCTTTCGTACGCCGCGCGCCACGAGGAGGACATCGAAGGGATTGTGCTGATCTCCCCCTATCCGGCCACGCGCGAGGTGCTGCGCGAGATGGACGAGGCCGGCGGCCTCGGGCAATGGAAGCCGGTGATCCCGCCCGACGGCGACCTCGAGCGCGAGGCCTGGTTGTGGCTCGCCGCGAGCCGCGAGGGACGTCCGCCCGTGCACTGCTACTTCGCCTCCGGCGATCGCTTCGCCCCGGGGCAGCGGCGCATGGCCGAGGCGGTCGCGCCCGAGCGCGTGCGCGAGATCCCGGGCGGCCACGACTGGAATGCATGGCGCGCGTTGTGGGGGGAGTTTCTCGACAGCAAGGCACTGGTGCGATGAGCGCCGAGCTCGTCCAGGCCGCAACGCCGCCGCGCTGGCGCCCGACGCCCGCGATCGCGGGCTCCATCGGGCTGCATTGCCTGGCGGGCGCGAGCACGCTCGTCGCGCTCGAGACGTGGCCCTGGGCGCTCGGGGCGCTCGCGGCCAACCATCTCGTCCTCGGGATCGCGGGAATGGTGCCGCGCAGCACGCTTCTCGGACCCAACGTGACGCGCCTTCCCCCGGCCGCCGCGCAGCGCGGCGAGCTCGCGATCACTTTCGACGACGGTCCCGATCCCGAAGTGACGCCGCGCGTGCTCGACCTGCTCGACGAGCTGGGCGCGCGCGCGACCTTCTTCTGCATCGCCGAGCGGGCGTTGCGCCACCCCGAGCTGGTACGCGAGATCCTGCGGCGCGGCCACGCGGTGGAAAACCATTCGCGCGAGCACCAGACGACGTTCGCAATGCTCGGGCTGCGGGGCCTGCGGCGCGAGATCACGGGCGCGCAGGCGGTGCTCAAGCTCCTCACCGGCCGCGAGCCACGCTTCTTCCGCCCGCCCGCGGGACTGCGCAATCCCCTCCTCGATCCGGTGCTGCACGGGCTTGGGCTGCGGCTGGTGACGTGGACGCGACGCGGCTTCGACACACGCGTTTGCGATGCGGATGCGGTCGCCGCGAAGCTCACGAACGGGCTTGCAGCGGGCGACATCCTGCTGCTCCACGACGGCCACGCTGCGCGCACCGCCGCCGGCGTGCCGGTGGTTCTCGAAGTCCTGCCGCGCATCGTGGGCGCGGCGCAATCGCTCGGCCTCAAGCCGGTCACCCTCGGCCAAGCCATCGATTCGTGACGGACGCGTTCTTCCGCGGGCTCGCCAAGGCGGCGGCGCTGCGGTACGAGGCGCGTGATCGCTTCGCCCGCCACTTCGCCTTCGGCAAGCTCACGCGCGATCCCGTATTCCGCTACTTGCTCGTTCGCGGCCTCTTTCCCCGCGACGCCCGCATCCTCGATCTGGGCTGCGGCCAGGGATTGCTTGCGGCGCTGCTCGCGCAGGCGCGCGTGCAGGAGAACTGGCCGGGAAATTGGGCGCCGGCGGCGAATCCGGTGGCATACCGGGGCATCGACTCCTCGCGCCGCGATATCGAACGCGCCGCGCACGCCGGCGGGGACGCGGCGACCTTCACGTGCGACGACATCCGGTCGGCGAATTTCGGCAGCGCCGACGCCGTGGTCATCCTGGACGTGCTGCACTATGTCGACCATGCGGAGCAGGAGGATGTGCTGCGGCGCGTGCGTGCCGCGCTAGGTCGCGGCGGCGTGCTGCTGATGCGCGTGGCCGACGAATCCGACGCCCGGCGCTTCCGCTGGACGGTGTGGGTCGACCGCCTGGCGATGGCGCTCCGCGGCCGGCGCCTCGCGCCGTACCATTGCCGGCCGCTCGAGCAATGGAAGGAGATGCTCGAGGCGCTGGGCTTCGTCGTCGAGGCGGTACCGATGAGCGCCGGGACGCCGTTCGCGAACGTGCTGCTGGTGGGGCGGTATCATTCGTAGGAGAAGATGCGCCCCGTTCTCCTATCCGCGTACACGATGACGAGCTGCCTGGGCGCCGGCCTCGCCGCGACTCGCGCGGCGTTTCGCAACGCCGCGAGCGGGCTCGCTCCGTGCCGCTTCGAGACGGTCGAGCTGGAGACTTTCGTGGGCGAGATTGCGGATGTCGACGCCGTGCGCATCCCGTCCGCGCTCGCGCGCTTCGATTGCCGCAACAACCGCGCCGCGGAGCTCGGCCTCGCGCAGGACGGATTCGCCGCCGCCGCAATGGAGGCCGCGAGCCGCTACGGCGCCGAGCGCGTCGGCGTCTTCATCGGCACCAGCACCGCCGGGATCCTGCAGACCGAGCTCGCCTATCGCCGCCGCGATGTCGCCGATGGATCGCTTCCCGCGGACTTCGATTATCGGCGCACCCACAACACCTTCTCCGTCGCCGAGTTCGTGCGCGAGCGCCTGGGGCTCGAGGGTCCGTGCGCCGCGATCTCGACCGCATGTTCATCGAGCGCCAAGGCGTTTGCCTCGGCCGCGCGCCTCATGGACGCAGGCCTCATCGACGCGGCCGTCGTGGGCGGCGTCGACACGCTATGCCTCACGACTCTCTACGGCTTCAATTCGCTGCAGCTCCTTTCGAAGGAGCCGTGCCGGCCCTACGACGCCGCGCGCGACGGCATCTCGATCGGCGAGGGGGCGGCGTTCTTCCTGCTCGAGCGCGCTCCGGCCAAGCCCGCCGCGGAATCGATCGGCCTGCTGGGCGCGGGCGAGACGAGCGATGCGCACCACATGTCCGCACCGCATCCGGAAGGGCTCGGGGCGCGCCGCGCGATGGAGGCGGCGCTCGCGTCGGCGCGACTGGCGCCCGACGAGATCGGTTACGTGAACCTGCACGGCACCGCGACGCCGAGCAACGACGCGGCCGAGGACATCGCGGTGCACGGCCTCTTCGGCACCGGGGTCGCTGTGAATTCCACCAAGGGCATGACCGGGCACACGCTCGGGGCCGCTGGCGCGGTCGAGGCGCTCATGTGCGTGCTCGCCATCGAGGAAGGGCGAGTGCCGGGAAGCGCCGGCACACGCACGCTCGACCCGGCGCTCCACGCGAGCTACGAGGTCGCCGGGCGCGCGGGCGACGTCTCCCTCGCGATGAGCAACTCGTTTGGCTTCGGCGGTTCCAACTGCTCCCTCGTGCTCGGGCGCCTGCGGCGCGCGGCATGAAGCTCGCGGCGCGGGTCGAGGGCGTGGGACTCGTCGGCCCCGGCCTCACAGGCTGGAAGCAGGGGCGCCCTACGATCGCGGGCCACATTCCTTACGCGGCGCATCCCACCGCAATCCCCTCGCCCGACGCGCTGCCCGCGGTCGAGCGCCGCCGCGCCGGCAAGTGCGTGCGCCTTGCGCTTGCGGCGGGACTCGAAGCCGCGGACGACGCCGGCCGTCCTCCGCGCGAATTCGCAGCGGTGTTTGCCTCCTCGACCGGCGATGGAGAGAACCTGCACGCCATCTGCGAAGCGCTCGCCTCCGACGACCGCCTCATCTCGCCCACCCGCTTCCACAACTCGGTGCACAACGCGCCGTCGGGCTACTGGGGCATCGCGACCGGCGCGACGCGGGCAACCGACAGCATCGCCGCGTTCGACGCGAGCTTCGGCGCCGGGCTGCTCGAAGCGGCGAGCCGCCTCGCGGCGCAGCCCGCGCAGCCGGTGTTGCTCATCGCCTACGACGCGCCCTATCCGGAACCGCTGCACGCCACGCGCCCCATCCCCGATTCCTTTGCGATCGCGCTCGCCCTCTCCTCGCCGCAACAGCCTGGCCGCGGCCCCGTGGTGAGCCTCGACACGTCACGCGACGCTCCCTCCCACCTCGCAGAGCCGGCGCTGGAGGCAATGCGCAGCGGCATTCCCGCGGCGCGCGCGCTGCCGTTGCTGCGCATGCTGGCCCGCGGCGAGACCGGGCGCACGACGCTCGGCTATCTGGATGGACTCTCGCTTGCGGTGGAGGTATCGCGATGAACGCCGCGCCTCTCGACCGCGCGTGGATCGCCGCCAACCTCCCGCACCAGGGGCGCATGAGCCTGCTCGACGCGATCGTGGCGTGGGATCGCACCACGCTGCGCGCGACGGCGCGCAACCACCGCGCGCCGGATCATCCGCTGCGCCGCGGGGCCGCGCTTCCCATCGTGTGCGGCATCGAGTACGGCGCGCAGGCGGCGGCCGCGCACGGCGCGCTCGTGTCGGAACGCCCTTCGGATCCGGGATTCCTCGCGAGCGCGCGCTCGGTCACCTTCCATGCGCAGCGCCTCGATGACGTCGAAGGCGATCTCGAGGTGCTGGCCGAACAACTGGGCGCGGGCGAAGGCGGCGTGCTCTATCGCTTCGAGGTCTCGTGCGCGGGCCGCGCGCTCGTCGACGGCCGCCTCACCGTGGCCTTCCGGCGATGAAGAAACGCGCGCTCGTCACCGGCGGCAGCGGCGGCATTGGCGCTGCGATCTGTCGCCAGCTCGCGAAGGATGGGTTCCACGTGATCGTCCACGCGAATTCCCACCTCGATGCCGCGAAGGCGCTGGCAGGCGAGATCGGCGGCGAGGCAGTGCAATTCGACGTCACCGATGTCGTGTCCACACTCACCGTGCTCGAAGCCCTGCTCGAGGTGGGTCCGATCCAGGTGATCGTGAACAACGCCGGCATCCACGACGACGCGACTTTCCCCGGCATGACAGCGGCGCAATGGCATCGCGTGATCGACGTCTCGCTCCACGGCTTCTTCAACGTGACCCAGCCGCTCGTGCTGCCGATGATCCGCACGCGCTGGGGCCGCATCGTCAACATCACCTCGATCACCGCCGAGATCGGCAACCGCGGGCAATCCAACTACGCCGCCGCGAAAGGCGCGCTGCACGCCGCGACGCGCACGCTCGCGCGCGAGCTCGGCAGCCGCGGAGTGACCGTGAACTGCGTCTCGCCGGGGTTGATCGACACGCCAATGAGCGCGGGCGCATTCGACGAAGCGATGGTGAAGCAGCTGGTACCGCTGCAACGCGTCGGGACGCCAGCCGACGTCGCCGGCGTGGTGGGGTTTCTCGTCTCCGATGCCGCGGGGTATATCACCGGGCAGGTCGTCCCGGTGAATGGGGGGATGGCGTAAATCCTACCTGCGCAGGTAGGCCCCTAATCCCCGCCTATCAAATATCCTCCTCCAAATGCTGCTGCTAACCTCTGCCTATAAAATAGCTCCGTTAAATAGGAGTTAGATTGCACGTGAGAATCATCGCCGAAGTCGTGATCGCCTCGAGCGCGCTTCTGTGGCTCGTCGGAGGGAACGTGATCCTTTCGCGCCACTACCGTCGTCGCCCCGAAGAGTCGGGTCGGGCCTGGCTCGAGTTGGGAGTGCTAACGATCGTCTCCTTGTCCTTGGGTGCTACCGGTATGGTTCTGCTAGAGAGGGCATAACGTGCAATCTAACAACGCGTTGGAGCGGACCGTGAGGCATCGTGGGCCGCGTCTTTCCGCGGCACGGTCATCGTGGTCGGCCGCTCAACTCGATCGTTAGGCATTAACGAAATGCGAAGGCTCGCGCGCGCCATCTTTCTGGTTACGGCCCTCGGACCTGGGTCGGCTTTTGCGGAGGACGTGGTGCGAATCAAGTTCGCCGAAGGGATGACGGCGAGCAGCACCAGCTCAGAGTCAGTGAACCTTGAGGTCACACGCGCTGGCTCAACCCGGAACGGTCCGCGCAATGATGTGGACAACTTCTTCGATGCCGTCCGGAGCATCTTGTCCCGCTACCGAATAGACAGAGATTGGGCTCAGCTGGCGCCCGACTCCTCCTATGTGGAGGTCATCGTCCAATTGGACGGCCGGACGCGACGCTTTATCATCAACGCTAGCGATCGCGCACGAAGCCGCATTCCGCCCAAGATGGAGGAAATGGACAATGACACGCGATACCTCGCCGCAATGGAACAGATCATCGCTCTGGCCCGCGAGAGAGCCGGCACCCGCGTGTTTAAGCAGTAGGTTCGAGCGGACCGTGATGCATGGTGAGCCGCGTCCGTCCGCGGCACATGCACCGTGGCCGGCCGCTCAACTAGGTATCGTTAGGCCGCACACACGCTTCACGGCCGTCAATCTCCAGGAGGAGCACCATGGCCAAGTACCTGATCTCCTTTCCAAGCGCGGCAATGGTTGTGCCCGATAGCGAGTGGGGAGCGGTAGGCCGTGACGCGCACGCTGTGATTGATGAGGCGAAAGCCGCCGGTGTTTACGTCTTCGGCGGCGGAATCGACGAAGACGTACCGCCCGTTCTCGTCTCGGCTGACGGCACGGTTGCAATGGGTGGTTATCCTTGGGCGCCCACGCTCGATGGCGGCTTCACCGTGTTGGAACTGCCTTCGCGCGACGAGGCCATCGCGTGGGCGGCGCGTATCGCCAAGGCCTGCCGGTGCGAACAAGAACTGCGCGTCTTCGGGTTCGACCCACAATCCTAAGGGCGACACTGAAATGGCGCGGCAAGTGCGACCGAAATGCCCGCGGTGATCCTGCAAGTGAAGGTCAAGCCCAATGCGCGAACCTCTGAACTCGTGCAGGCAGCCGATGGCACGTGGTTGGCTAGGCTAAAGTCGGCCCCTGTGGATGGAAAGGCCAATGAGGAGCTTGTCGCTTTAGTGGCCCGGCAATTCAAATGCCCCAGGGCCTCTGTTTCAATTAAGGCGGGGATGTCGGGCCGCACGAAATTGGTCAAGGTCGACGCAAAGTGAATCAGGGCAACCGAGCTATTCGCGAAGCGCGGTCGCCAAATAGTCGGTGAAGACACGCGCGGAGGGTTTGGCCGCACGACCTGCCGCGAAGACGGCGTGGACTTCGTACGGTTCCATCTGCCAGTCGGCCAGCACTTGCACGAGCGTGCCGCTTGCGAGCTCCGCACGGCAGTTCCACAGGGCCACTGTTGCAATGCCAAGGCCGGAGACGGCGGCAGCAATGGCGCCCTGGTTTACGGAGGTGGTCAGGCGGCCTTCTACGCGGACTGTCGTAGTACGTCCGTTTCGCTGGAAGGTGCAGGAGTCCAATCCGATGCTGCGTGGGCCCACGATCACCTGATGGCTGGCAAGCCTCTCGGGCGTGTCCGGCGATCCTGCCCGCGCGAGGTACGCCGGCGAGGCGACAAGCAACCGAGGGCAAGTGCCCATCGAGCGCGCCGTGGCCTTCGAATCTGCCAGCGCTCCGAAGCGAAACGCTACGTCGATGCCCTCGGTCACCAGATCCTCGTTGCGATCGTTCAGCGAGAGATCAATGCGCAGCTCCGGATGAAGCTGCATGAAGGCCGGCAGCCGCGGGATCACTTCCCGCAACCCGAAACCCAATGGCAACGAGACGCGCAGGGTTCCACGCAACTCGCCGGTTCCGCGCGCGGCGTGATCGGCCTCCTCCAGCGCCGCCAGTATCGGCTCGATTCGCGCCAGGTAGTCCGAGCCCGCTTCTGTCAGCGTCAGGCCTCGCGTGGTGCGCGTCATCAAAGCCGCACCCACCTGACGCTCGAGTTCACTGGCGATGCGCGATGCGGAGGGCTGGGAAAGGCCAAGCTCGCGGCCAGCCCGCGAGAAGCTTCCCGTGCGGGCAATGCGAGCGAAAAGCCGAAGGGCCAGGAGACGGTCGCTCATACAGATTCCGAATATATCTTAGTTGCCTTGGCGGGCTACCCCTTTCTATTCGAATAACAAATATTGCTCTCCGACGCCACCGTCAAATCATTCAACGGCAGGGCTCTTAAGGGAGGCATTCATGATTACCGCTTTGGTTCAGTTCAGACTTCCCCAACCGGTCACTCGCGAGAAGGCAAAGCAACTTTTCGTTGGCAGTGCGCCGAAATACCGTGAAGCATCCGGGCTCATCCGCAAGTACTACCTCCTCTCCGAGGATGGCGGAACGGCGGGCGGAGTCTACTTGTGGAAATCGAAGAAAGATGCCGCGGGGCTCTATACCCAGGAGTGGGAAAACGTCATTCGCGAGCGGTACGGGGCACAACCGGCAATTACGTATTTCGAGAGTCCGGTTGTCGTCGATAACCTGACAAACGAGATCATTTCCGATTCGTGACGGCACGTGCAGGGTGCAAAGCGGCCAAGGCGGATAGATTCCCATCTGTGAGACTATTCGAACAACAAACCTGTGCGACGACAAGGGAGGAAACCATGCAACTCGATCGCCGTCAGTTCGCCTTGACTTTACTCGCGCTTGGACTGATGACCGCGCCGCTGGCCCTCGCTGGCGCAGATGAAGATGCAATCTTGAAAAACGTCGAGACGTTCCGGGCGGCGCAAGCCGCCGGCAAGGCCGATGCGATCGCGCCACTCCTTGCCGAAGATCTCAGCTACAGCCATTCAAGCGGAGCGGTTGACGACAAGGCGAAGCTCCTCTTGGGCATCACCAATGCGAACTACAAGTGGACTTCGCTGGAGTACAAGAATCCGACGGTCAAGGTCGTCGGCTCGGCCGCGATCGTACGCTTCAACTTTGTCGGCGAGCAGGAATTCACCGACGGCAAGAAGACGCCGCAGAATCTCGCCATCCTGATGAACTGGCAGAAGCAGGGCAAAGAATGGAAGCTGCTGTCGCGCTCGGCAACCAAGCTCTGACAACTGCTACCGGTCACATGAAACGAGTCACCGGCATCGGCGGCATCTTCTTCAAGGCCAAGGACGCTCCATCGCTACACGCCTGGTACAAGCGACACCTGGGAATCGATGTCCAGGCCTGGGGTGGAACTGCCTTCGATTGGACCGACGCCGAAGGCAAGCCGGTTGCGGGCACGACTGCCTGGTTGATCGATCCGAAAGAAAGTGATCACTTTGCTCCGAGCTCTGCGTCCTTCATGGTCAACTACCGAGTCGAAGACCTCCACGCCCTAGTCAAGGCCTTGAAGGAAGAAGGCTGCAATGTGCTCGAGAAGATCGACGAATCCGACTACGGGAAGTTCGCCTGGGTCATCGATCCCGAGGGAAACAAGGTCGAGCTATGGGAGCCGCCTCGAGGCCAATGAGCGGGCTCGTTTCCTCCACAGCAGGAACGGCAGCCTGACCACGAACTCCAGCACCAGCCGCGTGTGCATCCAGGTGAGGAGCACGTTGTCGCGGTAGTAGTTGAAGTGCGAGACGCCGCCCTCCTCGGGCTTGAGGTAGCGGACCGGCGCACGCACGTTGACCGGCGGCACGCCGCGCCACACCAGGCGCACCGCGGCTTCGGGGTCGAAATCGAAGCGCCGCATCCACGGCTGGGGACGCATCACGGCGATGAGGTCGGCGATCGGGTAGATGCGAAATCCGTAGAGCGAATCCTCGATGCCGAGGCCGACGGTCTCCAGGTTGGCCCACCAGTTGGAGATCTTGCGTCCCTTCACGCGCAGCGACGGCGCGCTCGCGTCGAATACCGGAATCCCGAGCACCACGGCATTCGGCTGGGCCTGCGAACGCGCCATGAATTCCGGAATGCTTGCGGCCGGATGCTGGCCGTCGGAGTCCATCGTGAGCGCATGCGTGAAGCCTTCGGTGGCGGCGATGCCGATGCCGTGCAGCACCGCGGCGCCCTTGCCCGAATTGCGCGGCAGCACCAGGACCCGGAGGCCCGGGTCCCCATCGGCGAGCTTGCGCAATCCTTCCGCTGTCCCGTCGGTGCTTCCGTCGACCACCACCCACACGGGGTTCCAGTGCTCGCGCGCGCCGCGCACCGTCTCGTACACGGCCGCGCCGGGGTTGTAGCTCGGGATGAGGACGAGGTGGGTCGGGGAACGCTCAGCCACGGACGTGCGGCGCGTCGGCCGTCGCGTCCGGGAGCTCCGCGGGCGCGGCTCCCGATGCGAGCTCGCGCGTGAAGTAGCGCTCGAGCTCGACGGTGAACGCGCGCACGTCTTTCGGCGGATCGAAGCGCCGCCCGAGGCGTACCCGATAGGAGAGCGGCAGCTCGGGGCGCGAGAGAAGCGAGCGGCCCTTGCCGAGAAAGCGCGAATCCGCCTCGATGATCACGGTTTGCACCGGCGCGGCGCTACGGCGGGAAATCGCGCCGACCGCCTGGGTGAACGGCCCCACCGGACCGCCGACCGTGCGCGTGCCCTCGGGAAAGAGCAGCAGCTGCCCTCCTTCGCCGAGCTCGTCGCCGGCGCGGTTGGCGAGGCGCAGCAGCGCATCGTTGCGCACGTAACGCGCGAGGCGGGCGGCAGGCCCAAGCAGGAAATTGCCGAGGAGCGCCACCTTCATCACGCAAACTGCGTTGGGCAGCCGCGAGACGATGAGGACTGCGTCGAGCAGGCACGGATGGTTGGGCGCGATGATGAGCGGGCCTTCGTTCGCGAGCGCGTCGAGCTCGGAGAGGTCGAGGCGCCATGCGCCGAGCGCCTCCATCGCGCCCAGGTAGATGCGGAATCCCCACATGGCGCCGAGCCGGCCGACGCGGCGCGCCGCGCGCGGCGGCAGCACCAGGAAGAGAAGGAGCGACACGACGCCCCAGGCGAAGCACTCCAGCGCGAGGAGCGCGAGTCCCAAGGCGAAGATCGCGTAGTCGCCTGCGGCGCGCGCCAGTCCCATCATCGCCGCTCGTCCCCGTGTTCGGCCACCGGCACCTGGACGGAAGACTCGCCGACGATCCACGAGAAGCCGAAGCCCGCGGCGACGTAACGCCTCGAGGTGACGAGCGGGCTCGCCTCGAACGCCGCGCCGCGCAACGTGTCGTAGCGCGCGAAGCCAGCGATCCAGAATTTCGGGAAGCGCTTGGAGAGCGCAACGAGGAACTGCATTCCCGCATAGCCGCCGATGGGCGAATACGCCGGACGCGAAGCGGTCGCATACGCCGCGGGCACTTCGTAGAAATAGCGGTTGTAGCGCCGGTCGGTGTAGACGGGCCCCGCGAGCAGGCCAAGATTCAAGCCCGTGAAGCCGGCGGGATCACGGATGTCGGCGTTCATGTGCGGGAAGAACTGTCCGCCGATGAAGCGCGAATGCGACTCCACCGTCGCCGCCCCGCGCAGCGGCAATCGCAGATCGAGCTTCATGCGCTGCGACTCCGAGCGCCACATCGTGAGCGCGAGCGAGGGCCCAAGCTCGATGGCCGGCCTCAGGTTCGGCATCCCTTCCCGCGCGCGATTGTCGGAGCTCGACACCGGGAGCGAGGCGCCCACGCTCAGGTTCAGGTCCATCCAGTCGTTCTTGAGGAAAGTGCCGCGGACCCCCTGGCGGTCGGCCTTGAGGAAATCGCCGCGATAGACGAAATACGGCGAAGGGAACGCGTAGTTGCGCGATTCCTCGGAACCTCGGTAGTCGGGAAAGTGGAGCCCGGCGACGCCGATCCCCGCTTCCCACAAGGGCGCCTCGCGTGCGTGGCCGGCGGCGGATCCGAGGATCATGGCGATGAGGGCCGGGGCGAGTCGCGCGAGGCTCACCCGCCCACCCGCGCGGCAGGCGCATCCTCGAAATCGCCGCGGATGTTGACCGCGCGGCGGCGCCATGCCGTGAAAGAACGTCGCAGGTTGGCGAGCGAGAACAGGTAGTAGACAACGCGGAAGCAGAAGAGCCCGCGCCGCACTGGCGTCTTGCCGAAGAGGTCGCCCGCCAGGACCGAGATCAGCGCCTTCTTCATGTCGAACTTGTCGCCCGGCGACATGAAGAGGTCGCGCAGCGTCGGGTTGGTCACGCGATAGATGAACCACGAGAATTCCTTCGGGCCCACGCGCATCACGTGCTCGAAGCGCGCCCTCGCCTTGGTTTCCGCGGCGCGATCTGCTTTCAGCCGCGCCTCCACGACGTCTGCCCCGGCAAAGGCGCCGTTCATCGCCAGCATCACGCCCGACGAGAACACGGGGTCGATGAAAACGTAGGCATCGCCCACGAGGATGAAGTTCTCGCCCTGGCAGGCGTCGCACACGTACGAATAATTGCCGGTGGCCTCGGGCTCGGCGACGAGCTCGGCTTCGGCGAGGCGTTCGCGCAGCGTCGGGCACAGGCCGATCGTCTCGAGGAAGTATTCGCGCAACGGCTTGTCGCGCGCCTTCATGTAGTAGGGCCACACCACCGCGCCGACGCTGGTCGCGCCGTCCTTGAGCGGTATGAACCAGAACCAGCCGTGGTCGAACCAGAAGATGATGATGTTGCCCTCGAGCTTGCCGCCATCGCGTTTGGCGTTGCGGAAGTGGCCGTACATCGCCGAGCTGCTGTGGTCGGGATTGCGGCGCTTCATCTTGAGGCGATTGCCGAGCAGCGTGTCGCGACCGGTCGCGTCGATTACGAACTTCGTTTCCCATCGGCGCACGGCACCGCCCGCATCCGCCGCGACGACGCTCGGGGACCGGCGCGAGTCGCCCAGGTCCACCTCCTTCACGCGGCAGTTCTCGCGCGCCTCCATGACGACGCCTTGCGCGCGGCGAAACAGGATCTCGTCGAATTGCGAGCGCCGCACCTGGTAGGCCTTTGGCATCGACCGGTCGACGGCGTCGGCGAATTCGAAGCCCGAGGTCGTGTCGTGCCACGGCGAGACGAAGGTCGCGCCCCACTTGTCCATGCCGATGGCTTGCATTTCGCGCGCCACGCCGAGCTTCTCGAAGAGCGGGATATTCGCCGGCAGGAGCGACTCGCCGATGTGGAAGCGCGGGTGGGCGTCCTTCTCCAGCAGCACGACGCGGTGGCCGCGCTCGGCGAGCAGCGTGGCGGCGGTCGAGCCGCCCGGGCCGCCGCCGATCACCACGACGTCGCATTCTGCGGCGAAATCCACGTGTCCATCGCCCTGTCGCACTGAGGCGCCCTCCCATGGCCGCTGCCGAAACATTGTAATGTAGAACCGTGCGAGCTCCCATTACGACCCTTCGCCAGTATTGGGGCGACGAGCGCAGCCGCCGACGCTTCCTCGATGGCCTCTTCGACGAGACCGCGCGCGACTATGACTTCGTCGAGCGCCTGCTGGCTTTTGGGACTGGTTCCCGCTACCGGCGCGACGCGCTGCGCCGCGCGGGTCTGCGCCCCGGCATGCGGCTGCTCGACATCGCGACGGGCACCGGCCTCGTAGCGCGCGAAGCGCTGGCGATGGTGGGCCCCACGGGGAGTGTCATCGGGCTCGATCCCAGCGCCGGCATGCTCGCGGAAGCGCGCAGCCTCGGCATTCACCTCGTGCGCGGCCTGGGAGAGCGGCTGCCGTATGCCGACGCCTCCTTCGACTTCGTGAGCATGGGCTTCGCGCTGCGGCACGTGAGGGACCTGGAGGCGCTATTCACCGAGATCCGGCGCGTGCTCAAGCCCGGCGGCAACGCCTGCATCCTCGAGATCACGCGGCCGAGGCGGCCGGCAGTCTCCGCCGCGCTGCGCATATTCATGACGCGCGTGGTCCCCGCGCTTGCGCCGCTCGCGCGCCGCGGCCCCGCCGCGGCGCGCCTGATGCCCTTCTATTGGGACACGATCGACGCCTGCGTGCGGCCCGAGACCGTGCTTGTCGCGCTCAGGCAAGCCGGCTTCGCCGCGCCGAGCCGAGGCGTGGTGCTGGGGATGTTCTCCGAGTACGTGGCCACGCGATAATTGGAGCCTGACCCCTGGCGAACGTCGAGATCGACGGACAGAAGACGAAATAGCTAGCCGCGCCAGGAAGGATCCTTGCGGTCGAGCTTCCGCAGGATCCCGGGCCAGGCGATCATTCCGCCCGACTGGCGCAGCACCACCTTCGACGCGTTCCTGATTCCCTCGACGATCGGGCGCGCGATCGGGATCAGCTCGCCGCCGCCCGATTGCGCGCGCAGCTGCACCTCGCAGGCCTTCTGCAGGATGTACATGTAGAGGAAGGCGTCGGCGACCGACTCGGCGCAGGTGAGCAGGCCGTGGTTGCGCAGTATCAAATTGTGCTTGTCGCCGAGGTCCTTCACCAGGCGCGCCTTCTCGTCCGGATTGAGCGCCACGCCCTCGTAGTCGTGATAGGCCAGGCTCGAAAGCGGAAACAGCGACTGCTGCGAGAGGGGCAGCAGGCCACCCTTCTGGCAGGACACGCCCACGCCTTCGACCGTGTGCAGGTGCATCACGCACTTCGCGTCGTCGCGCGCCTCGTGCACGGCGCTGTGGATCGTGAATCCGGCCGGATTGATCTCGAAGGGCGACTGCATCACCTTCTCGCCGTGCAAGTCGATCTTGACCAGGCTGGAAGCGGTGATCTCCTCGAACATCATCCCGTAGGGATTGATGAGGAAATGGTGGCCCGGCCCCGGCACCCGCGCCGAGATGTGGGTGAACACCAGGTCGTCCCACCCGTACATCGCCACCGCCCGGTAGGCGGCCGCGAGATCGACACGGACCGCCCACTCGTCGGCGGTCACCTGCCCCTTGACGGAGCGAATCAACGCTGGATCGGCATGCATGAAATAATGTTACTCCATGGCCATCGCGATCGATCGGATCGACCACATCGTGATCACGGCGTTCGACCTCGAGCGCACGATCGATTTCTACGCGCGCGTGATGGGGATGGAGCCGATCACCTTCGCCGACGGGCGGCGCGGCCTCGCCTTCGGGCGCCAGAAGATCAACCTGCACCAGGCGGGGCGCGAATTCGAGCCCAAGGCGTTGAAGCCCACGCCCGGCTCGATCGACCTGTGCTTCATCACCGAGACGCCGCTCGACGAGGTCGCCGCGCACCTCAAGGCTTGCGGCGTGGTGATCGCCGAGGGTCCGGTCGAGAAGACCGGCGCGCTCGGGCCGATGATGTCGGTCTACTTCCGCGATCCCGACGGCAACCTGGTCGAAGTCTCGAATTATCCGCGATGAAGCCCGAGGCCGCCGCCCCCAACCTCGCGGAGCTGCGCAACGAGTACGCCCGCGAGACGCTCGACGAGGGCCAGGTCGACCGCGACCCGATGAAGCAGTTCGACGCATGGATGGCGGAAGCGATCCGCGCCGAGGTTCCCGAGCCCACCGCGATGACGCTCGCGACCGTCGATGCGCGCGGCCGCCCCGCGGCGCGCGTCGTGCTGCTGAAGGGCGCCGATGTGCGCGGCTTCGTGTTCTACACCAACTACCAGAGCCGCAAGGGTCGCGAGCTCGGAGTCAACCCGCATGCGGCGCTCACGTTCATGTGGAAGGAGCTCGAGCGCCAGGTGCGCATTGAGGGCGTGGCGGAAAAGGTGAGCCTGGAAGAATCCCATGCGTACTACGCGACGCGGCCGCTCGGCTCGCGCATCGGCGCGTGGGCAAGCCCGCAAAGCGACGTGATCGAGAGCCGCACCTGGCTGGAAACGCGCTGGGAGGAGCTGGGCAAGCAGCACGGCGAGAGCCCGCCTTGCCCACCGCATTGGGGCGGCTATCGCGTGGTCCCGTCCTACCTCGAGTTCTGGCAGGGCCGCAGGAGCCGGCTGCACGATCGCATCGCGTACACGCGCGTAGGCGGTGCATGGAAGATCGCGCGTCTCGCCCCATGAGCGGACTCGAAGGCTACGCGCCGCCCGCGGCCGCGGCCAAGCCCCTCAAGCCGACCGAGCTCCTCGCGTCGCTGCGCAACGCGCTCGAGCCGTGGACGCCCGGCACGCCGTTCTGGATCTTCGCCTACGGCTCGCTCATGTGGAATCCGAGTTTCTCCTGGGACGCGCGCCATGTCTCGACGATCCGCGGCTACCACCGCTCCTTCCGCCTTTGGTCGCGCATCAATCGCGGCACGCCGGAGCGTCCGGGCCTGGTGCTCACGCTCGAGTGCGGCGGCAGCTGCCGCGGCGTCGTCTACCGCATCGCGCCCGACCTCGTGCAGGAGCAGATGCAGCTCATCTGGAAGCGCGAGATGCTCTACGGCTCGTACCGGCCGAAGTGGCTCAACTGCAGCGTGGGCGACGAGTCCATCCGCGCGCTCGCCTTCACGGTGAACCGCGGGTGCTCGGGTTACACCGGCCCCATCCCACTCGAGGTGATGGTGGAAGCAATCGCGAGCGCGGCGGGACGCTACGGGCCGGCCTACGACTATCTCTTCAAGACCACGGAAACCTTGAAGGAGCATGGCATCCGCGATTCGCGTGTCGAGCATCTCGCGAGCCTCGTGCGCGCGCGGATTTCGTCGACCAAGGCGGCGTAGTCATCGCGGGACTTCCACGTCCCACAGGTCGCCGTAGCGCTTGAGGACCGCCGCGAGGTCCTCCTCGGCGTAGCCGCGCGCGACCGTGTCGCGATATACCTCGAGCGTCGCACGCGCCATCTCCGGCTCGATCCCCGCGGCGCGGGCGACATCGACGAAAAGGCCCACGTCCTTGTGCAGCACGCGCGCAGCCGCCCGCGTGCGATAGTCGCCCGCGATGGCGCGCGGCATATGCTCGCCGAACATCCAGCTCGCCCCGGAGCTCGACTGCACGACGTCGATCACCTGCGCAAGGTCGAGGCCCAGTCGCGCGGCGAGGGCCATGGCCTCCGCGCCAGCGGCGAGGTTCGCCGCGGCCGCCATGTTGTTCACGACCTTCATGCGCGAGCCGTCGCCAGGACGATTGCTCACGCGGAAGCACTTCGCAGTGAACCCCTCGAAGACGGGTTTGCAGCGCGCAAAGGCCTCCTCGCTTCCCGCCGCCATCATCGAGAGCGTCCCGGCATGAGCCCGCCCGGGACCGCCCGAGATCGGCGCATCGAGCATCTCGATGCCGCGCCGGGCGAGCGCCGCCGCGACGCCCTCGGAATCCGCGGGCGCGATGGTGCTGCACATCATCACGGTGAGACCGGTGGCGACCCACGGGTCTTCGACGAGCACATCGTGGGTCTGCGCCGCGTCGACCACCAGCGAGATGAGCACGTCGACCTGGGCGACGACTTCACGCGGCGAGGCGGCGCGCTTCGCGCCGGCGGCGACGGCTTCGGCTTCGCGCCCCGGCACGAGGTCGCGCACGACGACTGCGAATCCCTTCGCCAGCAGCGCCTTGGCAACACCCATCCCCATCGCGCCGACACCGACGATGCCGACGCGGGGACGGGTCATTGGGAAGCCGGCGCTCCGAAGCCGCGCCGGCGCATGAGCGCGTCGATCTTCGCGTCGCGCCCGCGGAAGGCGCGATAGCCCTCGGCGGGATCGACCGTGTTGCCCACGGAAAAGACGTGCGTGCGCAGGCGCCCGGCGACCGCCTTGTCGTACGGTCCGCCGGCCTCGGTGAACGCCTCGAAGGCGTCCGCGCTCAACGTGTCGGCCCAGAGGTAGCTGTAGTAGCCCGCCGAATACGAATCGCCACTGAAGAGGTGGCCGAACTGGGTGAGGCGGTGGCGCATGACCATCTGCTTCGGCATTCCGAGGGCAGCGAGCGTCTCGCGCTCGAAGGCATCGATATCGCGCGCCTTCGCCGGCTCCAGGTGCATGCGCATGTCCACCAGCGCGCTCGACAGGTACTCGACGTTGTCGAATCCCTTGTTGAACATCGCCGCGCGCTCGATCTTCTCCACCAGCTCGCGCGGAATCGGCTGGTCGGTCTTCCAGTGGCGCGCGAAGCGGTTGAGCACCTCCTGCGTGGGCAGCCACTGCTCGAGAAGCTGCGAGGGAAATTCCACATAGTCGCGATCGACGTTGGTGCCCGAAAGCGATGGATATTTCACGCTCGAGCTGATGCCGTGGAGCGCGTGGCCGAATTCATGGAACAGCGTGGTCGCGTCGCTCCAGCTCACCAGCACCGGCTCGCCCGGCTTGCCCTTCACGAAATTGCAGTTGTTCGAGACCAGGGTCGTGATCTCGCCGTCGAAGCGCTCCTGGTTGCGGTAGGCGTTCATCCAGGCGCCCGAGCGCTTGCCCTCGCGCGCGTAAGGATCGAAGTAGAAGAGCGCGACGTGCTTGCCGGTCTCGTTCCTCACTTCCCAGACGCGCACGTCGGGGTGGTAGACGGGAACGCCCTCGGCGCGCGAGAAGCGCAGGCCGAGCAGCTCGCCCGCGACCCAGAACATCGCCTCGCGCAGCTTCTCGAGCTGCAGGTAGGGCGTGACAGCGTTGTCGTCGACGTCGAAGCGGGCCTTGCGCACCTTCTCGGCGTAGTAGCGGTAGTCCCAGGGCTCGATCGAAATGTTCACGCCGTCCTTCTCGGCCATCGCCTGCATGTCGACGACTTCCTCGCCCACGCGCGCGACGGCGGGCTTCCACAGGGCCTGCATGAGCTCCGTGGCGCGCTCGGGCGTCTTCGCCATGCTCATCTCGACGCGCCAGTGCGCGTGGCTGGGATAGCCGAGGAGATGCGCACGCTCGTCGCGCAGCTTCACGATCTCGGCAATGATCGCCTTGTTGTCGTGCTTGTCGCCGTTGTCGCCGCGGTTGATGAACGCGCGCCAGACCTTCTCGCGCAGCTCGCGCCGGTCCGAGTACGTGAGGAAGGGCTCGACGCTCGAGCGCGTGTTGAGGATCGCCCACTGGCCGGCCTTGCCGCGCCCCGCCGCCGCCTCGGCAGCCCCCGAACGGAACGACTCGGGCAATCCCGCGAGGTCGCCTTCTTTCTCAATGAGGATGTAGCTCGCCTCGTCGGCAAGCACGTTCTGGCTGAACCCGGTGTAGAGCGTGGCGAGCCGCTGGTTGAGCGCGGAGAGCTTCTCCTTCGAGGGCGCGTCGAGCTTGGCGCCACTGCGGGCGAAGTTGCGGTATTGCAGCCACGTGAGCCGCTGTTGTTCGGGCGTGAGCTTCGAAGTCTCGCGCGCGTCGTACACCGCCGAGATCCGCTTGAAGAGCTTCTCGTCCTGCACGATGAGGTCGCGGAAAGCGGAAAGCTTCGGCTCCATCTCGCGTTCGACGGCCTGGAATGCCTCGGAGAGCATGGTCGAGCCGAAGACGCCGTAGACGCTCGTGACGCGGTCGAGCACGCGCCCGGTGCGCTCGAGCGCCGCGATCGTGTTCTCGAACGTCGGCGGCGCCGGACTGTCGTCGATGCGCCGGATCTCGCCGAGCTGCTTCTGCATCGCCTCCTCGAGCGCCGGCTTGAAGTGCGCGACTTCGATTTGGTCGAACGGCGGCACCCCACCGTAGGGTCCGCTCCAGCGCGGCAGAAGGGGATTTTCCATGGAACGTCTCCTCAGACTTTGGCGCGCGGGTCCTTGCGGGCGAGGCGCGTGAGCAGGTAATCGACTTCGGCGCGGGCGGCGGCGCTCAACGCCGCGCCGGGCTTGCGAAGGGTGTCGGATGCGATGATGCCGCGGCGCATCATCACGTACTTGCGCACCGCCAATCCCGGCCCCGGCTGTTGCTCGTAGCGCACCAGCGGCAGGTGCGCGTCGAAGAGGTCGTGGGCCTCGTCGCGCCGGCCTTCGCGCGAAAGGCGCACCACGTCGACGAGCATGTCGGGGAAGCAATAGCCGGTGTTGGCGCCGTCGGCGCCGCGCTCCATCTCGAAGTCGAGGAAGAGCGCGTTGTTGCCCACGAGGATCGGCAACCGGCGCATGGAGCCGTCCTTCTCCCACGCGCGCAACTGCGAGATCTTCTCCAGGCCGGGCCAGTCCTCGTGCTTGAGGAACCAGCACGACGAATTCTCCATGACGATGCGCCGGATCACCGCGGGAGTCATCTGCACCGAGAAGGTGAGCGGATAGTCCTGGATCACGAACGGCACGTCGGCACCGATCGCCTCGGCCGCCTGCCGGTAGTACTGCGCGATCTGATCGTCGGTGCGCAACGTGTTGGGCGGCGCGATCATGACTCCGGTGGCGCCCGCGTCCATCACGTCGCGCGTGAGCGCGCGCATCGGCGCGAAGCCCGGCGCCGACACGCCGACGACCACCGGCACCTTCGCGCGCGCGAGCACGCGCTTCACCACGCCCACGGATTCCGCGTGCTCGAGCTTCGGCGCCTCGCCGAGCTGCCCCAGCACCGTCATCCCGGTGACGCCCGCGCCGTGGAAGAAGTCCGTCATGCGGTCGATCGACGCGTCGTCGATCCGCCCGTCGGGATGAAACGGCGTCGGCGCGACGACGTATACCCCGCGGGCGTCAGGGAGTGTCATGACTCAAAGGCTATTGGAACCACAGATGAACACGGATGAACACAGATAAAGGCAAAACCGATTGGGGTGGGTTCGTGCCATGAGTTGCGGCACCTCGAATCGCTGACACTCAGATTCGCTTCTGACCTTATCTGTGTTCATCTGTGTTCATCTGTGGTTCCTATGTCTTCGTCTTTTCATAGCGAGCCTTCGCCTCGGCGTTCGGGGGATAGAGGCCGGGGAGTTTCTCGCCCTTCTCGACCTCGGCCATGATCCAGCCCTCGAGGCGCTCCTGCTCCGGGGCGGTTGCCACGATGTCATCGATCATTGCGGCGGGGATCAGCACCGCGCCGTCGTCGTCGACCACGACCCAGTCATCGGGAAACACGGCAACGCCGCCGCAGCCGATCGGCTCGCCCCAGTTGACGAACGTGAGCGCGGCCACCGACGGTGGCGCCGCCGCGCCCTGGCACCACACCGGAAGTCCCGTCGCGCGCACGCCGGCGATGTCGCGCATCACGCCGTCGGTGACGAGCGCCCCGATGCCGCGCTTCTTCATGCGCGCGCAGAGGATGTCGCCGAAGATCCCCGCGTCGGTGACGCCGCGCGCATCGGCGACCGCAATGCAGCCTTCGGGCATCGCCTCGATCGCGCCGCGGGTGGAGATCGGCTTGGACCACGATTCGGGCGTCGCCAGGTCCTCGCGCGCCGGCACGAAGCGCAGCGTGAAGGCCTTGCCGACGAGACGCGGCTGCCCCGGGGAGATCGGGCGCGTGCCGCGCATCCAGACGTTGCGCAGCCCCTTCTTCAGGAGCAGCGTGGTGAGCGTCGCAGTGGTGACCTTCTCCAGCGCGGCGACGGTGTCGCGGTCGGTGCTCATTGGGTCGGGGACGCGAGCTTCGCGAGGAACTCCCGGATGCGCTTGGCGTTGGCGCCCACGTCGCTCGACCCCACGCGCGACATGCTGCGAATGTCCACTCGGCTGCCGCTGCCTTCGGGGCGAATGCGCACCACCACGTCGTCCTTGAAGCCGAACCACAGCGTGGTGACCGTGGCCTCGAGTCGCCCCGATTCGGCGTCGCTCGCGATCACTTCCCAGCCGAGAGCGCGCGCCGCGTCCTGCGCTCGCTGCAGCGCTTCGCGCGGCGGCGCCTTCAACGCAAGCGGCTTGATGTCGGGATAACCCTTCTGCTGCTCGGCGGCGACCGCGGGTCCGCCGTATGCGGCGCCGTTGGGCGCCTTCATGCGCTCGGGCATCAGGGCGACGAATGCCGGCGGATCGGAGGTATCGGTGGTGATGTCGTGGATATCGGGAAGCTCCTTCGCCTGTTTGAGCAGGATCAGGGGCGGCGCGGCTGCGGCCACGGCGAACGCGAGCGCCAGGATCGGCACCCACGCTCCCGCGCGCCACGCCGGTACCGCGGCGAGGAGAGCCAGTATCAGCGCCGCCGCGCCGGCGGCCATTCCCGTGTACGTGGCCCACTTGAGGAGCGAGAAAGCGGTCTGCCACGGCCAGAGGCCGAGGCGCGTTCCCGGCCCCGAGGCGATGAGCATGGTGAACGCCGCCACGGCGAAAGCCATGACGAGCGCGCGGGCAATCTGCATCGAGGACCTCTCAGCTCGGTTCGCGGTTGCTGTTGTTCGACGGCTGCTGGTCGCCGCGGGTCTCGCCCGCGTTGCGGTTGGCCGTGTTCCCCGGTTGCGCGTCGCCTCTCGACTCCCCCGAGTTGCGATTCGCGTTGTTGCCCGGTTGCTGGTCGCCGCGCGCCTCTGCCGGGTTGCGATTGCGGTTGCGGTTCTTGTGGCGGCGATGGCGGCCCGGCTTCCCCTGCCCGGGCGGGCGTTGCTGTTGCGGGCCCTGGCCTTGCGGCCCCTGCCCGCCGCCTTGAACCGGCGCGCCCTGCTGCGGCGCCTGGCCCGGTTGCGCGTGCTGGCCCGGCTGTCCTTGCTGTCCCTGCTGCCCGCCCTGCTGGCCCTGCTGGCCGCGGCCCTTGCGGTGCTTCTGCTTGCGTTGTCCCTGGCCGTGATGCTGTCCCGGTTGTCCCTGGCCGTGTTGCTGTCCCTGGCCGCGGCGCTGGCCCGGCTGGCCCTGGCTGCGGTATTGCCCCGGCTGCTCGTCGCCGCGCATGCGCTTCTTGCCGAAGCCGTGCTGCTTGCCGTGCGCGCGGCGTGCGCCCGGCTCGAGCGGATCGGGACGGTCGCTCAGGTCGTAGGTGCCTCGATTGCCGTCGGCTTCGCGCGGCTCGGCCGGCTGCGGGCGAGTGTCCGCGCGGTTGCCCAGATCGTCATCACCGAGATCCTCCTCGGGATCGAGGCGGCGGTCGCGGTTCGCCTCCGTCACGCGGTTGCCGATGTTGTCGAACTCGTCGTCCACCTCCTCGACCGCGGCGCCTTCGCGCTCTGGCGCCTCGGCCATGGCGGCAGCGAAGAGCTCCTGCACCTGCTCCTCTTCCATTTCCTTCATCATGCCGCGCTTGAGGAAGCCGGGAAGCTCGATATCGCCGAAGCGCACGCGAATCAGCCGGCTCACCATCAGGCCGACCGTCTCCATCATCCTGCGCACCTCGCGATTCTTGCCCTCACGCAGCACCACGTGATACCAGCGGTTGGAGCCTTCGCCGCCGCGCTCCTCGAGGGAATCGAAGCGGCACGATTCGCCGTCGATCTCGACCGCGGTGAGGAGCTTCGTGCGCTGCTCCTCGGTAAGCTCGCCCATCGTGCGCACCGCATACTCGCGCTCCACTTCGTAGCGCGGATGCGTGAGGCGGTTCGCGAGCTCGCCGTTGGTCGTGAAGATCAGCAGCCCTTCGGTGTTGAAGTCGAGCCGACCGACCGAGACCCAGCGCCCGCCGTGCACCTTGGGCAGGCGGTCGAAGACCGTGGGACGTTTTTCGGGATCGTCGCGGGTGACGATCTCGCCCGCCTGCTTGTGGTAGAGCAGCACGCGCGGCAGCGGATCGCCGAAGCGCAGCGTGATGAGGTTGCCGTCGAGCTTCACCTTGTCGCCGGGACCCACCGAGTCGCCGAGCTTGGCGATCTGCCCGTTGATGGTGATGTGGCCCTGCGCGATGAGGATCTCGATGTTGCGCCGCGAGCCGTGGCCCGATTGCGCCATCACCTTCTGCAGGCGCTCGCGCTTTCCAGGGCTGCTTCCCCCGTTGCGCTCGCCTCCGCCAGGGCCCTTGCCCTTGCGGCGCCGGTTGGAATTCTGCTGCGGCCGCGCCCATTCGGGCACGACTCCGCCTGGCCACTCCAGGCGATGGTTGGGGTGGGGTCTATCCCGCATGGGCTTCTCTCTCATTGGACTCGGGGGATTGGGGCTCGTCGTCCGATGGCTGCTGGGGCGGCTCGGGGTCCGCCGCGAAGGCGACGAGGCCTGGGGAGGCCGGCTCGAGGGCGGCCTGCAATTCCTCGAGCGGCGGAAGCTCCTCGAGCGACGTGAGGTTCAGGTCGTCGAGGAAACTTTTGGTGGTGGCGAACAGCGCCGGGCGCCCGGGCGTCTCGCGGTGACCGACCACCTCGACCCAGCCGCGCTCCATGAGCGCGTTGAGGGTCGGGGGCGATACCGCGACGCCGCGGATGTCCTCGATGTCGCCACGCGTGACCGGCTGGCGGTACGCGATGATGGCGAGCGTCTCCAGCACGGCGCGCGAATAGCGCGGCGCCTTGTCGCCGGAGATGCGGTCGATGAATTCCTGGTAGCCCGGCTTCACGCGGAAGCGCCAGCCGGAGGCGACGGTGGTGAGCTCGATCGAGCGCCCGGTCCACTCCCCGCGCAGCTCGTCGAGCACCTTGCGGATGTTGTCGGCGTCGACTTCGCCCGCGAAGAGGCGCTTCAACTGCTGCACCGTCAGCGGCTCCGGCGTGGAGAGCAGCGCCGCCTCGAGGACGCGCTTCACCTGCTCGAGGTCGACGTCGTGGCCGTTTCCGGGGAGGGCGGGAACGTTGTCGGTATTGGTGATTTCGTTCATGTTCTTCAGGCGATGGTGAGGGTCGCGCGCTCCGAGCGGAGCTTCACGTAGATCGGGTCGAAGGGCGTCTGCTGCGTGATGTCGACGAGGAGCTCGCGCGCGAGCTCGAGCAGCGCGAGGAAGCTCACCACCAGCACCGGCACGCCGCTCTCGGGCTCGAAGAGCTGCGAGAACTCGACGAACTTGCCGGGGGCGAGCGATTTGAGGATGCGGCTCATGTGCGCGCGCACCGAGAGCTGCTCGCGCTGGATCTTGTGGTGCTTGGTCATGCGAGCGCGGGCGAGGATCGAGCGCCACGCTTCCGAGAGGTCGGCCACGCGCACGTCGGGAAGCCGCTCGGCGACCTGCTCGATGTACACCTCGACCAGGGAAAAGTCGCGCCCCGCGACCGGCAGCTCGGATATCGCGTAGGCCGCCTTCTTCATGCGCTCGTACTCGAGCAGGCGGCGCACGAGCTCCGCGCGCGGATCCTCGGGCTCGGCGGCATCCTCGCGCGGCGGGCGCGGAAGGAGCATGCGCGACTTGATCTCGATCAGGAGTGCCGCCATCAGCAGGTACTCGGCCGCGAGCTCGAGCTGGGTCGCGCGCATCGCCTCGACGTACTCCATGTACTGGCGCGTCAGCTCGGCCATCGGGATGTCGAGGATGTCGAGCGAGTGCCTGCGGATGAGGTAAAGCAGCAGGTCTAGCGGACCCTCGAAGGCTTCGAGGAAGACCGAGAGCGCCTCCGGCGGAATGTAGAGATCCGCCGGCAGCTCGGCCATCGGCTCGCCGCGGATCTTCGCGACGGGCAAAGCGAGGTCGAGCGAGGATTGCTCGAGCCCGGGATCGTTGGCGGCGTGAGTCGTCATTTCTTTCCGTACAGGGATTCAGCGGCGAGCCGGCTCAGGCCTTCGCCCGTCTGTTGCGCGTCGGGAAGCTCGACCAGCTCCCACGCGAGCTTCACGCCCAGCTCGTTGGCGTTGGTCGTCGCGGTCTTGATGAACGTTTCGGCGCGATCCACGCGCGTGTCGCCCTGCTTCGCCGCGCCGTCGGATTCCACCGACTTCTCCTCGTCCGGATCGATGTCCTTCTCGCTCACCATCAGCACGAGGCGGCGCGGCAGCGCCTTGCGCACCTGCGCCTCGCCCGCGGTCGAGCTCACCAGCGAATAGGGATACGGGTGCGTCGTCTTTTCCTTGCGCCATTCGGGCAGGAGGTACCACCCGGGATTGGCGGCGATGATCACGCTGGCGCGGTTCTCGGGAACCAGCAGCGCCATGCGCTGCGCGAACTGGGCACCGGCCGCGTGCCCGAAGAGCACGTAGCCCGCCTGGCCGTCGCGCACCTCGTCGAAGATGTGCTCGATCGCGGCGTAGGCCCACTTCTGCGGGTCGGGCTGGTTGGCGACATCGCCGAGGTTGTAGCTCGCGGCCTTGGGCCAGAAGGCCACGTTGAACTCGGGCGCGACCACCATGAACTTCCAGCGGTCGGCGGCGAGCTCCCAGTAGTCGCGGTAGGTCGAGGCGTCGCGCTTCGGACCGGGGAGCACGATCACGATGGGGCATGTCGTGTCGCAGGTGCGCGGCCGGTAGGTGTACACGCGGATCGGGCGGTCGGCCTGCCCCTTCGCATCCTTGAAGACGAAGCTCCACTTGGCGCTCGGGATCGGCGTCGCCGCACTCGCGCCGAGCGCCACCGCTCCGATGATCACCGCGGCCGCAACCTTCACGACCCATCTGTGTTCATCTGTGTTCATCTGTGGTTCCTCAGCTGTAGTTGTGTTCATCTGTGGCTCCTCAGCTGTAATTGAGTCCCATGGATTCGCGCACGTCGCGCATCGTCTCGTCGGCCAGGTCGGAAGCCTTCTCGCAGCCGTCCTGGATGATGTTGCGCACCAGCGTCGGGTCCTCCTCGTAGGGCGCGGCGCGCTCGCGGATCGGGGAGAGCTCGGCGTTGATCGCCTCGATCACCGGCTGCTTGCATTCCAGGCAGCCGATGCCCGCGGTGGTGCAGCCCTTGACCACCCACTTCTGGATGGCCTCGTCGGAATAGATCTTGTGCAGGGTCCAGACGGGGCACTTCTCCGGATTCCCCGGATCGGAGCGGCGCACGCGCGCCGGGTCGGTCTGCATGGTGCGGATCTTCTTCGTCACCACGTCGGGCGTGTCGCGCAGCATGATCGCGTTGTCCGAGCTCTTCGACATCTTCTGCCCGTCGAGCCCGAGGAGCTTGGGCGTCTCGGTGAGCAGGGCCTCGGGCTCGGCGAGGATCACGCGCCCGCCGCCTTCGAGGAAGCCGTAGAGCCGCTCCTTGTCGCCGAGGTTGAGGTTCTGCACGTCGTTCACGAGGTTGCGCGCTTCCTCGAGCGCCGCCTCCTCGCCCTTCTCCTGGAAGCGCTGGCGAAGGCTGCGGTAGAGCTTCGCCTTCTTCGGGCCCATCTTCTTCACCGCCGCCTCGGCCTTCTCCTCGAAACCCTTCTCGCGCCCGAAGAGGTGGTTGAAGCGCCGCGCGAGCTCGCGCGTGAGCTCGATGTGCGACACCTGGTCCTCGCCTACCGGCACGCGGTTGGCGCGGTAGATGAGGATGTCGGCCGCCTGCATCAGCGGATAGCCCAGGAACCCGTAGGTAAGGATGTCGCGTCCCTGCTCGGCGTGCTGCTGGACGAGGTCCTTGTAGGTCGGCACGCGCTCGAGCCACGCGAGCGGGGCGAAGAACGAGAGCAGCACCGTGAGCTCGGCGTGCTGCGGCACGCGCGACTGGATGAAGAGCGTCGCCTTGGTCGGGTCGATGCCGCAAGCGAGCCAGTCGACGAACATCTCCCACACGGTCTGCTCGATCACCGCCGGGTCCTCGTAGTGCGTCGTGAGCGCGTGCCAGTCGGCGGCGAAGAAGAGGCACGGGTACTCGTTCTGCAGCCGCACCCAGTTCTTGAGCGCCCCGTGGTAATGGCCGAGGTGCATCGTCCCGGTGGGGCGCATGCCTGAGAGAACGCGGTCCTGGAACATGGGGGCCCGTTACTTGAAGCCGAACAGCGCGTACACCGCTGTCTCGGATGAATCCACCAGCGGCTCGAGCAAGCCGGTGAGGATGCCGCTGAAGATCAGCACCAGCAGGATGATCATCCCGTAGCGCTCCGTCCCCTGGTAGTGATAGGAGAGATTGGCCGGCAACACGCTTGCGAGCATGCGCCCGCCGTCGAGCGGCAGGATCGGGAACAGGTTCAGGATCGCGAACACGATGTTGACCTGGACCCCCGCCCGCGCCATCGGCTCCCAGAACGGCCCCATCAATCCCGTCGGCGAGGTGAACAGGATCAGGAGCTTCGCGATCACCACCCACGCCAGCATTTGCGCCACGTTGGAAAGCGGTCCCGCGGCGGCCACCCAGAGCATGTCGCGCTTCGGGTTGCGCAGGTTGTTGAAATTCACCGGGACCGGCTTCGCCCACCCGAAAAGGAACTTGCCGTGCGTCGCCCATACCAGCGCGAGCGGCACCAGGATGGTGCCGACGATGTCGATGTGCTTCACCGGATTGAGCGTGACGCGGCCGAGCATGTACGCGGTCGAATCGCCGAAATGCTTCGCCACATACCCGTGCGCCGCCTCGTGGAGCGTGATCGCCAGGATGATCGCGGGCCCATAGACGACAACGCCGCTGATGACCTCGTTGAAGTCCATCAGTGCAGCGCCTCCTTGACGAACCCGAAGGCACGGATGTCGCCGCGCCCCTCGCGCAGCAGCAGCGGCGCGTCGCCCGAAAGGTCGATCACCGTGGTGACCTCGCCATTGCACGGTCCCGAGTCGATCACGAGGTCGAGCGTGTGCTCGAGGTGGCGCCGGATCTCCTGCGCGTCGTTGAGCGCGACGCCGTGCGCCGGCAGGATCATCGTGGTCGAGAGCAGTGGCTCGCCGAGCGCTTCGAGCAGCGCGATGGGCACGTTGTGCGCGGGGATGCGCACGCCGATCGTGTGGCGCGGATGCAGCAGGCGGCGCGGCACCTCGCGGCTCGCGCGCAGGATGAAGGTGTAGCTGCCGGGCGTGTTGGCGCGCATCAGTCGGAACTGCAGGTTGTCCACCTTGGCGAACTGGCCCACTTGCGAAAGGTCGCGGCAAACGAGGGTGAGATGGTGGCGCTCGTCCATGGCGCGGATGCGGCGGATCCGCTCCATGGCCGCCTTGTCGCCGATGTGGCAGCCGAGCGCGTAGCAGGAATCCGTCGGGTAGGCGATCACGCCTCCCTCGCGGATGATCTCCACCGCATGCCGTATCAGCCGCGGCTGCGGGTTATCCGGGTGAACCGAAAAATATTGCGCCATACCCTCGACCCGCGTGGAAACTCCCACGCCAGAGTTAGCTGTTTATCTACGGGCGGCTAATGCGCCCACTTGGACCATACGGGCGTAAGCGAAGCATGGAGCGCCGGCAGGCGCCCGGGCTCGCACGGGCTTTCGCCCGGCCCGTGGTAATCGGCTCCGCGCGAGGCGAGGAAGCCATGCTCCTCGGCAACGCGCTGCCACATCGCGTACTGCTCCGGGCGATGGCTTCCGGTCACCACCTCGATCGCCTCGCCACCGAGGCGCTTGAAGTCGGCGAGCATCTCGTCGCGAAACGCGGGCTTGAGATCGTAGCGGCCCGGGTGCGCGAGCACCGCCACGCCGCCGCTCGCCCGGATCCACTCTATCGCCTCCTCGAGGCCCGCCCAGCGATGCGGCACGAACGCGGGCTTGCCCTTGGCGAGGTACTTGTCGAATGCCGCCTGCGTGTCCTTCACCGCGCCTCGCTCCACCAGGTGGCGCGCGAAATGCGTGCGGCTCACCATATCCTTGTTCTCGGCGCACGCGAGCGCGCCTTCGAGCGTCGCCTCGATGCCCACCTTCGCCAACCCCTCGGCGATGCGCGCGGCGCGCTCCAGGCGCCCGTCGCGAATCGCGCGCAGGCCGTCGGCGAGCTCCGCGGCGCCCGGGTCCACCTGCAGTCCCAACACGTGCAGCGTCGTCATGCCCCAACTCACCGAGATCTCGACGCCGGGCACCAGGGTCACCCCCAAATGTGCCGCCGCGCGGCCCGCTTCTTCCAGGCCTTCGGTGGTGTCGTGGTCCGTGAGCGCGATCGCATCGACCCCGGTGCGGGCCGCCAGCTCGATCAGCTGCGTGGGCGACAGCAGACCATCCGAGCGCGTCGAATGGTTATGCAAGTCGTAGTTTTCCAAGCCGTTATTGTATCAAACTACCCCTGACGACGCTTATTTTCCATGGGTACCCAGCCAATCCAGTTCGGAGACGAGGGCCAGGTCGCGACGCGCGAGCTGCTGCGCCGTTGCGACGCCCTCGCGCCCTTGCGCCTTGCGGGCCACACGACCTTCCGCGGCCGGCTGGAGACCCTCGAGTCGATCGACAAGCAATACGGGGGAGGCGGCGTGCTCGCCCTCGAGGACGTTTCCGACCTCATCGCGACCCTGCACACGCAGCTCGCGCACTGGGAGGCGGAATCCGCGCGGCGCCACCTCGACGCGCACGCCGACATCGCCGACATCGCGATCGGAGTCGGCCTCTGGGCGATGCGCCACCGGGTCGAGATCACCGTGGTCGAGCCGCTCGCCAATGCGCTCGCCCGCCGCTCCAACGCCGCTCGCGGTCGCAAGGCGCTCGGTGCCGTGGTCGCGCTGATGCATGGCGTGATTGCCCATGTCGCCCCGCGCCTCGCTCCGGACCTCGAGCGCTCCAACCCCGAACGGGCCTGGCGCGTGCTGCACGTGAACCTCGCCATCACCGCCATCCGCACCGAGGATCCGGCGCTCATCGACGCCGCTTTCGACGCCCTCGACGCCGCCCTGCCGGCCGAGCGCTCCGGCTTCTACGCCGAGGCGATGGCCCTCGCCCTGGCGCCCAAGGTGGCCAAGGAGGTGCGCAGCCGTATCGAGGAACGCCATCGGAAGTGGACTTCGCTGTAAACTAGGCGGTTATTCATGAAGTTCCTCTTCGACTTTTACCCCGTAATCCTCTTCTTCGTCGCCTACAAGGTCACCGACATCTTTGTCGCGACGGGCGTGGCGATCGCGGCGGCCATTTTCCAGATCGGCTGGGCGCTCGCGCGCCGGCACAAGATCTCGGGAATGCAATGGACGAGCGTGGTGGTGGTCGTGCTCTTCGGCGGCGCGACGCTCATCCTGCGCGACGAGACGTTCATCAAGTGGAAGCCCACGGTGCTCTACTGGCTCGCGGGCGCCGTGTTCCTCGGCGCGCTCGCGTTCCGCCAGAATTTCGTCAGGGCCGTGATGGGCGAAGGCCTCTCGCTCCCCGAGCCGGTGTGGTTCAAGCTCGCAATCGCCTGGGGCGTCTTCTTCCTCTTCAAGGGAACTCTCAACCTGTGGGTCGCCTACACCTTCCCGACCGACGTCTGGGTCAACTTCAAGCTCTTCGGCGGCATGGGATTGATGATCGCCTTCGTCATCGCGCAGGCGTGGTGGATCTCGCGCTACCTGCCCGACGAACCCGAGAAGCCCGTGGCGAAAGTCGAGGAAGGCTCCAAGGGCGGCTGATGCTTTTCGCCATCCTCGCCGAGGACGTCCCCGGCACCCTCTCCCGGCGCATGGATGCGCGTGCCGCCCACCTCGAGCGCCTGAAGGCGCTGCAGGCCGCGGGCCGCCTCGTTCTCGCCGGGCCGCATCCCGCCATCGAAGCGCAGGATCCGGGCCCCGCGGGATTCACCGGGTCGCTGATCGTGGCCGAATTCGCCACGCGCGACGCGGCGATCGCGTGGGCGGCCGAAGACCCCTACGCCGTCGCCGGGGTTTACGGCCGGGTGAGCATCAAGCCTTTCCGCAAGGCGCTTCCGTGACGGCGAGCGAGCAGGCCATCCGCGAGCGGCTAGCGCGCCTGCAGCCGGCTTCGCTGGATTTGCGCGACGAAAGCGCGCAGCATGCGGGCCACGCCGGCGCGCGTCCGGGCGGCGGCAGCCACTGGCACCTCGCCATCGTCGCCGAAGCGTTTCGCGGCAAGAACGCGGTGGCAAGGCATCGAATGGTCTATGAGGCGTTGGGCGACCTCATGGAAAGCGATATCCACGCCCTCAGGATCGAGGCGTCCGCGCCCGAGTGAGCTTTGAGTCAACTACCCAGGAGCAAAGGAACAGTCATGCAACGTACCCTCAGGAACCTCGGCATCGCCGTCGTGGCGGGCACATTCGCCCTCGCGGCCGTGGCGCAGGACGAGCCCAAGAAGGCTCCCAAGAAAGCGGCCGCGGCGTCGGCGGGAGCCACCGGACGGATGGTCGTCAACGGCGTCTCGATTCCCCAGACGCGCATCGACGCGATGAACAAGGAGCTCACCGCCCAGGGCCAGCCCGACACGCCCGAGCGGGCGCAGGCGGTGAAGGAAGAGCTCATCAACCGTGAAATCCTCGCGCAGGCCGCCGCGAAGCGCGGAATCGACAAGAACCCGGACGTTGCCGCGCAGATGGACATGGCGCGCCAGGCGGTCCTGGTGCGCGCGCTCTTCGAAAGCGAGGTCAAGGCCAATCCGATCTCGGACGCGCAGCTTCAGCAGCAATACGAGTCGTTCAAGTTGACGATGGGCTCCAGCGAGTACAAGGTCCGCCACATCCTGGTCGACAAGGAAGACGACGCCAAGGCGATCATCGCCGACCTGCAGAAAGGCGGCGACTTCGCCAAGATCGCCAAGGAGAAGTCGAAGGACCCGGGCTCGAAGGAGAACGGCGGCGACCTCGACTGGGGCCCGTCGGCACGCTACGTGAAGCCGTTCGCCGACGCCGTGACCACCCTGCAGAAGGGCCAGACCACCACCACACCGGTGAAGACGGACTTCGGCTACCACGTGATCCGCCTGGACGACGTGCGCCCGATGAAGGTGCCCGACTTCAACGAGATCAAGGAGCAGTTCAAGCAGCGTGCCCAGCAGGCGCAGATCCAGCGTTTTGTGCTGGACCTTCGCCAGAGGGCGAAGATCGAGGAGCGCTAGCGCGCGCTTGCCCCCGCGAAGGCGGGGGCCCGATCTCGAAGGGCGGCTCCGGCCGCCCTTTTTATTGTCCCGGCGTTTAACCCTTTTCGGCGCGGGGGCCGTTTCATCTCCCACGGACCGCCATTTCGGCGCCCGCCGACCGCCAGGAGACTTGAGATGACCCCGCTTCGCGCACTCGCCGCCGCCACCCTCGCCGCCTTGAGCCTGTCCGCGCACGCCGTGGGCCGGATGGCGGACGTCACCGTTTTCGACCGCGCCACCGGGCGCGAGCTGCCGGTGCACTGGCACGATGGCCGCGCCTACGTGGTCGGGCGTCCGGGCAACGAATACCAGGTCATGGTGCGCAGCCAACGCGGCGGCGACCTGCTCGCGGTCGTCTCGGTGGACGGCGTGAACGTGTTGAGCGGCGAGACCGCCAGCACCCGCCAGGGCGGATACATCGTCTCTCCCTGGGGCCGCATCGACATCCGCGGTTGGCGCAAGAGCCTCGCCGAGACCGCGGCGTTCTACTTCACGTCGCTGGGCGACTCGTATGCCGCGCGCACCGATCGCCCGCAGAACGTCGGCGTCATCGGCGTCGCGCTCTTCGAGCGCAAGCGCCTCGAGCCGCGCTTCGAGGAGATCGCGCCCCCGCCGGCGCCGCTCAGCAAGCTCGAGTCGAATCGCGAATCGGATGCTAAGCGCGACAAGAGCGCCGACAGGCTCCAGAGCCCGGCCGAATCGCAGGCCGGCGCGATGGCGCAGCGGCCGTCGGCGCCGCTGGGAACGGGCCATGGGCGGCGCGAGGAATCGCGCGTCCAGTGGACCCAATTCGAGCGCGCCACCGAGGAACCCGCCGAGACAGTCGCGATCTACTACGACAGCTACCGCAATCTCGTCGCGCGCGGGATCCTGCAGTCGCCCGCCGCGCAGTATTCGCCCAACCCCTTCCCCACCGCCTTCGCTCCCGACCCCTGGCGGTAGACTATGGAGGCATGTCGGCCTCCGATGAACAGCTGATGCTCGCGTACGCCGGCGGCGATGCCGCAGCCTTCGAGACGCTCTACGCGCGGCACAAGGGACCGCTCTTCCGCTTCGTGCTGCGCTCCGTCAAGGCGCGCGGCGAGGCGGAGGAGCTGTTTCAGGACGTGTGGATGCGCGCGATCGAGGCGCGCGCGCGTTACGCGCCGCAGGCGAAGTTCACGACGTGGCTCTACACCATCGCGCACAACCGCATCGTCGACCATTGGAGAGCGCGAGGACTCGCGCTGGTGTCGCTCGACGACGAGGAGAATCCGGCCGGCATCGAGCCTGCCGCGGGCCCTGGTGCCGAGCCGCATCGCAATGTCGAGGCGCGGCAGACGCTGGAGCGGCTCGATGGCGCGC